>Ga0308159_1005685_pt1 | contig 10386 bp, 11 predicted proteins | sample PhyCR1_FD_201040 | JGI IMG/M metagenome (GOLD analysis project Ga0308159, IMG submission 201040) | Phyllosphere microbial communities from UC Gill Tract Community Farm, Albany, California, United States - DLSLC.R1 | ecosystem: Host-associated > Plants > Phyllosphere > Unclassified | place: USA... | reverse complement strand
GGGGGGATGGCGTACTGGACGGAGGAGATGCGGTATGGCGTTGGTCGCGGAGATGGCCGCTTGGAGCGCCACAGCCTTTGCGCTGCTTCTGTTCGCTGCCCAGATTGCAGCACGGGAAGTCGGCTATTACATCGGCCGCCGCCACGCGAGATCGCAGCAAAGCCGAGGGGACGGTGTCGGCGCGGTAGTCGGCGCCATGTTGGGCCTCCTCGCCTTCGTCCTGGCGCTGACACTGTCCTTCGCCAATGCCCGCTATGCTGAACGCCGCGCGGGGACGCTGACTGAGGCCAACGCCATCGGCACCGCATGGCTGCGGGCCGAGGTCATTGACCACCCACGCTCGGCAGAAGTGGCGGAGCTGCTGCAGGAATATGCCCGTCTGAGGGCCGCCTTCGTGAGGGCGGATTATGGGGCGGCGGCAACCACAGTGGTCAACGATCGCACGGCCGCCCTGCAGTCGCAAATATGGGGGCATGTTGCCGCCCTGGTGCGGGAGCGCACCGATCCTGCCACGGTCTCCCTCATGAGCGCGGTAAACGAGACGTTCGACGCAAGCACAGCAGAGCGGTTCGCACTGGCCTTCACCCTTCCGCCCAGGCTCTTCTGGATGTTGGTCGGGATGGCGCTGCTCTCCATGGCCGCCCTTGGTTATCAACTCGGTCTCAGGGGGAACTCCCTGCGGATCCTGACCGCTTTGCTCACCGCGATGTGGACGTTGGTGATGGTCAGCATCCTGGACCTGGCGGCCGCGCGGGTCGGCACGCTTCGGACGAGCGCCGTCGCCTATGAATGGACCCGTGAAGGGTTCCAGGGAGCTTTCACTATACCCCCTCTCCCACCCCGGCCGTGACAGGTGTGGCTGGATTCTTGGACTGAATCGGTGCAGCCCCCGTCCTCTGGATGGGATCCTGGCGCCACATCTCAGCTGAGCGGCGCCGGGTCTGCCGCATCACCTGCGCCAGGTCCGCACCCCCTCACCGGCTGGCGGCGATGCGTGAGCCGATGGAGGCCACCATCCGGGCGCCTGCCAAATTTGCCCATAATAAGTCGAAAGGCCGATCCGGCGTGCTGGTCCCGCCGGCCGGCCGCGTTTGCTGAACCGAAGCTGAATGAGGGGTTCAGGCTGGGTTCATGCGCCGGTCGCTAAACCACCCTGGTCACAACACACCACCCTTCCAGGAGTGAACCCATGTTCCGCAGTTTTTCCTTCGGTGCCGCCCTCGTCACGATGCTTGCCGTGGCCGCACCCGCCGGCGCGCAGATCACCGTCGTGTCGCAGGGTGAGAGCTTCGCCGTGCAGCGCGATCCCGCCGATACCGGCAACATCGTCGGCGGCGGCGCGGTCGAGGTCCTGAACCAGGGCGAGAATCTTCGCATCCGTCACCGTGAGCCGGCCTATGCTGAGCGCTCCCCGGGCATGCCGGTCGCGGTCGGCGGCAATAATGGCGACATCGTCTACCTGCCGCCCGGCAATGCTTCCAACCTGGCAGCCGTAACGCAGGGGTCTGCGCCCGGCTGATCGCATGCTGGTCGCCAGCAGGCATTCAGGTTCAGTTCAGCTTCGGGATGGCAGGGTGTATCGATGTTGTTCGTTCCATGCCTCCCTTCCATCGCATCGGCCGTGCTGCTCACGCTCCCCCGCGTGGTACGCATCGCGGCCGAGCTCGGGCTGAGCCGGGATGCCGCCACGGTGCTGTGGCAGGTCTGGGCCGGCAGACTGTGGCTGCGCTGCACAAGGCTGCTGCCCGGCCCCGCCGCGCTGCGCCTGAGCCGCCCTGGCCGGGCGCAGCGCTGATGCGCCTGCTGGTCGTCGAGGACAACGCCGATCTGGCCGCCCAACTGGTGGCCGTGTTGACGCAAGCGCGCTTTGCCGTGGACCACGCGCCGGATGGCGAGGAAGCCATGTTCCTGGGGCAGACGGAGCCCTATGACGCCATCGTCCTCGATCTCGGCCTGCCGATCATCGATGGTCTCTCCGTCCTGCGGCACTGGCGCCAGGCCAGCCTGAATACCCCCGTCCTGATCCTGACCGCCCGCGATTCATGGCTGGAGAAGGTGACGGGACTGAATGCCGGCGCCGACGACTACTTGGCCAAGCCGTTTGCCATGGACGAACTGGTGGCGCGCCTGCATGCGCTGATCCGCCGGGCGGCCGGCCGGGCGCGGTCCGACCTCGTGATGGGCCCGCTGGCGCTGGATGTCGTGGCGGGCGTGGCCAGTTGGAACGGCGTGTCCGTCCGGCTGACGGCGCTGGAGTTCCGCATGCTCGCCTATCTGGCCCAGCACGCCGGCCGGCCGGTGAGCAAGACGGAGCTGACGGAGCATCTCTACGCCCAGGATTTCGACCGGGATTCCAATACGCTCGAGGTCGTCATCGGCCGGCTTCGCCGCAAGCTGGATGCCAGCTTCATCGAGACGGTCCGAGGCCAGGGATACAGGATCAGCCATGGTTAGCATGCCGCGCGTCTTCCGCTCGCTCACCGCCCGGCTGGCGCTGCTTTCCGCCATCTGGGTTACCGCCGGGCTCGGCATCGCGGGCTGCACGGTGCTGCGGCTGATCCATACGGAACTTACCAACAGCTTCGATGGCCGGACCACGGCCGTGCTGCACAAGGTGGTCGGCGCCGCCGGGCTGGGCGCGGATGGAAGGCCTGGCCTGCTTGCCGACGTGCCGGTGCCGGAGTTCCAGCAGCCCTTCTCCGGCTATTATTGGCAGATCGAGGCGGGGGAGCAGCGTGCTACCTCCCGCTCGCTCTGGGATGGCCAGCTGGCGCCGTTGGGCGCGACACTCGGCAGCAGCGCCGCCGCCATCCAGGACGGCACCGGCCCACGGGGCGAGCCGCTGCGCGTCGCGGAACGGCTGGTGATGCCGCCCGGTGCGCATGACCCGATCCGCATCCGCGTGGCCGTCAACCGCCAGTCGCTGGACGACCAGATCGCCTCCTTCACCCTGCTGATCCTGAGCTCCTTCGCAGTGCTGGGCTTCGGGCTGGTGGCGGGCGGCACTGTGCAGCTCATCTGGGGGATGCGGCCGTTGCGGCAGGCGCGCCGGTCGCTCGCCCTGCTCCGGGCCGGGCACCAGGCATCCCTGGCGCATGCCGGCGCACCCAGCGAGATCGCGCCGCTGCTGGAGGAGATCGACGCGCTGGTGCAGCAGAACCACGACACGGTGGAACGCGCGCGCGCCCATGTCGGCAATTTGGCCCATGCGCTGAAGACACCGCTTGCCGTCCAGCGCACGGCGCTGGAGCCGAGCTCGATCGACACCCGCCTGGCCCGGGAACAGACGCGGGCGATGGAATTGCTGGTGCAGCACCACCTTTCCCGCGCCCGCGGCGCAGCCCTGGCAGGCGCGGCGGCGACCGATGCCTCTCCGGTCGAGGTGGCGCGGGAGATCGTCATGGCGCTGCGGCGGATCTTCGCCAACAAGGACCTGGATATCGATGTCCTGGGCGATGATTCCTGCCGCGCCAAGGTGGATCGCCAGGACCTGATGGAGATGCTCGGCAACCTGCTGGAGAATGCGTGCCAGTGGGCGCAGCACCAGGTCACGCTCTCCGTCGCGCAGGGTAGCCGTGCGCTGCTGATCACCGTGACCGACGACGGCCCAGGCCTGTCATCGAAGGATTACGACGCCGTGCTCGCACGCGGCGTGCGGTTGGATGAGGCGAAGCCCGGTAGCGGCCTCGGCCTTGCCATCACCAGGGATCTGGTGAATCTGTATGGTGGCAGCCTGTCCCTGCAAGATGCTCAGCCGGCCGGACTTTCCGTGGCCATGACTCTGCCGCTGGGCACTGTGCAGGACACGCGTAAGCCTCGCTCCCGCGCGCTGCGGCAGGCGCCGGTCTGAAGCCGCAAGAAGCCGTCGAGGGGACCTGGAGCGGATCCTATTGACGGCTCGTTATGCCCCGCACTGTCCGCTGTTCCAAAGCTGGACCCTACACCTCGGCCGATGCTGCACTGGTCTCGGCCTGCAGCCGCACTGTCGAGAGACTGCGGTCCGTCACAGTCCGGAACTGAGGTTCGCTTGAAGCCCTCCCGCACATCCCCGCCGCTAGGTGGGCGAGCCGTCCTGGTTAAAGCTTCGGGCACCAAGTCCGTATCTTAGCTGCCACCCAAACACTCGGCATCGAGGTGATCTACGAGGGTCGTAAGGCGCAGGCGTGACCCCGCTCGCCCCGCGCCCACGGGGAGGTCCGGTGCTGATGTGTTCGACGACGAATGGGCACCGGTATGCACCTCGTGCTGCTGCCACAATGCTGAGTGGTCGAGCGTTCCTTCACCTGGGCCACAAGATTCCAGATACTGATGAAGAACCACGGCTGCTTTGACGCCACATTTGTCGATTCTCACCTTACCGCCATCACTTGTATCAAGCCCAAATAGGCCGCTCGACCGGCCGCAGGTCCACAACCGTCCGTTGATACGGAAGCCGCTGCCCTGGGCTGTGCATCAGAGCCGATTCAACTCATCGACCAACCCAAAGCTGTTCCACTGCTTCGTCCTGGCATCATACGGGAACTGCACCACTGGCTCCTGTCAGGGCGGCACAGTTCACTTCGGCCGCTGCCATTGTCCGGATTGGAGCGCCTAACAGAATGCGGTCTCGCAGCAGCAGCGGCGTTGATGGCGTCCCAGGTGCTGCTCCTGTTTTTCGCCGACGCGTTGATCATACGGTTCCTGAGACGGAAACGGACGTCTGCTCGGAGGTCTGGGACGCTGGCTTGCTTGCGGCGAGGTCAGCGAGCTGCACATCACATAAGGTTCTCGTGCACAGGCTGATAGACGGCCCGCACAGGCGGTTGGAAGCCAAGACTACGAGCCAGCGAGATATCCATGTGGAGGTGCCAAGGATTGACGAGCGATGTCAGGGGCGTTTCGCAAAGGGTCGGTTCGTAAGACGCCAGGATGCGCTGCGATGCTCGTGACGCCCCAGTTGCCGGCGTGGCTGCGGCGCTGGAGCTCGAGGGCGAACATCAGGCAGGCGCGCATGGACTGGCCGTAGGCCCGCGCAGGCCTGTAGGCCTGGGCGGATTGCAGGTCATCGAAATTGATGGCGCCCGAGCGGGCGGCGACGCTGGAGAGCGTCACGACCCTTGCGTCCCTGCCGCGTCTGAGCGGCGGCACAACATGGGCTGTCTAGGCGAAGTGCCTGTCTGTCCTCATCTCTCCTTGGGAAGGACCTGAGACGTCGCCGCTCATGCCGGCAAGCAGGCCGGGCCGATCGGCTCGAACGCCTTGTACGCCAGGATGAACTCCCGATGCCCAAGTTCCTCCGACTTCGTCGCCACTCCGGAGGCCACTGCCTCGACCAGCGAAAGGATCTCCTGACCAACCTCGTCGAGCGTCGCGCGGCCTTCCAGGATGCGGCCGGCATCGACGTCCATGTCCTCGCTCAGACGGCGGAAGGTATCCGGGTTGGCGCAGATCTTGATGACAGGCGACAGGGCGGAGCCTGAGACCGAGCCGCGACCGGTAATGAACAGGATGACCTGGCAACCGGAGGCGATCAGCTCGACGATCTCAGCATTGTCCGAGATATTAGGGAAGCCGAAGCGCACCTCCCCATCAGGCACCACATCCATCAAGTAGAGGCCGCCGTGCGGCGGGATGTCGCCAGGCTTGATCAGGCCGGAAATGACGGAATGCCCGGACTTGGCATAGGCACCCATCGACTTCTCCTCGATGGTCGAGAGCCCGCCATCGGCATTGCCGGGCGCGAAGCTGCCATAGCCGAGGGTGGCGTAATAGCGCGCCGCCTTGGCCACCGCGTGCCGCAACTCGTTGCCCAGCGCCGGGGTGATCGCCCGCTCCGCCATGATCTCCTCACAGCCGATCAGCTCGCCGGTTTCCTCGAAGATGCAGGTGGCGCCAGCTTCCACGAGACGGTCGAAGGCACGGCCGGCGGCGGGGTTGCCAGTCAGCCCGCTGGTGCCGTCGGAGCCGCCGCAGATGGTACCGACCGTCAACTCCGACAGCGCCATCGGCACGGTGGGCTGGGCATCGAGCTCGGCCAGCCGCGCGGTTACCCAATCGCGCCCGGCATTCAGCGTGCTGCGGGTGCCGCCCGTGTTCTGAATGGTCAGGGTCTCCACCGGCCGGCCACTGGCCCGCACCGCCTCGGCGAGCGAGTATTTATCGAAGCTCTCGCAGCCAAGCGACAGCAGCAGCACCGCGCCGACATTGGGATGCGTGCAAAGCCGCTCCATGATTTTCTGTGCATAGGCGTTCGGGAAGCATCCAGGGAAACCGATCAAGTGCACGTCCTGGTCAGGAAAGCGCGCAACTATCTCCCGCCCGACATGGTGCGCGCATTCGACCAGATAGGCGACGGCGACGATGTTGCGGATGCCCTTTCGACCATCGGAACGCAGATAGCCTCTCATGCCCGTGTCTCCCCAGCCGGCGAGCCGATCACATGGGTCGCCGTGTAGTCGCTTTTGATGTTGTGCAGATGGACGTGCTCGCCGGTCAGGATGGCGCGGGTGGCCGAGCCGATCGGTGCGCCATACTTCAGGATCTTCTCGCCCGGCGCGATGGCGCGGCATGCCAACTTGTGGCCACGCAGCACCTCGGCCACGAGCCGTATCTCGGTCGCGCCCAGGTGCAGCAGCGTGCCGGCCGGTAGGCTGTCCCGGGCGATGACCACGTTGTCCACGGGCGACAACAGCAGCAGGCGCGGGTCGATGGCGGCGGTCATCGCATGCGCCTCACATCACGCCGAAGGTCGCGAGTGCTTCACAGGCGCTCATCCCACCACGGATGGCGACCGCGACCTTGTCCTCGGTCCGCGACTTCTCCAACGCACGGGCGATGGCCTCCTCCTCCGCCTCGCGGGGGATGACGAGCACTCCCTCGCGGTCGCCGAAGACCAGGTCGCCAGGCGTGATACGGACGCCCTCGATCTCGATGGCCGTGCGGAAATCGATGACCTTGCCGCGCACGCCCTGGTCCTGCGCGTAGACGCCACGGCAAAAGGCGGGAAAGCCCAGGCGCTCGATCTCGGCTGCGTCGCGCACATAGCCGTTCAGCACGGCGCCGGCCGCCTTCAGGTGCTGCGCCCGGGTGGACATGAGGCCACCCCAGAGGGCGTAGCGGAAGGACGAGCCGGACGCGATGTAGACCTCGCCGGCCTTCAGGTCGTCGAGCGCTTCGAGCATGATGCCGAAGGGTTTGCGCGCCAGGGGGCCGGCCGAATGCTCGGAGCCGTCGTCGAAGATATCGGCCTCCAGCACTGGCATGGCGCGGCCGGCGATCTTCATTTCGCGCTGCAGCGGGCCGATGCCAGCGGGCAGGAACTGGCGGCGATAACCCATGACATCGAGCACGTCGCCGATGACGGCGGTGAACAGCTCGGTCTTCAGCAGGGTGAAGGTGTCTTCGTCGTCGCGGCGCGTGGTGGTCTGCATGGTGTCGTCTCCTCTTGTCTATGTTGCGTCAAAAGCCGACCAGCGCGCCGCCATCGACGACCAGCGTCTGGCCGGTGACGTAACCGGCGGCGGCCGAAGCCAGGAAAACGCAGGCCCAGCCGATCTCCTCCGGCGTGCCGACGCGCTCCATCTGGATGCGGCCGAGAATCTTGCGCAGGCGCGCCGGGTCGGCGTCGGTCGCCTGCCGGAAAAGTGGGGTGTCGATCCATCCCGGCGCGATGCCGTTGACCCGTACGCCCTGGCCGGCGAACTCAGCGGACAATCCGCGTACCACGCCCAGCAGTGCCGATTTGGCGGCGGTGTAGCCCAGAACCAATGGTTGGCCGATGAAAGAGGTCATCGACGCGGTGAACAGGACGCTGCCGCTGCCGCGCGCCGCCTGCCCCGCGATGATCGGCCGCGTCAGCGCCAGGGCGCCGCGTAGATGTACGTCCAGAACATGGTCGAGATCCGCCATGGTGCTGTCCTGAAACCGCTTCTTGACGGTGTTGCCGGCGTTGTTCACCAGGATGTCGATCGGCCCGTGGCGCCGCTCCAGCTCCTCCGCGAAGCCGGCCAGCGTGTCGACGGCGGCGAGGTCCACCACCGCCCATTGCGCGCCTGGGATGTCACGCGCCGCAGCCTCTAGCACTTCGGCGCGCCGCCCCGCCAGGATGACCTCCGCCCCCGCCGCTGCCATGGCCCGTGCGATGGCAAGGCCCAGGCCGGAGCCACCGCCGGTGACCAGCGCGCGCTTGCCGCCGAGTCCAAAGGCCCGCTGAAAATCGGGGGTCATCGCGAAACCACCACCTTCAGCGTATCGCGGTGCGTGTCCCAGAACGGAAAGGCTGCCTCGGCGTCCTCGAACGGGATGATCCGGGAGATCAGGGCATCGGCGGCATCGCCAAGTGCTTCGAGATGGGCAACGACGGCGTGGAAATCCTCCAACGTCGCATTGCGCGATCCAAGGATGTCCAGCTCCTTCAGGTTGAACACCTGCGTCTCGTAGGTCACCGGCGCCTTCGAGTATCCCACGTACACCACCCGGCCGGCGAAGCCCGCGAGGGCGATGCACTGGGTGAAGGTGGCCGGGGTGCCGACCGCCTCGAAGGCGACGTCGACGCCATCATCCGCCGTCAATTCGGCGATCACGGCGACGACATCCTGCACGCTGGCATCGACCGTGTGGCTGGCGCCGAAGCGCCGGGCAAGCGCCAGCTTCTCCGCGCTCATGTCGACGGCGATGACCTCCGCGCCGCGCGCCACGGCGCCGATCAGCACGCCCATGCCGATCATGCCGCAGCCCAACACGACAATGCGCTCGCCGACCGAGACGCGCCCCCTCGCCACGGCATGGAAGCCCACGGCCAGGGGCTCGACCAGTGCCAGGTGGCGCGGCTGCAACGTGTCGTTGAGAACAACCTTGCCGGACGGCAGAACGATCTCTTCCGCCAGGCCACCATCCTGCTGCACACCCAGGGTCCGGTTGTAACGGCAGGCATTGGTCCGCCCCTTGCGACAGGAAGCGCAACGGCCGCAATGCGTATAGGGCATTACGATGACCCGGCGGCCCGGTGCGTGGGAAGCGGGCACCTGCGCACCAGCGGCGACAATCTCGCCGCCGATCTCGTGCCCCGGAATGCGCGGCAGCGACACCAGCGGATTGAAGCCGCGAAAGGTGTTCAGGTCGCTGCCGCAAAGGCCGACATGCCGCACGGCGACGCGGACGTCGCCAGGCCCCATCTCGGCCGGCGCCACCTCATGGAACCGCGTGCGGCCCACATGCTCAATCATCAAGGCTTTCATGATCATCCTGTCAGGTCGGTGGGGCCCGCGGCCGGGGCGGGCCCCGTTCCGTCAGCTCAGCATTTCGGCGGGAAGGTCGGCACCGTTATAGGTCTTGTAGATCGTGTTCAGCTTGCCGTTGCGCAGGTTGGTGTGGACCCATTCATTGACCGCTGTCCGCAGCGCATCCTCGCCCTTGCGCAGGCCGATGGCGTAGGGGAACACGCGGAGGACGTACTTGATCTCGAACGGATCGCCGCCCGCGCGCGCGTTGGCGGCGGTCATGATGCCAGGCGAAGTGGCCATGATGTCGACCTGGCCTGAGACCAGCGCGGTCGTCAGCGTCGCGTCGTCATCGTAGCGGATGATCTGCGCGCCGGTGTTACGCGAGGTCAGTTCTTTGTCGTTCGTGCTGCCGCGGGTGGTGCCGACACGCTTGCCGGATAGCGCGGCATCGTTGGCCAGGGCGAGGCCCTTCTTGGCGGCGATCACCGACTGGATGACGCCGTAGGGATCGGAGAAGTCGATCACCTGCTTGCGCTCTTCCGTGACGCTGAAGCTGGCTATGACCATGTCAGCCTTGCCGGTCATCAGGAAGGGCACACGGTTCGGGCTGGTCACCTGGACGATTTCCAGCGGCAACTTCCAGTCGGCAGCGAGCAGTCGCGCCGTCTCGACATCCGATCCGGTGGGCTGCATCGAGGCATCGGTCATGCCATAGGGCGGTGAGCCCAGGTCCAGCGCGACCATCAGCTTCTTGCGGGCCTGGATGTCGGTGAGCGCGTTGGCGGCCGCCCGGCGGATCGCCGGGGCGGCCAGCAGCGATGCACCGGCGAGGGTCAGCAGATGCCTGCGGTTTGTGAGCATAGTTTCCTCCATTTCCTTGTTTCGTTCAAAGCTCACCGCGCACGAAATCGCGCAGTTCCGGGGTCTGCGGGTTGGTCAGGGCGTGGCCGGGCAGGCTTTCCCAGACCTTGCCCTGGCGCATGTAGATGACGTTGGTCGCCACCTTCCGCGCGAAGCTCATCTCGTGCGTGACCAGGATCATGGTCATGCCACCGCGCGCCAGGTCTTCCATCACCTTCAGCACCTCGCCCGTCAGTTGCGGGTCGAGCGCCGAGGTCACTTCGTCGAACAGCATCACCTTCGGCTGCATCGCCAGGCTGCGGGCGATGGCCACGCGCTGCTGCTG
>Ga0308159_1005683_pt1 | contig 10387 bp, 14 predicted proteins | sample PhyCR1_FD_201040 | JGI IMG/M metagenome (GOLD analysis project Ga0308159, IMG submission 201040) | Phyllosphere microbial communities from UC Gill Tract Community Farm, Albany, California, United States - DLSLC.R1 | ecosystem: Host-associated > Plants > Phyllosphere > Unclassified | place: USA... | reverse complement strand
GCTGCACGATACTTAAGCATTTTCTCGGGCATAGTAACCCATTTTGAGCCGTTTTTGTCATACCAACCCTCTTGGATTGCCATTAAAATTGATACTTCTGTAGATACAAGTTCATCATTTGAACCCTTTTCTTTGGTGTAAGCGACCATGCAAAGGTTTTCAAGATTTCCATAATCTACTTCCTTGTATTCGGTAACCTTTTTCTTTTGAGATTCACCTGGTAAAAGCTTCCATACGATGTAAGGAACTTTTAATTTTCCAATCAAACCTTTATTGGTTTGTCTGTATTTAAGGGTTTCAAATCGACCACATGTGTTAACTGTAGCAATTAGAAATTTTGATGACCATGAAGGCCTGCCAGATATCACAATTAGATTTTGCATTACCATTAATGGATCTGCTTGCATCCTTTGTGCTAAGCTTAAAGCAATCATGCAATTAGCTTTAGCTTTTTTTTCAGATATATTCTTCTCTGGGTTTGCACGGTACATTTCCGGCACCAGTTCAGAATCGCTAAAGTGTTCAGCGATCATTTGCATTGTTGCAAATTGTTCAGGATCGAAAAAATTGAATTGTAATGCTTGGCTTGATTTAGCCACTCCTGTTGTTGTTGTCATTTTATTTGCTGATTTTTTGTTTAACTAAGCACGTTCTGTACTCTTTGTAGATTATTGGCATTCTAATACGGGCGCAATACATTACACCCATATTGTCTTTTACTTCGTAGAATTGGCAATCATCGCATCTGACCAGGGGATAATTGCCCTTCTGGGTTTTCATTATGCTACCCTCAACTTTTTATCTTCAGGTGAAACGAAAAGGTTGACTACCTGACTTTCGGTAAAAGGAATCACAGAAGTGCTTTCACGGTTATCAAGGAAGATAGGGGCATACACTTGGTAATGATCAGATAAGGTGTTAATGATATCGATACCAGCCCAGATCTTACCAGCTGTGTTAAGGTCACCGAAAGGGACACCCTTATACATGGTCTCACAAGTTTCTTCAGGGTTACCACCGATTGTGTAATTGTACATTTTAAATGTAACCGATTGGAAGCGGCCATTTATACGGCTTTCGATCAAATCTATCTTAGCCTTAGTAAACTCTTCGATATCATGCTCGATTCCTTCCAATTGTGCTAACTGATTAGCATACTCAGTTTCTTTATTTTTAAGTTCATCAATGCGCAGATTGGTCGTTTTAATCGTTTCTTCAAGATTGATCTCCTTTTTGAGTACATCAGCCTGTATGTTCAGCTCGGCTTTTTGTTGACGAAGCTCTGCAGAGTTATCCTCGGGATCTGTTTTGTTAGTTAAGATGGCAACCTCATCTTGAGCAGCTTTAACCTGGTTTAGAATTGTGGTATATTCAATTGATGACTCAAAAGCTTCCTTATCAAATTTGGTAACATCGTTTTTATGTAATTCGATAAAATTGCTGAGTGCCTCGTTTGCTTCCGCTAATTCTTTATTGATGACCTCAATTGCTTCAGAAAGCGTTTGAATGGTATCGTTGCACTTTTTCGATTCAGCGGCCAAAGCTTTGCCCTTTTCTTCGATCTCGTCAAGAGCTCTGTTCTTATCATCGATGAAGTTTTTGCGCATGTTGGCTTTTTCTTCCTCCACTTTCTCGGCATCAAAGTCACGTTTGCAGGTAGGGCAGCATAGCTTACTTTCATCAAATACCAGCTCTTCCTGATTGACCTTATCGAACATATTGCGTAGATTGTCTGTTCGGAGATCAAGACCCTGCTTAGTGTCCTGCTGGCTCTTTAAAAGAATATTTTTACTTTTTAGGCTGCCTTCGAGAGTATTAACGATATTCGTTAATTCGCTTTTTCGAGATAAGGTTTCATTATAAACTTTATTAAATCTACTATGAGCTTCAAATTCAAGGTCCTGAAGGCTAGTTTTCAACTGATGGATACCGCGTTGTTTTTGTTGAATAGCTTCACTTTTTGAATTTTGGGAATTAGCTTTATCCGTTAGTATTGTATCGATATCCGCGATATTGTTAAGAATACTTTTTAATTCACTTCTTAGCGCATTAAAGTCTCGTTCCTCAGGCAAGGATTTGCTAAGCTCATCAATACGGTGGGGAATAGCCTCCAGATCGTCTTTTAGCTTTTTCTTCTTTGCATTTATTTCTGTCTTATAACCTTCTTCACCTTTTGATGAGAAGATGGTTGCTAATTCCTGAAACCTTTTGTTCGATCCGGCTACATCATTGTTCGAAATGGATCCTGCGAGATTGAAAAGAAACTCACGTCGTTTCTTCCATGGAAGAGTGTTGAAATAAATAGCGTTGGTAATCAACTTAAAAATAGTTTCATCTACCAGCTCGCTTATTTTAGCGGCAAACTCTCCTGCCTGCATCGGAACATCATTCCAGTAGAATTCCTGAACATTGCCAGTATATTCCTGCCTGGTAGCGCCTTTTGGTTTGCTCCATTTTTCTTTGTAGATCCGTTTAAGTGTAATAGATTCTTCACGCCCATTATCATCAATTAATAACACTCCCTCTACCTCATGCTCCTGGCGATTAAGCTCTTTGTGGACAGTGTTTTTAATTGCGAAGTCTTTACGATCGAAAGAATCTTTTCCGAATAACAGCCAGTTAAAGGCGTCGAATACAGAAGTTTTACCAGCTTCATTTGCTCCGAAAATGGAAGTCTGTTTATTAAAGCTGATGTTAAGGTCTTTAATCCCTTTAAAGTTTCTTAGTGAAAGTGATGATAAATTGATCTTTTTCATTGTGCTGTGATGTTTGTTGTTGTGACTGTATCTTTATGGTCTTTGTATGTGAAATATGCTAGAGCGACGGCTGCAAGAATCAAGAGAACTATCATAATCCTGTCTCCCTTTACCATTTCTTCCCTTGATGGCCTGCGGTTTCTTCTATAGTGGGTAGATTCTTCGCTTTGTCGGTGTAATGGAATGATTTTCATGGTCGTCCTCCTTTAAATAAAAATGTGATGAACCCTGATCCGCTCAATAAATGGATATGCATTATCCATGCGAAAAAGTTAGCATACCTAAAGTCAGGCTCACAGGTCGTTTGAACGAATACCACCTTAGTTGGAATGTTGCCTGATTCGTCCATCCTGTGGGGATAACGGCATACTACAGGCACTGCTGATGCTTTAGGCAAGGCTGTGTGTTGCTGCACACCGCCTTTTGATTTTCTGTTGTTGCGATTAAATAAATTCATGTTGTTGTGATTAAGCTGACACTAATATTTATTACGCGGCGTTGCTGCGCCTTGCTTTTCTTTTTGTTGGGGCCAGGGATATAATCTCTTCCTCGGTAGATACCCTACCTTCCTCCATCCAGCTGATCAGGTCAGCTTTCAAGAAATAGTTTTTTCCCAATTTTTTAATGTGTGGTACCATGTTCCTGTGAACAAGTACTCGCAATGCATTTGGTGAGATAGAGAGAAAACTTGCAGCTGCATCTACCTGCATATATTCAACTGGAGCCTCTACTCTTGGCTGAGCCCTGAGGTATCTTTCAATCATCTCAAGCTTATCGCTGATCGCTTCAAATGGGTTTTCCATGTTATCCTGCTTTTTTTGTTCTTAATTGAAGGAATTCTTCTTCTTTGATTCTTTTGATTACCAGTACAGTGACCAGTTTTTTGCCTTTTGTAACCACTTCCTTGCTGGTGGTGAAGAAAAGGTCAGGGTATTTTATCCGGAGTGTTCCGCTGATCAAGGATGTGATCGATCTCATGCTTTCGTAAGGGGCGTTCAATGTCTCATGCATCTTCAGTGAAGTGATCAAGCTTGTCCAGGTAGGCCCTTTCTGAATGTTTACGATTTTCATATGATGCCTTTCTTTTGGGCGAATATTGCCAGTTCAACTTTAGACTTTAAGCCTGTTTTTGTTCTGATATTTTGTTGATGGGTAATTACTGTGTCTACTGATATGCACATGTGGTCAGCTATTAGTTTATCTGCTAAGTTGATCAGCTTTAATACTGCAAGCTCCATTTTTGTTAAGTAACCATTAGATACTTTGAAGGCTGTGCAAAGCTTTCCTTCATGCCTACAAGTGCCACGGAGTCCACAATCGAAATACTCCGCTTCATGCACCTCTCCTTTAGTGTCAATATCCGGCTCATCATCTATCCCCCCAAATCGACAAATGATGTATTGACGGATGTGATCGTCATTGTCAAGATTTTCCCATTGGGCTAAAGCTTTGAGTGCTTCGGGATGTTTCAACATGTCCATTTCAACAATGTCGATGATCCATTGAGGTATTTCCTCGAATGAATAAGACCTGCCATCGTGCACACAATAAACTTCGTTCTTATGCACAAAGAACTCCACCGCCTTGTCAACCAGGCCCGCTATTAATCTGCTATTTTTAGTTGCGTTGTACATTTAGTTACTTCTTGGTATTGTGTCTGTAGTACCTTATAAGTACATTTGTTTTTGTTATATAACACAAATATACTGTCAATACTTACACATGTCAATATGTAATTTCATATTGTAGTATTATATTTTGCAAATGCCTGATTATCAAGGAGAATATTTTAAGACGTTTTTGTATAGAAAGCGAATTGCGGTCACAGAAGCTGCCAAAATACTGAATGTTAGTAGACAAACTATCTATCAGTACTTCAATTCTAAAAATTTAACAAGGGAGGTTGTAAGTAATATACTGCAAAAATTCGAGGTGACGGAATCAGACGTGTGGAGTAGCGATGACGATAATGCGATAAGAATTGAAGCAAAGCCATTGAGGCTTGCTGATCCATATAGTTTAGATGCGACGAACGAGAAGTTCTATAAGTTAGCCGACGGAAGTTTAATTATGCAGGTGCCAGTTATTACACAAAGAGCCTATGCTGGATATTTAGTAGGTTTTGCTGATCCAGAGTTTTATGATGATTTAGAAACTATTCCTTTGCCTGTTGAGGGTGTGCACAGAGGCTCTTATCTGGCGTTCGAAGTCGCTGGAGACAGCATGGTTTGTTTAGATAGTATTGAATTAGCTGAACAGAGTATTTTTCCAGGCCGGATTGCCATTGGAAGGGATCTTCCAAAGGATAAATGGAAATATCGTTTGCATACTCATACTACCGATACCTGGGTGATTGTTCATAGGAGCAAGGGTATTTTGATCAAGCATATTTCTGGTCATGATGTTGAGAACGGTATAATAACTATTCATTCACTGAATCCTGCATATGAAGATGAAGATTTAAGGTTGCAGGATATAGAACAAATATTTAGTGTGGTTCAAATATTAATTAGAAAAAGAAAATAGAAAATGAAAAAGTTAATGCTATTTTTTTGTTGTTTTTTGTTGGCGATATCAGCATTCTCCCAAAAACCAGCTAAAATTGGTACGAGTAAGTATCTGGAAGAAAAAAGAGGTTTTAAGAACATTCGTTTAGGATCAGAGGTAGCTTCTATTTTGGATGACCTTAGAGAATCAAAGGATACTACTTTGGGTATAATGCCTGGTGTCAAATTTTATGAGGTTGTTAATTCGGAGACCCTTAAGGTTGGAAGTAATATTGAAATAAAAAAGATCATTGTTGGTGTGTTTGATGCCAAAATAGCCATTGTAAGTGGTTATTTGAAAAAAGGTGATGGATTAATTATGAAGGAGACGTTTACCCAGGCATACGGAAATAGTACACAAACAAATCAGTTCATGGATAAATTTACATGGTATTCTAAGGGTGTGTTTCTCGTTTTGGATAATGAAGGATTAAGGGAAGATAGCTTTCTTATGGTTGATAGAGACTTAAATGACAGGATAGACGAATTGGGAAAGGAGAGAGCTAAAAAGTCAGTAAGTGATATTTAATATAATTTATGCCTGACAACTGTAATAGGCTTCCAAAAACAAATTGGGATCAGGAGGTTCTTGATTTTGCTTGTGATCATATTAAGTATAATGATATATGGTCAGATGAGATGATGCCCGTAGGCGGGGTGCACGTTAAGCCTAAACCTAGAGATATACGATTTGATGTAATTGAAATCAATCAATTGTTTTCGATGGTTGATTATAAGGATGGTTTGAAGGGCGTAATCAATATCAACATATTCGATGATAAAATTTATAGAATTAAAGCTTTATCTGAGGTTGTTGAGCTAATAATGGAGGATGCCTTTGTTAGAGAGTTTGTTTTTGATCTCGATTACAAAAAGATAATGAAGTGGGGAAAATACACCACACTGATGAATATGAGGTATTATTACAGAATGCCCATGGTGAAATTCTGTGATAGATATCAACTTAACGCGGAAGAATTCAAAACAGAGTTTGACTATTACGACGATGAAGACAACGATTAATAATAGGATTAAGCAAATTATAGATGTCAAGTGTGGTGGAAGCCAGCGGGAATTTGCAAAGCTCATTGAAGCTACTCCTCAATATGTTGCAAAGCTTGTGAAGGATGGAGGTAGTGTGGGTTTGGATCCTATAATTACGGTACTCAATCTTTTTGAAGATATTGATGCCCGGTGGCTGATCACTGGCCAGAACGAAATGATTGATCCAAAGTCAATCAACGAGGTTAAATTTTTTCTTCATCAGAATATTAAAGAGATGCTTAAAATAGAACAGTATCTCCCATACATGGACCAACAGGAATTAAAAGAATATAAGGATGCAGTTTCAAAATTTACAGCCTTCAATTACTCTGACCAGCAACTTGGTCGCTGGACAAAGCTTGCAGAAAGCCATGGAAAATAAACAGATGACACCTGGCCAAATTGCTAAGCAATATAATGACCAAGTAATTGATCGAGTGTTCTCAGCAATTGATTCACTTATGAAGTCGAATAAGATCGCTAACCTAAAGGGCTTTTGTGATCAGCACAAAATCGATCGTCCCAATTTATTACGGATGAAGAGGGATAAAATAGGAGCACCCAGTTTTTACTTGTTGAATATCTTGAATGTAAGATATGGCGTTTCCCTTGAATGGATGGTTAATGGCAAGGGATCATCTAACTTGTCTTGAGTGTGCAATGTTTGCACAAGCGTGACTGGTCGCTTTGAATTTGGTTAAACTATTGTGTACTTTTGCAATACAAATCAACCAATATAAAATGCCTCGCATGCAAATCACATGCAATTGAAAAAAGAGACATTTTTAAATAGTTGAAAATTAGAAACTTAAATAATATATATATGTCATCAGTAGAGACAACTTACATCCCTTACAAAGTTAAGGACATTTCACTGGCAGAATGGGGCCGTAAAGAAATCGAATTAGCCGAAGCAGAAATGCCAGGTTTAATGAGTTTACGTAAAGAATTCGGTCCTTCGCAACCACTAAAAGGTGCTCGTATCGCAGGTTGTCTGCATATGACTATCCAAACAGCGGTTTTAATTGAAACTTTAGTGGCTTTAGGTGCAGAAGTTACCTGGTCATCTTGTAATATTTTCTCCACTCAGGATCATGCTGCTGCTGCAATTGCTGCTGCTGGTATTCAGGTTTATGCCTGGAAAGGTTTAACAGAAGAGGAATTCGACTGGTGTATTGAACAAACTTTACACTTCGGTCCGGAGCAACAACCTTTAAACATGATTTTAGATGATGGTGGCGATTTAACCAATATGGTTTTTGATCGTTTCCCAGAATTAATTGCTAACATCAAAGGTTTATCAGAAGAAACCACTACTGGTGTTCACCGCTTATACGAAAGAATGAAAAACGGAACATTGCACCTACCTGCAATTAACGTTAACGATTCTGTAACTAAATCTAAATTCGATAACAAATACGGTTGTCGCGAATCATTAGTAGATGCGATCCGTCGTGCTACAGACGTGATGATGGCTGGTAAAGTAGCCGTTGTTTGCGGTTATGGTGATGTAGGTAAAGGTTCTGCAGAATCTTTAAGCTCACAAGGTGTACGTGTTATTGTTACTGAAATTGACCCAATTTGTGCTTTACAAGCTGCAATGGAAGGTTATGAAGTAAAGAGATTAGATACCGCTATTAAAGAAGCAGACATCGTTGTAACGACTACAGGTAACTGTGATATTGTTCGAGAAAAACACTTCAGAGCATTAAAAGATAAAGCAATCGTTTGTAACATTGGTCACTTCGATAATGAGATCGATATGGCTTGGTTAAATGGTGCATATGGCAATACTAAAGTAGAAATCAAACCTCAGGTAGATAAATATACCATCGATGGTAAAGATGTTATTGTATTGGCAGAAGGTCGTTTAGTAAACTTAGGTTGTGCAACTGGCCACCCTAGTTTCGTAATGAGTAACTCATTCACCAACCAAACTTTAGCACAATTAGAGCTTTGGACTAACCCTGGTAAATACGAAAACAAGGTTTATACATTGCCTAAACATTTAGATGAGAAAGTAGCTCGTTTACACTTAGAAAAAATCGGTGTAGAATTAGAAGTTTTAGATCAACACCAGGCTGATTATATCGGCGTATCGGTAGAAGGTCCTTTCAAATCAGACGAATATCGTTACTAATTAATTCCGGAGTCCTGATTAAGGAGTCTTGAGTTTTAAATACAAAAGGGATGTGCAGCTTGCATATCCCTTTTTTGCGTTTTCCCCGTTTTTCCAGGGTATCAATTTTTTTGTTTGAAAAACTGCGTTATGTAGTTCTTGGCAGAATGCAGTCCCGCTGTACACTTTACTCCTCCCGATAAATATCGGGATCCGTGTTCGTTTCCATCAGGTTTATTTTTCAAAAGGTTGAAGCACTTTTGTCTGGTAAAAACCTACATTTGCTTTAAATATATTATCATGAAAAGAATAATCATGGCCTTAGCGTTTGGTGTTTTCGCTATCAATGCAAGTGCCCAAACAGCACCTAAGAAAGTAACAACTACAGCAAAAGAAATTAACCATAAAGTGGTAGATATCGCTTGTGGGGAGTGTCAGTTCAAATTGAAGGGTAAGAGTTGCGATCTGGCAGTAAGAATTGATGGTCAGGCATATTTCGTAGATGGAAAGAATATCGATGAATTTGGCGATGCGCACGGAAAGCATGGTTTCTGTAATGCAGTAAGTAGAGCAGAAGTAACTGGAGAGATAGTTAACAATCGATTCAAAGCCAAAGAAATTAAGTTGTTGCCGAATAAGAAATAGCTTAATCAAAGAAATCTTTATAACTTAACCACAAGGAAAAAGAGGTTTACACAGAGAAGCACCTGGAGAATACTGCCAAAGTACTAAGAAATTATACTTATATGTTCTTGCATGCCTTATTGGTAAAGACAGGCGCTTTTCTTTCAACCATGTAAGACATATAAGAAAATATAAGCCTAGCCCTGTGGCTTTCGTGCTGAAAGGTAGGCATTAAACGCTGTGTTCTCCGTGCTTTTCTGCTCTGCGTACTCGGTGGCAAATAAATAACCGGGGGAAACAACTTGAATGTGCTTAAATGCGCACTATTTAATCCTTTGTCTAGGGTATTACATTCCAAATCCCCTTATTTAAAATCTTTCTAATTTAGCTGAAAACCTTTATCTTTACAGAGAATCATCTCCATGAATAAAGAAAAAGTAAAATTGTGGTTTAAAAGGGTGGGGCTTGTAGGGTTTCTATTCTTCCTGATTAAGGGATTAATCTGGTTGGTGATCTTCTATTTTGTAGGTAAAAACGTTACCTAGTTGCCAATAATAATATTCTATCTGAATGTAAAAAGCATATTAGCTAAGAAATTCCATACAAATACGATTACAATTGCAAAGAATTTGGCCAGGTAAAAATTCGTTCCGTTTTTACGCTGGTGGAATAAGTAGATAATAATGGTATTTAAGCCTAATCCAATTAAGCTTACCACTAAAAATTTACTGAATTCCGTTCCCCAATGGCTATTCGTACTTTGGAAAGTCCAAACCCGGTTAATGAGATAGTTATTTGTTACCGCAAGTGTAAAGCCTATTGCGTTGGCTACATACTTATTAATCTTTATTTTTTCCTTACACAACCAGGTGGCACCGAAATCTATTGCCATTCCGAGGAAGCCTGTTAATCCAAATTTGATGATGCGAAAGAATAAATCCATTGTTAATGTAGTTTTACCAGATAAAATTGCTCTAAAACCTGAGGGCGTGTTTCAGCATTAATAAATTTTCCGGTAAGTTTTGTAATGTGGTAGTATTGAAAAGATTTTAACACCTCAGCATGGTATTCGGTTTTTAACCTTTCCAGTTCTGCGGCTGGCGTATAAATAATTAGCTCTTTTTTGTTGCTGCATTTTACCAAATCCTCATAACTCCATAAATATTGAGGTTCGCCATTTGCATAAAAATCAAATGAGTAAGCATCAGGATACATCAATACAGCAGCCTTTGCATTCGGGTGGTTTTCTTTTAGCCAATTGCCAGCCTGCATACCCGATTCATATTTAATTAAAGAAG
>Ga0308159_1005682_pt1 | contig 10388 bp, 9 predicted proteins | sample PhyCR1_FD_201040 | JGI IMG/M metagenome (GOLD analysis project Ga0308159, IMG submission 201040) | Phyllosphere microbial communities from UC Gill Tract Community Farm, Albany, California, United States - DLSLC.R1 | ecosystem: Host-associated > Plants > Phyllosphere > Unclassified | place: USA... | reverse complement strand
TCAGGGGGATTTGCGCGGCGTCGGCGCCGGCGTAGCTCTTGAGGTCCTTGGCCGCGACAACGCGCGGGTCCTTGGCGACGAAGTCGACGTTCTGGCTGATGCCATCGAAAAACTGCTTCATGCCGTTGTCGATCTGACGGATCTCGCGACCGCTGCTGTCGAGGAAATTGGCCAGGGCCCCCTCGCGCAAGTTCAGCACAACCATAACGGCCACCAGGATGACTGGCAGGCACGCGATAGCGGCAAACGCCCAGGTCAACTTTTGCTTGATATTCATGACTTCACCCGCGGGTATTTATATTTTTGGCAAGGAGAAAACAGTGGCGTCGAGCGTCGCATGTGTTGTTTTGAGGGGATGTGGCCCATGCGTACTCCCTTTGTATCGACTGCGGGAGCACGCACTTTAGGCCGAAGGGCGTGTTTATCCGATGCGCTCGCCACCCAGCGCATCACGCTGCATCGATTGCAGGTTTTTCTCGATGGTTTCGCAGATGGCTTCCATCTGGATCTGGTGTTCGCTGGAGCGGAACGGGCTTTGCAGGTCGGTGCCGATGCGTTCGATGGCCAGCAACATAAAGCCCACCACGGTGGACGCCAGCGGGGTGAACCAGCCCAGGGATTCCACCAGGCCCACGGGCACGATCAGGCAGAACAGCGAGATAAACAGGCGTGGGAAATACACGTAGGGGTAGGGTAGTGGCGTGTTGGCGATCCGCTCCATGCCGCCCTGGGCATTGGACAAATCCACCAGGGTCGATTCCAGCCGTGCCAGGCGAATGCTGTCCAGGTGCCCGGTCTTGTATTCCCTGGCCAGCAACGCCGCCGAGCCGGTGAGGATGTCATTGGCGAAATTATTGGTGGCGCCGTTGCGGGCGAATTCCTCGGCGGGGATAAAGGCGCGTACTTCATCAGGGCACGGCTCGCCCTTGAGGTGCGCAGCCAGGCAATTCACGTAGGCCACGTGGCGGCGCAGCAGGGTGGCCTTGACCGGGTTCACTTCGCCGTCGGGGTCGTCCAGCAGGGTCAATACCTGCCGCGCGAAGCTGCGTGAATTGTTGACCATCGCGCCCCACAGCGTGCGGGCCTCCCACCAGCGGTTATAGGCGCTGCTGTTACGAAAGCTGATGAGCACGATCAGTGCCGAGCCCAGCAGGGTGAGGGGCATCAGCGGCAAATTGATCTTGGCGGTGAGGAACAGCATGAAGTCCACGGTGACGGCGACGTCCCACAGCAACAGCCAGAACAGTGACCAGCCCACATAGCCCATGGTCTTGATGATCAGGCGGTACTTTTTGATGATGGCGGCTTTCAAACGACAACCTCGCGGCGAACGGTAGGCAACAGTGCCTTAGCTCGGACGCCGGCTTGCGGGGAAGGTTCGCCGCGGCGACTGAAACGGTTAAGCCGCCTGGGTTTTTTGGAACAATTTTGGTAACGACGATGTCCCCTGAGCTAATCACGCTAGATTGCGCTCAAGGCAAAACGCCATTACCGGTGCTGCAATTGAGATCAGTGAATCCAAGTTGTTTGATCAGGGCTCTTTCTCATGTGCAGTGGTTCGTTGAAGCTGGCGATTGAACAGTCGGCGCGGGCGTTTGAGCGCCATATGGATTTTGACGGGTGTATTCGTACCCATTATTCGGCTCTGCTGGAGTGCTATTCAAAAAGACCGTTTTTCTACAAGACGGCGCTGAAATTCAGTCGCTTGATGGTGTCCTTTACGTTATTGAGCACGTATTTCACCAAGCCGGTCCCCTTGCTGTCCGAGGTGAAAGCGTTTTGTGTGGCGCGCGGGTTCTGTTCGCGAAACAGCCTGGAGTCGATCTTCCTGCTGTTCAGGGCACTGGGGTTCATGACGGTGTCGAGGCATCCGGACGACAGCCGTCTGCGGCTGTTCAGCCCATCGTCCCAAGCCTGCGCGGAGATCCGGCCGATGCTCACGTCCATGGTCGAGCCGCTGGGCGTGATGTGCCCCGAACCCGCGGTGTGCGCCTCAATGGCCGGGTTGGATGATCGCGCCTATCTGGCCCGGTATTTCAAAGGGTTTTCGGTGCTTCTCTGCCGTAACCTGAGCATTGACCTGTTGATACCGGATTGTTATTGGCTGGTAAAACGCGATGCCGGGCATATGTTGATGCTGGCGATCTATAACGATGCGTGTACGCGGGATAACCAGGGCGCAAGTTTCAGGTCATCGTCCTATCTTTCCATCGCTGAGCAACTTTCGGTGTCCAAGACCCACGTCATTCGTCTGGTGCAAGAGGGGGCCGAGCGGGGCTATTTCAAGATTCATTCCAAGACGCAACTTGAGGTCCTGCCACCTTTTGTCGTGCTGGTAAGACGGTTCATGGCCTATTCGTTTGCGATCTGCCTGCACAGTCTTCAACTGAGTCATGCCGATGACACACCGGCCACCCATGCACAGGGAGTGACGGGATGCCGGCAAATGTGAAACTCAGGCCTCGGATGCAGAGGCTGTTGTCGCCCGCCATCGCCCAGGCCGAACTGATCGGGATTTTCGCCTGGCTGGCGGTGTTGCTGGTGGATCGTGGGGGGATGTTCGGTTGGCCGGTGGTGCTGGTCACGCTGGGGCTGTGCGTGGTGTATGGGGTTCACCGGGTGGTGACGCATTATGTGCTGTGGCGGGCGCTGGGCGGGTTCTACATGGTGCTGCTGTCCGCAGGTTTTGCCTATGTGGTGCACACCCGCCCCGCGTTGCAGGTGTTCGCCTTGCCGCTGGCCGTGACCTTGGTGATGAGCAGCGCAATCCTGTTTATCGTGGTCCAGGATTTTCTGGTCTGCGCCGCCCTGGTCTGGTTACTGACGTGGCCCAACATTCAGCTGAGCCTTTATGACGGGGTCGACACCTATGTGTTTATTTTTTGTGCGGCGTCGGTGTCGATCGGCTTTATCTTGAATGTCTACTACCTGAAAAACCTGCGCTCCGTGTTACTGGTCGAGAGTGAGTTTCGGGAATTGGCCGAGACGGATTACTTGACCTCCATCCTGAACCGGCGCGCCTTTATGGAGGGCTTCGCCAAACTGATTGCGGCCGGTGATACCGGTTACTTCATGATGTTGGATATCGACAGTTTCAAATTGAAGAATGACCAGTTCGGCCATGATGTCGGCGACCGGATTCTCTGCGCCATGGCCGCGTGCCTGAAATCCACCCCCGGCAGCCACAGTTTCGGCAGGATTGGCGGCGAGGAATTCGGCGTGCTGCTGCTGGTCGATGACCCCGATCTCGCCACCGATTACGCGCTGCGCCTGCTGCAAGCGATCCGCTGCAGTGTCGCGCCGCCCCATCACTACACCTGCAGTGCGGGCATGACGCGCTTTACGACCGGGGCCGATATGTCGGCGGTCCTCAAGCGTGCCGACCGCAATCTCTACGCCTCCAAGGGCAATGGCAAAGACCGCGTATATTTGGATGGCGCGCCGGTGTTTCACCGTTCGATGTCCACCCCGGAGGCCCTATGAAAGTTGGCGTGATTTCCGACACCCACGGCCTGCTGCGCCCTGAGGCTGTCGCTGCCTTGCAGGGATGCGGGCAGATCATCCATGCCGGTGATATCGGCAGCCCTGAGATTCTTCAGCAATTGGCACAGATCGCGCCCCTGCACGTGGTGCGTGGCAACAATGACCAGGACGCGCCGTGGGCAGAGCAGGTGCCCGATCATCTGATGCTGGAGGTGGACGGATGGCGGACGCTGGTGGTGCATGATATCGCCGACGTACCCGCCTTACTCGACACGTCTACTCGGCTGGTGATCACCGGCCATTCGCACAAGCCCCTGATCGAATGGCGGGGCGCAACACTGTACGTAAACCCCGGCAGTGCAGGGCGGCGGCGCTTCAAATTGCCGGTGACGTTGGCGGTGCTGGACGTGCGGGACATGACGATCGAGTCGCGGCTGATCGCGCTGCTGGACTGATCCGGCTTTTATCGTTGCGTCAGGATGCTCTGCAACAATCCCGGAAACCGTTCCTCAAGCACCTCGCCGCGCAATGAATTCATATGGGTAGTGCCCACGCTGCGGGTGTGGACCAGGCCGGCATCGCGCAGGACCCGGAAGTGGTGGGACATGCTGGACTTGGGGCGCCCGCCGTCCAGTTCGCCGCAGCTGGCCTCGGGCACGCCGGCCAGGCAGCGGACAATCTCCAGGCGCACCGGATCACTCAGCGCGTACAACAGGCGCTCGAGGGTCAGGTCTTCCGGGGTGGGGTGTTTAAAGGCTCGCATGAAACGAATCATAACAGGGGGCTATCATCGAATACCATAGTTCGATTACCATCGAACTATCGAATCATCCACTCGCTCCCGGAGTTCTCAATGCCCGCTTTGTTCGAACCGTTCACACTCAAAGACGTCACCCTGCGCAATCGCATCGCCATCCCGCCGATGTGCCAATACATGGCCGATGACGGCATCGTCAACGACTGGCACCTCGTGCACCTGGCCAGCATGGCCCGTGGCGGCGCCGGTTTGCTGGTGGTCGAGGCCACCGCGGTAGCGCCTGAGGGGCGTATCACCCCAGGCTGCGCCGGTATCTGGAGCGACGCCCACGCCCAGGCGTTCGTGCCCATGGTCAAGGCCATCAAGGCCGCCGGCTCGGTGCCAGGCATCCAGATCGGCCACGCCGGTCGCAAAGCCAGCGCCAACCGCCCGTGGGAAGGGGACGACCATATGCCTGCCTCCGATGCACGCAGTTGGGAAACCATCGCGCCGTCGGCCATCGCCTTCGGTGCCAACCTGCCGCAAGTGCCACGGGCCATGACCCTGGACGACATCGCTCGGGTCAAGCAGGACTTCGTCGACGCCGCCCGCCGTGCCCGTGACGCCGGCTTCGAATGGATCGAACTGCACTTCGCCCATGGCTACCTGGGCCAGAGCTTCTTCTCCGAGCATTCCAACCAGCGCACCGACGCCTACGGTGGCAGCTTCGACAACCGCAGCCGTTTCCTCCTGGAAACCCTCGCTGCCGTGCGCGAGGTCTGGCCGGAAAACCTGCCGCTGACCGCGCGTTTTGGTGTAATCGAATACGACGGCCGTGACGAACAGACCCTGACCGAATCCATCGAACTGGCCCGCAACTTCAAGGCCGGCGGCCTGGACCTGCTGAGCGTCAGCGTCGGTTTCACCATCCCCGACACCAATATCCCGTGGGGCCCGGCCTTCATGGGCCCGATCGCCGAGCGCGTGCGCCGCGAAGCCGGCATCCCGGTGACCTCAGCCTGGGGCTTTGGCACGCCGCAACTGGCGGAAGGTGCGTTGCAGGCGGGGCACCTGGACCTGGTCTCGGTCGGTCGTGCGCACCTGGCTGACCCGCATTGGGCGTACTTTGCGGCCAAGGAGCTGGGCGTGGAAAAATCCTCCTGGACCTTGCCGGCGCCTTACGCCCATTGGCTGGAGCGCTATCGCTGATCGGATCCATTTCTAAAGTTGTATAAAAATCCAAATGTGGGAGGGGGCTTGCCCCCGATAGCGGTAGACCAGTCGATGTTGCTGTGACTGATACACCGATATCGGGGGCAAGCCCCCTCCCACGTTTGGCTCGCGTCCAATTTCCTACAGATCGATACAAAGCTGTTACCTGAAAAATAGTGAATGAGAATAGATGTCAAACGCGAATGGATTGATATACCATTCCCGCGTTTTTTGGCAGGTTTGCCGCCCCATCTGGCTCATTCACTAGGTTCAACATCCATGCGTCGTACCCTGATTTCCCTCTGCGTGCTTCAGGCGTTTTCCCCGTTTACCTGGGCCGAGGTTGTCCCTGCCGACAAGGCCAGTCTTGAGCTGCAAGCCACCAATGTCACTGGCGAGGCGGACTACGAGACGGCGCAAGGGCCGGTCAAGGGCTACCACGCCACACGTTCGGCGAGTGCGACGCGCACCGACACCTCGATTCATGAAACCCCGCAGTCCATCAGCGTCGTGTCCAAGGATGTGGTCGAAGACATCGGCGCCACCCGTTTGCAGGATGCCCTGGACTACGCCGGTGGCGTCGGTCGTGCCAACAACTTCGGCGGCCAGGGGCTCACCACCTTCACCGTACGTGGCTTCACCACCGGCGAGTTCTACCGCAACGGTTTCCCGATCAACCGCGGCTACCCGAACATGCCCGACGCCAACACCATCGAACGCCTCGAAGTGCTGCGCGGCCCGGCAACCATGCTGTATGGCCGTGGCGATCCCGGCGGCACCTTCAACGTGGTGTCCAAGCAACCGCTGGCCGAGCCGACCGTGACCCTCGGCAGCCAACTGGATGACCAGGGCATGCAGCGCGCCACCCTCGACGCTTCCGGCCCGCTGGACGAACAAGGTCGCCTGGCCTATCGCCTGAACGTGGTGGGCGAGGGCGGTGACACCTTCCGTGACCATGTCGAAACCGAACGCTATGGCGTGACCCCGGTGATCACCTGGCAGGCCAGCGATGACACCAAGGTGATCTTCGAAGGCGACTTCATGCGCAACAACCACCCGCTGGACCGTGGCCTGACGCGCTACCCCAATCAAAAAGGCACCGCCTCGCGTGACACTTTCTGGGGTGAAAAAGACGCCGGCAAACTGCACAACGACAACAGCATGGCCCAGCTGCGTTTCGAGCACCTGCTCAATGACAGCTGGACCCTGGGCGGTGGTTTCCAATGGCTGGACGGCACCTTGCAAGGCAATGCCATTGAAGCCAACGGCCTGGCCGCCGACGGTCGCACCCTGGGCCGCAACTTCAACTACCGCAAACTGGAGTGGACCGACAAGGACACTCAGCTCAACCTCACCGGGCATTTCTCCACCGGTGGTTTCGACCACACCTTGCTCACCGGCGTCGAATTCGAAGACTACGACTACAAGTCGATCATCCAGCGCTCCAGCGGCGCAGTGGGTGCTTATGCAATCGATATCTTCAACCCGGTCTACGGCCAGGCGCGCCCGAACCTCACGCGTACGCCGACCCACGACAAGGAAAACCTCAAGACCTACGCGGCCTTCGTGCAGGATCAGGTGGCCCTGACCGAGCGCCTTAAAGTGCTCGCCGGCGCACGCTTCGAGCGTTTTGAACACGACTACCACACCTACGTGCCGGGCGGTAAAAGCTGGGAAGCCAGCGACAACGCCGTCACCCCACGCGTGGGCGTGATCTACGACCTCACCGACACCGTCGCGGTCTACGCCGACGCCGCGCGTTCGTTCAAGCCCAACACCGGCGCCAGTCGCCAGGGCGGTGGTTTTGAGCCGGAGAAAGGCAAATCCTACGAGATGGGCATCAAGTGGGAAGCCCTGGACCGTCAACTCAGCGTCGACGCCGCGATCTACCAGATCGAGAAGAAAAACGTGCTCACCACCGACCCTCTCGACTCCACCTTCAGCGTCGCCGCCGGCCAGGTGCGCAGCCGTGGTTTCGACCTGAACGTGGCGGGCAATATCACCCCCGAGTGGCGTGTGATCGGTGGCTATGCCTACGTGGACGCCGAAGTGACCAAGGACAACACCCTGCGCAGCGGCACGCGCTTGCTGAACATCCCGCGCAACAGCTTCAGCCTGCTCAACGTCTACGAGTTCCAGGACGGCGCCCTCAAGGGCCTGGGCCTCGGCGCAGGTGGCAAGTATGTGGATGAACGGGCCGGGCAGACCTCCAACAACGCCTTCTCGATGGACGCCTACACCGTGGTCGACCTGCTCAGCTACTACAAGGTCAACGACAAGGTGCGGCTGAACCTGGACGTGAAAAACCTGTTCAATCGCGAGTATGAAGAAGGTGCGTTCGGCAACGTGTACGCCTACCCCGGCGAACCGCGCACGGTGCAGGTAGGGATCGCCTACACCCTCTAACGGCCTGCACAGTGCCAGTGTGGGAGCGGGCTTGCTGTGGTGAGCGGGCTTGCCCCGCGTTGGGGCGCGAAGCGGCCCTAAAACCCGCGACCCGGTTCAGCCTGAAAGAATGCAGTGACTGTATTGGGGCTGCTTCGCAGCCCAACGCGGGGCAAGCCCGCTCACCACAGCAAGCCCCCTCCCACATTTGACTACGTTTACATTACAACGGCGTCAGCACATTCATCACCGTATCCAACGCCACCCGCGTGTCATCCAGCTGCACCAGCGACGCATGCCGCGCGCCGAGGGCGTCGCGGTTCTGGATCGCGGTGAGGATCGCCTTGTGCCGGGGCAGGCTCAGGCCCTGGATGTCCGGGCGGCGGTTGGTGATGTTGATCGACTCGCGCAGCGGCAACGACAGCATGTTGCACATATAGGCGAGCAGGTCGTTACGGGTGGCATCGGCAATGGCGCGGTGGAAGTCCAGGTCGGCCTGCAACAGCTGTTCGTGGGTCTGCGCGGTTTCCATGCCCTGGTAGGCTTTTTCGATGGTGGCGATGTCTTCATCGGTGGCGGTGGTCGCGGCCATGGCGGCGATCTCCGGCTCGAGGATGCGCCGCACACCGGCCAGGGTATTGAAGAATTCACTGTGGGGCGTGGACTGCATCAACCAGGACAATACGTCCGGGTCGAGCAGGTGCCATTTCAAGCGCGGCCGCACTACTGCACCCACCCGTGGCTTGGAATACACCAGGCCCTTGGCGCTGAGCACCCGGGTCGCCTCGCGCAATACCGAACGGCTGACCTTGTACTCCTCGCACAGCGTGGCCTCCATGGGCAGCCGTTCTTCGGGCTTGAAGCGACCTGAAACGATGTGCATGCCCAAGTCCTGAACGATCTGGGCATGCATGCTCTTGCGCGGCTTGGACGGCTGGTGATCCATAACGACAGGGATGCTCCGACTTAAATTCGCGGCATCATAGCATCCCAATTAGTGGGAATGCCGGGGGACTTCAGCCCCACGGCAACCCACCAGGAAGTCAAAGTCGCAACCCTGGTCGGCCTGCAGCACATGGTCGATATACAGCTGGCGGTAGCCGCCGACGATCAGGTTCTGCGGCGGTTTCAGGTCAGCCATGCGCGCCGCCAGCTCTGCGTCGGGGATGTCCAGGTGCAGGCGACCGTTGGCGCAGTCGAGTTCGATCCAGTCACCTTCCTTCACCGTGGCCAACGGTCCGCCGGCCGCGGCTTCCGGCGCCACGTGCAAGACCACGGTGCCGTAGGCGGTGCCGCTCATGCGCGCATCGGAGATCCGCACCATATCGGTCACGCCCTGGGCCAGCAGCTTGGCCGGCAAGCCCATGTTGCCGACTTCGGCCATGCCTGGGTCCGCAGTTTTTCATGACCAGGATCGAGTTGGCGTCCACGTCCAGTTCCGGGTCGTTGATGCGCGCCTTGTACATGTCGAAGTTCTCGAACACCACCGCACGGCCGCGATGCTGCATCAGCTCGGCGCTGGCGGCCGACGGCTTGAGCACCGCGCCGAGTGGCGCCAGGTTGCCGCGCAACACGCAAATGCCGCCGTCGGCGCGGATCGGGTTGTCGAGGGTGCGGATCACTTCGTCCTGGCCGTAGATCGGCGAATCCTTGGTGTTCTCGCCGAGGGTCTTGCCGTTGACGGTCAAGGCGTTCGGGTGCGGAATCAGGTTGGCTTCACCGAGGCGGCGCAGCACGGCGGGCAGGCCACCGGCATAGTAGAACTCTTCCATCAGGAAGCGCCCGGACGGTTGCAGGTCGACGATGGTCGGCATGCCGCGACCGATGCGGGTCCAGTCGTCCAGGTCGAGCTCGACACCGATGCGCCCGGCGATGGCTTTCAAGTGGATCACGGCGTTGGTCGAACCACCGATGGCGGCGTTCACGCGGATGGCGTTTTCAAACGCCTCCTTGGTGAGGATCTTCGACAGCTTCAAGTCTTCGCGCACCATCTCCACCGCACGCATGCCGGACATATGGGCCAATACATAACGCCGCGCATCCACTGCCGGGATCGCCGCGTTGTGGGGCAGGGAAGTGCCCAGTGCCTCGGCCATGCACGCCATGGTCGACGCGGTGCCCATGGTGTTGCAGGTGCCCGCCGAGCGCGACATGCCGCCTTCGGCCGCGAGGAAATCATCCAGGGTAATGGTGCCGGCCTTGACCTGTTCACTGAGCTGCCACACCACGGTGCCCGAGCCGATGTCCTGGCCCTTGTGCTTGCCGTTGAGCATCGGCCCACCGGTGACCACGATGGCCGGTACGTCGCAACTGGCGGCGCCCATCAGCAGGGCCGGGGTGGTCTTGTCGCAGCCGGTCAGCAGCACCACACCGTCAATCGGGTTGCCGCGAATCGCTTCCTCCACATCCATGCTCGCCAGGTTGCGGGTGAGCATGGCGGTGGGACGCAGGTTGGATTCGCCGTTGGAGAACACCGGGAACTCCACCGGGAAGCCACCGGCCTCGATCACGCCACGTTTGACGTGCTCGGCGATCTGGCGGAAATGCGCGTTGCACGGGGTCAGAGATCGGA
>Ga0308159_1005681_pt1 | contig 10389 bp, 9 predicted proteins | sample PhyCR1_FD_201040 | JGI IMG/M metagenome (GOLD analysis project Ga0308159, IMG submission 201040) | Phyllosphere microbial communities from UC Gill Tract Community Farm, Albany, California, United States - DLSLC.R1 | ecosystem: Host-associated > Plants > Phyllosphere > Unclassified | place: USA... | reverse complement strand
GTTTATACGCGCCAAAAATTGAATGTGAGCACTTACTCTCGGCCTCGACGTTTATTTGCCCTTCGCTGTTAATGGCTGGCGTCCAGGGAACGGGTAAGCGGGAGGCATCGCGGCAGAAAGGCAATGCGTAAGTAAGTGCTTGCTCTTCATCCATGCCTTGTGAAATTGCGGTGTGATATTGAGTAATGCCCTGAATATCCCGCATTTGCTGCAAATTCTGCGGGACAAAATCCGTCATGCCGATTTCCTCACCCTGAAAGATGAAAGGCAAACCACGGGCGGTCATTTGCAGGGCGAAAACGGCCACCGCACGGGGGACATCCCGGGAGGATTCACCGAAGCGACTGATCATGCGTGACATATCGTGGCTGGAAAAAAACAGCGTCGGTAAGCCGGGCAGCGTGGCTTCCATAGCCTGCATTTCGGCGAAGATCGCGGTGATATCGAAGTGTTTCTGGCTGCCAAGGTTGAAGTTAAAGACCACGTCCAGCAGCTCCGCACCCTGATAAGGCGCCATCACCGGCAATACTTCACTGCCCACTTCGCCAATCAGCAGGAATTCCCCTTGCGTACGGATATGGCGGCACAGGCGCTGCACTACATCGAGCACGCCGGGCTGATTGATATCTTTTTCATGTGGTGGCTCTGCGCCCGTTTCGGCTGGCGGGTGATCTTCCCCGATACCCTCGGTGGTCAGAAAATTAATCACGTCAAAACGGAAACCGTCGACGCCGCGGGCTATCCAGAAATCGAAGATTTTTTTAATCTCATGCTCAACGGCGGGATGAGACCAGTTCAGGCAAACCTGCTGAGGCGAGAATTTATGGTAGTAACTGGCCGTTCCGCCGGGCTCCTGTGTCCAGGCTGAACCGCCGAAGAAAGAGGTCCAGTTATTAGTTTGCTCACGAAAGAAAAAGAAGTCGCGGAAAGGGCTGTCAGGCTGGCTGAGCGCTGCCTGAAACCAGGGATGCTGATCTGACACGTGATTAATTACCACGTCGATCACCAGCAAAATGTCGCGCTGATGACAGGCTGCAATCAGTTCATCAAAAAGCGCTAACGTGCCAAAACGCGGATCTACAGCGCAGTGGTCGCTGATGTCATAGCCATTATCCACCAGCGGAGACGGGTAAAAAGGCGTCACCCAGATACCGCCAATGCCCAGCTCAGCCAGATAATCCAGCTTAGAAATCAGACCTTGAAAATCGCCCAATCCGTCCGTATTACCGTCGCAGAAAGACGGCAAATACACCTGATAAAATACCCGTTCCTGCGCTGTTTTCAGGTTATTCATCATTCATGCCTGTTATTTAAGTGAAAGCGACATTCCTTCCAGGAAATGCTTCCTGAAGAGGATAAACAAGACGACGATCGGCAAAGTTTGTACCACCGACCCCGCCAGAATCGGGCCGACATAGACGCTGTAAGATTTACTGAACGTCGCCAGCAGAACGGAAAGCGGCATTTTGTTAGCGTCCTGCATCACAATCAGCGGCCAGAGGAAATTGTCCCAGGCGCTGGTGAAGGTAAATATTGCGACGATAGCCAGAATGGATTTATTGAGAGGCAACATGACATGGAACAGAATTTTGATTAGACCGGCGTGATCTAATCGCGCGGCATGAATATAGTCATTGGGCGTGCCTTTAAAACTCTGGGAAATCATAAAAATACCCCAGCCATTCATGACAAACGGTAAAATAAGTGCGCCATACGAATTAAGCATGCCGAGTTCCCGCATAAGTACAAAATGCGGAATAATAAACATGAATGCCGGGAAAACCATTTGCAAGATCAGCAGGTTTTTAAAAATATCCCGGCCTTTGAATTCCATTTTTGCCAGCGCATAACCTATTAAACAGGAACTCAGCGTGACGCACACTGTAATGGTTAATGTAATTAAAATGGAATTAAACAACGTGCGAAGAAAGGGTTTTTCCGCTTTGCCGCTGCCGTCGAACAGGAAAGTATAATTATCGAATGACAGCGGACCGGAAAAGAACGAAGTGGTATAAATATCAGCGGTATTTTTTAAAGAACCGATTAGCATCTACAAATAGGGATATAACCAGGTGATGGCCAGCACAAACATCAGCAGGTGGATCACCACGGAACTGAGTGTTCTTTTCAGCGAATATTTTTGCACAGGGGAGGCTGTCGGCATCTGTGCAGTTTTAGTTTTCATCATACGATCTCGATTTTCTTTTCCAGACACCGGCGCAATATCCAGATCAGTGAGAAGCTGAATACGGCGACAATAATCGACATGGTGGCGGCCCAGCTTGGTTGCATCTGCCGGAAGGCGGCTTCATACATCACTACCATTGGCGTGGTGGTGCTTTGCAGCGGACCGCCGCCGGTGATGAGATAGGGTTCGGTGAAAATACTGAACGCGACTGTGATCGCCAGAACCAGCACCATGACGATCTGCGCATTCATCAGGGGCAATGTGATATGCCATATTTTTCCGGGGCCGCTGGTTTTATCGAGGTCTGCCGCATCGTAAATATCTTTCGGAATCGTAATCAGCCCGGAATAAAAAATCAGGCCGTAGTAGCCGACAAATTTCCACGTGATAATAAGAGCAACAGATAACATGGCAAAATCCGGATGGGTAAACCACGGAACATTAATGCCCAATGTGCTCATCAGAAAGGTATTGATGGGGCCTGTTTCACTCAACAGTTTGGAAAATACAATAGAATACGCCACGCCGGATGATACATTGGCGAGCAGGAAACTCAGGGCAACAAAGGCTTTGCCATATTTTAGTTTCCTTAAACCGAAGGCGAATAATAATGAAGACACCAAAACAATCGGCAGATAGTAAGCCAGAAATTTAAATACGTTATACATTGCTGTCCAGAACAAAGGATTCTGCATGACGGCAATAATATTCTTCACACCATTAAAAGAGGGCGTGCCAATAAATTTCCAGTCAGTAAAGCTCAGTACCGCTAACCAGATAAAAGGATAAAGCCAGAATACCAGAGAATATCCGAGGTAAGTGGAGGCCAGAAGGCCCCCTGTAGTGGACTCTTTCAGTTTAATCATCGCTTTATTGTTCCAGTATTTTGTCGATCTCTTGCGAAGACTGGTGCAGCGCGTCCGGCACTGCGTTGTTTTCAAACATCAGTTTTTCAATCATTTGGGTCATCGTCCGCTGGACTTCGACCGTTTTCGTGACGGCGGCAGGCGGCACGGCTTTCGGGACGTAGGAGACGATGTCATTCACCAGCGAATGCTGTTGCAGGTAGTCGCTGAACACCGGATTACTTTGCAAATCTTCCCTTGCCGGAGGCATACCTGTCAGTTCCAGCCAGCGCAGATCGTGTTTCGGGTCGCTGTATACCCATTGAATAAATTTCCAGGCGTCGCTCTGCACTTTCGAGGTACTGAACATCACGATCCCTTTGCTGTCGGCCATGGTATTTGCACCCGGCGCGCCAGACTGAGTCGGCATTGGGCCGATACGGATATCTTTCAGTACTTCAGGGAATTGTTTCTGATAACGTTCGATATCCCAGGGGCCGCGCATGGCTCCCAGTACCATTCCCGCCGCCAGGGGATCGTCTGCGGTTGTGAAATCGTAGCTGGTCCACTTATTGGCAAACATTTTCGCCATGAAATTCAGTGCTTCCAGACCGGATTCATTATCGAAAGCCGATTCTTTATCCTGAATATACGGGCGGCCATCCGCGGCGGCGTAATAGAGCGGAATAAAGTCGAACCAGCGATCCCACCAGTTTTTACCGCTGGTGAGTTGCAGGCTGTAACCCTTCTGAGTGAGCGCGATACGTTCTGAAAGCGTGTAAATTTCATCATAAGAGGTCGGGACGTGGTCAAAACCCTGAGCTGCCAGCAGATCACTGCGCCACCAGTAGAGAACCGGGCTGATGTAAATGGGGATGACCGTCTGCTGTCCGTTGAACTGCCAGTTTGAAATCGTTTTTCCCATATGACGGGTTTCTGTCAGTGTCTGAAAGCCGGGCATTTTGGAATAATCAGTGAGCTGTTTAAGTTCGGATAACTGCTTAGCAAAGCCGATAAAAATATTGGTCGAAATGTCTGGCTCTGTACCCGACGCCAGCGCATTCATGATGGCTTCTTCAGAACTTCCTGCCGCCGGTATTGAGGTGAATTCTACTTTCCGGTTGGCCGGGTTGCTGTTCCATTCTTTAACGATTTCGCCCCAATACACTTCCTGCGTAATATTCGGCGCGACCCACATTTTAATGCTGGTTTGGTCTTTTTCATCAGGGCCACAGCCCGAAAGAAATAACGTGATACCCGCAATAGCAGCCAGTTTCATTATTTTCATGCTGTTTCCTGTTTCCATTAGGTTATGAGTCATAATGAGAAATTATATTTAATGATTATTCATATTATTATTTTATGAATGAATGTCTATTTAAACGCTAGCATGGACATTCATTGAATAAACGTTATTACAGTCACATAAATGATTTTGTTTAACGTTAAACTTTATTTTTATATTCGTTGCAATAGCCTGTTTGCTGTGAGTATATATGGGCTAATTTATTGCATTTCAGAGGCAGGGCTTCCTTTATTCACAACATTCAGGAGTGTGTAAGCTGAGTAAGATAACGTTAAAGTCAATTGCCCGCGAATTAGGCGTGACGCACACCACGGTGTCGAATGCATTTAATAATCCGGGCAAACTGTCAGAATCATTAAGAAAACGAATAATCGATTATGCGCATTCCGTTAATTTCTACGGGCCTGACAATCTTGGTCGGGCATTGCGTACCGGGAAATCGGATGCCATCGGGATTATTTTTAACGACACGCTCAGTTATGTGTTTACAGACAGTCATGACGTGCAGCTTATGCAAGGCATCGCCGGTGAATGTGACCGAAAAGGAGTCAGCATTATCCTGATCCCGTTGCATATCGGGCAGGGCGCGAGGGCCAGTGTCATCAATACGGCTGTAGATGGCTATATCCTTAATGCGACACACAATAATGACCAGATCATCGCCAAAGCGTTGTCCAAAAATCTGCCCGTGGTGACTACGGATTTTAAAATTCCCTCGCACAGCAGCGTATCCATTGATAACGACAGGGCGATGAGGGAAATCTGTCTGCACCTGCTGGAAAAAGGGCACCGTGAATTTGGGATTATTTCATTCCCTTCACTGCAGGGACGAAAGGGAGTGATGCCATTGAGTCAACGTGTTTCCGGTGATAATCAGGTGATGATTACCCGTGTGAATGCCTGCGTGGCAACTTTCCGGGAATGGAATATTGATCTGAATAAATGCTTTCTTTGCGAAACGAACCATCATGAAACATTTGGCGAAATAGCTGCCAGGGAATTACTGATAAGTAATCCCGATATCACCGCGTTTATTTGCCTGTCCGACCGCTTCGCGCAGGGTGCCATTAATTATTGCCGGAAAAGCGGGCTATCTGTTCCGGGAAATATAGCCGTTACTGGTTTTGATAATATTCCCCGGCCAGTGAATGAGATCGGGCTCACGACAATCGCGCAGGACCCGGTTAAAAAAGGTGAAATAGCCGCAGCCCTGTTGCTGGAAGGTAAAACCAATATTCACCACGACCTGGAGTTTAGGTTAATTATACGTGGTTCTACCTGATATCTGGCGGGGCCATCAGGACGCAATGACCGATGTTGGCGGAATACTGCTCGCCTTTGCCGGGGCATAACCGCGCATCTTTTTGTTTCAAAGGACAACGCTATGTCAGGCTTAACGCTAAAAAACGTCAAAAAATACTATGGCAAAACAGCCGTGATCCCCGATTTAACTCTGGAGATCCGTTCCGGTGAGTTTCTGGTTCTGGTAGGGCCGTCGGGCTGTGGTAAATCAACATTGCTGCGCATGATTGCCGGGCTGGATGGGCTGAGCGGCGGGACCATCCACATTGAGGACACTGACGTGACGGAGTTGCCCGCCGGAAAGCGCGGTCTGTCGATGGTATTTCAATCCTACGCGCTTTATCCGCACATGACCGTCAGGCAGAATCTGGCGTTTGGTCTGAAGAATATCCGAACGCCACCGGCTGAAATTGCCCGACGCATCAGCGAAGCGGCTCTGATCCTGCGGCTGGACGAGATGCTCGACCGGTTGCCGCAAAATCTTTCCGGCGGGCAGCGTCAGCGCGTCGCCATCGGTCGCTCTATCGTTCAGCAGCCGAAAGTATTTTTGTTTGACGAGCCGCTGTCGAATCTTGATGCCGCGCTGCGCGTTCAGATGCGTCAGGAAATCAGTCAGCTTCACGCCCGACTGAAAAACACCATGATTTACGTGACCCACGATCAGGTCGAAGCCATGACGCTGGCGGACCGGATTGTGGTGCTTAATCAGGGCAATATTGAGCAGATTGGTTCGCCTGTTGAACTCTACAACTGTCCGGCCAGTTTGTTTGTTGCCGGATTTATCGGTACGCCGAAAATCAATGTGATCCCCGCACAGGTGACGGGCCGCCAGTTGTGTATTGACGGGCAGCCGATGTTTTCGCTGGGCAATAAATTCCCCGCGGCGCAGGATGGACAAACCGTGTCGCTGGCGATCCGCCCTGAGCTGTTGCGCCTGAATGAAGCGACGGAACACGCATTTGACGTTTTAGTCGATTTCACAGAATTGCAGGGCGATGCCACGCTGGTATACGCGCGTTTCGGCGAGCACATCCTGAAAATGAAATCGTCGAAACAGCTCTCTTTTGCTAAAAATACGCCGCTCAGTTTTGGATTTAATGCCGCCAGTATTTTACTGTTTGATGCAGCGGGAAGACGGATCCCTTCTGAAACTGTGTAAAACAAAAAAAGGCACCTTTCGGTGCCTTTCGACGAACATCAAAACCAATCAGGCATTTTTCTTCAGTTGCGCTTTGTGTTTGTTCTCGCTGAGCATGGTCAGTAAAAGCAACACAACGGCCAGCACACAACCGGCAATCATCACGATAAACCCGCCGTCCCAGCCAAAGTAATCCACGGTATAGCCGACAATGGCGCTGGCCGCGACCGAGCCGCCCAGATAACCAAACAGCCCGGTAAAACCTGCCGCGGTTCCGGCCGCTTTTTTCGGTGCCAGTTCCAGCGCATGTAAACCAATCAACATCACAGGCCCGTAAATCAGGAAGCCGATGGTGATCATACAGGCCATATCAATGCCCGGATTGCCGACCGGATTCAGCCAGTAAACGACGGTTGCGATAGTCACCAGCACCATGAAGAACACGCCGGTCGCGCCGCGATTGCCTTTAAACACTTTGTCCGACATCCAGCCGCACAGCAGCGTGCCGGGGATCCCTGCGTATTCATAAAGGAAATACGCCCACGAGGATTTATCCAGCGCAAAATGCTTCACTTCTTTCAGGTAAGTCGGTGACCAGTCCAGGATCCCGTAGCGCAGCAGATAAACAAAAACGTTAGCCAGCGCGATATACCACAGCAATTTGTTCGGCAAAATGTACTGCATGAAAATCTGTTTCGCCGTCAGTTCCTGCTCGGCAGACTCTTTCACATAGTCCGGCGGGTAATCGTTTTTGTATTCTTCAATCGGCGGCAGGCCGCAGGATTGCGGCGTATCGCGCATGGTCATGAAGGCAAATACCGCCAGCAGGATCGCGCCGAAGGCTGGCATATACAGCGCCGCATGCCAGTCGTTAAACCACGCCATGCCCAGCAGGAACAGCAGCGGAGGAATACCCCCACCGACGTTATGCGCGCAGTTCCATACCGACACCACGCCGCCGCGTTCTTTCTGCGACCACCAGTGAACCATGGTGCGACCGCACGGCGGCCAGCCCATTCCCTGGAACCAGCCGCAGAGGAACAGCAACACAAACATGATGGCAATGCTCGATGTTGCCCACGGCACGAAGCCCATAAACAACATCACTGCAGCAGCCAGAATTAAACCTGCGGGCAGGAAAACACGCGGATTCGAGCGGTCAGACACTGACCCCATAATGAATTTTGATATGCCGTAAGCAATGGAAATCCCGGACAGCGCAAAACCGAGATCTCCACGGGAAAAGCCCTGATCAATCAGATAAGGCATGGCCAGCGCGAAATTTTTGCGCACCAGATAGTAGGCCGCATACCCGAAGAATATCCCCATAAAGATTTGCCAGCGGAGACGGCGGTAGAGCGGATCGACGTGGGCCTCATCAACAGGAGCTTTGTGGGGCGCGGGTTTAAAGATACTGAGCATAAATGCCTCCGATGGCATAAATCAGGTGGGACTCATCGTGAGCCACGGACGAAATGGCGAAGCCGGTGTGTTCCAAAACGAACATCATTTTAGCTATTCGCGCACAAACGAACTGTGATTTATGACGGAAATGTTACATTTTTATTACAGCGGAGGCGGGTTTGTGAGATTGAGTAACAGCATAAGACAAAAAAAGCGGAGACTGAGCCCCGCCTGGCAGGTCTGTGACATTTCAAAAGACTCATTTAAATCGTCAGATATTTGTATATTTTGATGTGTGATCTTTAATTTTTTCCCATTTTTTGCATATTAAAATTCATACCTGACGCTACCCTCACGGGTGCGCCAAATCATCATCAGTATGTTTTTATCAATGCAATTCTGGGATGATTTTACAGAACGAAAACAGAGCCGGTCTTCCTTCCCCGCCTCTTTGTATCCCTCTCCGAATGCATACACAATGATCAGAAATGGACCCGTATTGTCGGAAGGAATGTGATATTTACTTCTAATTTGATCCTGATTATTCTGCCACCAGACAATCTTTTCCGATTCAGTGGAAGGCAAACCATCAACGATGACCTGTGCAGTGCTTCCATCATAATGGGCATCTATAACCGCTACATCTTTGTCACCAACGAAGGTATAGTAAAAACCGGTCAGCAGCGCGACCAGAAATACGATTATGAAAATGCGCATCAATAATTACCTTTCATATCAATCACTGCTTCCATATTTGTCAAAAATGGTCGAAAACCGAATTTGTCAAAGCGTTGCAGGACAAACCATATTTTGAAAAACTGAAACTGGTTAAATTCCTTTTTGCGTATATCATCAATATCCAGACTGAAATGATCCTGACCTGTAAATCTGACACTGGCTTTCCAGTATCGCTCACTGACCTGTAGACTGATGATGTCTATTTTCGTTGCATGGATATTATGAATAGTAATCCCCATTCCATTTATTTTATCAAGTACGAGGGAATCAAATTTTGGAAGAATTGAGCCTTTGATTGCAGATTTAATATCTTTCAATCTATCCTGCGGAATACCTTTACTCTTGTAATCAATGAATAACCCAATCGCTTCCTGCATAATAGACCTTGTGTTTTTTGCAGTGTGATCAGAACGAAGCTTTAGATGATATGCATTATTAATTTGTCCGTTATTAAAAGGCGTGCCTGTAGAACGCTGAAAATGCCTGAGCATCTGGTTAATTAAATACTGGTAGGGTCCCACAAAGGCGTAGGGAAGAGAACACATCAGCATTTCCTTAAATAACAACCGGGCACATTCCTTACTACTGACTGTTCCACCACGATGAGTGCCACGATAGACCCCCGCAAACCTAGACTGAGGGTTATCAAATGCTGTCAGCCGGGTTAATGTATATGGGTCAACCACGGTTGATATATTTTTCAAGCCGAACTCTCTTTTAAGTCTGTCCCCGGATATATCACCATAACGCATGTCATTCGCGCTGTAATCGTTGAAAAGGCGTTGTGTCGTAAATACAGTCTGTGGAAATACAGAATTAGTCATAGAGGTTACTCCTTTACCCGCTTTAACATCAATTATCAGATCTCGTAATTACTCTTGGGTTGCTTATTATTATAATTCCCATCAATTATTGGTAGTAAAATAAATACGACTCATCACTTATTCTTTAAGTTAATTATTCCATTTCATGATGTGCGCTGGTTAATATATATAACAAAACTATCTATTGCTCTCTGTTCTATATCACGGTACTCCATTGAAAGTAATAAAACGTTATCTGTTCCGCTTATAAAGTGATTTTTTTGAGTAGCAGTAACAGCATAAAAAAAGGCGGAGCCTGAGCCCCGCCTGATATTTTCAATACCTCTGAATTTATTGAATTTTCAGGGTGTTGATAATGGTTTCGGCATCGGTCTGCGCCTGCTGCTGATTATCCGCTGGCAGGGTGATTTGCAGGGTCAGCAAATGGCTGTCTACTTTGCCCAGTACGATGGAAGAGTAAGCTTTCTGACCCGCAGAAGTGATCACGGTATCCAGTTGTTGCAGCGTCTGGCCATTGACCTGAATAGATTTATTGGTCACAACCTGCAGATTGGTATCACGAGCTTTTTGCTGATCCTGTAAACGACCCGCCAGAACATCCAGCGATTCGGTGGTGTTATCACCCAGGATCACAATCACGGCTT
>Ga0308159_1005680_pt1 | contig 10389 bp, 11 predicted proteins | sample PhyCR1_FD_201040 | JGI IMG/M metagenome (GOLD analysis project Ga0308159, IMG submission 201040) | Phyllosphere microbial communities from UC Gill Tract Community Farm, Albany, California, United States - DLSLC.R1 | ecosystem: Host-associated > Plants > Phyllosphere > Unclassified | place: USA... | reverse complement strand
GGCAGGGCAAATTCGGCCATGGTCTCTAACCCGCTGGATGGGCCGGTCCCGGGACCGGCAAAGGATTAGCAGAGCCGATACATGACAGGGCCGGTTGTCGCAAATGTCTTCGCGCGATTTAGGTGCGCAGTCAGATCACATCAAGGACCAGACCCAGGTCGCGCGCTTCCTCGGCGTCGATATACCAATTGCTGGTCGCCTTTTCGCGCAACGTCTCGAACGACACCTGCGAACCGTTGACGATGGCGCGGAAGCCCTCCTCCTGGATCAGGACCGACTGCTCGATCTCATGCAGCTTGGCCTTCAGGATCGCGGGCAGGCTGGTGAGCGGGCCGGTCAGCTCGATCGAACCCGACATCTGCCGTTCGTGCAGCATCAGCCGGGTGCCGCGCGTCAGGAACCGCGTCTCGACCGGAAAGGCCGACATGAATGTCGCCCCCGCTGAATAGACCGCGACCTTGCCCAGGAACAGCGTCTCCCGCCCGGTATAGTCGCGCAGCAGCCGGATCGAGTCACCCATGGCCCGCGCCATTTCCGGATCGCCGCCCAGCGTGGTGATCGACACGACCAGCGGTCCCTCGGTCGGTGCGGCGGCAAGCTGGTCCTTGAAACCGGCATACATCACCTCGTCCACCGTGCCGTAAAGCTGGACATGGGGCTGGGCGAGCAACGGGTATTTCACCGCTCTGTTGGGTTCGTCGTGCATGATGGGCGAACCGGGGTTGCCGGATAAGGTTCCGAAGGTCCGGGCGTGGCCTTCGACTTCGCTCAGGCTGAACGGAAGTTTGTATCCAGCCGCTTTTCCTACCCCGTTCAGGCTGAGCGAAGTCGAAGCCCAAGGGAATCCCTATCCGCCCTTCGCCCGGGCATAATCCTGCGTCCCCCGTGTCACCACCTCGTCCCCGTCGACGATCGCCGCCACGGGAATATCGGGCAACGCCTTGATTGCCTCATAGAGCGGCGCGAAGTCCGTCTCCAGCGTCGTGCGCAGCAGCTCCTCGTAACTCGGGATCACGAAATAGTTCTGCTGGAAATCGTCGATCCGATATTCCGTCCGCATGACGCGGGCGAGGTCGAAGCCGATCCGGTTCGGGCTCGGGTCCTCCAGCGCGAAGCGGCTTTCCGAATAGCTCGACACGATCCCCGCGCCGTAGATTCGCAGGTCGCCATCCTCGCGCACCAGCCCGAACTCGACGGTGTACCAATAGAGCCGCCCCAGATACTTCAGCGCGTCCATGCCGAGCGCCCGCTGACCGCCCCGCCCATAGGCGGCCAGATAATCAGCGAAGACCGGATCGGCGAGCATCGGCACATGCCCGAAAACGTCATGAAAGACGTCCGGCTCTTGCAGATAGTCGAGTTGGTCTGGCCGCCGGATGAAATTGCCCGCGACGAAGCGGCGATTGGCCATATGGTCGAAGAACACGTCGTCGGGCACAAGCCCCGGCACCGCCACGACCTGCCACCCGGTGAGCTTCATCAGCCGTTCGGACAGTTCCTCGAAATCGGGAATGCCCGGCCGCGACAGCTTGAGCACGTCCAGGCCGCGCAGATAGGCCTCCGACGCACGGCCCGGCAGCAGCCTGGACTGGCGCGCGAACAGCGTGTCCCAGGTCGCATGTTCCTGTGCGGTGTAATGCTCCCAGCCCTGCGGGATGGTCCAGTCTGCGGAGGCTCCCTCGGGCGGGGCGGCGAGAACATGGGTATCCTGTGCCATTCGCGGAGCCTATCATGATGATGGTGACAAATGAAACCATATCGTGGCGACGGCTGGGGCGCGTTGCAAGAGGGGTGCTGGCCGCTATCGGCCTGATCCTGCTGGCCTATCTAAGTATGGGGCTGGCGCTGGGGGCGATCCCGCGGACGACCGCGCCGATGCCGAAGGCGGGCGCGGATGCCGTCACCATCTTCGTCGAGTCGAGCGCGATCCACACCGCGATCATCGTACCCAAACAGGCGGCGGGAATGGACTGGCGCGACTGGGCAAGGCCGCAGGACCTGCGCGACCCGCGCTATGCCGGTTTTCCCTTCCTGGCCATCGGCTGGGGCGAGGCGGGCTTTTTTCGCGAGACGCCGCGCTGGCGTGACGTGAAGCCGGGCACGATCCTGCACGCCGCGCTGGGCAGCGACCGGACGCTGATCCATGTCGACCATCTGCCGCTGCCCCATGCGAATGGCGACGATGTGCGGGCGATCCGCCTGTCGCCCGAGGCCTATCGCCACCTGATCGCCTTCATCCAGGCGAGTTGGCGGCGCGGTGGCCCGCACTATCCCGGCTATGACGTGTATGACGCTTTTTATGAGGCGAGCGGGCGGTACAGCGCGGTCCATACCTGCAACAGCTGGACCGGCGATGCACTGGCGGCGGCGGGGGTGCGGATGGGGTGGTGGACGCCCTTTCCCGGGACGGTGACATGGTGGCTGTGATCCCGCCGCCGTCCAAGACGCTCTGGGCCGCCGAATTGCCGCGCGCGCTGTGGATGGGCGCGACCTGGTGGCGGCACCGCGCCTTGCTGACCGCCGCGCCGAAGGGAGACGGGCGGACGGTGATGGTGCTGCCGGGCCTGTTCAACACCGATGGGTCGAATATCGTGCTGCGCCGCTACCTGGCCGCCAAGGGCTACCGCGTTCATGGCTGGGGGCTGGGTCGCAACCGTGGGGTGCGCAGCGTCGGGGCGGAGGCCGAACGACTGATCGCCCGCATCGAGTCATTATCCGATCAGGGGCCGGTGACGCTGATCGGCATCAGCCTGGGCGGGATCATGGCGCGGATGGCGGCGCAAGCCCGCCCCGATCTGGTCGCGGGCGTCATCACCATCGCCTCGCCCTATGCCGGGCCACCCCGCGCGACCAATGTCTGGCGGGCGTTCGAACGGCTGACCGGCGAGCGGGTGGACGATCCGGCGGTGATCGCGCGCTCGACGACGATTGCGGGTCCGCTGCCCTGCCCTTCCGCCGCGATCTGGAGCCGGAACGACGGGCTGGTCGCAGGGACGATCTGCCGCGACGACACGACCCCGGCGGTCGAGGTCACGTCCAGCCATTTATGGGTTCAGCACCGGCCGCAGGTGCTGGCGGCGGTGGCGACCATCCTCGCCGGATGGCCGCCGCCCGTCAGCGATCAATCGTTGGCGGCACGGTAGCCGTCATAGCCCTGCTGACCCTGCTGGCACTGCTCCGGGTGCTTGCGGCACTGCTTCTCATATTCGCGGCGCTCACGGCCTTCGCGCGCTTCCTTCTTGCGCATCTTGCGGCCGTAATTGCGGTCGGCCTCGTCCTGGCTGGTCGTCGTCCAGTCGACCACCTGCCCCGCCGCCTGGAAGGGGGCCTTCACCACGCTGGCGACCGTCTTGACGCAGCCTCCCATGGCCAGCGGCAGGGTCAGGACGGCGAGTTTCAGGACGAGGTTACGCATGGTCTTGGGATCTTTCAGCGGGCGCGTAGATAAGCGTTGCGCGTTTCTACCCCGATTTGCGGGAAATCGGTGAAGAAACCGTCGATGCCCTGGCCCAGCGCGGCGCGAATTTCGCCCGCGACATCGCCATGCGCCTTGGGATCGGCGCCCCTGCGAAAGCCGGCCCGCACGAACTGGTTTTCCGCGCGATAGGTCCAGGAGTGGACGCGAAGGCCCGCCGCATGGGCGTCGGCGACCAGGGACGAAGGCACATCGCCGTTCCACAGCATCGCCTTGTCCGGCCCGATCCCCCAGGCATAGGTCGCGACCTGCTTCATGCCCTCGGGCGTCATCATCGCGGCATAGCTGGGCGCGGCATTGTCCGCCGGACCGCCCTCGCCCGAAACCAGCTGGATCAGGCGGATGCCGGTCATGGTCTTGAGGTGCTTGAGGTTGTTCACCTCGAACGACTGGATGAAGACCGGCGCATCGGCCGTCTTCCAGCCCGCCTTGTCGAGCGCGGCAATTAGCGGGGCGTCGGTGCCCTTGCCGATTCCGGCGAAATAGGTCGGATGCTTGGTTTCGGGATAGATGGCGATGGTGCGACCGGTCTCCCTCGACCGGGTCTTCGCCAGCGCGATGATCTCCTCCAGCGTCGGGATTTCGAACTGCCCGTCATAGGCGGTCGAGCGCAGTTGCGGCAGGCGTTCACGGGCGCGGAGCGTCTTCAACTCGGCAAGCGTGAAGTCCTCGGTGAACCAGCCGGTCTCGGCCTGCCCGTCGATCGTCTTGGTCGTCTTGCGATCGGCGAACTCCGGGTGGGCGGCGACATCGGTCGTGCCCGAAATCTCGTTCTCGTGCCGCGCGACGAGGTGGCCGTCCTTGGTGGGCACCAGATCGGGCTCGATCACGTCCGCGCCTTCGCGGATCGCGAGGTCATAAGCGGCCAGCGTGTGTTCGGGGCGCTGCCCGCTGGCCCCGCGATGCGCGATGACGATCGGGGACGAAAGGGGGGGCGAGGAAAGCGGCTTGGGGGCGTCGGCGGACATGGCCTCACCCTGCCCCATGAAGAGCGTGGCGGCAATGAGAGTGGTTCGCAACGGGAAACGCAGGGAAATCATGGCGTTTGTTCATCCATTCCTAATCCCAAAGGGGATGCGCCCGTGCATTTCACAATCAATGGTCAATCGCATGACATCGAGGTCGATGTCCGAACCTCCCTCCTCGACCTGTGTCGCGAGCATCTGGGCCTGACCGGCTCGAAAAAGGGCTGCGACCATGGCCAGTGCGGCGCGTGCACGATGCTGGTCAACGGACGCCGCGTGAACAGCTGCCTGACGCTGGCGGTGATGCATCAGGATGACGAGATCACCACGATCGAGGGACTGGGCCAGCCGGGCAATCTCCACCCCTTGCAGGATGCGTTCGTGCGGCATGACGGATTCCAGTGCGGATACTGCACGCCGGGCCAGATTTGCTCGGCGGTCGGCATGATGGACGAGGTGAAGAAGGGCTGGCCCAGCCATGTCACCGAAGACCTGGGCGTGGCCGAGCTGACGGTGGAGGAAATCTCCGAGCGGATGAGCGGCAATTTGTGCCGCTGCGCCGCCTATCCCAACATCGTCGATGCGATCCGCGACGTGGCGGGCCTGGGCGACCGCAATCCCAATGAAGACGTGGGTAAGGAGGTCGCGGCATGAAGCTGTTCGACTATGCCCGCGCGGATTCCGTCGCGACCGCCACCCGTGAAGGAGCGGTGCCCGGCGCGCGCTTCATCGCGGGTGGCACCAACCTGCTCGACCTGATGAAATTGCAGGTCGAGACGCCCGAGACGTTGGTCGACATCAGCCGCCTGGCCCTGACGGAGATCGAGGAGCGCGAGGATGGCGGCCTGACCATCGGTGCGCTGGTGCCCAATAGCGACCTTGCCGCCGATGCCCGCGTGATCGAGCGCTATCCGGTGCTGTCGCGCGCCTTGCTGGCCGGGGCATCGGGGCAGTTGCGCAACAAGGCGTCGACCGGGGGCAATCTGCTCCAGCGGACGCGCTGCTATTATTTCTACGACCCCGCCACCCCGTGCAACAAGCGCGAGCCCGGCAGCGGCTGTTCGGCGATCGGCGGCGAGAACCGCATCCTGGCGATCCTCGGCACCTCGGACCAGTGCATCGCGACGCATCCCAGCGACATGGCGGTCGCCATGCGCGCATTGGAGGCGGTGATCGTCACGCAAAAGCCCGACGGCGACCGCCGCCGGATCGCGATCGGCGACTTTTATCGCCTGCCGGGAGCCACGCCCGAGATCGAGAATGTCCTGGAGCCGGGCGAGCTGATCACCCATGTCGAACTGCCCCCCGCGCCCGCGGGTCGCCAGACCTATCGCAAGGTGCGCGACCGGGCGTCCTATGCCTTTGCGCTGGTCTCGGTCGCCGGGATCGTCGCGGTCGAGGGCGGCCGGATCACCTCGGCGCGCCTCGCCTTTGGCGGGCTCGGCCCGATGCCGTGGCGCGACGAGGCGGTGGAGGCCGCGCTGGTTGGACAGGAGCCGACCGACGCCGCCTTCCACGCCGCCGCCGACGCGCTGCTGGCGGACGCCAGGGGCTATGGCTCGAACGACTTCAAGATTCCGCTGACGCGTCGCACCCTGGTCGCGACGCTCCGTGAACTGACGCAGGAGGGCTGATCCCATGTTCGGATTCGGCAAGGACGACACGAACGCGCTGACCATGAATCAGCCGCATCCCGACAGCCTGCTCGACACGGGCGTGCAGGGGGTGATTTCCAAACCGCTCGACCGCGTCGACGGCCCGAAAAAGGTGACGGGCACCGCCACCTATGCGGCCGAATACGCCATCGAAAATGTCGCGCACGGCGTGCTGGTCAGTGCGACCAAGGGCCATGCCAAGATCAAGGCGATCGACGCCGATGCGGTCAAGGCCATCCCCGGCGTCATCGACGTCATCACAGACTACGACACCTTCATCCGCAATTCGCAGCAGGGCGGCGAGACGAGCGCACCAACGCAAGGCGTGCGCACCATCGACTATTTCGGCGAGATCATCGCGATCGTCGTCGCCGAGAGCTTCGAAGTGGCACGTGACGCGGCCAAGCAATTGAAGGTCGAATATGAACCGCTCGACGGCACGTTCGACTATGAAGCGAACAAGGGCGAAGCCGAGCCTGCGCCCGATGGCCTGATCAAGGGCCATTACGACCAGGGCGATTTCGACAAGGCGTTCGAGAATGCGCCCGTCAAGGTCGACGTGACCTATACCACCCCCAGCCAGAACTCGGCGGCGATGGAGCCGCACGCCTCGATCGCGGTGTGGGAAGACGGCGCGCTGACGCTCTACGGCGCGTACCAGATGCCGACCTCGGACGCGCAGCAGCTGGCCAAGGCGCTGGGCGTCGCGCAGTCCAAGGTGCGGATCATCTCGCGCTATATCGGCGGCGGCTTCGGGTCGAAGCTGGGCATCGCGCCCGAGAGCGTCGCCGCCGCCATCGCCGCCAAGCAGCTGGGCCGCCCGGTCAAGGCGGTGATGCTGCGCCAGCAGGTGTTCGACGCCACCGTCCGCCGCTCCAATACCGAACAGCGGATGCGCCTCGGTGCCGAGGCGGGCGGCCGGATCGTGGCGTTGGGCCATGAATCCATCACCTCCAACCTGCCCGATGAGGATTTCTTCGAACCCGTCGGGATTGGTACGCACTTCCTCTATGGTGGCGAGAATCGGCGGATCAATCATGACGTGGTCCGGCTGAACTGGACGCTGTCGGGCTCGATGCGCGCGCCCGGCGAGGCGGTCGGCATGGTCGGCATGGAATGCGCCATGGACGAGCTGGCCGAGGCGATCGGCATGGACCCCATCGCCCTGCGCAAGGTCAACGACCCCCAGCAGGACCCGGAATTGAAGGTCCCCTATTCCTCGCGCAACCTGACGCGTTCGCTGGAGGAAGGCGCGAAGCATTTCGGCTGGGACCAGCGCCAAGCACCGGGCCAGCGGCGCGAGGGCGATTGGCTGATCGGCATGGGCGTCGCCGCCGCCTGCCGCTCCAACCAGTTGCAGCAGTCGGCCGCCAAGGTCGAACTGCACCCGGACGGCAGTGCGACGGTATCCTCCGCGATGACCGATATCGGCACGGGCAGCTATACCATCATGGCTCAGATCGCCGCCGAGATTCTAGGCCTGCCGGTCGAGAAGGTGACCATGTCGCTGGGCGACACCAACGATCCCCCCGCCGCCGGTTCGGGCGGGTCCTGGGGTGCGGCGTCGGCTGGTTCGGCGGTGTATCTCGCGGCCGAGCGCGTGCGCGAGAGGCTGGCCAAGGCGATGGGCGTGAAGCCCGAGGACCTGACGCTCAAGGACGGCATGGCGATCGGCGACAATCGCTCGGTGCCGCTGGCCGAACTGGTCGGCAAGGACGGCCTGTCCGCCATCGGCGAGATCAAGCCGGGCCAGCAGGAAAAGCAGTTCAACCAGGCGAGCTACGGCGCGCATTTCGCCGAGGTCGGCGTAAACGTCGTCACCGGCGAGGTCCGCGTCCGGCGGATGCTGGGCGTGTTCGCGGCGGGGCGCGTGCTCAACGCCAAGACGGCGCGCTCACAATGCCTGGGCGGCATGACCTTCGGCATCGGCACCGCGCTGACCGAGGATCTGATCCATGATCCGCGCACCGGCAAGCTGGTCAACCACGACTTGGCCGAATATCATGTGCCGGTGAACGCCGATGTGCCCCAGCTGGAAGTCCATTTCCTCGACGAGCGGGACATCCATGCCAATCCGATCCATGCCAAGGGGATTGGCGAGCTGGGCATTTCCGGCGCGGCCCCGGCCGTGGTCAACGCCATCTACAACGCCACCGGCGTGCGGGTGCGCGAAATGCCGGTAACGCTCGACAAGCTGCTCGATCATCTTCCGGCGCTTTGATGAGCGACCATGACAGCGTCCTCGCCGCCGCAAGGGAATGGCGGGGCGAGCCGATGGCGATCGCGACGGTGGTGTCGACCTGGGGGTCGGCACCACGCCCGCGCGGCAGCCATATGCTGGTCCATGCCGATGGCCGGTTCGAGGGATCGGTGTCGGGCGGCTGCGTCGAGAACGACATTCTCCACACCGCCGCCGAAGTCATCGCGGGCGCGCCGTTCCAGGTGAAGCGCTATGGCGTGGCGGACGCCTCGGCCTGGGAAGTCGGCCTGCCCTGTGGCGGCGAGATCGCGGTGATGGTGCAGCCGGTGTCGGCGGACGGCTTCGACCCCGAACTCTTCGACCGGATTGCCGAGGCGCGCGAGCGGGGTCAGGCGCTGACCGTCACCACCGACCTGACCAGCGGCCATTCGGACCTCCGCCCGATCGAGACGGGCGAGGTCTTCGCCAATCGCTACGACCCGCCGCGCCGGTTGCTGATCGTCGGCGCGGTGCAAATCGCCCAGTCACTTGCGCAACTCGCGCAGACTTTGGGCATCGCCACGGTCGTCATCGACCCGCGCGCCCGCTTCCTGACCGAGGAACGCTTTCCCGGCGTCACGCTGGACGACCGCTGGCCCGACGAGGCGGTGGCGGCCTATGCCCCCGGCCCCGCGACCGCCGTGGTGACGCTGAGCCACGACACCAAGATCGACGACCCTGCACTGGTCGCCGCGCTCGCCAGCGATACCGCCTATGTCGGCGCCCTGGGCAGTCGGCGCAGCCATGCCGCACGACGTGAGCGGCTGGCGGCGATGGGTGTCGCCGCAGAAGCGATCAACCGGATCGACGGTCCGGTCGGGGTGGATATCGGCGCGATCGGCCCTTCCGAAATCGCCCTGTCGATCGCAGCCGCCATGATTGGAGCCTTTCATGATCGACCCTGAGAATGTCGCCTTGGTCCTGCTGGCGGCGGGCCGGTCGAGCCGCTTTGGCATGGAGAACAAGCTGGAAGCCGAGTTTCTCGGCAAGCCGGTCGGCTTTCACGTCACCACCGCGTTGGAGAGCATCCCCTTTGCCGAGCGGATCGTGGTGACGGACGGATGCCAGCTCGACTTTGCGTCACGCGGCTATCGCGTCATCCATAACGCCGAGGTCAGTCGGGGCATGTCCCACTCGCTGCATCTGGGCGTGCGCGAGGCGATGGCAACGTCGCCCCAGGCGATCCTGATCGCGCTGGCCGATATGCCGCGCGTGACGGCGGCGCACATCTATCGCCTGTTCGATGCGTTCGAGGGGCCGGACTCGGTGGTGGTGTCGAGCAATGGCGAGCACCCCACTCCGCCGGGCATCTTCGGCGCGGGCCGGTTCGATGCGTTGCTGACTCTGCAAGGCGACGAGGGCGGTCGAAAGCTGGTCGCGGGCGGACGGCATGTCGTGACCACGCCTGCCGAGCTGATCGACATCGACACGCCCGAGGATCTGGAACGCCTGCGCCAGCTCGTCCACGCCCCCGAGCGGACGATCACTCGTGGCGAAGCGCGTCGATCGGATTGAGCGCCGCCGCCCGCCGCGCAGGAAAGTAACCGAACACCACCCCGATCACCGCCGAAATGGCAAAGGCGATGATGTTAATCTGCGGATCGAAGGTCCAGGGCACCTGCATCACCGGCACCAGCAGAGCAATGATCGCCTGCGCCAGGATCAGGCCGATGATCCCGCCCAGGCAGGACAGCACCACCGCCTCGACCAGGAACTGCATCAGCACCTCGCGCGCGACCGCGCCGATGGCCAGGCGGATGCCGATCTCGCGCGTCCGCTCGGTGACGGACACCAGCATGATGTTCATGATGCCGATTCCGCCGACCACCAGGCTGATCGCCGCCACCGCCGCGACGATGCGGGTCAGCATGGTCGTCGTGCTGGTCAGCGTGTCGCTGATCTGCTTGGTGTCGAAGATGTTGAAGTCATCGTCCTTGCCGCCGCTGATGTTGCGCCGTTCGCGGAGCAGATCGGTGAGCGACGATTGCACCGCCGAGGTCGAATAGGCCTGATCGACACCGACCAGCATCAGGCGGATGTCGCGGCTGCCGGTGA
>Ga0308159_1005679_pt1 | contig 10389 bp, 10 predicted proteins | sample PhyCR1_FD_201040 | JGI IMG/M metagenome (GOLD analysis project Ga0308159, IMG submission 201040) | Phyllosphere microbial communities from UC Gill Tract Community Farm, Albany, California, United States - DLSLC.R1 | ecosystem: Host-associated > Plants > Phyllosphere > Unclassified | place: USA... | reverse complement strand
GCCAGGAAATCAATGTAGCTCGGCATGCCGACCGGCGCGGTGCGGCCTTGCATCCAGGCGCCCAGGCCATCGCGCAGCAGGCGAAAGTGGTGGCGGTACATCTCAGGCGTGGTCGCCTTCTCCAGGCGTTCGGGATGGATGGTCGCGATGATCGCCTCGCTGTCGTATTCGTTGAGACCCGGCCAAGGCAGCACGTCCTGCTCCGACAGCTGCAGCCCCTGCGCAATGCCCTCCCACGTCTGGCGGTGCCGCCTGAGCGTGCCGGTGATGACGGCATCGAAGGTCATGCCGCGCTCGCGCCAGTAGTCGCCCAGGCGCACGGCCTGCCGATGACCCAGCTCGCTGAGCTGGTCGTAGTCGGCCGCGCCGAAGCTGGCCTGGCCGTGTCGGACGAGATAAAGAGTACCCATGCCCGCATTCTGGCAAGGCGGACCGTCGGCACCGGTCTCGGTGGCGACGCTCAGCCGGGTGAAGCGCGCCCCTGGGACCGAAGTTCAAGCACCGGTCTTGCGTGTGTCGATCGCGATGCGCACCGCCAGCAGCGCGAGCACGCTGCCCATCACATAGCGCTGCGCGCGCAGCCAGCCTTCACTGCGAGAGAGGACCGCGGTGATCGACGCGGCACCGAGCACGAGCATCAGGTTGACCAGAGCGCTGACCGAGATCTGGACGGCGCCGAGCACCGCGCTCTGCCACAGCACCGAGCCGCGCTCGGGGTGGATGAATTGCGGGAAAAAGGACAGGTAGAACATCGCCACCTTCGGGTTCAGCACGTTCGTGAGGAAACCCATGCGGAACAGCTTGGCTGAAGGGTCGATCGGCAGCGTGCGTGCTGCGAAAGGGGCGTGGCCACCCGGCCTGACGGCCTGCCACGCCATCCACAGCAGGTAGGCCGCGCCGGCCAGGCGCACCGCGTCGAAGGCGAAGGGCACGGCGGCCAGCAGGGCGGTGAGCCCCAATGTCGCCGCGACGAGGTGCACCAGAAAGCCCACCAGCACGCCGGCCAGCGACACGATGCCCGCACGGCGCCCCTGGCACAGCGCGCGCGACACGCAATAGATCATGTTCGGCCCGGGCGTCAGCACCAGCAGCAGCGAGGCGAGCGAAAACCAGGCGAGTTCGGTGACAGTGAGCATGGGCGTCAGATGCCTTTCGATTCGAGCGTGATCGGGCCGCGCGGCGTGTGCAGTTCGGCCATGAGGTTGGGCGCGCCGGGCAGAACCTGCACCTGCGCCAGTTCCAGCGCCGCATGCGCGGCCTGCAGCACCTCTGGCCGCGGGTGTGCCGCGCGCAAAGCGCTCAGCGTGACGCCCGACGGCGGCATGGTGTCGGCGGGATGCACCGACCCCCATTCGATCACCGTGGGCAGCGCGCCATAGAAGAGGCGCTGGCCGTCGTCGCGCACGCTGATCTTCCAGTCGAGCCGGCCGGCGGCCGTGTCGCGCGACGCTTCGATCAGCGGTCCGCGGTCGACGGGAACCGGGCCCGCGGCGAGTGCGTGGAGCGCCGCCGCCGCATCGGGCACGCGGGCGACGAAGTGAATCAGCCGCGGCCCGTGCTGCGCGAGATCGGCCTGCAGCGCGGTGTCGTCGAGATCGAACCAGCGATGCAGGCCGCCAGCGCGCGTGGGATGCTTTGTGGGGTCGATCGCGATGACTTCGAGGTAAGCCTGCGCAAACGCCGCGGTCGCGATCGAGATCAGCCGGTTGTGCGTGCCCATCAACGGATGCGCGCCGCCCGGACCGGGCGTGACGCCCAGCGTGGCCTCGCACCAGGCCACGCCCTCGTGGAGCGTGCGGGCTGCGACGACGAGGTGGTCGATCTGTGCAGACACGATGGAGGCCTCAGAGGTGCACGCTGCCTTCGATGCAGGTCACGGCATCGCCGCCCACCCACACCTGGCCATCGGCGTCGCGTTCGATGTGGACCCGCCCGTCGCGGCCCATGCACTGGCCTTGGCCCGCCACATAGCGCTCGGGCACATGGCCGTCGGCAATGAGCCACTGCGCGATGCTGGCGTTGAAGCTGCCGGTGACGGGGTCTTCCTCGACGCCGATGGGCGCAGCGAAAGCGCGCACCTCGAGGCCGACCAGCGCGGTCTGCGCGCGGGCGCCGAAGGCACGCGCTTCGCGGTTCGAGCGGCCGATGAGCGCAGGTGCTGTTTCGGTTTCTTCCGCCGTGTGAGCTGCATTCGTCAGCGCGGCCACGCCGACTTTCTGTCGCAGTTCCTTCAGCGCGCGGTGGTCCGGCTTGAGCGCCAGCACGGTGTCGACTTCGTCGAGCAGCAGCCCCATCCAAACCGGTCCGTTGTCGAGCATCTGCGCGCCGCGGATCTGCGCGGCCTTCAGGCCGAGGGCGGCGGCCACGCGCGCCAGCACGCTCGGGCTCGGCGCGCTGCGGGTGACCGGCGGCGCCGCGAAGGCGAGGCGCTCGCCATCCCGGCGGATCGGCACCAGGCCGACGGCGCTCTGTTGCACGATGCGGTCACCCATTTTCGGCGTGCCGCCGGCGCGCAGCCAGGCATGGCAACTGCCGAGGGTCGGATGACCGGCGAAGGGCAACTCGCTGCCGGGCGTGAAGATGCGCACGCGATAGTCTGCGGCCGGGTCGGTCGGCGGCAGCAGGAAGGTCGTCTCCGACAGGTTGGTCCACTGCGCGAAACGCTGGAGTTGGGCGTCGTCCAGATCGGTGCCGTCGAGCACCACGGCCAGCGGGTTTCCGCGGTAGGGCACGGCGGTGAACACGTCGACTTGTTGGAAAGGGCGGGTCTTCATCTTGGCAACTTCATTCAAGGGCGAGGTCGAGCACGCCCCGTGCAGCGGTGCGGGCGCGCAAATCGGCGAACCAGCGCTCGACGTGTGGCCACGAAGGGCGGGTGTAGTCGGTCGGCGGCAGACCGAACCAGCGGTGGGCTTCGCAGCCCAGCGGGATGTCGGCCATCGTGAACTCGGCGCCAGTCACGAAGGCCCGTGTGGCGAGGTGGGCGTCGAGCAGTGCGAACAGCGGTTCGGTGGCATGCACCGAGCGCGCGATCACGGCCGGGTCGCGCTCTTCGGCGGGCTTGCGCACCCATTGCACGAAGGCGCCTCCGCTGGCCGGATTGAGTGCGGTCTGCTGCCAGTCCATCCAGCGTTCGGCGTCGAAGCGTTCGGGCAGGTCGATCGGGTAGAGCGCGCCATGCGAATGCTTGGCGCAGAGGTAGCGGACGATCACGTTCGACTCCCAGAGCGTCACGCGCTCATCGCCCTCGCCGTCGTCGATGGCCGGCACCAGGGCGTTCGGATTGAGCGCCAGGTATTCGGGCGTCTGCACGATGCCGAAGCGGCCGCCGGCCTCGGTGCGCTGGAAGTCCAGGCCGAGTTCCTGCGCGCACCAGACCACCTTGCGCACGTTGATCGAGCTGATACGGCCCCAGATGTTGAGCATGTCCTTCTTCCGTTTCTTTGTCGTGTGGGTCGTGGACCGACTCAGCGCGGCGCTGGGCGGTCCAGCATGAGAAGCCGCAGCGCCAGGCCGAGCATCGCCAAGGCCAGCAGCCGGTGTTGCAGGCGCGCAGCGCCAGGACGGCGCTGCAGCCATCGTCCCGCCTGTCCGCTGAAGGCGCCCAGCAGCGTATTGAAGACCAGCGCCGCCAGCGAGAGCACACCGCCCAGCAGCACCAGTTGCAGCGTGACGTGGCCGCGCGCCGGATCGACGAACTGCGGCAGGAACAGCATGAAGAACAGCAGCGCCTTCGGATTCACCAGGTTGTTGAGCCAGGCCTGCCGCACGATGCGCATGAACGGTGCAGGCGATGCCGTGCCGGCCAGGGCGGCCCCGCCTTCGCACCAGGCCTTGGCCGCGAGCCAGAGCAGGTACAGCGCGCCGGCGTAGCGCAGCAGATCGAAGGCCGGCGCCCAGGCCGCAACCAGCGCGGTGATGCCGGTGGCGGCGCACAGCGTATGCACCAGGTCGGCCGCCGAGATGCCGATCGCCGCCGCGAAACCACCACGCGGCCCTTGTGCCATGCCGTGCGCAAGCACGAAAGCCATGTTCGGCCCGGGCGAGAGGAACAGCGCCAGGACGGCAAGCAGGAACAGCCCCAGCGTGGCGGAGTCGATCATGGTGTGGGCACGTGCAATGCGGCGAGGTTGCTCAGTTCTCGGCCAGTTCGCGCTGGACCTGGGCTGCGGCGTTGTGGGCAAGTTGCTCGCGCAGCGTTGCAGCCAGCGCGGCGATGGCGACGTCGATCTGCGTGACCGATGCGGTCACGAAGGACAGGCGCAGCGTGCGCGGATCACCTTCGCCTGCATAGAACGGCGCGCCCGGCACGAAGGCCACGTTGCGCTCCACCGCCTTGGGCAGCAGTGCGACCGTGTCGATGCCCTCGGGCATGCGCAGCCAGAGGAACATGCCGCCCACAGGCACGTTGAATCTCACGTCCAGGCCCTGCATCTCGCGGCGCAGCGCCGCGACCATGGCGTCGCGCTGGCGCTTGTAGAGCGCGCGGATGGTCGGCACGTGGCGCTCCAGGAAGCCGTCCTTCATCACTGTCGACACCATGCGCTGCGTGAAGATCGGCGTGTGCAAATCCACGGCCTGCTTGGCCTGTAGCAGCTTCGGGTAGATCGCCTTGGGTGCCACCAGGAAGCCCAGGCGAAGGCCTGGCGCCAGCACCTTGGAGAAGGACCCGAGGTAGATGCAGCCTTCGGGGTTGCGCGCGGTCAGCGGCAGCGGGGGCGCTTCGTCGAACCAGAGTTCGCCGTACGGGTTGTCCTCGACGATCGGCAGGCCGGCCGCTGCGGCAGCGGCGGAGACGGCCGCGCGGCGCGCCTCGGTCATGGTGCGGCCCGTCGGGTTCTGGAAGTTCGGCAGCAGGTAGACGAAACGCGCGGCGTCGGCGGGCGACGTGCCACGGGCCTGGGCCACCAGGTCGTCGACGATGACGCCGTCGTCGTCGCTGGCCACCGAAACGGGGGTCGGCTCCATGGGGCCGAAGGCCTGCAGCGCGCCGAGGTAGGTCGGTGTCTCGACCAGCACGCGGCTGCCCGGATCGAGCAGTACCTTGGCGACCAGGTCGAGGCCTTGCTGCGAGCCGGTGGTGATCAGCACCTGCGCCGGATCGACGTTCCACGGCAGCATGTCGGCCACCGCCTGGCGCAGCGGCCCGTAGCCTTCGCTTGCGGCGTACTGCAGCGCGGCCTGGCCGTCGGTCTCGAGGATTTCCGCGCACGCCGCGGCGAACGCGCTGATCGGAAAGGTCTGCGGCGAGGGCAGGCCGCCGGCCAGGCTGATGATGCCGGGGCGCTCGGTGACCTTGAGGATCTCGCGCAACACGGACGGGTTCATTTTCTCGGCACGGGCGGCCAGTTTCCAGTTCATGGGTATCTCCTTGGGACAATGCGTGTTGTGTAGGGAGGCGGCGCTTGCGGCTGCGACAGTTTCTTGCTCAGGACGACGGTGGAGACCACGGCGGCGGCAAAGCCCAGCGTGACGAGGTCCAGCGCTTCCCCGAGCAGGGGGATGGCGGCAAGGATAGACAAAAACGGTTGCAGCAACTGGGTCTGGCTGACGCGCAGCGCGCCGCCGAGCGCCAGGCCGCGGTACCAGGCGAAAAATCCGATCCACATCGAGAACACGCCGACGTAGACGAAGCCGGCCCAGGCGGACGGCGCCACCGGCTGCGTGGGCCACAGTGCGAGCGTGGCCGGCAGGGTGACCGGCAGCGCCAGCACGCAGACCCAACAGATCACACGCTCGGCGCCCAGCGCCGGCGTGACCTGCGCGCCGTAGATGTAGCCGAACGAGGCGGCGACCACGGCGCCCACGAGCAGCAGGTCGGCCCATTCGAAGCCGAAGCCGCTGCCGTGCTGACTGGCGCGCAGCACCGAGAAGGCCACTACCAGCAGGCTGCCCGCCACGGCGCACAGCCAGAAGCCCAGGCGCGCACGCTGATGCAGCACGAGTGCGGCAACGGCCGCGGTCACCAGCGGCAGCAAGGCGGTGATGACGGCGGCATGGCTGGCCGTGACCACGCGCAGCGCGTAGGCCAGCAGCAGCGGATAGCCGATCACGTTGCCCAGCACGGCCATGCCGATCGGCTTCCACTGGTGGGATTGCGGTCGCGGCGAACGCGTGGCGAGCAGGAACACCACCGACAGCAGCCCGGCCAGCGCGGCACGTCCAAGCGTGACGAACCACGGCGAAAGCTGCGGTGCGGCCGACGTGCCCGTGGCCAGCCGCGTCATGGGCAGGGTGACGGCGAAGAAGGCGACGCCGAGCACGCCCAGCCACATGCCCAGAGTCTCGTCCTTGAGCTTCATGCGCCCACCATCCACCAAGCCGTCAACACCAAGACGGCAGCCATGGCGCGGTTGAACCACAGCAGCCGGCTGCCCTGGGCCAGCCAGTGGCGCAGCAGCGCGCCGGCTGCTGCGTAGGCCAGGTTGCTCGTGAAGGCGTAGAACATCATCACCGGTGCAACCACTGCGAAGCGATGCAGCGCGTCGGGCTGGCCGGCGATCCAGCCGGCCACCAGGGTGAGCGCGAGCAGCCAGGCCTTGATATTGAAGAACTGCAGCATCACGCCCTGGCCGAAGCCGACGTCGAGCTGTGCTGCGCTGGCTTGCCCGAGCGATGCGCTGCGGGCCAGCTTGAAAGCCAGCCACAGCAGGTACGCCACGCCCATGGCCTTGATCGCCACGCGCAGGCCGGGCGCTGCCATCACCAGGGCACCGACGCCGCCGGCACACAGCGCCAGCAGCATCGTCCAGCCGACCGGCACGCTCCAGACGAAACGCATGGCGCGCTTCATGCCGCCGTTGGCGGCCAGCGCAGTGGCGAGCGTGGTGTTGGGCCCCGGCGAAAAACTCATCGCGGTGGCCAGCACCAGCAGGGCGGTGAATTCTTGCCAGTTCATCGGACACACTTTAAACTTGTTGACCATTACAGTACCAATACAGATTGCCGAACAATCGACCCAACTGTATTGGTGCTGCCTTCGACACAGACCGCCATGCTGACACGAACCTCCACGCAGTCTCTCGCCGAGCAACTGGCCGCGCTGTTCGCCGAGCGCATACGCGACCGCTTGCTCGCACCCGGCGCGCGCCTGCCGTCGGTGCGCGAATGTGCGCGTCAGCAGGACGTGAGCCCGCACACCGTGGTGGCGGCCTACGACAAGCTGCTGGCACAGGGGCTGGTGGAGGCGCGGCGCCAGCGTGGGTTTTTCGTGCGCGACTCGGCCAGCGCTGAACCTTCGCGCGCCGCGGGTGCGGCGGTACCGCTGGTTGCGCCGTCGGTGCACTCTGCAACGCCCGCCGACGCCAGTTCGCTCATCCGCGGCATGTTCCATCGCCAGAGCGACAAGCCGCAACCGGGCATGGGCGTGTTCCCGCCGGACTGGATGGATTCGACCTTCATGCCGACTTCGCTGCGCCGCCTGACGGGCACCAAGGCGCTGCAGGAGCTGTCGCTGCAGTATGGTGAGCCGGCCGGCGATTCGGCGCTGCGGCGCAGCCTGTCGCAAAAGCTGGTGGGCATCAACGTGCCGGCGCCGCCCGAGCAGATTCTCACCAGCATCGGCGCCACGCACGCGCTGGACATCGTGAGCCGTACCCTGCTGCGCGCGGGCGATCCGGTGATGGTCGAGGAGCCCGGCTGGGCCATCGAGTTCGCGCGGCTGGAGTCCCTGGGCATGCGCATCCTGCCGGTGCCGCGGCGCGCCGACGGACCCGACCTGGAGGTGATGGCGCGGTACTGCGAGGCGCACCAACCCAAGCTCTTCGTGAGCGTGAGCGTGCTGCACAACCCGACCGGCTACAGCCTGACGCCAGGCAGCGCCCACCGCGTGCTGCAGTTGGCCAATCGCTACGACTTCCATATCGTCGAAGACGACACCTACAGCCATCTCGCGCCCGAGCACGCCACGCGGCTGTGCGCGCTCGACGGGCTGCAGCGCACGATCTATGTCAGCGGCTTCGCGAAGATCCTGGCGCCCAACTGGCGCATCGGTTTCCTGGCTGCGCCGCCTGCGCTGTTCGCGCGGCTGCTGGAAACCAAGCTGCTGTCGACGTTGACCACGCCGGCCCTGTTCGAGCGGGCGCTGGCCTGGTGCATCGACCAGGGCCAGCTTCGACGGCATGCCGAACGGGTGCGGCTGCGGCTCGATGGGGCGCGGGCGCGCACCGTGAAGCTGGCGCTTTCACACGACTGCCGCTTCATCTCCGAGCCAGCCGGCCTGTTCGGCTGGGTCGACACCGGCGTGGACACCGACGCGCTCACGCAGCGCATGCTCGACGAGGGCTACATGCTCGCGCCCGGGTCGCTGTTCCACGCCCGGCGCCCGCCCGGCACGCTGATGCGCATCAACTTCGCAACGGCGCAGGATGCAACATTCTGGAAGGTGTTCGCGCGGGTTCGCGGGAGCATGAAAACCTGAGCGCGCCGGCGCTGCTTCGATCCGGCGTCAATCGAACTTCAGTGCACCGAGCCTGGCGACGACCAGGTCGTGCAGCGTCTGCGCCGCCATGGACAGGCTGCCTTCGCGCCGCTGCACCAGGTAGATCGTGCGGGTGAGCGCAGGCAAGGCCAGCGGCCGCGTCACCAGCGATTCACGCCGAAAGTGAAAGAGCGTCAGCGCGGGCACCACGCTGATGCCAAGGCCGGCCTCGACCAGGCCCATCACGGTGGCGAGGTGCTCGACCTCGAACACGGCGTTCATGCGCAAGGGATGCAGCGCCGCGTCGAGCGACTGCCGCACGCTGCTGTTGCGCGTCATCTGGATGAAGGGCCACGGTGCAAGCTTCCTGGCACTCAGGCGCGGGGTGGTCGCCAGTGAATGGTCGGCGCGGCACACCAGGTGGAAGCCATCGCTGCACAGCCGCGTGCTGCGCAGGTCGCTGGCCGCCGACTCGGTTCCTGAAGACGCCAGCGCGAAGTCGGCCTGTCCGCCGCGTACGAGCGCGATACAGGCGTCCGACAACGCATCGTTCAGGTCGATCGTGATGCCAGGCCAGGCCTGCATGAATTCGGCAAACACCGAGGGCAGCCAGCCGGCCGCGAGCGAGGGCAGTGCAGCCACGCGCACCCGCCCCTTGCGGCGCGCCACGTGGTCTGCCAGGTCTTCCAGCGCGCCGCCCATGTCGTCGAGCAGGCGACGCGCCGGCGCTTCGAACAGCAGGCCTTCCGGCGTGAGCTGCACGCTGCGCGTGTCGCGGTCGAACAGGCGGGTGCCCAGCGCGGATTCCAGCGTGCGGATGAGTGCGCTGAAGGCGGGCTGCGACAGGTGGCAGGTTTGGGCGGCTCGCGTGAAGTTGCGCTGGTCAGCCAGGGCCAGGAAGGCGCGCAGCTGCCGCGTCGAGAGATCGGGTGTCTTCAAGAGTGATCCAAGAATTGGATGAGTTCATTCGAAATTTCGATTTTACGGATGACGGCGAACGCCCTACATTGGTTCGGACGAAGAACGAAGGCAACGCGACATGAACGATCCCCGCCGAAGCGCACAGCCTGCGGGGCCTGCGCTCCCCGCACTACTGATTGGCTGCGCCGCCGGCTTTTCCGGCGACCGCACCGACGCGGCCGGCCCGGTGGTCGACACGCTGATCGCGCGCTTGGCCAGCGGCCCGGCTGGCCAGCGCGCCTTCCTGATCTTCGAGACGCTGGCCGAACGTACGCTCGCGCTGGCCCAACTTCGCCGTCGTGCCGACCCCGAGTCGGGTTACGAGCCGCTGCTCGACCCGATGCTGCGCCCTGTCATCGCGCGTTGCCTGGCGCATGGCATCCGCATCGTCAGCAATTTCGGTGCGGCCAACCCGCGTGCCGCAGCCCGCCACATCGCGCGCATGGCCAGGGAAGAGGGCCAGCCGGTGCCAAGCATCGCCGTGGTGGAGGGCGACGACCTGTCGTCGCCCGCGCACCATGCGGCGCTGCGTGCTCAGCTGGGCGCGCAGATGGACGGCCTGCGCATCGTCAGCGCCAACGCTTACATCGGTGCCGAGCCGATCGCCGCGGCGCTGGACGCCGGCGCGCAGATCGTCGTGTGCGGCCGCGTGGCCGACCCGTCGCTCACCGTGGGCCCTGCGCTGTCGCACTTCGGCTGGCACCTCGACGATTGGGAAAAACTCGGCCGCGCCACCATGGCCGGCCACCTGCTCGAATGCGGCGCCCAGGTGTGCGGCGGCTACTTCGCCGACCCCGGCTACAAGGACGTGCCGGGGCTCGCGCTCGTGGGCTTTCCCATCGCCGAGATCGACGCCGACGGCCACTGCGTCATCGGCAAGGCCGACGCGACGGGCGGCCTCGTGACGGCGGCCACCGTGAAGGAACAGCTGCTCTACGAAGTGCACGATCCCGCGGCCTACCTGACGCCCGATGTGATCGCCGACATCGGCGAGGCGCAGGTGCACGCCG
>Ga0308159_1005678_pt1 | contig 10390 bp, 8 predicted proteins | sample PhyCR1_FD_201040 | JGI IMG/M metagenome (GOLD analysis project Ga0308159, IMG submission 201040) | Phyllosphere microbial communities from UC Gill Tract Community Farm, Albany, California, United States - DLSLC.R1 | ecosystem: Host-associated > Plants > Phyllosphere > Unclassified | place: USA... | reverse complement strand
GCGAGCGTGCGAGCTCGACGAGATCCTCCGGAGGCGCGGTGCGGACGGTCTGCTTCGACTGCTCCACGTACTCGGTGAGCGTCTCGACCTGCTCGGCGAGCTGCTCCCAGCCGTACGGGTGCTCGGGATGCGCCTTCGGGCGCACCTCGACCAGCGACGTCGCCGTGAGCGAGAGCTCCTGGTGCGCGTCGAGCACGTCGAACGAGGACACCCGGGTGCCCCAGTAGTCGGTGTACGTGTGCGCCGAGGTGACCGGCCGGATGTCGAGGTTCGAGAACAGCACGAGCTGCCCGTCCGAGGACGCCGGCAGCATCCTCGCCTCGTTGTAGGACGCCACGACGTCTCCCCGGTAGGTGAAGCCCGTGGTGTGCTTGATGCGCAGCCTGCTCACAGCGCCTCCCCGATCCAGCTCGGCATGACGTTGGTCGGGAAGTAGCGCTGCCGGATCGCCTCGGACGCGGCCGAGGTCGCCTCCTGCACCCCGTCCATGTGCCGCGGGAGATCCTCGAGGATCTCGGCGATCGGCCGGTACTCCAGCTCGCTCCGGATCTGACCCAGTACGCGCTGGGCGTCGCCGGTGTGCCCGACGCGGCCGGTGCGCGGCTCGATGTCGCGCATGCACATCTCGGCGCGCGAGATCGAGAAGAGGATCGACCGCGGGAAGAGCCGGTCGAGCAGGAGGAACTCCGCCGCGTTGCGCGCGCTCGGCACGCCGCGGTAGGTACGGAGGTAGGCCTCGTACGCCCCGCAGGAGCGGAGGATCGTGGTCCACGACGGGCCGCTCGCCTCGGTCAGCGACCGGGTGGCGAGCAGTCGCGCCGTCATGTCGGCCCGCGCGATCGAGCGGCCCAGCGTGAAGAACTGCCAGGCCTCGTCGCGCGAGGTCGCCGACTCGATGATGCCGACGGCCAGCGCCGAGCGCTCGCGCACCCAGCTGAAGAACTCCGACACCCGCTCGCCCGAGACGCGGCGCGGCATCCGGGTGCGGGTCGTGTTCAGGCACTCCCACAGCTCCGTCGACACGATCTCGCGGGCGCGGCGGGCGTTCTCGCGGGCGGCGCCGAGCGAGTAGGCGATGGAGGCGGGGTTGGTGCGGTCGATCGCGAGGATCGTCAGCACGTCCGCCCGCGTGATCTCCCGCATGTCGTCGGGCGGGGTCGACCCCATCACCGACAGCAGCGAGCGGCACGCGGTGTCCTCGTCGATCCACGGATCCTCCAGCAGGAGCTGGAGGTGGACGTCGAGGATGCGCGCGGTGCCGTCCGAGCGCTCGATGTAGCGGCCGATCCAGAAGAGGGACTCGGCGATCCGGGAGAGCATCAGTCCTCCTCCCCCGCGTCACGACCCTGCTGCTGCTGCTGCTGCTCCTGGTCGGAGTTCGGGGCGTCGTGCGGCGAGTGGTCGGGGGTGTGGTTCAGCGGGTACACGATCGGGATCGAGCTGGTCACCGCGGCCTGCTCGGCGACGAGGCCCTGGATGTCGTGCGCGTCGGGCTCGCGGTCGCGCTGCGACTCCAGGCCCACCACCCAGGTGTCCTTCGAGCCGCCGCCCTGCGACGAGTTCACGACGAGCTGGCCCTCGGGCAGCGCCACGCGGGTGAGGCCTCCGGGCAGCACCCAGACGTCGGTGCCGTCGTTGACCGCGAAGGGGCGGAGGTCGGCGTGACGCGGGCGCATCCCGTCGTCGACGAGGGTCGGGATGGTCGACAGCTGCACGACCGGCTGCGCGATCCAGCCGCGAGGGTCGGCCTGCAGCCGTGAGCGCAGCTCGGCCAGCTCCTTGGCGGAGGCGTCGGGGCCGACGACCAGTCCCTTGCCGCCGGAGCCGTCGACCGGCTTCACGACGAGCTCGTCGAGGCGGTCGAGGACCTCCTCGAGCGCGCCCGGATCCTCCAGGCGCCAGGTGTCGACGTTCTTGATCACCGCGTCCTCGCCGAGGTAGTAGCGGATGAGGTCGGGCATGTAGGTGTAGACGAGCTTGTCGTCCGCGACTCCGTTGCCCACCGCGTTCGCGATGGTGACGGTGCCCAGGCGGGCGGCGAGCATGAGCCCGGGCGAGCCGAGCATCGAGTCGGCGCGGAACTGCAGCGGGTCGAGGAACTCGTCGTCGACGCGGCGGTAGATCACGTCGACGCGGGTCGGGCCCGAGGTCGTCCGCATGAACACCTTGCCTCCGGTGCAGAACAGGTCGCGGCCCTCGACGAGCTCGACGCCCATCAGCCGCGCGAGCAGCGTGTGCTCGAAGTAGGCGGAGTTGTAGACACCGGGGGTCAGGACGACCACGGTCGGGTCGTCGACGCCCTCGGGCGCCGACGCGCGCAGCGCCTGCAGCAGCTTGTTGGGGTAGTCGCCGACGGGGCGGACGCGCATCGAGACGAACAGCTCGGGCAGGGTCTGCGCCATCACTCGCCGGTTCGAGATGACGTACGAGACGCCGGAGGGGACACGCACGTTGTCCTCGAGGACCCGCCAGCCGCCGACCTCGTCGCGGATGAGGTCGATGCCCGAGACCTGGATGCGCACGCCGTTGGCCGACACGATGCCGGCGGCTTGGCGGTGGAAGTGACTGGAGCTCGAGATGAGCCCGGCCGGGATCACTCCGTCCTTCACCGCGTTCTGCGGACCGTAGACATCGGCGAGGAACGCCTCGAGTGCACGGACGCGCTGCTTGATGCCGCTCTGGACCTCGTTCCACTCGGCGCGCTCGATCACGCGCGGCACCGCGTCGAGCGGGAACGGCCGCTCCTCGCCGGCGAAGTCGAACGTGACGCCCTGCGCGAGGTAGGAGGAGGCGAGCGCGTCGGTGCGACCGCGCAACTCCTCCTGAGTCATCCGCGCGAGCGAGGAGTAGATGTCGCGGTACGCCGAGCGGACCCCGTCGGGGCCCTTCGTCGCGGCGACATCAGCGAACATCTCGTCCCAGGGCGGGGCGCCGGCACGGCGGCGCTCGACCTTCTGGGACCCGTAGCCGTCGAAGAGGTCACCCATGGCACGACTCTAGTCCGGGGCGTATTGCGGGGATGTTTCGCGGGGTTCCGGCGGGGCTGGTGAGCCCGGCGGGACGGCGATCTCCGCCTGCGGAGGCAGCCGGCGATGCGGAACGTCCGCCGAGAGAGGGGGATGTCGGCTGACGGCCGAGAGCGACCCTTCTCAACTGACGTTGCGCCGACGACGGGTCGAGGCGGGCCGCTTCTTCGGCGCTCCCGGGAAATCGAAGGCACCGCGCCTCCGGGGCACCCGCCGGACGGACCACCTGCGGAACATCAGTGGAGAGAGGGGGATGTCGGCTGACAGCCGAGAGACCCCCTTCTCAGCTGAGGTTGCGCGAGTCGAGCCCTGCGAAGGGGCCCGCGAGGCCGTGACGCCGGCGCTGGGGTGCGGTCCAGAGATGCTCCTGGCGGCGGATCAGGGACAGGAGCGCCTCCTCGGTCCTCGGCCAGTCCTCCACGATCTGGTGGTTGTCGAGGCGGATGCAGAGGAACTCCTGCCGCGCCAGCTCGAGATCCCGGCGTCGGTCCTCGCGGAACTGCTCGAAGCTCCCGTGGTAGCGGTATCCATCGCTCTCGAGGACGAGCCGATCACCGACGATCTCGTCGACGAAGCCGACGCCCGGGACGGGGACCTGGGTGCGCACCCGGACTCGGCGTCGGCGCAGGCTGAGGCGGGTCTTGGTCTCGAGACCGGACTGGCTGCTGCCGTCGACCCTGTCGAAGAGGGCGCGCTTGCCGGGCGGCGCGAGCGCCTGGAGGTCCGCCAGCTCTTCGACCGGGAGGAGCCCCCGGTTCAGGGCCGAGTCGATGGTGACGATCGCGTCGTCCTCGCGGACGCAGGTCACGAGGTGCAGGATCGCCGCTCCGATGCCGTCCTGCGACAGGGAGCGTCGACCGTGTCCCGGCCAGCGTCGCCAGTGGCCGACCTCGCCTCGCCCGAGCTCGTGCACCGAGGACGCGCCGAGGGCGACGTGCAGGGCGGGACGCTCGACAGTCCACAGTCCGAGGTGACGAAGCAGCGACACGCAGGTGAGCACTCCTCCCGCCCGCACCGGGCGAGCTCGATCGGCGGCACGCCCGCAAGCGCGTACACGCCTCGGCGCACGCGCACGAGGAGTCCGTCGTCGAGGGCGCGCTGCACGACGGAACGCGGGATCGCCGAAGCGGTGATGCCCCGGGTGGTCGCGAAGCCGCCGCCGGCCTGGAGGAGAGAGACGAGCCCGTGCATCTCCGAGATCGTTCCGGAGATCCCGTCACTCCGGCCGGGAAGAGCTGCAGTCCGTGGACGGATCGACGTCGAAGCCGTCCGGGGAGGAAGCGCACGACTTCTCTCGGCTCGAGCGCGCACGGGGACGAGCCGGCAGAGGCGGGTGCACTGTGCCGCGCCGCCGCCCCCCGGCCGAGCGGAGAACCTCGACCACGGACGGGCCTCTACGACCCGCTTCGGACGTGTGCGGCGCCCGCAGCGGACGCGGTCATCGCACGACGCCCGCACCTCGGCCCCGCCCGCCGACGATGACCGAGGCGGTTCAGCAGCAGCGACCGCAGACCACCGATCGAGGAGATCACATGACAGAGAAGCCCACCCCCGGCGCCGTCCAGCGCCGCACCGTCGTCGCCGGCGCCGCCTGGACCATCCCCGTCGTCGCGGCGGCGGTCGGCGCGCCGCTCGCCGCCGCCTCCATCACGACTCCCCCGCAGCCTCCCGTCTGCAACCAGTTCCCGCCCGCGTCCACCTGGACGTGGCAGGTCCCTCGCTCGGGCTTCATCTCGTTCCCCTTCTACTTCCGCGACGGCGAGCGCTTCGCCAGCTCAGCGGACGCGACCCCGGGGTTCGGAACGGCGACCATGGCCGTGCTCACCACCCTCGAGGTCGTGCAGGGCAAGCGCTACCACTTCACGATGCCTGCGTTCTCCAACCCTGTGGGCTCGCAGTGGCAGGCACTCAACGTCTATCTCAACGGGCAGCAGGTCTTCGCCGGCACGACTCGGCCTCTGCCGGGAGTGGAGTACATCCCGCCCGCCGGGAACACCTACCACTACGAGTGGACCGCCAACGCGACCGGCCCCGTCCAGGCCGTTTTCGAATGGATGATGCCGGACACCGCCGGGCTCAACCCGCCGACGAACCAGGACATCAACTTCACGCGCCCGACAGTCACCTGCCTCTAGGAGTCGCGAGTCCGCCGACGGCCGTCCTCCGGTCCGTCGGCGGACACGTCCGCAGCAGCGGTGCTCCTCGGTCGATCTCGCCAGTCAGACGGCGGTGTCCTGCTGCGCTGCAGCGCGCCGCAACGCCCGGGGAGACCGGAACCCGGCGAGACGCGCAGCGTCCCCCGGAGGCAGCGGCGCCGGAGCACTGAGGAGTGCGTGCGCCCGCGCGAGGCGCGCGTCGCGGAGCGCGGCGCCGGGAGTGGTCCCGCGCCCCTGGAAGATCCTGCGCAGATGCCGCTCCGACACCGCGAGCTCGCGCGCGAGTGCGCCGGCCGAGAAAGCGGGGTCGGCCGCGTGGAGCGCGAGGGCGTCGAGCGCCCGGCGGTGCAGCAGCGCCTCGCTCGACGACCGCCCGACGAGGCGAGGGGCGAGTGCCTCGTCGAGGAACCCGGCGAGCAGGCTCGTCGTCGCGAGCCGGAAGGACGCGAATCCCGCGGCGTCCGGATCGAGTCCTGCGTTGAAGGCGGCGTTGACCGCGGCGAGGAGCACGGGGCGGAAGGACGGGGCGGCGTCCGCGATCACGACTCCGGATCGCAGCACGTCGACCACCGCCGGCGAGAGCCCCGACCCCACGATGCGGATCTCGAACTCGAAGCGCGCGTGGCGATCGACCGCGGTCAGCGCAAGCGGCCCTCCTTCCGGGGAGACGACGAGATCGCCGGAGGCGATGGCGTGCGTCGTGCCTCCGAGACTGACCTCGGCGTTCCCGTCGGCGATCACCGCGGCGAACAGCACGCCGGAAGCCGCCGCCCGCTCAACGCAGGCCGCGGTGTGCCAGACCCGGGCGACACGGAAGCCCGCCACAGCGACCTCGTCCGCGATCAGGTGGGACGGCCCGTCACCGGAGACACCTCGCTCCGCGAGCCAGGCGGACGCCGCCGCGGCGAGGAGCACGTCCTCACGGGGAGCGCGATCGTTCGAGTGGTGCATGACGGTTCTCCTCGGTCGTGCGAGCGGCGGCGGGCCCAGCCGAGGAGAGTGTGCTCCGTACATCAGACGCGTATGGCCTCAAGGGAGAGAACCGGACATGCAGGGAGCCATGAGCGGACATGTGCGCCGGCTACTGCAGGGCGTTCTCTCGCCGATCCGAGTCGAGTCGAACGCCCGTTCCGTGCGGTGCAGGGCTGGGATCGTTCACACAGTGCCGAGAGCGGCCGTCCTCGCGGCGGACATCCGCTGCGGGCGTGGCGCCGCCGGGGGACGTGGCGACGCCGGAGAGGTCGGTGATCTCGCCATCCGTCGCGTCGTCGTCCTCGTCTCGCGCTGCGATCCAGACGATCCGGTCGAGTTCGTGGATGTTCGCCACTCCGTCGTCACTCGACGGCCGGTCGCCGCCTCGTCGAGCTCGGAGGGCACCGATGCGCGAGACGTCCGAGACTCCGAGGAGGTGCTCTCAGGAGCCCCGCAGCGGCGGGACCCTCTGGCGCGGAGAGCGACGAGCGATCATGGTTCCTCCCTTCGTGGAAGCTCCAGCGCTCATCGACCGCACCTTCTGCTCTGTAGAGCGCTCATCGATCGACCGGCTCGGTGCCCGTCGACCTCACCGGCTCGCGCGCAGCGCCTCGTTCATCGCGCGGACGGTGCGGAAGCCCGAGCGGCGCGCGATCTCGAGACGGTCAGGGCCCGTCCGCCCGGGGTGCAGGGCGAGGTGCTGCCGGGCGAGGTCTGCGCGGGCGGCGCGGATCTCTGCCAGGGGCGTCGCTCCGTGCTCGGCGAAAGCGCGGTGGAGGTGGCGGTCCGAGACGAGGAGACGGTCGGCGAGCCCCGCGACCGTCAGGTCCGGATCCGCCGCCTCCTTCGCGATCAGCTGCAGCGCCTCACGACGCAGCGTCTCCTCGGGCGTCGTCGCGGTCGGTCCGCTCCGCAGCGCCGGGAGGCCCGCCACCAGGTTCTCGACGGCCTGCCTGAAGGCGGAGAAGCCGGCGTCCTCCGGGCGGAGGGAGGAGGAGAGGGCGCTGATCGCCGTCGCCACGAGCACCTCGCGGAAGGGTGTGCTGATCGCGTCGAGGGTCTCGATCCGGTGCCGGGCCACGTCCGGCGGCCAGAGCCCGGGGCGCGAGCGGATCTCGATGCGGGCGCTGGCGACCGCCCCCTCCAGGGTCCAGGGCCCGCTCGAGGGGAGCAGCGCGACACCGCCCGGCTCGAGGCCGACCGACTCCGTCGCTGTGGAGAGGACGATCGCGCCGTCGATCTGGATCACCGTCCCGCTGCTGGGGTGCTGAGCCGAGCGGCCGATACGAGCCGGGGTGTGCCAGACGCGGAGGAGCTCGAAGGGTCCGTCGACGAGCCGGTCGGCGAAGAGGTGGAAGGGGCCGCGGGGCTCGCACCAGAGACCCCGGCCCTGCAGCCAGCCGACCGCCGCCGCGTCGCGCAGGGCGAGCGAGCGCTCGGCGAAGGAGTCGCGCCGGCCGCGGGCAGGGGGCCTCGTCGACATCAGCAGCTCGGTCACGGATCCATGAGAGCGCACTCGCTGCGGCGGATCGACGAAGTGCGCGAATCAGACGGCGCATCGTGCGCATTCCCGACAGGAACTCACTTCCATCCGCCGACCGGCGCCGCTCCGGGACACGATCGCTCCGCACCGCTCCCGGTGCCCACCTCGATCTCGAAGGACTCCCATGACCGAGAACACCCCCGGCTCCGTCCACCGCCGCACCGTCGTCGCCGGCGCCGCCTGGACCATCCCCGTCGTCGCGACCGCGATCGGTGCGCCGCTTGCAGCGGCGTCCGGCGAGAGTCCGACGCTCGCCTTCACGCAGGCGGCCTACTCCGCCTCTGCGTGCAGCCCCCTCAGCGGGGTTCGCGTGACCGCCACCACCGACGGCACGACGCCCGCCGCGAATCAGGCCGTGACCATCACTCTGCCCCCGGGTTACCGGTTCGCCGACGGCTCCACGTCGACCGTGGTGACCACCGACGACTCCGGTGCCGCCGTCCTCCCCGACATCCTGGCCCCGCTCTCCGGTGGTGCCTCGTCCTTCACCGCGTCGTCGAACGGAGCGACGGCGACAGCGACGGTGACCGCAGGTTCGGTGGCGTCGTCGATCGTCCGCATCGATCGCCCGCCGCTCGCTCCGCTTCCCGGCGGGGCGAGCCCCGTCACGTCGTACACGGTGCAGGACCAGAACGTCGGCGGCTTCGGCAGCACCTTCGCCCTCACTGCCGACGGCGACCTGTTCCGCACGACGAACGGCAGCACCTGGGTGCTCGAGAACACCGACGTCTCCGATTTCTCGCCGAGCAACGACTTCGCCGAGGGGTCCTACGTGAAGGACGGAGCGGTGCTCCGTATCGATCGTCCTGCACTCGCCCCGCTCCCCGGCGGCGCCGGAGCCGTCACCTCGTACACGGTGCAGAACCAGTACGTCGGTGGCTTCGGGAGCACCTTCGCGCTCACCGCGACCGGTGACCTCTACCGCACGAACGACGGCACGACGTGGACTCTCGAGAACACCGGTGTCACGAACTTCGCACCCAGCAACAACTTCCAGGAAGCGTCGTACGTGAAGGACGGCACGGTGGTGCGGGTGGACCGTCCGACCCTCGCCCCTCTGCCCGGCGGAGTGGCGGCCGTGCAGTCGTTCACCGTTCAGGACCAGAACGTCGGCGGATTCGGCGCCACCTACGCTCTCACCGCCGACGGAGATCTCTACCGCACGACGAACGGCACGACCTGGTCCCTCGAGAACACGGACGTCAGCGGCTTCGCGGCGAGCAACAACTACGCAGAAGGCTCGTACGTCAAGAACGGCGCCGTGCTGCGGGTCTCTCGGCCGGCCCTGACCCCGCTTCCGGGCGGTGCTCTCGCGGTCGAATCCTTCACCGTCCAGGACCAGAACGTCGGTGGCTTCGGCAGCACCTACGCCCTCACGGCCGACGGCGAGCTCTACCGCACGAACGACGGAGCGACCTGGAGTCTCGTCAGCACCGACGTGATCGGCTTCTCGCCGAGCAACAACTTCGCCGAAGGCTCCTACGTCAAGAAGGCGTGCTGAGCCGCTCTCCACGGAAGAATGGGGTTGAAGGTCGGGTGAGCCCAGCGCGTGAAGCGACGGCGTCACTCTGCATCGACGCCGGGCTGGCCACGGTCCCGAGAGAACCGGGGCCAGCCACCTTCTTCAACGCAGCGCCCGCCGCAGGCTGTCCACGGAGCCGAATCCCGACAACCGCGCCAGTTCCGCGAAGTCCGGCCGCCCGTCCCGTTCCGCGCCCTGCCGCTCGAGCAGCGCGAGCGCGAGGGAGCGACGATGCGCGCGGATGACGCGCAGCGGAGTGTCGAGCCCCTCCGCCTGGAACGCGCGGGCGAGGTGCGCGGGAGACACCCCGAGCTCGCGGGCGAGCGACCCGACCGAGCAGTCCGGATCCGCCGCCCGGCGCTCCAGCACGACCTGCGCGCGCCCCACCAGCTGCTGCGACCACGACTCCCGCACCGCCGGATCTGCGGCCGCGCGGAGGAACGCCGCCGCGCACGAGAGCAGGGCGACGTGGAAGCGGTCGAAGTCGAGGAGCGGGGTCCCGTCCTCGAGGTTGAGCACGCTGTTCGTGAGTGAGATCAGTGCGGAGCGCGCCCACCCGCGGTCCTCCGCGACGAGCACCGGTCGCGGCCCCTCAGCGACCCGCGCGAAGACGCCCTCGACCGGGAGCCGCACCTCGATGCGGGCGGCGGGCTGCCGCGCGACGACGCTGACCTCGTGTCCGGCACCGATGACGAAGGCGCCTCCCGCCGCGACGCGCAGATCCTCGCCGTCCGGAGCCGGGAGGTCGAGATCGCCGTCGAGCTGGAGCACCAGGAGGAGGGATCGGCTCGCCGACCGCAGCCGACCCTCGACCGGGCCGTGCCAGATCCGTGTGAGCCCCAGTCCGTCGCGCGACAGCTCGTCGACCGCCAGCTGGGCCGGGGCCGACGGCACCAGATCGTGCTCGACCAGCCAGCGGGCGGCGCTCTCGTCGCGCAGGATCACGCGATCCCCTCCTCGGACCGACCGCGGCGGGCGGCTCCGGAGGGAGCGCGCTGGCGGAGGAGTCGCCCGGCGGCACGGAGCGGGCTGCGGTCCGACAGTACCCAGATGCGGCACGCAGGCCGGGCTCGACCGCAGAACGCAACGGCGTCGCAGCGGAACGCAACGGGAGCGCTCCGGAGCGTCGACGGGAAGGCGAGGAGCACTCAGGATCGCTCTCGACACCGTC
>Ga0308159_1005676_pt1 | contig 10393 bp, 8 predicted proteins | sample PhyCR1_FD_201040 | JGI IMG/M metagenome (GOLD analysis project Ga0308159, IMG submission 201040) | Phyllosphere microbial communities from UC Gill Tract Community Farm, Albany, California, United States - DLSLC.R1 | ecosystem: Host-associated > Plants > Phyllosphere > Unclassified | place: USA... | reverse complement strand
ACCCTGCGCAGCGCCGTGCGCACCCAGGCTCCCCCCCGAAAGACCGATGGCTCCCCCCGCCAAAGGAGTGCCGCATGAACTTCACCAGTGACCGTGTCCGATCGATCGGCTGGATTTCCGTATTGGTGGTCTGCGGCGCGATGACGCTCGGCCTGACGCTGCGGGTCAACGCGGTAAAGAGCCAGGTCCACGATACCGAGAAGCGCATCGTCTGGGTCAAGCAGGACATCGATTTCCTCGAGACCGAGTTCCAGACCCGCTCCAACCAGCAGGCGCTACGCCAGCTCAACGACCTGGAGTTCGGCTACAAGGCGCCGATGGCGGGCCAGTACATCGAGGGCGAGCGCCAGCTTGCCGCGCTGGGCGCGGTGGCAGGGCCGGGCGCGCCGCAGCCGATCCGCTACGCCAACGCCGAAAAGCCCGAGGGTGACGAAAGCTCGCTGCTGGCGATGGTGTCTCCGGTGACGGGCGCCACGGCGGCGGCCCTGCCGGAAGGCGATGAAAAGCACGGCGACAAGGCCGCTCCCAAGGGCCGCGATCCCGAGCGCGAGGCGATCGCGCGTGACGCCGCCGCCATCGGCAAGCGGCTGGCCCGCATCGAAGTGGCGGAGGCTGCCCAGCAGTGAACGCGCCAGCGTCCTTTTCGCTTGGCACGATCCCGACGACGGTTTCGACCGGGCGGCGCAAGCTCGTCAACGTCCGCCAGCGCTCGTTGCTGGTGGCGAAGATGCGCACCTTGTGGATTCTCGCCGTCTTCGTGCTGGTGACGGTCTGCGCGCTGGGACGCATCACCTACCTCGGCTTCACCGGGGTGACGCCCCGGCACGGCGAACTGGGCGACCTGCTGGTTCCCGATCGCGGCGAGATCGTCGATCGCAACGGCGTGCCGCTGGCGCGCGATTTCCGCGTCTATTCGCTGTGGTTCAACCCCAAGGCGATGACCGAGGGTTCGGCGCTGATCCAGAGCCCCGAGGAAGTCGCCGGCCGCCTGGTCCGCATCTTCCCCGACCTCGACCGCGACGAACTGATCGGCAAGCTGCGCTCGGGCAAGCCGGGCTACCTGCGCAAGTCGATCCTGCCGGAAGACGCCAACAAGGTGCACGCGCTGGGTGAGCCCGCGCTCGAATTTCCGCTGGAGGCCACGCGCTTCTATCCGCAAGGATCGATGGCGGCGCACGTGCTGGGCTATGTCGACAGCTACGGCCACGGCAAGGTCGGCATGGAGCAGGCCTTCAACGATCGCCTGATCAGCCCCGAAGGCCGCGCCGCGCCGTCCGTCCTCTCGATCGACTTCCGCGTGCAGAGCGCTCTGGAGGACGAACTGTCCACCGCGATCACGCTGAGCAAGGCCAAGGGCGCGGCGGGGGTTATCCTCGACGTCGACACCGGCGAAATCCTCGCGCTGGCCTCGCTGCCCTCGTTCGATCCCAATCACGTCAAGCCCACCGACATGGTGATCTCGGCGGAAGAGGCCCGCCAGGGCGACGTGCCGCACGGCTTCAACCGCGTGACGAACCAGGTCTACGAACTGGGTTCCACTTTCAAGCCGATCACCGTGGCTTCCGCGATCGATGCGGGCGTGGTGTCAGACCTGGGCAAGCAGTGGCCGGCGACGCCGCTGCACGTGGGCCGTTTCACGATCCACGACCTGCACAACTACGGCGCCTCGCTCAACGTGCCCGAGACCCTGATCCATTCGTCGAACACCGTCACCGCGCGGATCGCCGACGAACTGGGCGGGGTGCGGCTGAAGCAGACGATGGAGGCGCTGGCGATGAACCAGCGTCCTTACGTCGAGCTGCCCGCAAAGGGCTTTCCGATCTGGCCGAGCGGCGAATGGCCGCGCCTACGCACCATGACGGTCGCTTACGGCCACGGCATCGCGGTGACGCCGCTGCACCTTGCCTCTGCCTATGCGGCGCTGGTCAATGGCGGCATCTGGCGCCCGGCGACGCTCAAGAAGCTGGGCGCCTCGGAAGTTCCCGAAGGCCGGCGCGTGTTCAAGGCGTCGACCAGCGCGCGCATTCGCCAGTTGCTGCGGATGATCGTCCAGTACGGCACCGGCCGCAAGGCCGACGCGCCAGGCTTCCGCGTCGGCGGCAAGACCGGGTCGGCCGAAAAGCCGGGCGTCGGCGGCTATCGCCATCACTCGCTGATCGCCACCTTTGCCGCCGCTTTCCCGATGGACAAGCCGCGCTACGTCGTCATCGCGATGATGGACGAGCCGCAGGGCACCGCGGCCACTTCGTTCCAGCGCACCGCCGCCTGGAACGCGGCTCCGGTGATCCAGCGCGTGGTGCCCCGCATTGGGCCGCTGCTGGGCGTCATGCCCGACGAAACGCGCGACATCGACATCAGCGACCTCAAGCCGCTGGTTCCTCAGGGGAGCGACGGGGAATGAAACTGACCGCGCTCTGCGCCGCCGCCGGCATCGCGCCTCCCGAGGCCGACGCGAATATCACCGGGTTCGCCATCGATCACCGCAAGGTGGCGCCGGGAACCGTGTTCGGCGCCTTTCGCGGCGCCCGTTTCAACGGCGAGGATTATATCGCAGCCGCGATCAAGTCCGGTGCGGCGGCGATCGTCGCGCACCCGGACGCAGTGGTGGAAGGCGCGGTCCACTTCGCCGACCCCGAGCCTCGCCGGCTGTTCGCACGCCTGGCCGCGCCGTTCTTCGCCCCGGTGCCCGAGGTGCTGGTCGCGGTGACGGGCACCAACGGCAAGACCTCCACCGTGGAGCTGGTGCGCCAGATCTGGCGCATGGCAGGCCAGCGCGCCGCTTCGATCGGCACGCTGGGCGTGACCACCAGCGACGAGACCGTCTCTACCGGCCTGACCACGCCGGACATCGCCACTTTCCTCGCCAACCTGTCCGGGTTGGCGCGCGAGGGGGTGACGCACGTGGCCTACGAGGCGTCCAGCCACGGCCTGTCGCAGTTCCGCATCGAGGGACCGCGCGTCATGGCCGGCGCCTTCACCAACCTCAGCCGCGACCATCTCGATTATCATGCGACGATGGACGAGTATTTCGCCGCGAAGATGCGCCTGTTCGACGAAGTGGTGGTTGACGGAGGCACCGCGGTCGTCTGGGCGGACGATGCCTGGTCGGACAAGGCGATCGCGCATGTGAAGGCACGCGGGCTCAAGCTGTTTACCGTGGGCACGAAGGGCGCGGATATCCGCCTTCTCAGCCGTACCCCCACCGGGCTCGGCCAGAAGCTGGAGATCGAATACGAAGGCAAGGCCCGCCAGATCGACCTGCCGCTGATCGGTGCCTATCAGGCCGCCAACGCGCTTGTCGCGGCGGGGCTGGTGCTGGCTAGTGATGGCGATGCGCATCTTACGTTCGACGCGATGAAGCGCCTCGTCACGGTGCGCGGGCGCATCGAGCGGGCGGCGATCACGCCATCGGGTGCGCCGGTCTACGTCGACTATGCGCATACGCCCGACGCGCTGGAGGCCGCCATCGCCGCGCTGCGGCCGCACGTCACCGGCAGGCTGATCGCGGTGTTCGGCGCCGGCGGCGACCGCGACCAGGGCAAGCGGCCCGAAATGGGCCGGGTGGCGAGCGAGGGGGCAGACCTCGCCATCGTCACCGACGACAATCCGCGCGGCGAAGACCCCGCCGCCATCCGCGCCATGATACTGGCGGGGATGGGCAAGGGGGCGCGGGAAGTGGGCGACAGGCGCGAGGCGATTCGCCTCGCCGTCGCCGAGGCGGGCGCGGGGGACATCGTCCTCATCGCCGGCAAGGGGCACGAACAGGGGCAAATCATCGGCAGCGGCGACAATGTGCGCGTCCTGCCATTCGACGATGTCACCGTGGCCAGGGAAATGGCTGGCTCGCTGGGAAGGTAGAACGACGATGGTAGCTGTTGCCCGGATCCTCGACTGGCCGCTCGAAGCGGCTGAGGACAACTTCCACGTCCTGTGGGACGCAGGCTCCATCGCGCGCGCCGTAAAGGGCGAGATACATGGCGCACCCGGCGGGGAATTCACCGTCTCCGGCGTCGAGATCGACAGCCGCGACGTCCAGCCCGGCGACCTGTTCTTCGCCCTCAAGGGCGAGGCCATGGACGGCCACCGCTTCGTCGAGATGGCCTTCGCCAAGGGCGCGGCGGCCGTGGTGGTGGACCGCCCGGTCGATGGCCCGCACATCCTCGTCCCCGACACCATGGAAGCGCTGGAGCGCCTTGCCGCCGCATCGCGTGCCCGTGCCCGGGGGCCGGTGATCGGCGTGACCGGGTCGGTCGGCAAGACCGGCGTGAAGGAGATGATCTTCGCCGCGCTCGACCGCTCCGGCCGGGGCGACGCGCACCGTTCGGTCAAGAGCTACAACAACCACGTCGGCGTCCCGCTGAGCCTGGCGCGGATGCCCGGGCGCAGCCGCTTCGGCATCTTCGAGATGGGCATGAACCACGCCGGCGAAATCGCCGCGCTGACCCGCCAGGTACGTCCCCACGTCGCCGTCATCACCACGATCGCGCCCGCGCACATCGAGATGCTCGGCTCCGAGGAAGCCATCGCCGACGCCAAGGCCGAAATCTTCCAGGGGCTGGAGGATGGCGGCACAGCCATCATTCCGATCGACAGCCCGCACTATGGCCGCCTGCGCGAAGCGGCGGTGGCGTGCGGTGCCCAGGTGGTGTCGTTCGGCAAGGCCGCCGATGCCGATGTGCGCCTGCTCGACACGGTCGCGGCGATCGGCGGCGGCTCGCTCGTCACCGTCGACATGGGCGACCGTCGGGTGTGCTACACCGTGGCTGCGCCGGGCGAGCATCAGGTGATCAATTCGCTTGCGGTGATGGCGGCGGTGCGCGCGGTCAAGGGCGACCTTGGCGCGGCCGGCGTGGCGCTTGCCGAGATGGGCGGGATGCCCGGGCGCGGCGCCCGCGTCGAGATCGACGTCGAGGGCGGCGAGCCCGACGCCAGGGGTGAGCGCAAGGCGCTGCTGATCGACGAGAGCTACAACGCCAACCCGGCCTCGATGCGGGCCACGCTGGCGCAGCTCGGCCGCACTCCCGCGCGCCGTCGCATCGCCGTGCTGGGCGCGATGAAGGAACTGGGCAGCCACGGCCCGGACTATCACGCCGCGCTGGCCGGACCGATCCGCGAGGCGGGCGTCGACTATGCCCTGCTGGTCGGCGAGGAAATGGCCGCGCTTGCCGAGGAATTGGGGAAATCCGGCGCTTCCGACCTTGGCAAACCGGCGGCCTTCGCCCATTGCCCAAGCGTGCGGGAAGCTGTCGAAACCTTGCGCGGGTTCGGGCTCGAACGGGATGACGCCATCCTCGTCAAGGGCTCGAATTCGGTAGGCCTGGCTTCCCTCGTGACGGCGTTAAGCAAGCAGGAAGGGTAGGGGTCAGACCCCGCAAGATGTTGTATATCATCGCAGAATGGTTCCACTACGAGGGACTGTCCAACCTTTTCCGCTACCAGACGTTTCGTTCCGGCGCCGCGCTGATGACGGCGCTGGTGATCGGGCTGATCATCGGCCCCAAGTTCATCAACATGCTGCGAATCCGCCAGGGCAAGGGCCAGCCCATCCGCGAGGACGGGCCGCAGACCCACCTCGCCAAGCGCGGCACACCCACCATGGGCGGCTTGATGATCCTGACCTCGCTGATCATCACCATGCTGCTGTTCATGGACATGAAGAACCCGTTCGTCTGGGCCTGCGTGGCGGTGACGGTCGGCTTCGGGATCATCGGCTTCCTCGACGACTACGACAAGGTGACGAAGCGCCACCATGCCGGCCTGTCGAGCAAGGTGCGCCTGCTGCTGGAATTCATCGTCGCAGGCATCGCCTCGTACATCATCGTCAGCCAGCTCAACACCAACCTCTACGTGCCGTTCCTGTCGGGCCGGTACATTCCGCTGGGGCCGCTTTACTACGTCTTCGCCGCCGTGGTGATCGTAGGGGCGGGCAACGCGGTGAACCTGACCGACGGGCTCGACGGCCTCGCGACGATGCCGGTCATCATCGCTGCGGGCACTTTCGCGATCATCTGCTACCTCGCCGGGCGCGCCGACTATGCGACGTACCTGGGCATTCCGCACGTGCCGGGCGCGGGTGAACTGGCGATCTTCTGCGCCGGGATCATGGGGGCGGGCCTTGCCTTCCTGTGGTTCAACGCGCCGCCGGCCGCCGTGTTCATGGGCGACACCGGCAGCCTTGCGCTGGGCGGGGCGCTGGGCTGCATCGCCGTCGCCGCGCATCACGAGATCGTGCTGGGCATCGTCGGCGGGCTGTTCGTGCTGGAGGCGGCCTCGGTGATCATCCAGGTCTTCTGGTTCAAGCGCACCGGGCGCCGCGTGTTCCGCATGGCGCCGATCCACCACCACTTCGAGCAGAAGGGCTGGCACGAATCGACCGTGGTGATCCGTTTCTGGATCATCTCGATCGTCCTCGCGGTGCTCGGCCTCGCCACTCTGAAACTGCGATAAGAGGGCCGGGCGCATGATCGTCTCCCCCGTCTTTGCCGGCAAGCGCTACGCGGTCCTCGGCCTCGCCCGCTCCGGGCTGACGGCGGTTGCCACGCTGGTCGGGAGCGGGGCCCACGTCATGGCCTGGGACAGCCGCGACGAAGCGCGCCAGCAGCTGTGCGAGTGGACCGACTGCGGCAAGGTGGATCTGGCCGACCCGGTCGCCGCCGACCTCACCGGCTACGACGGCCTCGTGGTGTCGCCCGGCATCCCGCTCAACCGCCACCCCATCGCCGAGGCGGCTGCCCGGGCGGGGGTTCCGGTGATCGGCGACATCGAACTGTTCGCGCTGGCCCGCGCCAACCTTCCCGCGCACCGCGTCGTCGGCATCACCGGCACCAACGGCAAGTCGACCACGACCTCGCTGGTCCAGCACCTGCTGGAATGTTCCGGCGTGAACTCACGCGTGGGCGGCAACATCGGCGTGCCGGTGCTGGGCACCGAGCCGCTGGCGGACGGCGGCGTCTACGTCCTCGAACTGTCGAGCTACCAGATCGACCTCACGTTCAGCCTGGACTGCGACGTGACCGCGCTGCTCAACATCACCCCCGACCACCTCGACCGCTACGACGGGTTCGAGGCCTATGCCGCGTCCAAGGCGCGCCTTTTCGCGATGCAGGGCGCCGGGCGCTCCGCCGCCTTCGGCACCGGCGACCGCGAGACGCGCGCCATCGCCCACATCGAGGCCGCGCGCCGGGCTCCGGGCCTCGTGCGCATGGTCGATGGCGCGGACCTGCAGCCGCTGCAGAAGGAATGGCCCTCGCTGCAGGGGCCGCACAACCTGCAGAACGCCGCCGTCGCCGTCGCCATCGTCGAGGCGCTGGGGATCAGGAAGGCGCAGTGGCGCAAGTATTTGCGCACCTTCAGCGGCTTGCCCCACCGCATGGAGCGCGTCGCCGAGGCGAACGGCGTCACCTACATCAACGACAGCAAGGCGACCAACCCGGCCTCCACCGCGCCCGCCATCGCCGCCTTCCCGCCCGAGCCGACCCCCCGCATCCACTGGATCCTGGGCGGCCTGCCCAAGGGCGACAACCTCGACGAATGCGCGCCGTTCTTCGGCAACATCGCCGCCGCCTATACCATCGGCGATGCCGGTCCGCGCTTCGCCGAAATCCTGGCGCCGCACATGCCGGTCCACAATTCCGAGATGATGGCCGAAGCGATCCGCGAGGCGATGGCCGCCGCGAAGCCCGGCGATGTCGTCATGCTCTCGCCCGCCTGCGCCAGCTTTGACCAGTTCCGCGACTACGAGGCGCGCGGCCATGCGTTCCGCCAGATCGTCGAGGCGCTGCTGGCGCCGGACGAAGCGGGTCCCGCGGGCGGCGCCGCCTGATGGCCACCATCGCCCCGAACCCCGGCGCAGCCCCTTCGCAGCGTTACAACCGCAACCGGCGCAGCCAGCTCGCGATCTGGTGGCAGGAGATCGACCGCGGCACCCTGGTCCTCGTCCTGATCCTCATGGCGATCGGCGCGGTGGCGGTGGCTGCTGGCTCGCCCGCCAGCGCGCGGCGCCTGTCGACGACGGCGGAAAAACTGCCGCAGCTGCACTTCTTCTACCTGCACATGCGCTGGCAGATCATCGGGCTGCTCGCGATGTTCTGGGCCTCCACCCGCACCAAGGACGGTGCGCGCCGGTTCGGCATCCTGCTGGGCGGGGCGATGCTGGTGGCGCTGGTGCTGGTGCCGCTGGTGGGCTCGGAAGTGAACGGCGCCAAGCGCTGGCTGCGCTTCGGTATCTCGCTGCAGCCGTCCGAATTCCTCAAGTGCGGCTGGCCGATCCTGCTCGCCTGGATCCTTTCGTGGCGCGCGCGCGATCCGAACATCCCGGTGGTGGGGATCTGTTTCGGGCTGATGGGCCTGCTGGGCGCGCTGCTGATGCTGCAGCCGGACTTCGGCTCGACCATGCTGTTCTCGGGCGCATTTTTGGTACTGATCCTGCTGTCGGGCATCGACCTCAAGCGTATCGGCGCGTTCTTCGGGGTGGGGCTCGCGGGGCTTGTCCTGATGTATTTCACGTATGACAACGGCCGCAACCGCATCGACAACTTTCTGTTCGGCGGCACCGCGTTCGACCAGGTGGACCTGGCCCAGCGCACCATCCTCAACGGCGGCTGGACCGGGCTCGGCTTCTGGATGGGCACCCGCAAGCTGGCGCTGCCAGAGGCGCATACCGACTACATCTTCTCGGTCATCGGCGAGGAATTCGGCCTGATCGCCTGCATGATCATCGTCGTGCTGTACCTGGCGATCCTGACCCGCGTGATCCTGCGGCTGGTGGAGGAGGAGGACCTGTTCACGGTGCTCGCCGCTTCCGGCTTCGCGGCGCAGTTCGGCGGGCAGGCGTTCATCAACATCCTCGTCAACCTGCAGCTGTTCCCGTCCAAGGGCATGACCCTGCCGCTGATCAGCTACGGCGGCTCGTCCACCGTGGCGATGTGCCTGAGCATGGGCCTGCTGCTCGCCGTCACCCGGCGCAACCCCTTCATCAAGCGCGAGAAGTTTTCGCTGCGCGCTATCGGAGAGACCCACCCATGAGCCCGGTTTCCCGCCACTACGTCCTTGCCGCAGGCGGGACCGGCGGACACCTCATCCCCGCCTTCGCGCTCGCCGCCGAACTGCATGCGCGCGGCCACCACGTCGCGCTGGTGACGGACGAGCGGGGCGCCGCGATCCCCGGCAAGCCGGACTACCTGCCCGCGCACGTACTGCCGGCGGGCCGCATCGCCGGCCGGAATCCGCTCGGCTGGCTCAAGGGGATCAAGGGCGTGCTCGAAGGCCGCCGCATGGCGCTGCGCCTGTTCGAGACGTTCGAGCCCACCGCCGTCGTCGGCTTCGGCGGCTATCCCGCGCTGCCCACGCTGCTGGCGGCACGCGCCGCCCGCCTGCCGACCGTGCTGCACGAGCAGAACGCGGTGCTGGGCCGGGTGAACCGCTACTTCGCCAAGAAGGTCGACGCCATCGCCACCTCCAGCGAGCGGACCGACCGGCTCGACCCCGCGCTGGATGGCAAGGTCACGCTGGTCGGCAATCCCGTGCGCGAGGAAGTGCTGACCCTGCGCGACCAGCCTTTTCCCGAGTTCTCCGAAGACAGCCTGCTGCGCATCCTCGTCACCGGCGGCAGCCAGGGCGCGCGGGTGCTCTCGCAGGTCGTGCCCGAGGGGCTGGCGATGCTGCCGCCCGCGTTGCGCTCGCGCCTGCAGGTGATCCAGCAGTGCCGGCCCGAGGATATCGAGGGCGTGCGCCAGCGCTACGCCGCGCACGGCATCCCGGCCGAACTCGCCACCTATTTCGAGGACATGGCCGACCGCCTCGCCGGTGCGCACTTGTTCGTCGGCCGCTCGGGCGCCTCGACCATCGCCGAACTGACCGGGGTGGGCCGTCCCGCGATCCTGATCCCGCTGCCCTATGCGACGGACGATCACCAGACCGCCAACGCGCGCGAGATCGTCGCGGCGGGCGGTGCGCGGGTCATCCGCCAGCCGGCGATCACCACAGAGGACCCCGACGCCTACAAGGGCGACAGGCGCAATGCGCTGCTCAGCAGGCAGGCGGAGATCCACCAGCAGATGGCCAAGGACCTGTGCCTGCAGGTACAGGCCATCGCCCAGCATCCGGACACGCTGGCGAACGCGGCCCATGCGGCGTGGAACTGCGGCTATCCGAACGCGGCCAGTGACCTCGCCGATCTCGTCGAGAGCTTCGGCGCGGCGCCGATCATGGACGTGATCCGCCTGGAGAAGGCCGCGGCTCCGCAGGGCGGCGGGGCTTTGGCCATGGATCAGGCGAAGTGAACATATACGCTCGTCATCCCGGACCTTATCCGGGACCGTGGGCGGTCCTTGAGGCGATCGCTCTCGCCCGGGCGCCCCAGCGCGAGGCCGCGCCTAAAGACCGCCCAAGGTCC
>Ga0308159_1005675_pt1 | contig 10393 bp, 9 predicted proteins | sample PhyCR1_FD_201040 | JGI IMG/M metagenome (GOLD analysis project Ga0308159, IMG submission 201040) | Phyllosphere microbial communities from UC Gill Tract Community Farm, Albany, California, United States - DLSLC.R1 | ecosystem: Host-associated > Plants > Phyllosphere > Unclassified | place: USA... | reverse complement strand
CAAGGGATATGTCGGCAAGACCATCGGCATCAAGCTGCGCTACGACAACTTCCAGATCGCGACGCGCGACCAGACGATCGACCGTTTCATCGACGACGCCAAGGCCATACGGCAGACGGCCGGCCAGTGCCTCAAGCGCGTGCCGCTCGAACGTCCGCTGCGGTTGATCGGTGTTCGCGTGGGCGCATTGGCTCGCACCGGCAGCCCGGAGGCGAGCGCTCCCGCGCAGACACGAAGAACCGGGGGCGATCGCGCAGTCAGCAGGTCGGACGTGCCCGCCACCGCCTCGCTGTTCTGAGCGTCACCGCGCAGCAGCAGCAGCAGCAGCAACCGGCGAACAACAGATGCACCGATGGCTCCGTGCGCTCGTCTTCGCCTGCCTGGGCATCGTCGCGCTGGCCAGCACGTACGTCGGCGCTGCCGCCCTGCTGATGCTCTGGCCCGTTGCAGCCTCGAGCGACCGGATGCCTGAAGGCATGCCCGCGGACATCGAGGCCTACGTGCTGAGCAACGGCGTGCACACCGACCTGTTGCTGCCGATTCGCACGGTCATCGTCGACTGGTCCGACGTGTTCAGGCCCGCAGACGTACCGGCGATGCCGGCGGATGCCGCCTTCGTCGCCATCGGGTGGGGCGACCGCGATTTCTACTTGCACACGCAGACCTGGGCGGACCTGACGGCCTCGCGCGCCTTCGCCGCCCTGCGCGGCGGCAACAGGTCGCTGCTGCACGTCACCTGGCTCGGCCGCGCCCAGTTGCAGGACGGCGCGCATGCGCTGCCGCTGTCGAGCGCGCAGTACCGGCGCCTGGTGGCGCATGTGCGCCGAACCCTTCCTGCCGCGCACGCGACGCAAATCGCTGGCGCGCACTACGGACGGCAAGACGCCTTCTACGAAGCGCTTGGCAGCTACAACGCCTTGGAGACCTGCAACACCTGGACCGGCCGAGGCTTGCGCGAGGCCGGCGTGGCCGTGAGCCGCTGGACACCCTTCGACTGGAACGTCGTCGGGCACCTGACGCCGGCGATGCCCTGAGGGATGCCCGCCGACAGGACGTTGCGACGGCGCTGCAACGAAACGCCCCGAACGAGAAGCGCGTCGCGCGCACCGCCTGCACTTGCGGCGTCCTACACGCAATGGTGACGCGCGACAGCAGCCTGCGACAAAGCATCAACGACAGTCCCGACATGCCTCAAGCCACGCCTCTTCGCCCTGCCCGCCTCGCCAATGGCCTGGTCTACGTGAATCCGGACATGCCCGGGTTGTCACGCGTCAAGCGGGGTGCGCAATTCCGCTACAAGGACGCGAAGGGCCGGTGGATCAGCGACGACGAGGAGATCGCGCGTATTCGCCGGCTCGCGATCCCGCCGGCCTACACCGATGTCTGGATCTGTCCCCTGCCCAATGGCCATCTCCAGGCCACTGGCCTCGACGCGCGCGGACGCAAGCAGTACCGCTACCACGCCGACTGGCGCATCCTCAAGGACGAAGCCAAGTTCGAACGGCTCGAAGCCTTCGGCATGGCGCTGCCACGCATTCGCGCCCGCGTTGCACGCGACCTGCAACCCGGCGCCCAGGCGCCACTCACGCGCGAACTGGTGCTGGCGACCATCGTGCGCCTCCTGGACACCACCTTCCTTCGCGTCGGCAACGAGGAGTACGCGAGCAGCAATGGCTCCTTCGGCCTGACCACGCTACGCAACCATCATGCGGCGGTGCGCGGCCAGGGGCTGCGCCTGAAGTTCCGGGGCAAGAGCGGCGTGATGCACGAGGCGGCTGTAGACGATGCGCGCGTCGCCAAGGTCGTCCGGCGCTGCCAGCAACTGCCGGGGCAGGACCTCTTCCAGTACCAGGACGAAGACGGCACGCCGCATGGGCTGTCATCGACCGACGTCAACGACTACCTGCGTGAAGCGGCGGGCGACAACTTCACGGCCAAGGATTTCCGGACCTGGCACGGGACGACACAGGCGCTCGAACTCACGCGACTCGCATGCGGCGTGAAGACGAGTTCGGCTCCCGACACCGAGACGCCCGCGGTGCGCTACAACGCCAAGGAAATCATCGCCGCGGTCGCCCGCCAGTTGGGCAACACCCCTGCCGTCTGCAAGAAGGCGTACGTGCATCCCGCCGTTCTGTCGATCGGCACCACGCTGGCCGACGATTCGGGCGCGATGAACGATATCTGGCAAAAAATCGCGGGCAACGCACGGGCGCGTCGCATGTTGCACGCTGCGGAAGCGCGGCTGTTGGCGTTCCTGCGTGACCACCGGCGCACGGCGGCGCGCACCTTGCGCATCGCAAAGACGGGATCGGCAATGGCGAAAGCGGCGGCCAAGCCGTCAGTTCGTGCTCAGCCTGCAGCGAGATTAAAGCGGACGGTGTCGCGATCGAAAGCGAGCGTGTAGCCCAGGTCGTCGGCCAGCGACTGCAGCGCGACGGCGTCGATGGCCAGCTTGCGCGGTGCGCGGTGTTCGGCCATGACGTCGGCGTCTTCACTGCCTTGGGCCAGTGCTACCAAGGACAGCGCATCCTGACCCTCGGGTGAAATCTGGATGGCGCTGATTCGCTCCACGGAATCCTGAAGGAAACCCATGGCGCCGAGCAGCAGGTAGCGCAGTGCGGCACCCGAAGGCCATGGCGTTGGGTCCGGTGCCGGCTCTGCTTCAGGCGTTTCGGAAGGTGTCAGCGCCATCGATGCATCGACCTCGATGCGGATGCCCTGAAGGTCGAACGCAGGGCGCATGAGCGCCACGCATTGCCTGACCAGCGCACCGCGTGTGATGGCTTCCTCGGTCGTCGACAGTTCCCAATCGCGCAGTGAACGCACGGCCGAAACGAGCTCGCCGATTTGGCCGTCGATGAGCGTCACGCGTTCTCGGCAGGCCGCTGCGTCGATGGTCGGCGCAGCAACCTGGCGCTTGAGCATGAGCAGGCCCATGCGCATCACGGAGATAGGCGCCGACATGTCGTGGCGCAAGGCGGGCAGCGCCCGGGTGAGCAACTCGTGGCGAACGCCTGCGGCGATCCAGCTGCGGGCGCCGGGCGAGGATTTCATCAACGGGCCGCAGCCTTGGCGCTGGTTTCCGCAAGGATGCGGTCGAGGGCGTCGAAGTCGATCGGCTTTTGCAGATGGTGGTCGAACAGGCCCGGCTCGCCACCATTGGCGTCGCGCGCCGAGAAGCCGGTGACCGCGACCAGCAGCGGAGGACGCGGCAGCGCGCGCAGGCGCCGCGCGACTTCCGTGCCCGGAAGGTCGGGCAGCGTCAGGTCGAGCAGTGCCACATCGAACGACTCCTCGGCGGCCGCTTCGAGTGCCTGCTTGGCGGAGTAAGTGCAGCGCGCCGTATGGTCCTGCAGCGAAAGCAGTTCGAGCAGCAGATCGGCCGCGGCTTCGTTGTCATCGACGATCAGCACGTTCACGGGGGTAGTCCTGTCAAAAAAAACGCTAGATGCATAGAGTATCCGCGCGTCAACATCCCCCTGGATGTAGGCGCACGCCTACTGTCTTGCAGTTCGTGCGTTGGACGGCAGCGTTTGAGGCCCGCTGGTGCGAAACGGATTGATGTCGAGACCGCCGCGCCGGGTGTAGCGCGCATACACGCTCAAGCGCGTCGGGCGACAGCGGCGCCAGATGTCCCAGAACATCCGCTCGGCGCAGGGCTCATGGAATTCGTTGTGATTGCGAAAGCTGACGATGTACGCCAGCAGGCCCGCCTGGTCGATGGGCGCGCCGCTGTAGCTGATCTGCACGCTGCCCCAGTCGGGTTGGCCCGTCACCAGGCAATTGCTCTTGAGCAGGCGGCTCGTGAGCGTCTCGCTGATGGCGGTCTGGCCGGCATCGCTTGCCAACAGCTCGGGTGCGGGCTGGTAATGCGTGCACTCGATATCCAGGCGGTCGAGGTCGATGCCCGCGAGCTCCTGCAGCGGCTCGCGCTCGAAGAAAGCCGGCGCCACCAGGCGAACGCCCACGCTGCCGGTTCGGTCGCTGCCACGCCACGCGGCCTCCGACAAATCGGTACGCAAGCGATCGCGCACGGCGTCGATGTCCGTGAACACGGTGCTGTTGAAGCTGTTGAGGTACAGCTTGAAGGACTTGCTCTCGATGATGTTGGGCGTCTCGCAGGGCACAGTGAAGTGCGCAATGGCAACCTGCGGCTTGCCGCGCGGGTTGAGCCAGCTCAGCTCGAACGCGGTCCAGAGGTCAGCGCCGAAGAAAGGCAGACTGCCCGGGGCGATGCCCATGGCTTCGCGCTGGGTCGCGCGTGCAATCGGGAACAGCAGAGACGCGTCGTAGTGGTCGAGGTAGGCCGAGGCACGGCCGAGTTGCGACTGGGCGGGCGTGTTGTCGAGGGTCATGGCGAACTCGTGGAAAGAGATGGAGGCGTCGTTTGGCGAGCCGCCTGAAGAAATTCGAGGAGGTGAGGCAGCAGCAGCGCGACCACCGCAGGCGGCAGGTCGTGGCCCATGTCGGGCACCTGGACGAACCGCGCGCCCGTGATGCGCCGGGCCGTGTCGCGGCCACAGGCCATGGGCACGAGTGGGTCGGCGTCGCCGTGCATCACCAGGGTAGGGCAGACGATGCGCGCCAGCAACTCGGCTCGGCGCGTGTCGCCGCCGACAGCCATCATCTGGCGCAGGAGACCCTTGGGCCGATAGGCCCGGCGCATGGCGGCGCGCAGGCGTTCGCCGACGACCGCATCGTCCAGCGCATACACCGGGCCGGAGATCAAGCGGATGAGGCGCTGGCTGTGCGCCACCAGTGCGTCCTCGCCGCCCCGCGGCGGCCGGCGCATGAGCATGCCGAGCACGTCGGCACGCGGGCCGGGCAGGCCACGCGCGCCACTCGAGCTCATGATGCTCACCAGGCTGGCAACGCGTTCGGGTGCAGTGGCGGCCATGCGCTGGGCGATCATTCCGCCCATCGATGCGCCGACCACGTGCACGCGCTCGATCTGCAACGCATCGAGCACACCGAGCGCGTCGGCGGCCATGTCCTGCAAACCGTAGGCCGAGTGCACCGGCAAACCGAAGCGATGGCGCAGGCCCTGCCATAGCACGTTGCCAGTGCCCAGGTGGTCGAAACCGTCGGACAGCCCGGCGTCCCGGTTGTCGTGCCGAATCACCCGAAAGCCTGCGTCATGCAGCGCCTGCACCAACGCGTCGGGCCAGGCAATGAGCTGCATGCCCAGGCCCATGATGAGCATGACGACCGGGCGGTCAGCGCCGCCGGTGTCCTCGACTTCGATCTGCAGGCCGTTGGCTGTGACTTTCATGGCTGTGCGACGAACTCAGGTGAACTGCCGCTCGCGCAGCCATTTGGTGGCGACCCACTTCTCGCCAGCCAGCACCGGCGCGCCGCCGTGCAGGGTGCGGGTGGCCGGGTCGGGCCGGTCGTAGCTGAAGAAAACGGCGGTCCCACGCTGGGCCGCGACTTCCAGCCCGACGTCCGGGAAGGTGGTTGCACCGCCTTGCACAGGTGCCTGGAGATACATGACCAGCGTGGCCACGCGCTGGCCACCGCGGCGCAGGATGGTCGGCGTGCCGGGCTCGCCCGGATCGAAATAGTCGTAGTGCGGCCGGTACTGCGCTCCGGGCGCGTAACGCAGCACCTGCAGGCCTTCGCCGAATTCGAGCGGCCAGCGCAGCAGCCGCGCGATGCGCTGCTCGATGCAGGCGACCACGGCGTTCTCGCCGCGCTCGAAGAACATGCCGTCGCTGGTCCGATCGACGTTGACGGCCTCACCGCCGGTCTGCGTCTCGACGGTGAGCGAACGCGCCAACCGCACGCGCGCTGCCGCGATCAGCGCGTCGCATTCGGCGTCGGACAGCAGGTTGCCGAACACCACCACGCGGGGATGGGCCATCGTCTGCAGGACGGCGACTTCGCGATCGCCGGCGTCGATGGTCAGCGGCGATGAGGCCAGGTCCGGCCCCGGCAGCGCGGCAACGGCGGGCGTTGCGGCGGGCGTTGCCGCAGGCAGGGCGGTCGGTGCGGCACCGGCGATTTCCGCCAGCACCGCGTCGGCCACGTCGCTGCGCCAGCCCGCTTCCTGCATCGACAGCCGCAAGGCCGGCACCGAATGACCGGCTGCCAACTGCTCGACCATCCATGCGCGCAGTTCGGCGCTCACCACTTGACTCATCGTTTTCTCCGTGAACATCAGGCCTTGCGGCGGAACACCATGCGCTCGGGCGTCGACGACGCACCGGCGAAAGCGTAGCCTTCCAGGTCGAACTTTTCCAGCGCCTTGGGCGTGGCGGCTTCGTGCAACACGGCCCAGCGCGCCATCAGCCCGCGCGCGCGCTTGGCGTGGAAACTGATGATCTTGTACCTGTCGGTCTTCCACTCCTCGAACACGCATTCGACGACGCGCGCCTTCAACACCTTCTGTTGGACCGACTTGAAATATTCCTGCGAGGCCAGGTTGACGACGACCGGCGTGCGGTCGGCGGCGAGCCGTTCGTTGAGGTGCACGGCAATGCGGTCGCCCCAGAACGCGTAGAGGTCCTTGCCGCGCGGGTTGGCCAGCTGCGTGCCCATCTCCAGGCGGTACGGCTGGAGCCGGTCGAGCGGCCGCAGCACGCCATAGAGACCGCTGAGGATGCACACGTGGTCCTGGGCCCAGGCCAGTTGCGCGGGCGTGAGCGTCCAGGCGTCCAGCCCGCCATACACGTCACCGTTGAAGGCCAGCGCGGCCTGCCGCGCGTTCTTGGCGCTGCTCCTGGGCGACCAGGCCGCATAGCGCGTGAAATTGAGGGTCGACAATTTGTCCGACAGGTGCATCAGCTCGGCGATCTGCAAGGGCGACTTCTCGCGCAGCAGGCCGATGAGTTCGTTCGCGGGGCCCTTGGCGCCCTCGAAGACAGGCTGGGTGGCTGGCAGGTCGGCGGGTACGGGCGTGTCGTAGTCGAGCGACTTCGCAGGAGAGAGCAGGAACAGCATGAAGGCAATTATGGGTGCGCGCCACGGCATGCCGCGGCCGCGGGCCGCACGCCCCCGGTAAAATCGCCGCTTCCCCATCCTGTCAGCGACGGCACCCGCAGGTGCCGCTCGTCATTTGCCACGCCATGAGCGACACCCTGAGTCAACCCGGCCTCGAGAGCCTGTCCAAATCCTTCGAACCCGAGGCCATCGAGCGCCATTGGGGGCCCGAGTGGGAGCAACGCGGCTATGCCAAGGCGGGCTTTCGCGGCACGCAGGCGCCCAAGGACGGCGCGGATTCGTTCGCCATCCAGCTGCCGCCGCCGAACGTCACCGGCACGCTGCACATGGGCCACGCGTTCAACCAGACCATCATGGACAGCCTGACGCGCTACCACCGCATGGCGGGCGCCAACACGCTGTGGCTTCCCGGTACCGACCATGCGGGCATCGCCACGCAGATCGTGGTCGAGCGCCAGCTGCAGGAACAAAAGATCAGCCGCCACGACATGGGCCCGACGCCCGCCGAGGCACGCAAGAACTTCGTGGCCAAGGTGTGGGAGTGGAAGGAAAAGTCAGGCAACACCATCACCGGGCAGATGCGCCGCATGGGCGACACGGTCGACTGGAGCCGCGAGTACTTCACGATGGACGAGGACCTGTCGAAGGTCGTCACGCAGACCTTCGTCGCCCTGTATGAAGAGGGTCTCATCTACCGCGGCAAGCGGCTGGGCAACTGGGACCCCGTGCTCAAGACGTCGGTCAGCGACCTCGAAGTGGAAAGCGAAGAGGAAGACGGCTTCCTCTGGCACATCGCCTATCCGCTCGAAGACGGCAGCGGCTCGCTGACCGTGGCCACGACGCGGCCGGAAACCCTGCTGGGAGACACCGCCGTGATGGTGCATCCGGAGGACGACCGCTACGCCCACCTCATCGGCCAGCGCGTCAAGCTGCCGCTGGTCGACCGGCTGATCCCGATCATCGCCGACGACTACGTCGACAAGGCCTTCGGGACCGGCGTGGTCAAGGTCACGCCCGCGCACGACTACAACGACCATGCGGTCGGCCTGCGCCACAAGCTCGCCATCATCGGCGTGCTCACGCTGGACGCGACCATCAACGACAACGCGCCTGAAAAGTACCGCGGCATGGACCGCTTCGTCGCGCGCAAGGCCATCGTGGCCGACCTCGAAGCGCTCGGCCTGCTGGTCGAGGTGAAGAAGCACAAGCTGATGGTGCCGCGCTGCGCCCGCAGCGGCGCGGTGGTCGAGCCGATGCTGACCGACCAGTGGTACGTAGCCATGACACGCCCGGGCACCGACGGCGAGTCGATCGCGCAGAAGGCGATCGACGTGGTGAAGTCGGGCGAAGTGCGCTTCGTGCCCGAGAACTGGGTCAACACCTACAACCACTGGATGGAAAACATCCAGGACTGGACCATCTCGCGCCAGCTTTGGTGGGGGCACCAGATCCCGGCGTGGTACGACGAGGACGGCAACGCCTACGTCGCGCACGACGAAGCCGAGGCGCAAGCCAAGTCGGACAAGGTTTCGCCCGGCAGGAAACTGCGCCGCGACGAGGACGTGCTCGACACCTGGTACTCGGCCGCGCTCGTGCCCTTCTCGTCGCTCGGCTGGCCCGAGAAGACCGACGATCTGGCGCGCTACCTGCCCTCCTCCGTGCTGGTCACCGGCTACGACATCATCTTCTTCTGGGTCGCCCGGATGATCATGATGACCAAGCACTTCACCGGCAAGGTGCCCTTCAAGGACGTCTACATCCACGGCCTGGTGCGCGACGCACAGGGCAAGAAGATGAGCAAGTCCGAGGGCAACGTGCTCGACCCGGTCGATTTGATCGATGGCATCGCGCTGCCCGAACTGCTCGACAAGCGCACGCAGGGCCTGCGCAAGCCCGAGACGGCACCCAAGGTACGCAAGCAGACGGAGAAGGAATTCCCCGACGGCATTCCGGCCTTCGGCGCCGACGCGCTGCGCTTCACCTTCGCCTCGCTCGCCTCGCTGGGCCGCAGCATCAACTTCGACTCCAAGCGTTGCGAGGGCTACCGCAACTTCTGCAACAAGCTCTGGAACGCCACGCGCTTCGTGCTCATGAACTGCGAAGGGCAGGACTGCGGGCTGCGCGAACACACCAAGGCCGAATGCGCGCCGGGCGGTCCTTCGCACGGCTACCTGCAATTCAGCCAAGCCGACCGCTGGATCACCTCGCGCCTGCAGCGTGTCGAAGCCGAGGTCGCCAAGGGCTTCGAGGACTACCGGCTGGACAACGTCGCCACGTCGATCTACCAGTTCGCCTGGGACGAGTTCTGCGACTGGTACCTGGAAATCGCCAAGGTGCAGATCCAGACCGGCACCGACGCGCAGCAGCGCGCCACCCGCCGCACGCTGATCCGCACGCTGGAAACCCTGCTGCGCCTGGCGCATCCGGTCATTCCCTTCATCACCGAGGAACTCTGGCAGAAGGTGGCGCCGGTCGCCGGTCGCGCGGGCGAATCGATCATGATCGCAGCCTACCCGAAGAGCCAGACCGAAAAGATCGACGAAGCCGCCGAAGCGCACGTCGCACGCCTGAAGGCGTTGGTCGACGCTTGCCGCACGCTGCGCAGCGAGATGAACGTGTCGCCCGCCACCCGGCTGCCGCTCTACGCCGTGGCCGACGATGCCGCCGACAGCGCATTCCTGCGCGACGTGGCACCTGTGCTGCAGGCACTCGCCAAGTTGAAGGAAGTGCGCGTGTTCGACGACGAGGCGAGCTGGTCCACCGCGGCCGAGGCTTCACCCGTCGCCGTGGTCGGTGCGGCACGCTTTTGCCTGCACATGGAGGTCGACAAGGTCGCCGAGCGCGCGCGCATCGCCAAGGAGATAGCGCGCATCGAGGGCGAGATCGTCAAGGTCAACGGCAAGCTGGGCAACGAGGCTTTCGTGGCGAAGGCGCCGCCTGCCGTAATCGACCAGGAGCGCAAGCGCCTGAGCGACTTCAGCGCGACCATCGAGCGACTGCAGGCGCAGCTTCTGCGCCTCGGCTGACATCACCGCGTCCTCAAGTGCACGTACTATCCGTGGAACGTTAACTTTCTTGCAAAATATGTCTACTTCGACCACGCGCATCCGAAAGGCCGTATTCCCCGTGGCGGGCTTCGGCACCCGTTTCCTCCCCGCCACCAAGGCGCAACCCAAGGAAATGCTGCCGGTGGTCGACAAGCCGCTCATCCAGTACGCCGTCGAAGAAGCCTACGCCGCGGGCATCCGCGACATGATCTTCGTCACGGGCCGCAACAAGCGCGCCATCGAAGACCACTACGACACCGCCTTCGAACTCGAGAGCCAGCTCGAGGCCAGCGGCAAGACCGCCCTCCTGAACATCGCGCGCTCCGTCATGCCCGACGACATGACCGTGTCTTACGTGCGCCAGCCGCGCATGCTGGGCCTGGGCCACGCGGTGCTGTGCG
>Ga0308159_1005674_pt1 | contig 10394 bp, 6 predicted proteins | sample PhyCR1_FD_201040 | JGI IMG/M metagenome (GOLD analysis project Ga0308159, IMG submission 201040) | Phyllosphere microbial communities from UC Gill Tract Community Farm, Albany, California, United States - DLSLC.R1 | ecosystem: Host-associated > Plants > Phyllosphere > Unclassified | place: USA... | reverse complement strand
CGTTGGCATCGACCACTTTCAGCACGTCATCTTCCGCGCTGTTTTCACCGCTCATTGACCAGACATGTCCACATTCAGGACAGTTAAGCATTTCACCGTCCTGCCAGGTGAATTCGGACTGACACGTAGGGCAAGCTGGCAACGTTTCCATATTTAAATCTCCATAAAACTTTATAAAAAAACGAATGAAATCAGTAAATAGATTTCGTAGTTCCTTTATTTTAGCCTTTAACCACACTTTTGAACAGGGTAAGGGAGATTTTGGGGCGATGAGACGAACCTAAATGCAGGGGCACAAGTCGTCAGTTGATAAGTACAGAGCTATCTTGAACCAACTGATTAAGAACAACCTGGCTCCCGGTGCCGGACGCCTCTCAACAATGACTTCGGCTGATTGCATCATATGCCTCTTCCTGCGCTGCAACCGTGAGCTTCCAACCTATCACTCCACTAATGATAATAACCAGCACATCAAATATTATTAGCCAGAAATAATCCGGTACCCCGACATATGCAATCCATCCAAGCAACGTACCAAATACCGCCAGAAATGCCGCCACAAGGGCAATAGCCACCGGTGGTATTGCATAATCATCAATGTCAGGGGTGGAAAGCTTAGGAGGTTGTTCTGAAGATAATGCGACTATGCCGGGTTTATTTTTTTCTGAGGCGGCAACAAGTTGCGGCCCCTGAGCATACCGTATCGCATCCGATGCTATCACCAACGCCAGCCACCCGTAGCCGGCACTATGTTCACCGAGTGATAAATCCAGTTCAAGCCGTTGGGCAGCTACGTTCTTCTCACCGAGGACGCTAAAGAGTGGGTATTTTTCAGACTGCGATAAGCCAGTATGCCAAAGTGTTTTTTGTGGCTTAGAGGGCTGCGTGTCAATAAATACCGGAGTGGTTTCAGAAAGGTCCTGATCGCTTGTGAGAGGTTGAAACAAAAACACGGGTTTAGGCCGTTCATTCTGAGGATAATCATTGCAGATGAACAGCGCACTGGCATTCTCCATGAATTTACTGTCTTCATCGTTATGCAAATCAATAATAATTAGCAAATGCCGATAGTTCCAATGGCGCTCGGATTCGGTGATCATCTTATTCAGCAATGAATAATCTGGACATTCAGTCAGGCAGGTAATTGGGTTCCCGACAACAATACCTTGCTCTTGAAATATTTTAATTAATCCATCACTTATGGTTTCGTCAACTCCCTGCAACCCGAACGTCACGTCAAAACCAGGATATTTTTTTAGTTTTTCAGACAACGGGGCAATCAGTTTAGTTAATATCTGTTGCGCTTTTGTCGTTTCAAATTCTTCACCGCTTCCAATTATTAAGGGTGTTTTAGGCGCAAGTGGAAATTCTCCTTCAAGTTTCAACATTTGCAGAGCTATGTCTTTCACCGGAGTAACAGACGACCAGTCGGCAATAACAAGATATTTTCTTGCGTATACCTTTGTGTTGTAAAGTCGCCAGTCATAATATGATTTCTTACAATCACGGAAATAAACATCCGACTGCGCCAGCATGAAAATATAACCTAACATTGTTGAGATAATCATGAACGGGGCGACGACAGCCTGAATAAGAAAGAGAAAAGTATCAACCGGCTTTCCTTCCGGCCAGGTAAGCGTTCTAATCGCCAGAGCGCCCCCAATGACTAAAATATAGAAAGCCAGTATAGCTATCCACGAAAACTTAAACTCCTTAGTCTCCGCTGGTTTTGGGTATAACTGCCAATTTTCCATTACTCGACACCCGCCTGCGGCAACGTAGTTATTAGCGTGCAACCACATGCTGCTTTACAACCATTCACTACAACGCCACGCCCGTTCATCGTCCAGGTTTCACAACACTCATTAATTGGAAATGTGCCTTTATGTTTCAGGCAGATGATCGTATCACCTTCGAGTGCAACGGCAATGCCCATAAACTCTGAACCAGATGCTTTATTAACATACCCACCACTAGTGGTGGGATCATTGAGACGAATTACACCTTCCATAAAAATTCCTTTTAAAGATTACTCATTGATGTAAAAAGGCCTACGATACGTATTTCAAAGCTCAAGATAGGATCCCAAATTAGAACCCCTATGAAGCTTAAAATAGTTCCAAAAATATTTTTTCTTTTAAAATTCTGCACGCATCCAATCAGCGAATATGTAAATTTCACTTCCCGGCATCCATGTCGCAGCGCATGTGATCCCATCCCTTATAGTTTTTCACTTCCGGAACCTGATCGGGCAAATCCTGCCATTCGGCGCGGTATTGCCCTATATCATGCTCCAAGCCCCGTTTTGTCATATAAGACTTTCCCCACGAAGGGCCTGCCAAGCCGGGTTTCAGAAAATGGTCAGCACCGTCTTCAGTAGTAAAAGAAATCCCAGATTCGCCGGGGAGAATGCGCGGATCATCAAACGGTTTTGATGACATATACAGGCTGTGTTTGGTCAGCAAAAAGCCCTGGTCATTAGCGACAGTGAAAGAGATGACGTCTTCGCGACTACTTCGATTCATTCCGTCTGGTTCATTAGGCCCAGGTGAAAAACTTACGCTCCGCCATGTCTGCCCATAATCTTTTGAGACTAGAAAACCTGAAGAGTCAAAAGACATAACCGCTATATATTTTTCCGATAGATGTACATATTTCCGGGTAAATATCCGATAGAACTGGCTTGTTAACTCTGAATGAATTCCCCGCTGAGTATCGGTGTACCAGAGCGCGCCCTCGCAGTTATAACCGGTGAGTTCGAGATAGCGATGGTCATCAAAACGATAGATCACCTGCGTGGGCGTCTGTTTGACCTGGCATCCGGTTATTGTCAGCGCCAGTAATAATATCTTCAGTCCTTTCATGGTCAGTTTCCCTGTTATTTCCCGGCATCCATGTCGCAGCGCATGTGATCCCATCCCTTATAGTTTTTCACTTCCGGAACCTGATCGGGCAAGTCCTGCCATTCGGCGCGGTATTGCATGACGTTTTCTTTCAAACCACGTTTGGTCATATACACGTTTCCCCAGTCCCATCCGGGGGCACTAGGGGTAACTTTATGTATTCCTCCATCCTCTGTGGTAAAAGGAATCCCCGGTCCACCGGGAAGAATACGCGGATCATCAAACGGTTTTGATGACATATACAGACTGTGTTTGGTCAGCAAAAAGCCCTGATCATTAGCGACCGTGAAAGAGATAACGTCTTCACGGCTACCTCGATCCATTCCATCAGCCTCATTAGGACCCGGTGAATACCCGACACTTTGCCAGCTCTGACCATAGTCTTTTGAAACCAGAAAGCCCGTAGTATCAAAAGACATAACCGCTATATATTTCTCTGACGGGTGGACATACTTCCGGGTAAATATCCGGTAGAACTGGCTTGTTAACTCTGAATGAATTCCCCGCTGAGTATCGGTGTACCAGAGCGCACCCTCGCAGTTATAACCGGTGAGTTCGAGATAGCGATGGTCATCAAAACGATAGATCACCTGCGTGGGCGTCTGTTTGGTCTGGCACCCGGTTATTGTCAGCGCCAGCAATAATATCTTCAGTCCCTTCATTGTCAGTTTCCCTGTTATTTCCCGGCATCCATGTCGCAGCGCATGTGATCCCATCCCTTATAGTTTTTCACTTCCGGAACCTGATCGGGCAAGTCCTGCCATTCGGCTCGAAGTATCTGGACAGAGCCTTCCAGCCCACGTTTGGTGGAATAGACTTTTCCCCAACTCCAGCCAGCAGATCCAGGTTTTACCACCTGAACGCTGCCATCGTCCAGGGTGTAAGAAATCCCCGGCCCACCGTGAAGAATGCGCGGATCATCAAACGGTTTTGATGACATATACAGGCTGTGTTTGGTCAGCAAAAAGCCCTGGTCATTCGCGACCGTAAAGGATATGACTTCCTCCTGTGGAGGACTATCCATCCCGTCTGGTTCGTTAGGGCCCGGAGAATATCCGACACTTTGCCAGCTCTGACCATAGTCTTTTGAAACCAGAAAGCCCGTAGTGTCAAAAGACATAACCGCTATATATTTTTCCGATGGATGTACATATTTCCGGGTAAATATCCGATAGAACTGGCTTGTTAACTCTGAATGAATTCCCCGCTGAGTATCGGTGTACCAGAGCGCGCCCTCGCAGTTATAACCGGTGAGTTCGAGATAGCGATGGTCATCAAAACGATAGATCACCTGCGTGGGCGTCTGTTTGGTCTGGCATCCGGTTATTGTCAGCGCCAGTAATAATATCTTCAGTCCTTTCATGGTCAGTTTCCCTGTTATTTGAGCTGATAATCGTTAAGCGTTTTTGGCCTGTCCCATTGCAGATTGGCCTCGTCTGTATTATGGATCTCCGGGTAGTGTGCCGGTTTAACCTTTCTGCTGTTGTAAAACTGATTACTCACGCCAAAATCTCTCGTTGGGAGAGCCTCGTCTGGATTATTCATTAAGAATTTTGTTCTGATTTCAGGTAATAGCCCTGTCAGATAATATTTTTTGGCTGGTCTAAACTCATTCAGCGGATCTCGCCAGTCTGCACGGTGCAGCAATCCTTCCCAAAATTTCCCCTGCTGAAGGTCAAACGCTTTACACTGACCAATCGCCAGATCAAACGCCATCGCATGAGACGGGGCGAATTCACTCATGACGATGGAGGAATGCTGGCTATAACCCACCGGGTCGGCTTTCTTCCATTCTTCCTCAAGCTGTTCACGAGATTTTAGCCAGGTCAGTTGCAGGTTCATGAAATCTTTCGTGCCGGTGACAACACCTTTAATAACGGTGACATTCCTTTCATAGGATTCCATCTGCAACTCTTCTTTCGTCAGTACGTGTCCCGGCCTCCACGCATAAGAGGCACGGCTACTGATTGAATAGGTTTGGGTGACGGTGCGACTGAGCGCTCCCGCTTTTGCAGAATAGGAAATAGATTGATCCGGGCTGTCAGGGTCAATACTACTCTCGAATGGTTTGTCTGCCGTTTTAGGGTCATCGTCCGGATGATTGTCCTGCCCCTGTAGCTTGAATTTAAATGTCTTTGGTAATTCCTCACCATTAACAATTACATCCCTGAAGGCATAACTGGCATTCGCCATACCCCCCGGATCAAAGTCCCCTTTACCAAACGGCGGTAATACGAACGGTTGGCCATCCGGTACTTTCCCCACTTCACCATTCTGATAAAAGACCCGCTGATACAGATTAGGGAGGTCCGCAGCAATATCTTTAGCGACACCCCGCCAGCCGACCCCCTGAATGTTGCTGAGCGAAACCGTACCGTCAACAGGGCAGAAATAATTATAAACCTTGCCGTTATTGTTCCTGCTGTAGCGGGGGTCACTGTGCCAGTGGTTTTTCTCCGGCCGGGGCAGCGCGCACAGTTCCTCTATTGCTTTGATTTCATCCCCGGTATGCTGGCCTCCCTTATATTGTGTCGCCATCAGGTTACAAAAGTTTTTAAACGTCTTCAGCCGGGCGGCATCAGTCTGGTGGTGTCCGTCCAGGGTATTTTCCCCAAGCCGGCTTTCAAGCGAGTAAGGGGAGTGATTGAGGATCACACAGTTTGCCGGATCCTGTTCTGCCTGCTTTACTAACATATTAGCGAGCATGGTAATGATTGTGCCCTGGCTGTGAGCCACAATATTGATCACATCGTTGCGGGTTTCGTCTTTGCCCCGGATCTGGAGTATCAAATCTGCCAGCCGCTGCGCCGCAAAGAACTGGTAAATGCGGTGCGGGTTCTCGTAGATGGGGTGAGTAAAATCACCGCCGTTCATATGCAGGGTGGCAAATCCTACAGGCCCCATCAGCGGACCGCCGGAACCTGGCCCCAGCATATCCGGAATATTGGTTGTGGCGTTGGCGAACGTGCCGCCGTTTTTGGCGTAATTCACATCGAGGGCATTTTTGAGACTGTCATTCTGAAACTTGACGCTATTTAGACCATCATTTCCCTGAGCGGCCATCTTCTTTTGGTCATTTTCCTGATAGGCGTCATAGGGTAAATGCGCCGCTTCACCCAGCTGTTCGACTTCTGCCCGGTAGCGTTGTTGATCCTGCACATAATCATCGTGAGTGACAGGCTTATAGCCCCAGTAAAAGGGAATAACGGGCGAACGTCCGGGGGAACAAATCTTTTTCTGTGCGTCCTCATTGTGCATGGCAATGTAATCACGCCATTCATGGGGATACAGGTCTGTGCGGTCGAGGCGATTTTTCAGCCCCTCAATAATACCCGTTTCCTGGTTCTGGTAGGCTTCGCCTATGTCATTAACACCGTGGATTAAAATCACGATGCACGGCATAGGCCGGGAAATGCCGACATTGCAGGTTGCCGCTTCGATGCCATGCGCCTTATGCACAGGTATCACCTTGTCCGCTACAATTCGTGGACGGTAGGGACTGACTTTAGGTTCGGTCATGATAAGAGTTCCATTCTGTAAGTATTGAGGTCGAGCGAGTCCAGTATTGAGGAATGCCCGTCCTTATCCGTCACACCTTCAATAATTTCCCCTGCGTCATTCTGCAATCGGAATTTTTGATTAGGGATAGCCTGCCCGGGATCATCAGTGGCATGAAGTTTGAAGCGACGTTTAAATTCACCTTTTTCAAAAGTGGGGACGGTGGTTTTCACACTTTCCGGGCCTTTGAAGGCAAGGTTGGGACCTTTCAGCTCAATGGCTGTTGGGGAGAAAATTTCCACCGAACCATCCGCATTAATGCGAATACCACCTCCGCCGCAGGTAAGCTGAATTCCCTGTTTGGCGCTGCCGTTCATCTTCCCGTCAGTGGAAGCAAGGGTAAAATCCTGCTGTGAAAGCAGGTGCATTCCTCCACGCTGCGCCTGTGTCACGACATCACCCGCGCCAGCTATCATCTGGATCCCCAGTTTACGGGCAAATATTGATAGCTTTTCCCCGACGGCCAGAGAGAACTTTTTGACTACGCTCACGCTCGCGTCATTACCCGCCGTGGTAATCAGATCTTCCCCGGCTGACAGCTGGAGGCTGGACGGGGTAACGAACGCCTGACCTTTATCCGCATAAGCCAAAAGCCCAGGCGCGGTAAGCTGGTTCAGGGTTTTCTTCAATTGCGCTTGCAGGCCGGTGTCTGCTGCACTGGCTCCGGCTGTTGTGGCACACTGCTGCAATGTCATTGCAAGGGAGAGCGCTCCCTCCAGTGCGGCAATAGCCGCAGTCATGTCAAGCTGCTGACCCTGCGCGCGGGGTTGTGGTTCGGTCGTGAGCATGATGCCCTTTGAAGCACGTATCGCCGACCACTGATCGGTTCGTACCTCGATACCTTCGCCACGTTTTTTATTGCTGGCATCAACAAGATGTCCTGCGCTGAACTGACTCTTACCAAACTCGGTGGAGACCTTGATATGCTCCTGGTCTCGCCGGTCTTCAAGTCTTATCTTGTTGAAAGCCGGTGTGCGGATCACGTTGCGGGTATCATTGCGCATCGTCACCGTATCAGCATGAGCGCCATCATGCATAACGTGAGAAATAAACGGTCTGTCCGGGTCGCCACATTCAAAGGCTACCGCGACTTCGGTTGAGTCAATCAGAGGGAAATGGAATCCGTAAACATCACCGGCATAGGGACGTCCAAGTCTGATAAAAGCACTCTCATGCCCCGGCTTCTTTTCTTCCAGGTCGAAATCAAACTTAACGGTGTAGCGGCCCTGCGCATCAGTGCTCGCATACCGCTTGTCTGTTCCGCGTATCGTCACTCTTGCAGGCACTGTTCCAGCCATCACCGGGCGCGCCTGACGCTCAGGACGGTAGCAATAGACTTCGCTGTAAGGGATCCCTTTCAATGTGGCATGAAAATGTTCACTGCGAGCGCCGGATATCTCAATCTCAGATATAACAAACCCGCGTTTGAAACCGTCAGAGATATTGCCGGTGAGTTGAAACACAAGACCGGGAGTGAGTCCCGGGGCATTTGTCACGGCATTCAAAACCCGCTCGCTGTTCAGCAAGTATTCATGTCGTATGCGGGCGTTGAAGGTTGCACTCTCGCTGACTTCACCGTAGAAATCTCCATCCGAAAGATGGGGGTCGGCATAGTGATATTCTCTGCCGGTTCTGATTTTGTCCGGCACATCCTGAATATTTATCGATTTTTTCGCCTGCGGTGACTCGGGCGTCAGGTAGTTATAATTTTTTGTGAGCACGCTATCTGGAACTACGGTGTAAAACTCTTGCAGATCCGTTACATATTCCTGTTCATTCGTCTGACCGGAATTACGTACACAGGGAAGGTTTTTCTCACTGAAAATATAGTTACTGCCGGAATCACCAAATACGACACAGACTTCTGTCGGATCCTTTTCGTGGTTCTCAAATCGATACCAGATACCCACTTCTGACAGCAGACGCTGAATGAATGCCAGATCGGTCTCCTGGAACTGGATGACCATATTTCGCCGGGGGTAACGGTAGCGCAGAGCATCAAAATTAATGTTGTAAGCCGAAAAAGTGACATGTTCGAGCATCACCTGTTTCACCAGGTCAGGTATCGTGACATCCAAATAGACGGCAGATTTACGGGTTCTGTCCAGCAACGCCAGTTCATGCTCCAGGATGCATTCATAAACGGCTTCATCTGCTGACGATCCAACTCTGGAAAAGGCCGTAATAGTCCCGTTTACCTGCCGCATTTTTTCCCATTCATGAACCTTACTGCGGAAGGCTTTCGGTAATGGGGCTCGCATAATAAAACTGGCATAACAGTTCAGTAACTTTTCGAGGGGAATATTCTGTTCGGAACTTGTAAATCTTATTACGTACCGGTAAGGCTTGCTTAACCACTCCTGCGCCTTGAATGACAGCACATCAATATCTATATCCTCAGCATGTGTTTTCAGCAAATATCGGTTAAGCGTGTCACTCTTCTGAACAAAATCAGACTTTATTCCATTTTCCAAAACAGCCTCCGTGGACAGTAACACTGTGTTAATTACTTTCGTTTCAGAACTCATCATTCAGTTGAATATAAATTTAATTAAAATAAATATAATGAATTTATATGTTTTACTAATAATAGTAAGGAGTTAGCATTCGACAGGGCTATATCCCTGACTATATAAACTTCAAAGTAATAGGGCAACGTTTATACTTACGTCAGTAATGATTTGTGACCTAACCATTTGGCCAGTTCATAAAATTATCAAAATGCAAGAATGGGACTGAGCTCAATCAGAGACGGATAAAAGCAGCATTTATTTAGCGCCATGCAGAGGGATTACTATTTCGATCCTTCGCGAAAGCATAAAGAATCATCTGAGCGCATATAAAAGAGTCGCCTATCTACACCCGGCACTGCACCTGAGGTAGTCTCAGGATCTTATAACTCATTAAATTGTATTTAATTACTTATTCAAAACCCCTCACCTTCGCAGGTGAGGGAGCGATCGAGTTCGCCAAAACGTAATCAAAAAATCTGATCCACAATCATTTTGGCCTCAGCCATATCGGCACAAACCCCTGCTGCGACCAGACAACATGCCAGCTGATTCAGAATCGCCTGCGGGACAGCGCGTTCGCCCTTCAGGCATTCCTGAATGTAGTTAACGGTGGCGTCGACGTCTTTGGTCGACGGCACATCGGCGGCAAAAATCTCTTCTTTTTCTGCCAGCACACTCAGTTCACCACCGGCGATAAAGTGCGTCTGCGGGAAACGTGACGGATTGGCATACACTTCCCCTTCCGTCCCTTGCGTCAGCAATGCACGGCCATCAATCTGGCGGAAAAACGAGGAGACGCGCTGAATATATTCGGGATGAGAAACGCTGGATAAACGCAACGCATCCTGCCCGATGAAAGGCGTGATGAGTTTCGCCAGCGTATGGCTGCTGTTACGCACGCCCATCTGCCAGCGCAGCGCCAGTTGCTTTTCGATCGGCGCGCACAGAACAGAAACCGGCACAAAGACCGGGCCGTTTCCGGCATCAAGCTGCTGCTGCGCCTGTTGCTGGTTTTGAGCAGCGTCGATACCTGATGCGCGGAAAATCTCCGCGCTGGTGATGCGGGTGGGATCTTCATCCACGCCATGCACTACCACCGGCAAACCCAGACGGCTGAGCAGCATCGCCAGCAACGGCGTGAGATTCGCCTGTTTGCGCGCGCCGTTGTAGGTCGGAATGACCACCGGCAGCGGACGATTTACCGGTGCCTGCAGGCGCATAACGCGCTCTTCCATCGCGGCATAAAACCCGAGCATCTCTTCTTCCGCTTCGCCTTTGATACGAAACGCAATGAGCAACGCACCCAGCTGTAAATCCGGCACTTCACCGGCCAGAATTTCGCGGTACAACGCAAGCGACTGCTCACGATCCAAATCACGGGCATGATTTTTTCCACGCCCCACTTCTTTGATGAGTTTGG
>Ga0308159_1005672_pt1 | contig 10400 bp, 10 predicted proteins | sample PhyCR1_FD_201040 | JGI IMG/M metagenome (GOLD analysis project Ga0308159, IMG submission 201040) | Phyllosphere microbial communities from UC Gill Tract Community Farm, Albany, California, United States - DLSLC.R1 | ecosystem: Host-associated > Plants > Phyllosphere > Unclassified | place: USA... | reverse complement strand
GGCTCGCCCGAGGCGGTGCGCTACCGCTACTGGCTGCATTACGCCGAAGGTTCGGCCATGCCGCCGCTGCTGCTCAAGCTGGTGTTCGACCAGATCGAGAAGGCGAAGATGCCCTTCTTCGCCAAGCCCATCGCGCGCGGCATCGCGGCCAAGGCGAAGGCCAGCTTCATCCAGCCGCAGATCTCGAACCACCTGAACTTCATGGAAGGCGAGCTGGGCAAGAGCGCCTGGTTCGCGGGCGATGCATTCACGGCCGCCGACATCCAGATGAGTTTCCCGGTCGAGGCGGCGGCGGCGCGCGCCGGTCTGAACGAGAAGCGCCCGCGCCTGATGGACTGGCTGGCACGCATCCACGCGCGGCCGGCCTACCAGCGCGCGCTGGAGCGTGGCGGCCCCTACGAGCTGCTGAGCTGATTCGTAGTGCCGGGCCGGGCTGCAATGCCCGGCCGCCGGGTGCGAGCGGTGATGGCCTCGATCGCGTCGCGCGGCCTGTTCACTTGTCGGGCCACAGGTACAGCAGCGCCACCGTCATGCAGACATAGCGCGCGAACTTGCCGATGGCCATGTAGACCAGGCAGGGCCAGAAGGACAGCCGCAGCCAGCCGGCCACCGCACACAGCGGGTCGCCCACCACGGGCAGCCAGCTCAGCAGGCAGGCCTTGGGGCCGAGCCTTTCCAGCCACGCGAGCACGCGCATGTGGTGCTTCGAATGCGCGTACTTGTCGGCCACCTTGTGCGCGCCGTAGCCCATCCACCAGTCGACCGCGCCGCCCAAGGTGTTGCCGGCCGTGGCGACGAGGATCGCGGGCCAGAACATGTCGGGGTTGAGCTTGAGCAGGCCGAACAGCGCCGGCTCCGAACCCAGCGGCAGCAGCGTGGCCGAAATGAAAGCGACGATGAACAGCGTCGACAGGCCGAACTGCGGCAGCGCGAGAAGCGCCAGGAGGGAGTCGAGCCAGGCTTGCATGGGTGGCGGAGTATAGGAAGCGCCCCGTCGCCGCCCGCGTCGGAAACGGTGCCGCGCTGCGGGAGGAATCCGTGCATCCCCGGGGGCGGCGGGTACCAATCGTTTCAGTGTCCGAAATGGGCGCTGGCTACAATTGATGCCTCATTTTTCAGCAGACGCTGCCACCTCGCGGTGCCGGCGTCTTTGTTTCTCCACCCCTCGCCCCTCCCATGCAGATCGGTTCCATTGCGCTGGACAACCGGCTGTTCGTCGCGCCCATGGCGGGCGTCACCGACCGTCCGTTCCGCATGCTGTGCCGACGGCTGGGTGCGGGCTACGCGGTGAGCGAGATGGTGACCTCGCGCAAGGAGCTGTGGGGCTCGCTCAAGACCTCGCGGCGCGCCAACCACGAGGGCGAGCCCGGCCCCATCGCGGTGCAGATTGCCGGCACCGACGCGGCCATGATGGCCGAAGCCGCGCAGTACAACATCGACCGCGGCGCGCAGATCATCGACATCAACATGGGCTGCCCGGCCAAGAAGGTGTGCAACAAGTGGGCGGGCTCGGCCTTGATGCGCGACGAGCCGCTGGCCCTGGAGATCGCGCAGGCCGTGGTCGAGGCCGCGGCGCCGCACGGCGTGCCGGTGACGCTCAAGATGCGCACGGGCTGGAGCCACGACCACCGCAACGCCGTGAAGCTGGCGCGCGACTTCGAAGCCGCCGGCGTGCAGATGCTCACCGTGCACGGCCGCACGCGAGAGCAGGGCTACAAGGGCCATGCGGAATACGACACCATCGCCGCCGTGAAGGCCGCGGTACGCGTGCCCGTGGTGGCCAACGGCGACGTGACCAGCCCCGAGAAGGCCCGCGACGTGCTGGCCGCGACGGGGGCCGATGCCGTCATGGTCGGCCGCGCGGCGCAGGGGCGGCCGTGGATCTTCCGCGAGATCGGGCATTTCCTCGCGACCGGCGAGCACATGGCGCCGCCGCTGGTGGCCGAGGTGCGACGCCTGCTGCTCGATCACCTGCACGAGCACTATGCCCTGTATGGCGATTACAGCGGCGTGCGCACGGCACGCAAGCACATCGGCTGGTACGTGCGGGCCCTGCCCGGCGGCGAGGCCTTTCGCGATGCGATGAACCGCATCGAGGACTGCAAGGCGCAGTGGGAGGCGGTGGCCGCCTTCTTCGATGCGCTGGGCGAGCGCATGGAGCGCCTGCCGGTACAGGCCGACACGGCCGCTGACGAATCCAGGGAAGACGACAACAACGACGGCGAACTCGAGGAGCATTGCAGCAGCGCGGCTTGACGCGCGCGGCCCGCGGGCCGGCTGCAGTCGACGGGAGACCCGGCAGAACTGCAAGAACGAAGAAGATGAGCAAGAAACAGATCGAGGACTGCGTGCGCAGCAGCCTGGAGGGCTACTTCCGCGACCTGCGCGGCACCGAGCCGGACGGCATGTACGAGATGATCGTGACGGTGGTCGAGAAACCGCTGCTGGAGGTCGTGATGCTGCGTGCCGAAGGCAACCAGTCGCGCGCCGCGCAGTGGCTGGGCCTGAACCGCAACACCCTGCGCAAGAAACTGGTCGAGCACCGGATCATCAAGTAGTTCTTTCATACGGGCTACCGGACGCAGAAGAAGCAGCCAAAGCAACGCAGAGGACGCAGAAGAATCCCCTTTTTCAGGTTTCTTTTGCGTCTTTTGCGCAACCTTTGCGCCCTCTGCGTCCGGTTGTCCGAACCCGCATTCACAGCAACACACGTCCCATGCAAGCCCTCCTTTCCGTCTCCGACAAGACCGGCATCCTCGACTTCGCGAAAGCGCTCCACGACCTCGGCGTGAAGCTGCTGTCCACCGGCGGCACTGCCAAGCTGCTGGCCGATGCGGGCCTGCCCGTGACCGAGGTGGCCGACCACACCGGCTTCCCCGAGATGCTGGACGGCCGCGTGAAGACGCTGCACCCCAAGATCCACGGCGGTCTGCTGGCGCGGCGCGATCTGCCGGCGCACGTGGCGGCGATCGAGCAGCACGGCATCGACACCATCGACCTGCTGGTCGTGAACCTCTACCCCTTCGAGGCGACGGTGGCCAAGCCCGGCTGCACGCTGGAAGACGCGATCGAGAACATCGACATCGGCGGCCCGGCCATGGTGCGCAGCGCCGCCAAGAACTGGAAGGACGTCGCGGTGCTCACCGATGCGTCGCAGTACGCCGTCGCGCTCGAGGAGCTGAAGGCGAACGGCAGGATCAGCGACAAGACCAAGTTCGGCTTCTCGGTGGCCGCCTTCAACCGCATTGCCGACTACGACGGCGCGATCAGCGATTTCCTCTCGGCCGTGGACTTCGAGGCCAGCCAGGGCCAGCCGGCGCCGGTGCGCTCGCTGTTTCCGGGCCAGAGCAACGGCCGCTTCGTCAAGCTGCAGGACCTGCGCTACGGCGAGAACGCGCACCAGCAGGCGGCGCTCTACCGCGACCTGCATCCCGCACCCGGCTCGCTGGTCACCGCGAAGCAGTTGCAGGGCAAGGAACTCTCGTACAACAACATCGCGGATGCCGATGCGGCGTGGGAGTGCGTGAAGAGCTTCGATGTGCCGGCCTGCGTGATCGTCAAGCACGCCAACCCCTGCGGCGTGGCGGTGGGCAAGGACGCGCTCGAGGCGTACGGCAAGGCCTTCAAGACCGACCCGACCTCGGCCTTCGGCGGCATCATCGCCTTCAACCGGCCGGTGGACCTGGCCGCGGCGCAGGAGATCAACAAGCAGTTCGTCGAGGTGCTGATGGCGCCCGGCTACAGCCCCGAGGCGCTGGCCGTGTTCCAGGCCACCAAGGCCAAGCAGAACGTGCGCATCCTGCAGATCGACCTGCCCCAGGGCGGCGCGACCGATTGGGACAACGGCCGCAACATGATGGACGTGAAGCGTGTCGGCTCGGGTTTGCTGATCCAGACCGCCGACAACCACGTGCTCACGCCGGACCAGCTCAAGGTGGTGACGAAGAAGCAGCCGACGCCGCAGCAGCTCGACGACCTGATGTTCGCCTGGAAGGTGGCGCAGTACGTCAAGAGCAACGCCATCGTCTTCTGCGCCAACGGCATGACCATGGGCGTGGGTGCGGGGCAGATGAGCCGGCTCGATTCGGCACGCATCGCCAGCATCAAGGCCGAGCATGCGGGGCTGTCGCTGCAGGGCACGGCGGTGGCGAGCGATGCGTTCTTCCCGTTCCGCGACGGGCTGGACGTGGTGATTGACCATGGGGCGACGAGCGTGATCCAGCCCGGCGGGTCGATGCGCGACCAGGAAGTGATCGATGCGGCGGACGAGCGGGGCGTGGCCATGGTGTTCACCGGCGTCCGCCACTTCCGCCACTGACGTTCGCCGCTCGGCTACTGCGCGGACGCAGGGCGGCGTTGCGCGGTGCTCGGAATCCTCACGTACCGAAGTACGTTCCGGTTTCTGCGCTCCGTGCGCCTTGCCCTGCGCCCGCTCGCTACGCCGCTCGTCGAATGTCGCGCTGCGCCAGTTTCTGCGGGCAGTCGCTGCCCGCCGTCGGGCGCTCGTGGGCGGCTACTGCTTCTGTAGCACCTTGAAGATCTCGCGCGCGGCGGCGATGGTGGCGTCGATGTCGGCGTCGGTGTGGGCGCTGCTGACGAAGCCAGCCTCATACAGCGCGGGGGCGATGTAGACGCCGCGGTCCAGCAGGCCGTGGAAGAGGGCGTTGAAGCGCGCGTTGTCGCTCTTCATGACGGCCGTGTAGTTCTGCGGCAGCTCGGGCAGCAGGAAGAAGCCGAACATGCCACCTTCGGAGTCGGCGCTGAAGGGCACGCCTTCGGCGGCCGCTGCAGCGGTCAGGCCATCGACCAGCGCGCCGGTCTTCGCGGCCAGCGACTCGTAGAAGCCGGGCTTGGCGATCTCCTTCAGCGTCGCGAGGCCGCAGGCCGTGGCCACGGGATTGCCCGAGAGCGTGCCGGCCTGGTAGACCGGGCCCATCGGCGCCAACTGTTCCATGATGGCGCGCGGCCCGCCGAAGGCGGCCAGCGGCATGCCGCCGCCGATGACCTTGCCCAGCACGGTGAGGTCGGGCGTGATGCCCAGCACGCCCTGTGCACCCCGCAGGCCGACGCGGAAGCCGGTCATCACCTCGTCGAACACCAGCAGTGCGCCGTGTTGCGTGCACAACTCGCGGCAACGTTGTGCGAACGCGGGCGTGGCGCGCACGAAGTTCATGTTGCCGGCGATGGCCTCGATCATCAGGCAGGCGATGTCGGCGCCGTGCAGCGCGAAGGCTTCTTCCAGTTGCTGCAGGTTGTTGTATTCGAGGACCAGCGTGTGCTGCACCACCTCAGGTGGCACGCCGGCGGAAGTGGGGTTCCCGAAGGTGGCGAGGCCCGAGCCGGCCTTGACCAGCAGCGCGTCGGCATGGCCGTGGTAGCAGCCCTCGAACTTGACGATGTGCTTGCGGCCGGTGGCGCCGCGCGCCAGGCGCAGGGCGCTCATCGCGGCCTCGGTGCCGGAGCTGACGAGGCGCACCATCTCCATCGAGGGCACGAGCGCGAGGATCGCCTCGGCGAGTTCGATCTCGCGCTCGGTCGGCGCGCCGAAGGACAGGCCCTCGGTCACGGCGCGTTGCACGGCGTCCAGGACGGCGGGGTGGCCGTGGCCCAGGATCATGGGTCCCCAGGAGCCGATGTAGTCGATGTAGCGCTGGCCGGCCGCGTCCCACATGTAGGCGCCCTGGGCGCGGGCGATGAAGCGCGGCGTGCCGCCCACGGCCTTGAAGGCGCGCACGGGCGAGTTCACGCCGCCGGGGATGACAGCGCGTGCGCGGTCGAAGAGCTGGAGGTTGGCGTCGGTGGTCATCGGGAGCAGGGGGAGAAGGTGGGGGCCGGCATCGGCGGCCGGCCACCGCTGTCAATGGCGGGTGTCGTGGGCGGGCAGGGCGAAGTCGGCGTCCGAGGTGCCCTCGTCGTCGCCCTCGTCCTCGGGCTGGGCCCAGAAGAGGCGGTCGGGCAGCACGTGGCCCATGCCGGGGCGAAAGCCCGCATCCAGGCAGCGGTCCATGTACGCCAGCGCCTCGGTCGTCGCGGACGTGAGGTCCGCGCCGGTCGCCAGCAGGGCGGCCAGCGCGGCCGACAGCGTCTCGCCGGCACCCGCGAAGACAGCCTCGAGCCGTTCGTACTTCTCGCTGGCCAGCACGGACTGCGGCGACGCCAGCACGTTGTCGATGAAGGGATCGGGCCGCACGATGCCGGTGACCAGCGTGTAGGGCACGCCCAGCTCGCCGGCCGCCTTGGCGATGTCGCGCGGGCCGGGCGGCTTGTCGCCCGACCAGTCGGGCAGCAGCCAGCGCCACAGCGTGCTGTGGTTGCCGACCAACACGGCCGTCTGCGGCAGCACCAGTTCCTGGAAGGCGTCGAGGTAGCTCTCGATGTCCTGGTCGTTCCACCAGGACAGGTTGGGCATGTAGGCCACCACGGGCACCTCGGGGTAGTCCGAGGCGGTTTCGGCGATGCGGCTCAGGTTGTCGGGCGAGCCGGCGAAGCCGACCTTGATGACCTGGGCCGGCACGTCTTCGAGGATGGCGCGCGCCTGCTCGGCAACATGCTCCTCGTCGAAGGCGAAGTGATCGAAGACCTCGGCCGTGTCGCGGGCGTAGGCCCCCGTCACCACGCCCAGCATGTGAGCGCCCACCGATGAAATCGCCAGCGCATCGGCCCCCAGCCCGCCCGCGCCGCTCGGGTCGCTGGCGTTGAAGACGAGGACGCAGGGCGGCCGGCCGTCGTCCTCGGCCTCGGCTGCCGGGTCGTCATCCGGCGCCCCGTTAACATCGTCGGCCTCCGGTGGGTCCTCGGGCGGTAGTAAGTGCGTATTCATTCGGCCCGGATGAACCCCGGATGGTGGCGTTTCTGAGACGTCGCGGGCAGGATTGCTTGAGACGTCTGGATACAATCGTTGCATTCTATGTACAAGGCTCGTAAGCTGCGATGAACACGAAAACCTGGATGTGCCTGATTTGCGGGTGGATCTACGACGAAGCGGCAGGCGTGCCGGAGGATGGTATTGCGCCCGGAACCCCTTGGGAGCAGGTGCCCATGAATTGGACCTGCCCCGAGTGCGGTGCGCGCAAGGAAGACTTCGAGATGGTCGAGATCTGACAGCATGGCACAAGGCCGGGCCTCGCGCGCCGTCGTGGCGTGACGGCCCGCCAGGTGGTGATCGATGAGGAGTCGGTGCCATGAGCACGAACGGGTCAGGTTTCAAGGTGCTGGTCATCGATGACAGCAACACCATCCGGCGCAGTGCCGAGATCTTTCTCAAGCAGGGCGGGCACGAGGTGCTGCTGGCCGAGGACGGCTACGACGCGCTCTCCAAGGTCAACGACCACAAGCCCCACCTGATCTTCTGCGACATCCTGATGCCGCGGCTCGATGGCTACCAGACCTGCGCCATCATCAAGCGCAACGCGCATTTCACCCACGTTCCCGTCGTGATGCTGTCGTCCAAGGACGGCGTGTTCGACAAGGCCCGCGGCCGCATGGTCGGGTCGCAGGACTATCTCACCAAGCCTTTCACCAAGGAACAGCTGCTGCAGGCCGTGCAGCAGTTCGGCGCCGTCCAACAGGAAGCCTAAATGACCATCCGCAAAGTGCTCGTCGTCGACGACTCCAAGACGGAACTGATGTTCCTTACCGATCTGCTGCAGAAGAACGGCTTCGCCGTGCAGACGGCCGAAAACGCGGACGATGCCATGCGCCGGCTCGAGGCGGACCGCCCGGACCTCATCCTGATGGATGTGGTGATGCCCGGACAGAACGGCTTCCAGCTCACCCGCGCGCTCGCGCGCAGCCCCGAGTTCGCGCAGGTGCCCATCATCCTGTGCACCAGCAAGAACCAGGAGACCGACCGCGTCTGGGGCATGCGCCAGGGCGCGCGCGACTACATCGTCAAGCCCGTGCAGGCGGCCGAGCTCCTGGCCAAGATCCAGGCGCTGAACTGAGCGCCCGCGCGACGCGTCCATGGCGACCCGCGAAGCCCTCCGCGAATTCCAGTCCCGGCTGGCTGGCCGCCTGCAGGCCGCGCGCACCTCGGGCGTCTCGGCCTCCTGGCTCGCCGTCGAGGCGGGCGAGGCCCGCTACCTGTTCCCGCTGGGCCAGGCCGGCGAGATCTTTCCCTGGACCGCGCCGCAACCGGTGCCCTACACGCTGCCCTGGTTTCTCGGCGTGGCCAACCTGCGCGGCGGCCTCTACGGCGTCGTGCAACTGTCGGCCTTTGCCGGTGGCGAGCGGCCGGCGCCGGCCAACACCGAGTCGACACGCGCGCAGTCGCGCCTGGTCGGGCTGAACGACGCGCTGGACATCAATTGCGCCCTGCTGATCGACCGGCTGGTCGGCCTGCGCGGCATCGAAGCCTTCAAGAGTTCGCAGGCCCCCGCGGCCGATGCGCCCGCGTGGCAGGGCCACACCTACATCGACGCCGCAGGACAGCGCTGGCAGGAGATCAACCTCCAGGCACTGTCGCAGCAACCCGAATTCCTGAGCATCGGCGCCTGAGCCGGCGCCCCGCATCCATCCCGAAGGACCGACCGTGAACTCGATCGCCGACAAGTTCAAGAAGCTGCTGCCCCCCCGCGATGACAGCGTGACCGTGCGCGTGGACAGCACCGCTGCGCTGGTGCTCGACAACCCCGAGACCGTGCAGCCCGAGGAACGCACCATCTACATCCCGCGCGAGGCCCCCCCCGCGTCCGAGCCGGCACCCGCCGTGGGCGCCTTCGAGGTGCCGCCGGACTTCGTGCCGAGCCGCCAGTTCGACGAACCGGCCGAGGCGCCGCCGGTGGCACCCGTGGCCGCTGCCGCTGCGCCTGCCGCGGCCGAGCCTGCGCCCGCCGATCCGCGCGCCACGCCGGCCCGGCAGCAGCGCCTTCTGGCCGTTGTGCTGGCCGTCGCCGTGCTGCTGCTGCTGCTGGTCGCCGGCTCCGCCATCCTGCGCTCCGAGCGCCTGGCCCAGCAGGTGGCCGCCACCGGCCAGTCGCTGATGCAGTCGCAGCGCCTGGCCAAATCGGTCTCGCAGGCGCTGGTGGGCAGTGCCCCGGCCTTCGACGAGGTCAAGGACAGCTCGGACGACCTCACGCGCAGGGTCAACGGCCTGGCCACGGGCGACGACTCGCTGCAGCTTGAGCGCGTGGGCGCGCAGTACGAGGCCGAACTGGAGAAGATCCAGCCGCTGGTCAAGCGAGCGGATGCCAGCGCCAAGGTCGTGCTGGCCCAGAAGCAGATCCTGACGCAGGTGGGCGCGGCGCTGCGGACCATCAACCGCCAGTCGTCCGAACTGCTGGAGATGACCGAGACCATCGCCTCGCTGAAGATGCAGCAGAACGCCTCGGTGCCCGAAATCTCCGCCGCCGGCCAGCTCGTGATGCTCACGCAGCGCATCGGCAAATCGGCCAATGAGTTCCTCACCGTCGAAGGCGTGAGCCCCGACGCTGTGTTCCTGCTCGGCAAGGACCTCAACAGCTTCCAGGAAATCGCCAAGGGCCTGCTCGACGGCAATGCGCAGCAGCGCCTGCCCGGCACGCGCGACGCACAGACCCGCGAGCAGCTCGACGCGATCCTCAAGACCTACGAACAGACCCGCACGCAGGCCGGCGCCATCCTGGGCAACCTGCAGGGCCTGGTCGCAGCCCGCGAAGCGCAGGCCACTATCCTGGCCGACAGCGAACCGCTTCGTGTGTCGCTGGGCGAGCTGCAGACCCAGCTGTCCGAGCGCACCGGCCTGGGGGCCGGCACGCTGGCCCTGCTGGTGCTGCTGTCGGTCGCCGCACTCGGCTTGGCGGCCGCGATCGGTCTCGTGCAGGTCCGCGAAGGCCGCGCCCGGGCGGCGGCGGCCGAGCAGGAGCGGCTCGAGGCCGAGCGCGCGAGCGAGGAGGCCAACCGCATCAACACGGCCAACCAGGCCGCCATTCTTCGCCTGATGAACGAGCTGCAGACGGTGGCCGAGGGCGACCTGACGCACGAGGCCACGGTGACGGAAGACATCACCGGTGCCATCGCCGACTCGGTGAACTACACGGTGGAAGAACTGCGCCTGCTGGTGGGCAACGTGCAGAACACGGCGACCCGCGTGGCGCACACCACGTCGCAGGTGGAAAGCACCTCGACCGAACTGCTGGCCGCCTCGACCGAACAGCTGCGCGAGATCCGCGAGACCGGCCAGTCGGTGCTGACGATGGCCGAACGCATCAACGGCGTGTCTTCCCAGGCGCAGGAATCGGCCTCGGTGGCACGCCAGTCGCTGCAGGCGGCCGAATCGGGGCTGCACGCGGTGCAGAACGCCATCGGCGGCATGAACTCCATCCGCGACCAGATCCAGGAGACCTCCAAGCGCATCAAGCGCCTGGGCGAGTCCTCGCAGGAGATCGGCGAAATCACCGAACTGATCTCGGACATCACGGAAC
>Ga0308159_1005670_pt1 | contig 10404 bp, 5 predicted proteins | sample PhyCR1_FD_201040 | JGI IMG/M metagenome (GOLD analysis project Ga0308159, IMG submission 201040) | Phyllosphere microbial communities from UC Gill Tract Community Farm, Albany, California, United States - DLSLC.R1 | ecosystem: Host-associated > Plants > Phyllosphere > Unclassified | place: USA... | reverse complement strand
GTGACGCAGTTGCCTGTGCCCTCGCGGCTCGGCATGCTGCGTTTCGAGCGCTTGAATGAAGCCAGTTGGGCCATGCTGTTTCTCGATCCCAACTGCGAACGCCAGTTTGGCCAGCCAGCCGTCGAGCTGTGCGCACTGGTCGGCTCGCCGTATGCCAGCCTGATGGAGCCGGAAGCGCGTTATCAACTGCATGACGCGATCCAGCAACAGCTCACCGTCAGCCCGCATTATCTGGTGCGTTACACCTTGCACACCGCCTCCGGGGCGCTGAGCATCCTGGAACTGGGCGAAGCCTATAAACAGCACAATCGGCATCTGCTGCGCGGTTACCTGCTGGCAGTCGACGACGTGTTCGACGAGCCGCCGCCACAGCCCTCCGTCGACCTCGAAACGCAGAACTCACGACTGCAGATCGCTCTCGAACTCAATCAACGCGCGCAGCAGGAACAACTGCAGCACCTTGAGCGCGTGCGTGCCCAGCAGGAGCTGATTCTGCTGCTCGCCCGTCAGCGCTACAGCACGCACAACTCGCTGCAGGAAGCCGCCGAACTGATCACCCGCTGCGCCTGCGATATCTATGAAATCGACTGCGCCAGCCTGTGGAATCTCGAGGGCAATCTGCTGGTGCCGATCTCTGCTTACCACCGCGCGACCCAGGAATACATCCTCCCGGACGTGATCGACATCGGCAGCTTCCCCGATTACCTGGAAGCGCTGCACGGCAGCCGCGCCATCGATGCGCACAATGCGATGCGCGACCCGCGCACCCGCGAGATGGCCGAAGCCCTGCGCCCGCGCGACGTCAACGCCATGCTTGATGCGAGCATCCGCGTCGATGGCCAGGTGGTCGGCGTGCTCTGCCTGGAGCAGACCGGCGTGACCCGCGCCTGGCAGTCCGACGAGATCGCGTTTGCCGGGGAGCTGGCCGATCAGTTCGCGCAAGTCATCAACAACCACAACCGCCGCGCCGCCACCAGCGCCTTGCACCTGTTCCAGCGTGCGGTCGAGCAAAGCGCCAACGCCTTTTTGCTGGTCAATTGCGATGGCGTGGTCGAGTATGTCAACCCGAGCTTCACCGCGATCACCCAGTACACCACCGAAGAAGTCCACGGCCAGCGTCTGTCGGAACTGCCGGCGCTGGAAAACCTCAGCGAACTGTTGTTCGACGCGCCCTCGGCGCTGGCCCAGAGCAACAGCTGGCAGGGCGAATTCAAAAGCCGCCGCAAGAATCTCGAACCGTACTGGGGCCAGTTGTCGATTTCCAAGGTGTACGGTGACAACCGCGAGCTGACGCATTACATCGGTATCTACGAAGACATCACCCAGACCAAACTGGCGCAGCAGCGCATCGAGCGCCTGGCTTATACCGACAACCTGACCAACCTCGGCAACCGCCCGGCGTTTATCCGCAACCTCGACGAGCGCTTCGCCCGCGACAGCGATACGCCGATCAGCCTGCTGCTGGTGGACATCGACAACTTCAAACGCATCAACGACAGCCTCGGCCATCAGACCGGCGACAAACTGCTAATCAGCCTGGCGCGACGCCTGCGCAACAGTCTCAGCCCGAGCGGCAGTCTGGCGCGCTTCGCCAGTAACGAGTTTGCCGTGTTGCTCGACAATACCGACCTCGAAGCCGGGCAGCGGATTGCCAGCCAGTTGCTGCTGACCCTCGACAAACCGATGTTCGTCGACAACCAGTTGATCAGCGTCACCGGCTCGGTCGGTCTGGCCTGCGCACCGTTGCACGGGCGCGATCCGCAGACCCTGATGCGCAACGCCGGCCTGGCGCTGCACAAGGCCAAGGCCAACGGCAAACACCAGTTGCAAGTATTCACCGAAGCGCTGAATGCCGAGGCCAGTTACAAATTGTTCGTCGAGAACAACCTGCGCCGCGCCCTGACCCAGAACGAGCTGGACGTGTTCTACCAGCCCAAGCTGTGCCTGCGCAGCGGTCGTCTGCTGGGCATGGAAGCGCTGCTGCGCTGGAATCACCCGGAACGCGGGATGATCCGCCCGGATCAGTTCATCAGCGTTGCCGAAGAGACCGGCCTGATCATTCCGATCGGCAAATGGATCGCCCGTCAGGCCTGCCGCATGAGCAAAGCCCTGACCGCTGCGGGCCTGGGCAATCTGCAAGTGGCAATCAACCTGTCACCCAAGCAGTTTTCCGACCCGGACCTGGTCGCCTCCATCGCCAACATCCTCAAGGAAGAAGCGCTGCCGGCCAATTTGCTCGAGCTGGAACTGACCGAAGGCCTGCTGCTGGAAGCCACCGAAGACACGCACTTGCAGCTCGATCAGCTCAAGCGTCTGGGCCTGACCCTGGCGATGGACGACTTCGGCACCGGCTATTCGTCGCTCAGCTATCTGAAGAAATTCCCGATCGACATCATCAAGATCGATCGCAGCTTCATCCACGAAATCCCCGACAACCAGGACGACATGGAAATCACCTCAGCGGTGATCGCCATGGCCCACAACCTCAAACTCAAGGTGGTCGCCGAAGGCATCGAGACCGCCGAGCAACTGGCATTCCTGCGCCGCCACCGCTGCGACGTCGGCCAGGGCTACCTGTTCGACCGGCCGATCCCCGGCGCCGAACTGATCCCGGCGCTCAAGCGCTATCCGCGCGGGCCGCTCTGTCTATAACGCTTGCCTCTATGAAGATCCCTGTGGGAGCGAGCCTGCTCGCGAAGACGGAGTGTCAGTCGACGTCAACATCGCCTGACATACCGCTTTCGCGAGCAGGCTCGCTCCCACATTTGAATAGTGCGAAATCGGGCATCATTGGGCACACTGGCGGTCTGACTTTTCACATCCAACCTGACTGAGAGGAACGCTCATGGTTCTGCGCTCGGAAATTCTGGTGAACAAAAACGTGCTTCCAACCAAAGAACAAGCCCTGCCCGGCCGCGAAACCGCGATGACCCTGCCTGAAAAGCATTTCGTCTTCGAAGACACCCCACTGCTTGGCCCGTTCTTTCAGGACGTCGACTTCGCCATCTTCGGCCTCGGCTGCTTCTGGGGTGCAGAACGACGCTTCTGGCAGCGCGAAGGCGTGGTCAGCACGGTGGTCGGCTATGCCGGCGGCTTCACGCCGAACCCGACTTACGAAGAAGTCTGCTCGGGCCTGACCGGCCACGCCGAGGTGGTGCTGGTTGTTTATGACAAGGCTGTTGTCAGCTACGAAGCGCTGCTGGCGATGTTCTGGGAACTGCACAACCCGACACAGGGCATGCGCCAGGGCAACGACATCGGCACGCAGTATCGCTCGGTGATCTACGCGACCTCGCCTGAGCAACTGGACGCGGCGCTGAAAAGCAAAGCGACCTATCAGGCCGAGCTGTCGAAGGCCGGGCTGGGCGAAATCAGCACCGAGATCGACCAGGCGCCGACCGTCTACTTTGCTGAGGCGTATCATCAGCAGTATCTGGCGAAAAATCCGGAAGGTTATTGCGGGATCGGCGGTACGGGCGTGTGCATGCCGGCGAGCCTGGCGGGCAACTGACGCCGACTGATCGTTCCCACGCTCTGCGTGGGAACGATCAATTAAAGCTGCGCGCGGCAAGCTTCAAGCTGCAAGTGCTGTGTTCGCTTCAGCTTGTAGCTTGTAGCTAACAACTTCATTCCGCTATGAGCCAATCCATCTGCCAGCCACCCTGAGTCTGGCCAAGCTTCTTCGACAACCACGGCAGCAACTCGCGCAGTTCCTCCTCAAGCCCCCACGGCGGATTGGCAATCGCCAGACCCGAGCCGTTCAGGCTGTTTGGCGTATCCAGCGGATGCACCAGCAGTTCCACGCGCAACAACTTCGGCGCACCGGTACCGGCCAGGTCCTGATAAAAACGCCGCAACGCGCGCTGATCCTTGACCGGGTACCAGATCGCCGCCACGGTTTGGCGCATGCGGCCGATCGCTTCTTTCATCGACGCTGCGCAGCGCTGCATTTCATCGAGTTGTTCAAACGGCGGATCGATCAACATCACCGCGCGTTTTTCCTGCACCGGCAACATCGCCCGCGCGACATGCCAGCCTTCGCCCAGATGAACTTTCACCCGACGATCACCGGCCATGTTGTCTTTGAGCAGCACGCCGTCTTCCGGGTGCTTCTCGTTGAGCATCACTCGATCCTGCGGGCGAGTCAGACGCCGCGCCAGCTCCGGCGAACCCGGGTAATAACGCAACTGGCCATCCGGGTTCATCTCGTGCAGCACCTTCATGTAATCGGCGGTCAGCGCCGGCAGGTCCGGCTGGTCCCACAAGCGCGCGATGCCTTCCAGGTACTCACCGGTACGGTTGGCCTGATCGCCCTGCAAGTCATACAGACCGATGCCGGCATGCGTGTCGAGATAGGCAAACGGCTGCTCCTTGCGCGACATCAAGGCGATGAGGCGGGTCAAGGTCAGGTGTTTGAACACATCGGCGTGATTGCCGGCGTGGAAGGCGTGACGATAATTCATGGCTGCTCCTGCGAAGGGCGCGAAGTTTACCTTTTACCGCGTGGCAAGTCAGGGGTTGCCGGCCGAGCGGACAAAAGCCATTCACTCATGCTGGCACTCTCCCGCAGTGACAACGAAAAGACTATCCCTGCAACCCACCACCCACCAGTTCATGCAATCCGCCGCACTTCGAAGGAAACCTCCGAGGCCATTGCCCCGATATGTCATTCGAGCTCTGCCAGCAAAAACGCCAGCAACGCCGATTGCGAAGAATCTTCCGACATCGAACGCTGAAAAAACTGCCCGACCTTGCAGCGCAGAACGGCCTCGGGAAAGGCTTCATATATCGCCGGGCTTTCTTCGCTCAACCACTGCAACGCATTGGCCGTGCGAACAGCATTGCCCTCCCGAGCCAGCACCGATTCCGGCACCCGCCACCATGGAAAGACCTTGCCCGAGATCTGCGCCGCACCACCGATGTGCAGCGCCTGGCCGTTGATCAGGGCGCGGCTGACCACAGGGAACAGTTGCCGTGCATCCACCTCATCGGCCTGCAAAATCGGCAACAGGAAGCGCCCGTCCCAAAAACGGAAGAATACGGTTTTGCCGTTGGGCATCAGCACTTGAGTCAGGCTGCGGAAATGCTCGACCAGCACCTCCAGACTTGCCGAAGACACCATCAGCCAACCCCAATCGCGCGACTCGGTTTTGGCGACCCAACGCAAAAACTCACTGTCAGCACTGACGATTCCCACGCAAGGCATCACAGCATCCCACTCGGCATAGATCGTGTCAGTCCATAAAGGAGTCGCCGCATCGAGCCAAGCCCCGGGCGGTCTGGCTGCGCTGGCATGGCTGAAGACCGCAAACAATTGCTCGCCGGCCTGCAACGGCGCGTGCGCCAGCCAATCGGCCGGTGACAGCAAATCAGGCTGCACAGACACCGTCCTTGCAGCGCTCACACTCCTCACAGAATGGCGCATCGCCCTTGAAGCTCATGATTTGTGCGGCGGTCAGCACAGCAGCCGGCGCGGCGGCAAGTTTTTCCGGCAACCCCGGCACGACCGGCGCGGCGCTCAGCGCTGCCATCGGCGCGCCACCCACCACGATCGGCACGCTGCTGAAAATCCCCCCGGGACCGATGTTGATCCACTGCCCACCTGCCTGAATCGTCGCGCTCGCGCCGCCGTCGATGACCACTTGCTGGCCGGCGCTGACGTGGAATTGAGCGCTGGCGCTGAGGGTTTGGCTACCGACACGAATATGCCGCTCGCCACTGACGGTCAGATGATCGTCCTGCCTGACCTCGGTCTGGCGCTGGCCGTGGGTGATGCGCTGTTCATCGGCCTTCAGCTCGTGCCGGGCGGTGCCGGTGACAACAATGCTGCGCTGGTTGTCGACCTGCACTTGCTGGTCGTGCAACACATGTTGGGTCCAGTTGCGCTGGGCGCGCAGGTAGATTTCCTCGGCGCCTTTGCGGTCTTCAATGCGCAGTTCGTTATAGCCAGCGCCGCCGGGGCTGCTCTGACTGCGGAAAATGCTACGAGTCTTGTCCGCCGGCAGATCCAGCGGCACCGGCGTCGCGGCGTTGGGCAGACAACCCATCACCAGTGGTTTGTCGGCGTCAGCATCGATGAAACCAACCAGCACTTCCATGCCGACGCGTGGAATCAACACACTGCCGTAACGGTCATGGGCCCAACCGCTGGCAACGCGCAGCCAGCAACTGGAATGCTCGTTCAGTTCACCGTCACGATCCCAGGCCAGTTGCACCTTGACCCGACCATACTCGTCGCAGTGGATTTCACTGTCTTTCGGCCCGGTGACCACAGCGGGTTGATAGCCAAGCATGCGCGGCTTATCCGGCCCCAGCGCCGGGCGGAAGAACACGTCCCACGGCGTGGCGAGAAAGGTATTACGGTAGCCCTGGAAGCTTTCGCCATCGCTGGTCACCGATTCCTCCAGCACCTGTGGCTGGCGGCCATGGTGCTCGACGGCGGTCAGCAGCCACAGATCGTTCCAGTCCTGACGCGGATGCCCGGTCAGTTGCAGGAAATGCCCGCAGACCAGCGCAGATTCGTCGCTGATGCCTTCGGCCTGACGGTAATCCGCGACGTGGCGTTGCAGTGCCCGCTGGGCGAGGTGTTTGCCGGTTTCGCGGTCAGTAAAATTGGCGGGGAAGTGATAGTCCTCCAGCACCGGGCGCTGTTCGCTGTCGACACGGCTGTGCAGTTGCAGGTGCGGCTTTTCGAAGTTGTAGTCACGTCGGGTGACCACGCTGGTGCGGGTCTGCACGCGCACGTTGAAACGCTGCACCGCCGGCACGCCAGCGGACATGCCGCTGCCCGGCAGGTACAGCGTCGGTTCGGGCAAACGCGCAAATACCGTTTGATCGTCGCCGAACACCAGCAGATGGCCCTGCGGGCTGTGCTGAAAGTGATAATGAATGCCGACCTCGGCACACAAGCGCTGGGTGAACGCCAGGTCGCTTTCGGCGTACTGCACGCAATATTCACGCACCGGGTATTCACTGCCGAGGCGAAACTCAAAGGCATCGCGCAGAATCGAGTGATCCTTGAGTATCCGCGCGACAATCTGCGGCACCGTCTGGTGCTGGAAAATCCGCTGATTGATGCGGTGCCCGAGATAGGCCAGCCGCGGCACCAGACTGACGTGATAGCGCGTCAGACGCGTACCGGAATCGCCCTGCCCGACCTGATCGATCTGACCGTGAATACCGTGACCGTCAGCATCGAAACTCAGAAACGCCTGCGCGTGCAGCAGGCTTTCGAGGTCCAGATCCCGCCGCTCACTGACCAGTTCCAGCTCGAAACGATAGGGTTGGCTGATGGCTTCCTTGCCCGTGAACTCAAGGACTTTGAACTCATGCCGGGCGCCTTCAAGGGTCAACGTGAAACGCGGTTGATTGGCAGGCGCGAACATCCGATGTCTCTCTGCTGTTTGAGGGCGGGCGATTCTGCATGAGGGGCAAGGGGTGTTGGACGGGTGACGAGAAAATCAGATTTGCCCTACTTATATCGTCGAAAAAACCTCTGAAAATTGGCACATCCGACTACAGACAAATCCGAACAAACACCACAAAACCCTGTGGGAGCTGGCTTGCCAGCGATGGGGTCAGCACATTCGACTTATTCATTGACTGACGCACCGCCATCGCTGGCAAGCCAGCTCCCACAGGGTTCTCCAATGCATGTGAGAAATCACAGGCAATAAAAAACGGCCCGTCTCCTTTCGGATACGGGCCGTTCGATGTGAGCCGAAGCTCAGCGCCTTACTTGTTCAGATGGAAATCCTTTTCCGCTGCCTGGAAGCGCTCGACCATGCCACGGGTCGGCTCGCCGGCCTTGCTGACAAAGTAGATCGCCAGGCTGGCGAAGATGAAGCCCGGGATGATTTCGTACAGACCCAGCAGTTCGAAATGCTTCCACACCACCACGGTGACGGCACCGACGATGATGCCGGCCAGTGCGCCGTTGCGGGTCATGTCTTTCCAGATCACCGAAATCAGCACCACCGGACCGAACGCGGCACCGAAACCGGCCCAGGCGTAGGACACCAGGCCCAGTACGCGGTTTTCCGGGTTGGCGGCCAGCGCGATCGCGATGAGTGCAACCAGCAAGACCATGGCGCGACCGACCCAGACCAGTTCGACCTGGGAGGCGGATTTACGCAGGAAAGTTTTGTAGAAGTCTTCGGTCAGGGCGCTCGAGCACACCAGCAACTGGCAGCTCAGGGTGCTCATCACGGCAGCCAGAATCGCCGACAGCAGGACACCGGCCACCCACGGGTTGAACAGGATCTTGGCCAGTTCGATGAACACGCGCTCAGGGTTTTCGGTGACCGCGCCCGCCACTTCCGGGTGCGCCGAGAAGTAAGCGATACCGAAGAAGCCCACCGCCACGGTGCCGCCCAGGCACAGGATCATCCAGGTCATGGAAATGCGGCGTGCCTTGGCGATCGATTTCACCGAGTCCGCGGCCATGAAGCGCGCAAGGATGTGCGGCTGACCGAAGTAGCCCAGACCCCAGCCCATCAGCGAGATGATGCCGATGAAAGTGGTGCCTTTAAGCATGTCGAAGTTGCTCGGGTCCTTGGCTTCGATCGCCAGGAACGTGGTGTCGACACCGCCGGTGGCCAGCAGGACGATGATCGGCGTAAGGATCAGCGCGAAGATCATCAGCGTGGCTTGTACGGTGTCGGTCCAGCTCACCGCGAGGAAACCGCCGATGAAGGTGTAGGCAATCGTTGCCGCCGCACCGGCCCACAGCGCCGTTTCGTAGGACATGCCGAAAGTGCTTTCGAACAGACGGGCACCGGCCACAATGCCGGAAGCGCAGTAGATGGTGAAGAACACCAGAATCACGATCGCCGAGATGATCCGCAACAGGCCGCTCTTGTCTTCGAAACGGCTGGCGAAGTAATCCGGCAGGGTCAGGGCGTCGCCGTTGTGCTCGGTCTGCACGCGCAGACGGCCGGCAACGAACAGCCAGTTCAGGTAGGCACCGATGACCAGACCGATGGCGATCCAGCTTTCGGACAGACCGGACATGTAGATGGCGCCCGGCAGGCCCATCAGCAACCAGCCGCTCATGTCGGAGGCACCGGCAGACAGCGCAGTGACGACGCTGCCGAGGCTGCGACCACCGAGAATATAGTCAGAAAGGTTGTTGGTGGAGCGATAGGCCATCAAGCCGATCAGCACCATTGCTGCGATGTAGATCACGAACGTGATCAGGGTTGGATTGCTTACGCTCATTGAGTTACGCCCTGGCTTTGTTTTTATGTAGCGGCGGTGGTGAACCGCTCGCAAACGACGACGTTTGGCAGACGATCCGGGATCCCGCGCATTTAAGACTGATGTTTCCCCAGGAAAGCCATCAGCCGGTACACCGAGTTATTCCCGGTTGCACCTTGGCGGCGAATGCTATGCAACAAAGTAAATAAGGTGCAACCAGTTTCGCGAGAATTAGTTGCACCCAGTCGGATTAATCGACGATCACCCCGTTTTTGCTCCCTTTTGTCGCAGTCATGGCTCTATGCTAGAAGCAAAAGCACCAAGCAGGAGCAGCACATTCGTACCAGAAATTATTTCCTGACGAGCTGCGTATTATTCCGGCAAAAAAAGGGTTGCACCCGGTTGCACCTCATTCAGCGCACGGCTAATCTTGCGGCCAGCTGATGCCACGCAACTGTGGCAACCATGAGGATAAAAATATGGCTACCACCACCCTTGGGGTCAAACTCGATGACCCGACCCGCGAGCGCCTGAAGGCTGCCGCAACCTCGATTGATCGCACGCCGCACTGGCTGATCAAGCAGGCAATTTTCAATTACCTGGAAAAACTCGAGGGTGGTGCAACCCTGACCGAGTTGAACGGTTTGACCGCCAAAGACGCCGATGACGCAGGCGAAGTGCAGACCGATCACGCTCACCAATGCTTCCTCGAATTCGCTGAAAGTATCCTGCCGCAATCGGTTCTGCGCGCTTCGATCACCGCCGCCTACCGCCGCCCTGAGCCGGAAGTGGTGCCGATGCTGATCGAGCAGGCGCGCCTGCCGGCCCCGATGGCCGAAGCTACCAACAAGCTCGCCGCGACCATCGCCGAAAAACTGCGCAACCAGAAAAGTGCCGGCGGTCGTGCCGGTATTGTTCAGGGCCTGCTGCAGGAGTTCTCCCTGTCGTCTCAGGAAGGCGTGGCGCTGATGTGCCTGGCCGAAGCGCTGCTGCGTATCCCCGACAAAGGCACACGCGATGCGCTGATCCGCGACAAGATCAGCACCGGCAACTGGCATCCACACCTGGGCAACAGTCCTTCGCTGTTCGTCAACGCCGCGACCTGGGGCTTGCTGCTGACCGGTAAACTGGTTTCCACCCACAACGAAGCCGGCCTGACTTCTTCGCTGAGCCGCATCATCGGCAAGAGCGGCGAGCCGATGATCC
>Ga0308159_1005663_pt1 | contig 10414 bp, 8 predicted proteins | sample PhyCR1_FD_201040 | JGI IMG/M metagenome (GOLD analysis project Ga0308159, IMG submission 201040) | Phyllosphere microbial communities from UC Gill Tract Community Farm, Albany, California, United States - DLSLC.R1 | ecosystem: Host-associated > Plants > Phyllosphere > Unclassified | place: USA... | reverse complement strand
GCTATTAAAATACAGCATAAAAAACTAAATCCTGCCTTTTTGAAGATTTAAATACCTGATGGTAATTATCATCAGCTATCTTGCAATCCAGCCAGTCAAAGCGTCGATGCGTATATTTATCATATTTTTTAATCAAATGAGACTTGCCATTTATTTACCGCATCGGACTCATTTTCGATAAGACAGCATGACCATACCGCAATAGCGAATTATTAGCACTTTTTATGGCGGCGTCTGGGATGTCTCACAGCACGCCGGCTTCCACCAGGGTAAAAGAGGATATTTTTATGAAAAAAACGTTATTATCATTATGCCTTTTAGGTCTCTCCTGCGCGCCTGCAATTACGCTGGCACAACAGCCCGTGACCTGTGTTAAAGCCTCCGAGCAGGATGTCGCAAGCCTGTTTAATACCTGGAATGATGCGCTGGCAACCGGCGATGCAACTAAAGTCTCTGAGTTATATGTCAGCGATGCCGTTTTACTGCCGACCATTTCAAATCAGGTACGTCTGACCGATCAGGAACGTATCGATTATTTTAAAGATTTCCTGAAAAAAGGACCGAGCGGTAAAATCGATTCCCGGACTATCAGAATCGGTTGTAATAAAGCGATTGATACCGGCGTTTATACATTTACTTTTAAAGATAACACCCACGTCACAGCACGTTACACCTTCACTTATGTCTGGGATGGTCAGGGCTGGAAAATCTCAACTCATCACTCTTCAGCTATGCCAGAGCCTGTAAGTAAGCCTTAACAGCCACACTGATGAAAAAAGAGCCAGTGTCATGATGTAATGCTGGCTCTTTTCCCTTTGCAAAAAAGTAACCCTTCAGGCTGGCAGAAAATAACGATCGATTGATGCTTAATAAATGATAATTAGCATACGTCGCGTTTAGCGTGTTTATTTACCGCATCACGTACTGAATGACCGCTATTAAATGGCCAACGCCAGTTTCCTGTCCGGATAAAATGAAAACTGTCGCTATGCCATGCTGTTTCCGTAGCAGGCTGATCCATTACCACACCCAAATACCTGCCCATGAAACAGCGATTTTATATCCCATTTCCATTGCCTATCTGCCAGATGAAGGTCGGATCGGTGCCGTTCACCTCCCAGTCACCTACGTTACGTAGCTTGTAGATCACCGGATTGTGCGATGACACCGTTCGTGCATTACGCCAGTGCCGGTCGAGTGCCTTGCTGACGCGGGTATCAGATGCACCCAGCGCATTGAAGAATTCTGTTGCCGCACGCGTCACCAGCTCAACGGCCACCGCCTGTGCCTGGGCAGACTCCACTTCGGCCAGCACGTTAGCCGCATGAAGCTGCGCCTCATCTGCGCCACTCAGTTGCAGCTCAAATGCCCTCTGCAACGAGTAGGTCGCCCGGTCGACAGCGGCTTCGACTGCCCATGCCCAGCTGCTTATCTGACCCACCACTTGCAACACCTGCACATCCTGCTTCACCTGCGAAGCATTACCATGACTGTAAATGCGTTTACGCTGCGCCACGCCCTGAGCGGCATCGCGTACCACTGCCCGCCCGATGCCCGCCAGCGTGGCCAGTAAGACATGCTGATAGAATGCCGTCTGATAGCGGAAACGCTCACTGAAATCATAGACATGTGGCAGTTCAACCCGGGCCTGATGAAAGCGCGTAGTGCCGCTGCCGGTCAGCCGCTGCCCGAAACCATCCCAGTCATCATCGCGCTCCACCTCATTCTGGTGGGTGTTCACCAGGGCAATCACGTCACGGCCATTGTCAGTACGCTGAGCATAGACATCAATCCAGTCTGCATAGAGCGTGCCGGTGCTGTAGAACTTCTCACCGCTGATCCGCCATCCCATTTCATCGGGAGAAACCTGAGTATTGACCTCACCCAGCTTCACCGCGCCGATTTCACTCCAGCCGCTGCCCACCAGCTCACCGTCCACAAAGCGGCGGAACCAGCGACGCCGATCCTCGCTGGCAGGCTGGTTCAGGCGATCCTCAATAAATGCGAAGTGCGCACGCAGCGCCTGTGGCAGGTTCGAATCTGCTTCAGCCAGTTCGGTCAGCAGAGCAAATAACTGGGGCAGCGAAACCCCAAAGCCGCCTTCTTCTTTGGGGATACGCAGGGTGCCGAAGCGCGCCGCTTTGAGCCAGCGAATCGGTTCATGCAACAGTGTGCGTTCGGTTTCACGGGCACTTGCCCCCTCAGCGATGCGGGCGAACAGCGGCCTGAAATGCTGAACCAGTTCGGCAAATTCGGTGCGATTTAATTCAGACATGATCCTCTCCTGAGTCGGGTTGTTCATCAATGTCCTGTCGTGTCGGTTCAAAACGAATGATTAACAGGAAAATAATCGGGATAAGTGCGGCCAGTGAGACAATCCAGAACATATTGGTGCCGTAACGCGCCTGCAAAATTGGCAGAATAAACAGCGCCAGCGCGCTGCCCACACCAGAGAGCGAACGACTAAAGCCGACACCGGTGGCGCGTATGTGGGTCGGGTAGGAGAGCGCCGGATAGATCATCAACTGCGCGCCGGGTCCGAATCCCTCTGCGAAGAGCCACAAACCCAGCATCAGTACCGCAAAGACCACGCCAGCAGTCGCCTGCGGATGACCGATCAATGCCAGCGAAATCAGCGCGATAAACTGCAGCGCAAATCCGGCGATTGCGACATGCCGTGAAGGGAATTTCCACGCCAGTCGCATCCCCAACAGCCCGCCGGTAAAGGCGAACAACGCATTCAGTCCCAGTGAGGCAGAGATGGTTTCAAATACACCCGCGCCCAGAAATTGCGCCAGGATAGAGGGCAGGAAGAAAGCGATGGCGGTGTATTCAAACGAAATACAAACGTTCATCACCGCACTGACGACCGTGCGCTCCAGATAAGGCTTCTGAAACAGTACGCGGAAACGCACTTTCGGCGTCGCTTTCACCGCATCGGTTTTAGCGGGCGGCTCCTCATGCGCAACAATGCCGTAAGAGTCACGCAGAATACGCACCGCACCGCTCAGGTCGCCCTGATTCGCCGCCCACAGCGGTGACTCATTCATAAACTTGCTGCGCACCGCAATAATCAGTAGCGCCGGTACGGCGCCAAACAGCAGCGAGGCGCGCCACAGCCAGTCGATATGTTCGGCGGGCAGCAGGAAATAAAGCGCAAAAATAATAAAGAAGCAGGCAGACGAAGCGGCATACCACATCGGGCACCAGGCTGCGAGGCGCGATGCTTTATTGCCCTTGCCGGAGAACTTAGAGAATTCTGCCAGATAGGCCATGGCAACTGGCAGATCGATCCCGACGCCGACGCCCATCAGAAAACGAGCACCAATCAACACCCAGACGTTGGGGGCCAGCCCTGCCGCAATGGCGGAGACGACAAAAATCAGCATGTCCGCCATAAACACTGAGTAACGGCCATATTTATCGGTCAGCCAGCCGCCGACCAGATTACCCACAATGGTGCCGATCATGATTGACGACGTCACCAGGCCCGTGAGTACCGGGGTTAAACCAAACTCCTTCACCACATCATCAATGCCGTAGGAGAGGGTAGTGAGATCGTAGGCATCAAGAAACACGCCGCCCAGCGCCAGGAAAACAATCCAGCGCGCATAGCTGTTTTTTTCGGTGTTACTGTTGATCAGCCGGGCCACATCACTCACCGATCGAACCGGTTGAGAGTGAGGCGGTGGCGCAGTTAAGGTGTTGTCAATTTCTAATGTACTCATCGTATCCTCGTTATTATATTCAGCAGGTAACGAGGGTTTTATATGAATTCCTGGCATAGTTAACAACCAACAAATACAGATAACTATTATAATTAATTCAATAAGATAGACTTATACTTCGCCCACACCAAACCCCGCATGAAGTATAAAATTCATCCGGTAGTATTCAGCGAAATGTTGTTTTTTATACTGCTGAAACGCGTGAGGTTTCAGCAGCACATGGCAGACCGGTTTAGCAACGGTTAACAGCAATGACCGGTCCGGTAATGCCTGTCCATCAACCGGCGACAAGACGTACTCTTGTCTCTTTGCACCTTGCTATGCGCCGTTTATTCATGCCGGACAGCCAGCCGTCTCTGTTATGAAACTTCCACCCTGGCTGCTCGCTGTTCCAGATCCGCACTCCGGCGATAACCGGCACCCGGATGCGGCAACGCCAGCCGCGGCCCCTGGCCAAATAACTTTTCACGCAGCGTGCCGGGCTGATACTCCCGCTTGTAGACGCCACGCTTTTGCAGTTCCGGCACCAGCAGTTCCACCACGTCAGTAAAGGTTTCGCGCGTCACGGCGTAGGCAAGGTTAAAACCATCGACGTCTGTCTCTTCAACCCAGCTTTGCAGCTCATCGGCCACCGTTTCGGCGCTGCCCACCAGCAGCGGACCAAATCCGCCAATGCCTACCCAGTCTGCCAGGCCCTGCACCGTCCATTGGCGGTTGGGATCGGCAGTAGAGAATGTCTCAACCGCCGACTGAATCGCATTGGTGTGCAGATGTTTCAGTACCTGATCCGGCTGATACTGCCCGAAATCGATACCGGTCCAGCCTGAGATCAGCGCCAGCGCGCCTTCGTAACTGACATAGCGCTTGTACTCCTCCCATTTGGCCTGCGCCGCGAGGTCGGTTTCACCCACAATGACTGTCTGCAGGTTGAAGACCAGTATGGAGCGGGGATCGCGTCCCGCTTCAGCGGCTCTCCGGCGAATATCCGCCACGGCTTTCTTCAGCAGAACTTTCGAAGGTGCCGCCACGAACACGCATTCGGCATGTTCCGCCGCAAACGCTTTACCGCGGCTGGAGGCGCCCGCCTGGTAAAGTACCGGCGTGCGCTGCGGCGAAGGTTCGCACAGATGGATGCCGGGCACCTGGAAGAATTTACCCTGATGATTAATCGGATGGATTTTATTCGGGTCGCTGAAAATATGACGTTCACGATCACGCAGGACCGCGCCATCTTCCCAGCTTCCCTCCAGCAGCTTATAGATAACCTGCAGGTATTCATCGGCATAGTCGTAGCGCGCATCGTGGTCGGTCTGGGCCTGATGTCCGATATTACGCGCGCCGCTTTCCAGATAGGAGGTCACAATATTCCAGCCAATGCGGCCTTTGGTCAGATGATCCAGCGTCGAGATCCGCCGCGCAAACGGGTAGGGGTGCTCAAATGACAGTGACGCGGTCAGGCCAAAGCCCAGATGTTCCGTCACCAGCGCCATCGGCGTGATTAACGCCAGCGGATCGTTTACCGGCACCTGCGTGGCGTGGCGAATTGCGGCCTGGTTATTGCCGTTGAGCACGTCGTAGACCCCAAGCACGTCAGCAATAAACAGTCCATCAAACCTGCCGCGCTCCAGCAGGCGTGCTAAGTCGGTCCAGTACTCCAGATCTTTATACTGCCAGGAACGATCCCGGGGATGCGCCCATAAGCCGGGCGATTGATGACCGACACAGTTCATATCGAAAGCATTCAGGCGAATTTCACGTTGCGATGACATAGCGACTCCTGGGCGGATGCGGCAATCGCTTGCCGCCCACCTTTTAGTGATTGTTCCGGAAGGGTGATTCAGTAGATGAGTGAGCCGGGACATCGCTCGCTGAGGGGCAGCGGCATAGTGGAAAGTAGCTGCCGTGCTACGGACTCAGCGTGTTCTGCAACCTGCGGTAATCCCATGAGTTCGCCAAAGCGACCACGCGCGGCAGGCCCGGCCACAAAGAGATGAGGATTGGCATCACCCTGTGCATTCAGCGTCTGTGACAGCGCGTTAACCTGAATGCCCAGCGCCAGCGGGTCAGGCTGAATCACGCCCTCGCCGTGGAGCTGGCGCAGCAGCGCGTTGCTTTTAAGCAGTGCGTTGTGCGCTGGCCCGGTGGTGACAATCACTTTATCCACCACCCGGATTTCTGTTTGCGCTCCACGCCGGCGCAGCGTCAGCTCAAGATTGTTTCCCACCGCTTCTGCCCCCATCAGACGTGCCGCCAGCAGTGACAACTGACCGCTCGCCTGCTGCTGGTTCAGAATCTGGCTTACCTGTGGGGCAATCCGGTAGCGGTGAACATCCCACCAGGGGCGAAGATGGTGCAGAAAACGCTGCTGCTCATGCAGTGAAAGGCTCTGCCAGATATGCTGACCATTACGGCGGATATCATCCAGCACCAGCTGCCAGGGCAGATTCAATGCGGCCGCCTGTTTTACCTCCTGACGCACACGACGTAACCAGCCACGTGCGCTGGCGGGCTGCGGCTGACTGTAATCCAGGGTGTAGCTCTCATCGCTGCCGCTCAGGTTGGCACGCGGCAGCTGTCCACGGCGTGAGAAGGCGGTAATCTCTCCGCGATGCTGCTGGCGATGCAGCGATGCCACCACATCGGACATGGTCAGGCCTGAACCGACAATCCCTACCCGATCGTCAGGTGCGACCTGTGCCAGCGCGCCATTCTGCCAGGGATTGGCAATCAACCCCGGATGCCCCTGTAACGGCTTCAGCAGCGCGGGCAGGTCCGGCGGTGGATGGCTGATTGCCAGCACCACCTGATCAGCCTGGATCTTCTGCCCTGAGGCTGTGGTCACTACGCCATCCTGCAGCGCAACTGCGCTGTCACGCAGATGGCTGAGTTTTACCGGCGAATGCTGCTGCTGATGCACAAACTGCACATTGACCCAGCGACCAAACTCACCACGTTGCGGGTAAACATTGCCGTCACGCCACAACGCGTCCGGGTCGGCCTGAAAGGCGGGTGATGTGCGATAGTCGCGGTCAAATATGCCCTCTTCATCACCAGCAAGCTGCATTCTGGCGGCTGGCACATTGATGCGGTGGGCCGGATCGGTGGTGCCGTATGCCACCCCCTGAGCAAGCTGCGCTCGTGGTTCAATCACCGTCACGTGCAATCCTGCCTGGCCAGCCCGGGCCAGATGGATCGCCAGCGCGGTTCCGGTAAAACCACCGCCGATAATGACTATCTGCTGCTGTGACATAAGCAAGCCTTCTCTTCTGTTAACTGGCGCTGGCCTGTTTATCAGGACGACGGTCACCGCCAATGGTTTCACCAAAAGGACCGGTGTTCACGCTGCGCTGTTTCTTTTCGGCGTTAGCAGCCAGCGGTAACAGCGGCATCACCAGTTCAGCGAAGCGGTGCGCCTCTTCAAGGTGCGGATAGCCGGAGAAAATAAAGTTCTCGATCCCCAGCGCCTGATACTCCCGGATGCGATCGGCTACCTGTTGCGGACTCCCCACCAGCGCAGTACCCGCGCCGCCGCGCACCAGGCCGACGCCTGCCCAGAGATTGGGGCCAATGCGCAGGCTGTCTCGTGAGCCCTGATGCAGCGCGCTCATCCGCGCCTGTCCAGCTGAGTCCATGCGGGCAAAGATCTTCTGCGCGGCGGCAATGGTCTCTTCATCCAGATGAGAAATCAGCCGATCGGCCGCCGCCCAGGCTTCCTCTTCGGTTTCACGGACAATGACATGCAGCCGGATGCCGTAGGAGAGGCTACGGCCATTCTCCTGCGCCCGCTGACGAACCACCGCCAGTTTTTCCGCTACCTGTTCAACCGGCTCGCCCCACGTCAGATAAGTGTCGATCTGATTCGACGCAACGTCGATAGCGGCATCAGACGAACCACCAAAATAGAGCGGTGGGCCATTTTCCTGCACCGGCGGAAAGAGGATCTCAGCGCCTTCAACGCGGATATGCTCACCCGAAAAATCGACCTTCTCGCCTTTCAGCAGGCGGGAGTAAACCTCAAGAAACTCTCTGGTCACCTGATAGCGCTCTTCATGACTCAGAAAGATGCCGTCACCTTTGTTCTCAACCGGATCGCCCCCCGTGACCACGTTAATCAATAAACGTCCGCCAGAAAGCCGATCCAGCGTGGCCGCCATACGCGCCGCCAGGCTTGGCGGTTGCAGGCCAGGACGCACGGCCACTAAATAGCGCAGCTTTTTGGTGATCGGAGCCAGTGCAGAGGCGACCAGCCAGGAATCCTCGCAGCTCTTACCGGTCGGGATTAATACACCGTAGTAGCCCAGATTATCTGCCGCCAGCGCAACCTGCTGTAAATAGGGTAAATCGACTGCTCTGCCGCCTTCGGTGGTGCCAAGATAGCGCCCATCGCCATGGGTGGGCAGAAACCAGAAGAGGTTGAGGTTTTCCTGTGTCGCATGGCTCATTAGCTGATTCCTTTATAACGATATTTGGATTTAATACATAGGCATAAATTCTTTAGTTATATAGGTGTTAGCAGGATGCATGCCAGTCTGTTTATTAAAATTTATCTCATCAATTCAGTAACATATTTATATTTTCTCTTGCTGAATATTGCTGTATTTGCGACAGGTAAAGTTACAGTCTGCTGCATTGGCAACAATCCGGTCCGGTTAACCTCTCGTTTCCGCGTTATTCACGCGGTATGGTCATGGCTTTCCTGTTAACCCGGTGAATAAGATGCAGATTGCCAGCCCTGAGTTGATTGACCCCGCATCGCGCACCTTTAAAAGCGTGCTGGATCAGCTTGCACCTACCGACGCGACGGTGCTGATCATTGGTGAAACCGGCACCGGCAAAGAGGTGATGGCGCGCTATCTGCATCATCACAGCGCCCGCAGCAGACAGCCGTTTCTGGCGGTCAACTGTGGTGCCCTCACTGAGAGTCTGGCGGAGTCTGAGCTCTTTGGTCATGAGAAAGGGGCATTTACCGGCGCACAGGATCGCCATCGCGGCTGGTTTGAGGCGGCAGAGGGCGGGACGCTGCTGCTGGATGAAGTCGGTGAACTGAGTGCGTCGCTGCAGGTGAAGCTGCTGCGCGTGCTGCAGGAGCGTGAGATTACCCGTGTGGGTTCCTCCAGGGCTGTAAAGGTCAATGTGCGGGTCATTGCGGCCACCAACCGCGACCTGGCGGTGGCGATCCGTGAACGGCGCTTCCGCGAAGACCTCTACTACCGGCTGAATGTGGCCAGTGTCACGCTGCCGCCGCTGCGCCAGCGCTGCGAAGATATCCCGGTGCTGGCCACTCACTTCCTGCAGCTCTATGCGCGCCGTCTGGGCCGACCTCAGTTGCGTCTCAGTGAAGATGCTGTCGCCACGCTGATGGACTACAGCTGGCCGGGCAACATCCGCGAGCTGGAGAACACCCTGCATAATGCCGTCCTGCTCAGCAAAACCTCGCTGGTCACGCCGCAGCAGCTCCGGCTGAATAATCTGACGGGTAGCGAGCTGCCACCGGGAGAGGAGGCGCTGGATCAGTTTTTACGACAGCAGATGCAGCAGAGCGAAACACCGCTCTATCCCCGGGTGATTGAGGCGCTGATAAAGAATGCGCTGGAACTCACTCAGGGCAATCAACTGCAGGCCGCCGCGCTGCTTGGCATCAGTCGTCATACGCTGCGCACCCAACTGGGCCATCTGGGAGTGATTAAACCGCGCCGCACTTCACTGCGTCAGCGCGACACTTCTCTGAATCAGCAGCCAGAACGGGAGCGGGAACTGCGCATCGGTTATCAAAAATTTGGCAACCTCGGCATCCTGAAAGCGCGCCAGTCACTGGAACAGCAGCTGGCCGATAGAGGCGTCAGCGTGCTGTGGAGTGAGTTTCCTGCGGGTCCGCAGCTTCTGCATGCGCTGAGCCAACAGGAGATCGATTTCGGCACGACCGGTGAAGTTCCCCCCTTGTTTGCGCAGGCCAGCAACAGCCCGATGGTTTATGTGGCCTGGGAACCCGCCGCGCCGCAGAGCGTGGCATTGCTGGTACCGAACAGCAGCCCGGTTCAGCAGATTGGCGATCTCAGAGGAAAACGCATCGCCGTAAATCGTGGTTCCAACGTTCACTATCTGCTGCTGCAGATTCTGGATGAAGCGGGTTTAGGGCTGGATGATGTGCGCATCGTCTATGCACCGCCCAAATATCCGCTGACGCCCAGCGATCTCAACGCAGTGGATGCCTGGATGATGTGGGATCCGCTGCTCAGCGATGCAGAGAACAGCGGACAGTTCAGGGTGATCGCTGATGGCACCGGCCGGGTCAATAATCATCAGTTTTACCTTGCCGAACGCGGGTTCGCGGCGCAGTCGGGCGATCTGCTGCAGGTTCTGCTCACCGCGCTGGAGCAGACTGGCCGCTACATCGATGCACACCGCGCAGAAGCCGCTGCGTTGCTCTCCACCGAACTCGGGATATCAGCGCCTTCACTGATGCATGCCTTAACGCGGCGCAGCCATCAGACCCAGCGCATGAACTTAGCCATCATCCGGGAACAGCAGACCATCGCTGACCGCTTCTATGCTCTGGGGTTATTGAGTCGCGCCATTCGGGTACGTGAGTCGGTCTGGCATCCATAGCGTTTTTTTCGCTAAGCATCGAACATTTGATCGCTAAGCGCTTCAACCCGCGTTTGTTATGTTGCGCTGACAACAACCAG
>Ga0308159_1005662_pt1 | contig 10416 bp, 9 predicted proteins | sample PhyCR1_FD_201040 | JGI IMG/M metagenome (GOLD analysis project Ga0308159, IMG submission 201040) | Phyllosphere microbial communities from UC Gill Tract Community Farm, Albany, California, United States - DLSLC.R1 | ecosystem: Host-associated > Plants > Phyllosphere > Unclassified | place: USA... | reverse complement strand
CCGGGCGACGGACGGGCCGGCGGGCTCCAGCCCGTCGATGAAATGGGTCAATCCACCGGTCGCCTACATGCTGCACGCCGGCCTGCCGCTGCTGCTGGACGCGGGCGTTCAGCTGCCGGGCCTGCACCCGGGCGACCCGTCGCGCGTCGCGCTGGAGGCCTACCCCGGGCTGCTGGCGCGCGAAGTGCTGGGGCGGCGCAGCTACAAGAGCGACGACCGGCAGCGCCAGACCCCCGACCGCCTGATCGCCCGCCGCGACCTGATCGAGGCGCTGGAGCTGGGCCGCACCCGGCTCGGTCTGCGCCTGGAAGTCAGCCATGCGCAGCGCGATGCCCTGGCCGGCGATGCCAGCGGCGACAGCCTCGACGCGGTGCTCTGCCTGATCCAGGCGGCCTGGGCCGCGCAGCGCCATGCGCAGGGGGACGCGCTCTACGGACTGCCGCCGGGGCTGGACCCGCTGGAGGGCTGGATCGTCACCGCCCCCTGGTCGGCCGACGCGCACTGAAACGGCCGGCTTTCGCTACCATCGCTGCCTGGCGGGGCGCAGTCCGCGCACCGCAGGCAACCGGGGAGCTTTCGCACCATGACCTTCGCCCAATGGCTGCTGTTTTGCGGCGTCTCGCTGCTGATGTGCTTCACCCCCGGCCCCGCCGTGCTGCTGGCCGTGTCCAATTCGGTGGACGTGGGGGCGCGTCGCACGGCGTTCAGCTCGCTGGGCAGCGCCATCGGCATCTTCACGGTGTCAGGCCTGGCGATGCTGGGCATGGGCGCGGTGCTGAGCGTGTCGGCCCATGCCTTTCTGGCGCTCAAGATCGCCGGTGCGATCTACCTGGTCTGGCTGGGCGTGAAGCGCTGGCGCAGCCCCGACCCGCTCATCAGCCGCCAGGCGGGCGCGGCCACCGGGCAGCGCCGGGAGCGCAAGAACTGGCAGCTGGTTCTGCAGGGGCTGGGCGTGTCGCTCACCAACCCCAAGGCGATTCTTTTCTTCTCGGCGCTGTTTCCGCAGTTCATCGTGCCCGATGCGCCGCTCTTCACCCAGTACCTGGTGCTGACCACCACCTTCGCCGTGCTGGCGCTGGTGTCGCATGCCTTCTATGTGGCGCTGATGGCGCTGGTGAAAGACTATGTGGCCTCCCGCTCCCGGCTGTTCAACCGCCTCGTGGGCGGCACCTTCATCGGGCTGGGGCTGGCGCTGCTGCAGACCCGGCACAAGGTCGGCTGAAAGCGTTGGCACCCGCATGATCCCCGGTCTATATCGGGCCCTCTCGGCGCGGCAGTCGCTGGCCGCGTCGGTACGTGTGGCGGCAGGGATGGCGGCGTGGGCCATGCTGGCTGCCGCGCAGCCCGCGGCCTCGGCACCCGCGCCCTGGCACTGGTGGCGCAGCAAGGTCGACGGCCAGCGGATCTGCTCGCAAACCTCGCCGGGCGCGGGCTGGACGCAGGATAGCGGTCCGTACGAAGGACCCGGCTGCCAGCCCAAACCCCGGGTGTTCGTCGTGCCGATGCGGTGAAGCGAGAGCAGGAGGGCTGCCGCGCCTTCCCGGCGTGAGGCGGGACGGTCAGCCGTCAGCGGTGAGCGGTCAGCTGCTGCCCAGGGCGATGTCCACCTGCCGCGGGCCCAGCGTGATGGGCACCTGGAGGTGGTCGGACAGGCACTGCAGTGCGGCGGCGTCGATGGGCAGCGTGTTCTGTGCGCTGGCCGGCACCAGGGGCGGCAGCGCATCCGCAGAGACGCTGCCCCGGGCGATGACGCGGATGCCGTCCGCGCGCGGCTCGATGTGGATTTCCGCGGGCGGCTCGGCCGGCGACTCGCCCAGGTGATAGATCGCCGCGAGGGTGATGTAGAGCAGCGTATGGTGCGGCACGGGCGCTTCGCTGTCGCCTGGCGACGTCCCGGCCAGCGGCTGGATGAAGACGCCCCGCAGCGCCAGCAGCGGACGGGCCAGCTCGATCGCTTCGAGCAGCGTGGTGCGCGCCGGCTGGCGGTCGGTGATCTGCACGTCCCAGTTGCGCAGGCGCCGCACATGCTCGCCCAGGGTGGTCAGCTGGCCTTCCAGCTGCTCCACCCGCTCGACCGCCTGTTCGGCGGGCGTGTCGTTGCCGGGGGCGACGCGGCGCTTGAGCACGGTCATGCCCATGCGCAGCACCGACAGCGGGCTGGCCAGATCGTGGCGCATGGCAGGCAGGGCGCGCATCAGCACAGCGTGTTGCACGCCCGCGGCCATCCACATGCGGGAGTTCGGGTGGTCAAGGCTGGTCATGGCACGGGGGATTCAGTCGGGGCGGTGGAGGTCGAAGGCGAGAAGCGAAACGGTGGTCGGTCCGTTACTGCGGCGATCGGGCCTGCAGTTCGCTGACGCAGCGGGCCACCAGCGCGTCGAAGGCTTCGAAATCGAGCGGCTTGCCCAGCACGTGGTCAAAAATCGGGGTGGCGGCGCCGGTTCCCGACGCCATCCCGGTGATCGAGATGGCGATGCAGGGCAGGCCGGCCTGCGTGGCGATTTCGCGCAACTGGGGCGTCAGCACCGAGCCCTGCACGTCCGGCAGGTTCTGGTCCACCAGCAGCAACTGGGCAGGCCGCTCGCGCATGGCTTCCAGGGCGGCCTGGCCGCTCAGGGCCGTTCGCACGGGGAAATCCTGCATCTCCAGCAGCTCCCGTAGCAGCTCGGTGGCATCCAGGTTGTCGTCGATGATCAGAATCTCGGGTTGCATAGGGGCCAGTGTCGAACGAAGGGTCTGGGGGGTACGGTGGCGCTGGAGGATTGGATCACCGTGGGGTGCGGAATCGACGCAGAGACCTCGGTGGGAGGGGACGGGCCGGCAACCGCCGGGTCGGTTCTGCCGCCGGTCCCATTGTGTCCAATTTCGCGGTACTGGGCCGTGCCGCTGCGGTAGGACACCGCCGCTACCTGCATCCGCGCCCGCCTGGATGCCGGCGCGGGGCCCCGGCTGCCACGGCTGCCATGGCGGGGTGGCAGCCGGGTCAGAGCACGTCGCGCAGCTGCAGGGTGAAGACCACGCGGGGCGCAGCGTAGTGGTAGCGCAGGTCCCCGCCATGCTCCATCACGATCTGGTGTGCGATGTAGAGCCCCAGCCCCATGCCGCCCCGGTTGCGGGGGTTGTTGAGGGAGGTGGGCTTGAAGGGCTTGAAGAGCGCCTCGGCCACCTCCTGCGGGATCTCCGGCGCCACGTTGCTCACCTGCAGGGTGGGGCCTCGCTCATGGCTGAACGCTCGCACCTCGATGGCTTCGTCCACCTGCCCATGGTGCCGCGCGTTGCTGACCAGGTTGACGATCACCTGGGCGATGCGGTCCGGGTCGGCGAAGGCCATCAGGGACGCGGGCCCGTCGAAGGTCAGCGCCAGGTGCGGATGCGCGGTGCGGGACTCGTCCAGCAGGTCGGCCACCAGCGGCACCAGGTCGAGCGGCTCGGGGTGCACGTCCAGGCCCAGCTTGTTCTGCAAGCGCGACATGTCCATCACCTGGCTGACCAGCCGCTGCATGCGGCTGCTGGACGACTGGATGCGCTGGCCGATGCGGCCCGTGCGGCTGCCCGCGTCTTCCGTCTTTTCCAGCACGCGCGCGGCCATGCTGATGGAATGCAGCGGGTCGCGCAGGTCGTGGCCCAGCACGGCCATCAGCTGGTTGCGGGCGCGGTTCAGCTCGGCATTGCGGCCGTTCTGCGAGCGCACCAGTTCGTCGAGCATCTGCTGCGCGATCTTCAGGTCCTCGGTGCTCCAGGGCACTGCGGTGGAGCGCACGGTTTCCTTCCACAGATCGAAGGAGCCGCGCGGGGTGAGCCGGGGCCCCAGCGGGCCGAAGCGGGTTTCCTTGTCGGGCTTGCCGCCCCAGTGGATGGTCTCCACCTGCTCCTTGCGCAGGAAGATCAGCCAGCTGCCGGTGCTGCGGTCCAGCGGCAGCCCCAGCACGCCGCACCAGGGCGCCACCGCCGCGGCGATGGCGGGCGATTCGAGCGGCAGGGCGTGCGTCTGGTAGATGGCCTGGCCCTGGTCGGGCTGGGTGGTCTGCAGCCACTGCACCAGGATGCGCGCCACGGCCAGCGGGATCGGGCCTTCCTGGCAGAACTTGCTGCGCTCCGCCACGATGGCGCCGTCGGCGTTCAGCGCCCGAGCCAGCGGCGCGGCGAATTCACAGAGCGTGGCGAATTCGTCGTCGGAATGCAGCACGTTTTCCATCACGTGCGTGCGCAGCGCGGCCACTTCCTGCAGCCGCTCGGCCTGCGCGCGGGTGAGCGCGGTCTGGATGTTCGCGGCCAGCATCTGGGCGATCACGTCGCAGGCCATGCGCACGCTGTAGGGCACTTGGCGCGGCGCCATGTGGTGGCAGGCGAGCAGCCCCCAGAGCTGGTCGTTGATGACGATGGACACGCTCATCGACGCGCCCACGCCCATGTTGGTCAGGTATTCGATGTGGATCGGGGAGACGCTGCGCAGCACGCCGGCGCTCAGGTCGAGCGGCTCGGCGTTGAGCTGCAGCAGCGGCACCGGGGGCGAGGCGATGTCGGCGATCATGCGCAGCGTGTTGGCCACGTACAGGCGCCGTGCCTGGGCGGGAATGTCGCCGGCCGGGTAGCGGCGGCCCAGATAGGGGTCGAGCGTGTCGGCGCAGGCTTCGGCCACCACGTCGCCGCTGGCGTCGTGCCGGAAGCGGTAGGCCATCACGCGATCGAAGCCGGTCAGGGCGCGCAGCTCGTCGGTCGCCAGCTGCAGCAGGTCGTCGATGGCGCGCGGGCGGCGCAGCTTTTCCATGGTGCGGTGCGCCTGCAGGGCAAAGCCCGTCAGTTCGTCGGCCGATTGGCGGCGGCTTTCGAATTCCACCACCAGCAGCGACTGCACCGTGTGCAGCACGACGTCGAAAGTGCGGCCCGCGAGGTGGCATTCGGCCGGCATGGGCATGTCGCCGCGGCCGCGCACGGCCGCCAGGCCCTCGGTGATCAATGCGTTGAGGCGGTCGTCATCGCCCAGCAGTTCGGGCGTCCAGCGGGTGCCCGGCTCGATGGCGTGGCCCAGCATGTCGCCCGTGTTGGCACTGGCGTAGCGCACCAGGCCTTCGGCGTCCAGGGCCAGCAACGCGCCGTGGTTCTGGATGGCGCCCGGGATGTGGATCGGCTCACGGTCGCAGTTGTCGAGCGTGGCGGGGGGCAGCAGCCCCTGGTAGTGCGGCGGACGGCCGGGCGGCGTCACGGGCGTCACAGGGGCGCTCCGGCGGCCCGCAGGTCGCTTTCCAGGCCGTCGAATGCGGCGCAGGCACCGGCGCAGGCGGCCTCCACGGCTTCGGGCGGAACGGCGGCGAACTCGCCACGCAGCCGTTCGACGAATTCACGCCAGCGAACGCCCGCACCGCTGCCGCCGCTGCCTTGCAGGTAGCGCAGCGGGTGGGGGGCGAGACGGGGCGCCAGCCGGCGATGCAGCACCTGGCCACCCAGCTGCGAGCCTTCCACGACATAGGCCAGACCCCAGCGGAAGGCCGCGTGCCGGTCCGGGGCGGCCGGCCGGGCCTGCCGCAGCGCCTGCTGGGTGGCGGCGCTGGGCGCGGGCGGCGCCAGGGGCAGGCCGGTGTCGCGCAGGTCGGCCTGCAGGGCCGCCAGACGCGCCGGGTCGTCGAACGTGAAGCCGGGGGCCTGGGACTGGAGCGCCTGCAGCTCGGGCGCCAGGGCCGCCAGCCAGCCGCTCAGGGCCTGGGCGTGCAGAGCGTAGTCGCGCAGGCTGGCGTCGGGCTGGGCCAGGGGCAGGTGGGCGTCCAGCCGGGCATGGCGCGTCTGCGTGGCCCGGCGCAGGGCCGTCAACGGGTCGGCCGTGCCCGGGGCGGATTCGGTGGGCGAGAAAGCGTCGGACGGGCGCAGGGACACGGATGAATGCGTTGGAAGATCGGGCGCGGGTGCCAGGAACGGCCTGGCGGGGCGCAATGGCCGCATTCTAGGCGCAGCACCTTGGGCGCGCTGCGGGATGCCCCCGGAGCCCCGCAGTGGCATCCGCGCCAGTGCGGCGCTCCGTTCCGGTGCGGTCGATGACGTCGGTATTGCTATGGTATTTATAGCTGTATCGCCTTATGGGTAGGTCGCGGGAAGCCCGTTTGGCCGAAAGTTGGTGGCTTGGCGATCAGTCGCCCACCAGCGCGGTGTAGGCGGCCCGCGTCTCGGGCGACACCGACGCCACGAGCTGGGCATGCGGCGTCTGGTGGCGGGCCGCCATGCGGGCGGAGGCCACGGTGCGCGACTTGCAGAACCAGTGGCAGGTGTGCTGCATCAGGAACAGCTCGGCGGTCATCATGAAGGCTTTGTCGCGCGGGGTGCGGCCGGCTTCGTTGCGGGCCACGCGGGCGATGCCCTGGGCGTGCACGGCCAGCGCCTGGCGCATGTCGAACGATGCGGCGGGAAAGAGCTGCAGGGCGAACGGCAGGCCCACCGGCAGGCGGCTGACCCGCGCCAGCGGCGCGTCGACGCGGGCGAATTCGGCGGCGAAGCGGCTGAACTGGTCGCTCAGCTGCGATTCGGTGCTCTCCAGCAGCGCCCAGATCTGGCTGCGGCGTTCGGCATCCTGCTCGCCCAGGGCGCGCAGGTAGCCCTGGGTCAGCGTTTCCAGCAGCTTTTCGATCTGGTAGTGGCCAAGGTGGGCGCCCAGCAAGGCGATGCGCTTGCGCTGCTGCTGGGAGGTGACGGCATAGCCGCCGGTGGACAGCAGCAGCGCGAGGAGAAGAAGGTCCATGGGGTCGGGGGTCGCAGCGGAACGGAGGGAGGGAGGGAGGGAGACGGGACGGGCACGAACTGGCGGACGCGGCAGGCGGCAGGCGGCGCAGTGACGCCCGCCGGCCCGGCGAACCCCGCATTGTGCGCGCGGCCGGGCCCCCAGCCTGGCGCAGGTCGCTCTCAGGGGGCAGGCGGCGCCGGCCAGGGCGGCAGCGCCGGCCGCAACTGCTCGAAGGCCCGCGCCAGCCGCAGCACGCCCAGGTCGTCGAAGCGCGGCCCGGCGATCTGCAGCCCGATGGGCAGGCCAGCCTGCGTGTGGGCGCAGGGCACCGACGCCGCAGGCTGCTCCGACATGTTGTAGGGCACGGTGAAGGCGATGTGCTCCAGGGGCCGGAGCGGGTCGCCCGTGGGCGAGGCCGCCTCGGCCGCGAAGGCCGGCATGGGCGCGACGGGGGACAGCACGTAGTCCACCGCGCTATAGGCGCGCACGGTGGCCACCCGGGTGGCGTGGAACTGCTGGCTGGCATCGAAGACTTCGGCCCCCGTCATGCCGGCCGCGCTGTCGGCCCAGGCCTGGATGTAAGGCAGCACCTGCGCACGGCGTTCGGGTGGCAGGGTGCGCAGATCGGCCAGCGAGCGCATGCGCCAGAAATGGTCCATGCCCGCCAGCATGGCCGGGGTGAGGAAGGGGCGCATCGGCACGATGGTGGCGCCGGCCTGCTCGAACAGCCGGGCGGCCTGTTCGATGGCCGCGCGCACTTCGGGCTCCACGGCCAGGCCGCAGCCTGCGTCGAGCAGCAGGCCCAGGCGCAGGCCGCGCACGCGCTCCGGGCCGGCCTCGAAGGTGTCCCAGGCGATGGCGGCGGGCGGCAGCGCCATGCTGTCGCGCGCATCGGGCTGCGACAGCACCTGCATCATCAGCGCGGCGTCGCGCACCGACCGTGTCATGGGGCCGGCGGCGCGGCCGGTGGTCGGCGGGTCGATCGGGACGCGGCCCAGGCTGGGCTTGAGGCTGAAGATGCCGCACCAGCCCGCCGGCAGCCGCAGCGAGCCGCCGATGTCGGTGCCCACATGCAGCGGCCCGTAGCCGGCCGCGGCTGCGGCCGCCGCTCCGGCGCTGGAGCCGCCCGGCCCACGCGACAGGTCCCACGGGTTGCGTGCCAGCGCGTGGAACGACGACAGGCCCGAGGACAGCATGCCGTAGTCGGGCATGGTGGTCTTGGCGATGAGCACCGCGCCGGCTTCGCGCAGTCGGGCGGCGGGTGGGGCGTCTTCCGGGGCCGGCGCCAGCACGGTGGCGGCGGTGCCGAGCGGCGTGGGATCGCCCCGGGTGGCGATGTTCTCCTTGATGGTCACCGGCACGCCGTCCAGCAGGCCCTGCGGCGTGCCGCGCAGCCAGCGCGCCTCGCTGGCGCGGGCCTGCTCCAGCGCGGCCTCGGGCCGCAGCAGGTAGGTGGCGTGCAGGTGCGGCTCCCAGCGGTCGATGCGGGCCAGCACGGCCTGGGTGACCTCAACGGGCGAGAGCGCGCGCTGGCGGTAGGCGGCCAGCAGCGCGTGGGCGGGCCAGTCGTGCAGGGGCAGGGCGGGGTCGGTCATGGTGCGGCCTCCCGTCGTCAGGCCCAGGAGAGGGCCGCCAGGTCGTTGACGAAGACCGGCATGTCCTTCCACAGCCCGCGCAGGTTCTTCTGCGCCACCGTCACCCACTGCGGCTGGTAGAGAAAGGCATGCACGCTGTCTTCGGCCAGCAGGCGCTGCGCGTCGCCCAGCAGGCGGGCGCGGTCGGCCGGGCGGGTGGCGTTCTTGATCTGCTCGTAGAGCGCGTTGAATTTCTGCGACTGGTAGCCCCAGTAGTAGTCGGGCTTGGCGAAGTTGCCCAGGTCGAACGGCTCGACATGCGAGATCAGCGTGAGGTCGTAGTTCTTGCTGCCGTAGGTGCCGCTCAGCCACTGCGCCCATTCCACGTTCTGCAGCCGTGCCGTGATGCCCACCTGCGCCAGCTGCGCGGCGATCACCTCGCCGCCCTGGCGGGCGTAGGGCGTGGGCGGCAGCGTCATGGTGAGGGTGAGGGGCGTCTTCACGCCGGCCTCGGCCAGCAGCTTGCGGGCCTTGTCGGGGTCATGGGGGTTGATGCCGGTGGTATCGATGTAGCCGAACGCGCCGGGAACGTAATGGCTGCCGATCGGCACTCCCAGCCCGTCGCCCGCGCCTTCGATCACGGCCTTGCGGTCGATCGCCGCGGCGATGGCGCGGCGCACGCGCACATCCTGCAGCGGCTTTCGGGCGTGGTTCATGGCCAGGATGGTCTTGGCGCGCGAGCCGCTCACCACCACCTGGAAGCGGGCGTTGGACTTGAACTGCGTCAGGCTGCGCGGTGTGACGCGCGGGAACACGTCCACGTCGCCCGCCAGCAGCGCCGCCACCTGGGCTGCCGGGTCGGGGATGAAGCGGAAGGTGGCGCGGCGGATCTTCACGTTGCCGGCCGACCGGTAGCCCGGCCAGGCGGTGAGCGTGATGGAGGCGCCCCGACTCCACTGGCCGAGCTGGTAGGGCCCCGTGCCCACCGGGCGGGTGGCGTTGCCGGCCGCACTCTTGGGCTCCACGATGACGGCGGTGGCCTGGCCCAGCAGGAACAGCAGGTCCGGCTCGATGTCCTGGTTGATGACGACCACCGTGTGCTCGTCCACCACCTGCGTGGTCAAGGTGGCGAAGGTGCGTTTGTCCTTGTTGGTGCTCTTGTCGCTGCCGGCCCGGTCGAACGAGAACTTCACGGCGGCGGCGTTGAACGGCTCGCCGTTCTGGAACGTGACGCCCCGGCGCAGCCGGAAGGTGGTGGTCTTCAGGTCGGGCGACACCTCCCAGCTTTCGGCCAGCAGGGGCGAGACGCTGCCGTCGGCATTGATCTTGGTGAGTGGCTCCAGCACGTTGTAGAGCACGACCTCGCCGATGGATGACGCCGCGCCGGCCGTCGGGTCCAGCCCTGGCGGCTCCAGCGTCATGGCCAGCGTCACCGCGTCCTTGCGGGTCTGCGCCAATGCGGCGCCAAAGGGCGCACACAGCGCGGCGGAAGCGAGGGCGCCGGTGGCAAGGACGGAACGGCGGTCGGGCATGGGGGCGGGTCTCCTGTGGTTCGTTGTACGGTGGCAATGGCAGTCGCCAGGGTCGCCAAGGTCTTCATGGGCGGCGGCGGGGCGCCCGCATCCACCGCATGATGCCAGTCCGCGCCTGCGTTTGCCCGCAGCCTGCCGGCGCGCATCGTGGCCCGTGCCCCGGCTTCGACAAGCTCAGCCCGGACGGATTGCTCGCGCGCCCAGGCCTTCGGGTGCTAAGCGCTGGGCTTGCCCCGGCGACGGGCCCGTGCGGCCCCCGGCGCCAGGCGTGGCACCGCCGACACCAGCGCCTGGGTGTACGGGTGGCGCGGCCGCGAGAACAGCGTGGCGGGCTCCCCGCGTTCCACGATGCGCCCCTGGTGCAGCACCATGGCCTCGTCGCACACCTGGTGCACCACGGCCAGGTCGTGGCTGATGAGCAGCAGGGCAATGCCGTGCTGCTCGCGCAGGTCCTGCAGCAGGTTCAGCACCTGCGCCTGCACCGACACGTCGAGCGCGCTGACCGGCTCGTCGGCCACGATCAGGCGCGGCCGGGTGACCAGCGCCCGGGCGATGGCGATGCGCTGGCGCTGGCCGCCAGAAAATTCGTGCGGGTACCGGGCCG
>Ga0308159_1005656_pt1 | contig 10429 bp, 10 predicted proteins | sample PhyCR1_FD_201040 | JGI IMG/M metagenome (GOLD analysis project Ga0308159, IMG submission 201040) | Phyllosphere microbial communities from UC Gill Tract Community Farm, Albany, California, United States - DLSLC.R1 | ecosystem: Host-associated > Plants > Phyllosphere > Unclassified | place: USA... | reverse complement strand
ACCCAGACCATGCTTCAACAATTTCTGCATGACTTCGGCTACTTTGCCCTCTTCCTAGGCACCTTCTTCGAAGGCGAAACCATTCTGGTTCTCGCAGGCTTCCTGGCGTTCCGTGGATACATGGATATCAACCTGGTGGTGGTCGTGGCCTTTTTTGGCAGCTACGCCGGCGACCAGCTTTGGTATTACATGGGGCGCAAGCACGGGCGCAAATTGTTGGCGCGCAAGCCGCGTTGGCAATTGATGGGGGACAAAGCCCTGGAGCATATCCGCAAGCATCCGGATATCTGGGTGCTGAGCTTCCGCTTCGTCTACGGATTGCGCACGGTGATGCCCGTGGCGATTGGCCTGTCCGGCTACCCGCCGCTGCGCTACCTGATCCTCAACGGGATCGGCGCCGCGATTTGGGCCGCCGCCCTGGGCGCTGCGGCTTACCACTTCGGCGCGGTGCTGGAAGGCATGCTGGGCAGCGTCAAGAAGTATGAGCTGTGGGTGCTGGGCGCCTTGCTGCTGCTGGGCTTTGGCCTGTGGCTGCGCCGCCGCTTCAAGAACGCGCGCATCGCCCGTCAGGCCTGCGCCGACGCCAAGGCCCGGCTCGCAGCCGAGCCGGCGCCGGTCGAACCGCCTAAGACGCCAGTCGAGTAAGCCGGCTTCTACAGCAGTAGAGGCCGATCAGGCTGAGCAGGCTGTAACTCGCCAGGCCCAGCCAGCCGAGGTGGCTGGCCGGCCATAGCCCGACCAGCGGCGCCAGCCACACCAACGGCACATTCAGCGCCAGGCGAAGCAGCTCGGCCTTGAACGCCCACGGGCGATTCTCCAGGGCCACGCCCAACGTAAACAGGCCCAGCGCCATCGTGCTCCAGCCCAGAACCAAGGCCTGGGTGGGCAAGCCCTCACCGAAATTCATCAGATAACTGCCAAAACCCACATACGCCGCAAATTGCAGGGCGATGTAGATTTGCTGGCGCACGTCCAGCGGCACCTCGAATTTGCGGAACTGGCTCAGGTCGGGCTTGGCCTGCGGGTATTTGGCCGCCACGTCCGCCGGGCGCCAGCCGGTGCGCATGAACCAGATGCGCAGCTTGTCCCACCAGCGCTCTGTGCGCCGCGCATCACCCCACAGCTGTGCATAAAACTGCAGGTTGGCCCACAGCGGGTTCCAGCTGGCCAGGGGGGTGGTCACGCCAAAGATCACCGGTTCGTTGTCGTCTTCTTCCTGAAAGCTGCCGAACAGTCGGTCCCAAATAATGAACACCCCGCCGTAGTTGCGATCCATGTAGAGAGCGTTCTGTGCATGGTGGGCCCGATGATTGGATGGCGTGACGAAGAACCACTCGAACCAGCCGAGCTTGGGTACGTGGCGCGTGTGCACCCAGAATTGATACAGCAGGTTGAGCGACGCCACGCTGATAAACACCACCAGCGGCACGCCGAGCACGGCCAGCGGCAGGTAGAAGATCCAGCTCAGCAGAAAGCCCGTGCTGGTCTGGCGCAGGGCGGTGCTGAGGTTGTAGTCCTCGCTCTGGTGATGCACCGAGTGTGCGGCCCAGAGGATGTTGCGCTCATGCCCCATGCGGTGCAGCCAGTAGTAGCAGAAGTCGTAGAAGACAAAGGCGAAGACCCAGGTCCAGACGCTATCAGACGGCAGGTCGACAACGGCCAGGTGCTTGAGCGCGAACGCGTAGGTCAGCAGCCCCACGCCCTTGGTCAGCAGGCCCGTGGTGGTAGACAGCACGCCGGTGCTGAGGCTGTTGATGGCATCTGCCACCCGGTAATTGCGCGCGCCGCGCCAGCGGTCGGCCAGCAGCTCCACCACGATCAAGGCAATGAAAAACGGTACCGCGTAAGGCACGAAGTCCATGGGCTAGTCCGGTCTATTTTTGTTACATCAAGATTAGGTGCAGGTGCGCGAGATCCCATTGGCAACAGCTTACAAATTAGTAGACATTTAACGCCAAGACCCCAGGAGAAATGCCCATGAGCAAAAAGATTGCAGTGATCCTTTCCGGCTGCGGCGTGTACGACGGCGCAGAAATCCACGAAAGCGTGATCACCCTGCTGCGCCTGGACCAGCGCGGCGCTCAGGTCCAATGTTTTGCCCCCAATGTTGCGCAACTGCATGTGATCAACCACCTCACCGGCGAAGAGATGCCGGAGTCGCGCAACGTGCTGGTGGAGTCGGCGCGCATTGCCCGGGGCGAGGTGAAGGATATTCGCGAGGCCAACGCCGAGGACTTCGACGCGCTGATCGTGCCCGGCGGGTTTGGCGCGGCGAAGAACCTCTCGAACTTTGCCGTCGAGGGCGCGGGGTGCAGCGTCAACCCACAGGTGCTGGAGCTGGCCGAAGCCTTCGCCGAAGCCGGCAAGCCGGTGGGGCTGATCTGCATTTCGCCGGCCCTGGCCGCAAAAATCTACGGCCCGGGCGTGACCTGCACCATCGGTAACTGTCCCGACACTGCCGCCGCGCTGGACAAGATGGGCGCCGACCACCAGGAGTGTGCGGTGGAAGACATTGTCGAGGACAAGGCCCGCAAGCTGGTGAGTACACCGGCCTACATGCTGGGCAAGAACATCAGCGAGGTTGCGTCAGGCATCAACAAGCTGGTGGACCGGGTGTTGGAGCTGACCCACGAGAACGATTAAGCCGAGCGCATCAATTTGGTCAGGATGCGGTCCAGTGCGTTGGCAAATGCCTGCTTGTCCTTCTCGCTATGAGGCGGTGGGCCGCCGCCCATCTGGCCTTGCTCGCGCAGGTCGGTGAACAGGTTGCGCACCGCCAGCCGTTCGCTCATGTTCGCCGGGCTGAATTCCTTGCCGCGCGGGTCGAGGGCCGTGACGCCCTTCTTCACCAACCGGTCGGCCAGGGGCACATCGCTGCAAATCACCAGTTCGCCGGGAACCGCGTGTTCCACCAGGTAATCATCCGCCGCATCCGGGCCGCTGGGTACCACGATCAGCTTCACACAAGCGAAGCTCGGCTTGATCTGGCTCTGCCCGGCCACCAGCACCACTTCGAACTGGCGCTTGAGGGCGAACTTGACCACCTGGTCCTTGGCCGCCCGCGGGCAGGCGTCGGCATCGATCCACACGCGCATCGGAATTCCTCATACATCAATGACACAACAGGGTAACCAATGTGGGAGGGGGCAAGCCCCCTCCCACATGTTCAGGCCCGGCGTTTCTCGGCCAAGCGGCTGCGACCATACAGCACCACAATCGCCAGGATCGCCACGGCCTGCGCACTCAGCGAGTACGCATCGGCATGGATGCCCAGCCAGTCGAAGTCAAAGAATGCCACCGGCCGGGTGCCGAAGATGCCGGCTTCCTGCAACGCCTTGACCCCGTGCCCGGCAAACACCACCGACAACGCGCACAGCAGCGCCGCGTTGATGCCGAAGAACAGCGCCAGCGGCAACTTCGCCGAGCCGCGCAGGATCACCCAGGCCAGGCCCACCAGCAGCACCAGCGCCGTGGCGCCACCGGCCAGCACGGCGTTGTGCCCGGCCGGGCCGGCTTGCAGCCACAGGGTTTCGTAGAACAGGATCACTTCGAACAGCTCGCGGTACACCGAGAAGAACGCCAGCATCGCAAAACCAAACCGCCCGCCGCCGCCCACCAGGCTGCTCTTGATGTAGTCCTGCCAGGCCGCCGCGTGGCGCCGGTCGTGCATCCACACGCCGAGCCACAACACCATCACACTGGCGAACAGCGCCGTGCAGCCTTCGAGCAGCTCACGCTGGGCGCCGCTCACGTCAATCACATACGCCGCCAACGCCCAGGTGGCCAGGCCTGCCAGCAACGCCAGGCCCCAGCCCACGTTGACGCTGCGCACCGCCGACTGCTGGCCGGTATTGCGCAGGAACGCGAGGATCGCCGCCAGCACCAGAATCGCTTCCAGGCCTTCACGCAGCAAAATCAGCAGGCCGGAGATGTAGCTCAACGACCAGCTCAGGCCATCGCTGCCCAGCAGGCCGGCGGATTCGGTGAGCTTGCCCTTGGCCACGTCGAGGCGCTGCTGCACCTGGTCCACCGGCAAGCCGTCCTGCAATGATTGCCGATAAGCCATCAGGGCCTTCTCGGTGTCCTTGCGCACGTTGGCGTCGACGTTGTCCAGCGAGCTTTCCACCAGCTCGAAGCCTTCCAGGTAGGCGGCCACCGACAGGTCGTAGGCCTGTTCGTGGTCACCGTTGCGGAACGCCGCGAGGCTCTTGTCCAGGGTCGATGCGGTGTAGTCCAGCAATTGCGCCGGGCCACGCTTGACCTGCGGCGGCTGCGCCCGCTGGGCACGGAAGGTTGCAGCAGCCGCCGGGCCGTTGGCAGCCAGCACTTCATTGGGGGTCTGGCGGGCCAGGTCGGCGAGGTTGAAAGGCTGCTCGCTCTTGGCCGCAGCCGGGTCAGCGGTGAAACCGGCGATGTAGGTGGCCAGGTCCCAGCGCTGGCGGTCGTCCAGCTGGTCGGCGAAGGACGGCATGTCAGTGCCTTCGACGCCCAGGCCCAGGGTGTTGTAGATCGCGTAGAGGCTCAGGCGATCCAGGCGCGCGGCGTCCTGCAGGTTGGCTGGCGGCGGCGTCATGCCCACGCTGGCCGGGCCATCACCGGCGCCGGCCGTGCCGTGGCACACCGAGCAGTGCTGGGCGTACAGCGGCGCGCCGCGCGTGGGGTCGGGGGTAATCGCCGGGGCCTGGCTGACTTCATACGCCACGGCCAGTTGGGCACCCAATTGGCGGGCCTGGCGGGCGACTGTGGCGCCGTCCTGGTGGGCGGTTACTGCCGCCAGCAGTTCGTCAACGCCCTTGACCAGCGCCGCGCGTTCCGGCCTTTCGGGCAAATCCGCCACCAAGCCTTGCAACACCCCGAGAAACTCCACTTGCTCGCGGTATTCCGAATCATCCACCACCTTGCCCGCCTCCACCGTCGGTGGGTAGTCAGCGCCAATGTAGTCCAGCAGATGCAGGGCTTGGGGGGCGCCCTCTGCGGTTGCGGCCAACAGGTTGACGCTGCACGACATCAACGCCGGCAGCAGCAGCCAGGCGAGAAAACGGAAGGGGGCAGTCATGAATGAATCTCGAATGGAAATACGAAGTAACACATTGTTAAGGGTTAAGGGGTTTGACTCAAGGCGTAAGTGATTTGGCGTTTTGAAGGGCGAGGCATTTTGGCGTCACGTGATGGCATAAATGTCGATCACATCACAGCAAAAAGCCATTGTTTAGCCAGCAGGCGCGCCTATAATGCCGCGCCCTGTTAGTGCGAAAGGGAATTTCATTCCTCGTTTTTATGAGGAATCACCACAATACTTTCAGGGAAGAAGTTACATGGCATTTCGCGCTTTGACTCCGTTCGCGCTCGCGGCGGTCACTCTGCTCTCCGGCTGTTCGATGTTCCGCAGCTACGACACCGAGCTGCAAGCCACCAACCAGCAACTGGCCACCGGCAATGTCGACGGCGCCCTGACCCTGCTGGAAAAGAACAACACCGGCGACGACAAAGACCTGCTCTATTTCTTCGAAAAGGGTGAGTTGCTGCGCGCCAAGGGCGACATCACCGGCAGCCAGACCGCCTGGCGCAGCGCCGACCTGCAAGTCTACAAGTGGGAAGAGTCGGTCAAGTTCGACAGCGAAAAGTACCTCTCCCAGTTCGGCAGCTTCCTGGTCAACGACAAGGTGCGGCGCTACGAAGGCTATGACTACGAGAAAGTCATGCTGACCACGCAGATGGCCCTGAACCTGCTGGCCCTGAACGACTTCGACGGCGCCCGCACCGAAATCAAGAAGACCCACGAACGCGAAGCCGTGATCGCCGACCTGCGCGACAAGGAATACCTCAAGCGCGAAGACGACGCCGAGCGCCAGGGCATCACCACCCAGATGAAAGACCTGCGCGGCTACCCGGTGGAAGCCCTCGACGCGCCGGAAGTGGTCGGCCTGAAAAACAGCTACCAGAGTGCGTTCAGCCATTACCTGGCCGGCTTCGTCTACGAAGCCCTGGGCGAGAAGGACCTGGCCGCACCGGGTTACCGCAAGGCCGCCGAGTTGCGCCCCAACACTCCGCTGCTGGACCAGGCCCTGCTGAACCTGGACAAAGCCAAGGTCGGCGCCGACGAGACCGACGTGCTGATCGTGGTGCAGAGCGGCCTGGCGCCGGCCCGCGACTCGATCCGCCTGCCGCTGCCGATCCCGATCAACGGCAACCTGGTGATCACCCCGCTGTCGTTCCCGGTGATCAAGGCCGACACCTCCACCGCCACCTTCGCCCAGATCGGCGTGGACGGCCAGCAACAGAACCTTACCGCCCTCAACAGCACCACGGCCATGTCGCGCCGCGCCCTGCGCGATGACATGCCGGGCATCATCCTGCGCACCACCGTGCGTGCGGTCAGCCGTGGCGTGACGCAAAACAACCTGAACAAGACCAACCCGATGGCGGGCCTGGTACTGGGGATCGCCTCGGCCGTGGTCGAAGGCGCCGACACCCGCACCTGGCGCACCCTGCCGGACATGACCCAAGTGACACGCCTGCGCCTCAAGCACGGCGAGCACCAGGTCAGCCTGCCCAACGCCCTGGGCGGCACGCTGGTGACGGTCAAGGCCGACCAGCGCTACCAGGTGATCACTTTGCGTGTGGTCGGCAACCAGGTGTTCGCCGGCGGCCTCGCGGCCCATGTGGTGCCGAGCACGCCGCCCCAGGCCATCGCCACTCTCAAACAACCTTAAGGAGCACGCTATGCGTCATTTCATCCTCGGCGCCCTGGCGCTGGTATTGCTCGCCGGCTGCGCCACCCCGCCGCCACCGGAGCCGGGCAGCGCCGCCAGCAAGATCGTGGTGATGGGCAAGTTCAAGGGCATCGCCGTCGGCGCCATCCGCGTTGCACGCGAGAACGGCTTCCTCACCGCCAAGGTGCAGTTGAGCAACATCACCAGCAGCAACCAGGTGATGTATTACCGCTTCGCCTGGCTGGGTGCCGACGGCTTCCCGGTGGGCGATGAAGACACCTGGAAAGTGCTGAACCTGTACGCCAACCAGGCGACCTTCCTGCCGGCCATCGCCAACCTGCCTCAGGCAGCGGACTTCCGCCTTGAAGTCAAAACCCCTTGAGCCGTACACCCTTTTTGAGAGATTTCCCCATGTTTGCACGCTTTTCGATTCTCGCCGTGGTCGCCGTCCTGGTCAGCGGTTGCGCCAACACCTCGCCGGTACTGGGCAGCAAGAACATCAACTACGGTGACACCAAGGCCGTGGAAACCGTGACCAACGAGTTCGGCTCCACCGACCTGCAGATGATCGCCGAAAGCATGACCCGCTCCCTGGCCCAGTCCGGCATCCTGCAAGGCCGCCCGGTGGTGCAGGTGTACGACGTGAAGAACAAGACCAGCGAGTACATCGACACCCGCGAGATCACCACGTCGATCAAGACCCAGCTGATGAAGACCGGCACCGCGCGCTTCGCCAGCGACAACACCGACATGCAGAGCCAGGTCGACCAGCTGAAATTGCAGAACCAGAGCGGCCTGTACAAGAAGTCCACGGTGAGCAAGACCGGCAACATGGTCGCCGCCAAGTACCGCCTGGAAGGCTCCATCAGCTCCATCGTCAAGCGCAGCGCGGACTACAAAGACGTCTTCTACAAGTTCAGCCTGCAGCTGATCGACGTCGAGAGCGGCCTGGCCGAATGGATGGACGAAAAAGAAATCCGCAAGACCACGGAGCGCTAAACGATGCGTGCATGGATTGGTTTGATCGGCCTGCTGTGCGCCTTTGGCGCCTCGGCCGCACCGAAGATCGCGGTGACCGACCTGGCCTACGAGGCGCGGGTCGAGGAATACATCCACCAGGTCTCGGCCAGCAACAACTTCCAGGCCAGCGCCTACCACGCCAGCGGCGCCTCGAACTACAGCGAGTACGAAAGCCGTACCAGCTATATCGAGCAGACCGAGCTGCGTAAATTCAGCGGCGATATCAAGGGCGAGATCCTCAAGTCGCGCCAGTTCCAGCTGGTGCAGGGCACGCCCTACACCGCCGATGCCAAAGGTGACGTGTACGACGTTATCAAGCGCATCAAGGCCGGCAACTTCAAGGGTGCGGACTACGTGCTGTTCGGCACGCTGTCCGACATCGACTTCACCCAGGACATCAATGCGCTGGACCACACCAACAGCTACTCGGCGGTGCTGGGCCTGACGCTGGTGGCGGATTTCAGCCTGATCAACACGCGCACTTACGAGATCACCTCGGCGTTTACCGCCATGGGTGAAGGCCAGGACACCAAACTGGTGAACAGCCGCGACATCCGCGTGAGCCTGAATAGGCCGCGGGTGGTGAAAGAGGTTTCGAAAGCGCTGGGTGAAGATGTGGCCAGGCAGCTGGCGGAGCAGTTGGGTGGCGGCTACCAAGAGCAAGGCCAACCGCCGCTGCGCAACAACCTGCCACGGGATGAAGCGCCAAAAATCCTGCGCTGATACTCGCCAGATCAACCAACACAAACCAATGTGGGAGGGGGCTTGCCCCCGATGGCAGTGTGTCAGTCAGCATATGTGCAGCTGATACACCGCAATCGGGAGCAAGCCCCCTCCCACATTTTTGATCCAGTTTCGCCAGTTACGCCGTGGCACGATGCAGGCTGGCGAGGAAGCCCGCAGCCCCCACAAACAACCCCGCAAACGTACGGTTCATGCGTTTCTGCTGCTTCGGCGTACGCAGCAGGCGCAGCACCTTCGACGCCAGCCCCGTATACCCCGCCATCACAATCATATCCACGCTGATCATGGTCGCGCCGAGGATCAGGTACTGGATCAGCAGCGGCGCCTGCGGGTTCACGAACTGCGGCAGCACCGCGAGCATGAACACCAGGGCCTTGGGGTTGCTGGCATTCACCAGGAAGCCACGGAACATCATCGCCATCGGCTTGCCGATCGGGCGCACGGCCGCGTCATCGCTAATGTCCATGGGCAACGCGCGCCATTGTTTGATGGCCAGATACACCAGGTACGCCACGCCAAACCATTTGATCGCATAAAACGCGGTAGAAGACGTCGCCAGAATGGCACCCAGGCCGCCCGCCACCACGGCAATCTGCATCGCCAGGCCCAGTTGCAGGCCAATGGCGTTCCAGTAACCGCGCAGGAAACCGTATTGCAGGCCGCTGGACATCGACGCGATAGCGCCGGCGCCGGGGGAAAGGGAGATGATCCAACTGGCCACGAAAAAGGCCAGCCACGTATCCAGTGCCATTGCACACCTCAAAGGGGGAGTTTGCCGTTGTGCCCTTAAGCTAACTCCGCCGAGCAAAGGCTGGCTATCGATTTTTTCCTAGCGATCGCCCGGGAACACATGAGTGCCCGGCCAACGCCGCACCGAACGCTGGAAGAACAGGCTGTTGGGCACCTGCACGATGGCGCTGTCGGTACCGGCGGCTTCCACTTCGATCAGCGTGGTGTACAGCAGGTTGATCGCCACGACCCGGCCTTTTACCCCCGGTTTGTCGACGGTATCCACCAGCTCCACGATGTCCCCAAGACGAAACGGCCCGACGGTAAAGATCAGAATCGCGCACAGCAGGTTGGACAGTACCGACCACATGGCGAAGAACGCCACCGCCGCCACCGCCACAAACCCCGACAGCGCGGTCCACAGTACCGTGGCGGACACGCCCAGGCGGCCCAGCACGAAGATCAGCGCACTGCCCATGATCAGCCAGCGCAAGCCGCCGCGCAGGGGCATCAGCAGTTGTGGCGGGAACGGGTAACGCTCGCCCAGGCGGGTCAGGCCTTTGGCCACGAAGCGCTGGGCGAGGTAACCGCCCAGCAGGATCAGCAGGATCTGCACGCCGATCCACACGGGCTCGACCCATTGCGTAGGGATCGGCAGTTGCAACGCTTCCATCAGGACAGCGCCTCCAGCTCCGCTTGCAGGCTTTCGAGCAATTCGAGGGCTTCCATCCAGGTTTCCTCCAATTGCCCTTCGCGCACCTTGAGCTTGGCCTGTTCGGCCAGCAGGTCGCGCAGCTCGTCCTTGCGTGCGGCTTCGTACACGGCGCTGTCGCCCAGGCTGGCTTCGATCTTGGCCAGGCGCTCATGCACCTTGCCAAGCTCGGCTTCGAGCTTGTCGGCTTCACGCTTGTGCGGCGCCAACTGCTGGCGCAGCGCGGCGGCGGCCTGGCGCTGGGCCTTCTTGTCGGTTTTGTCCGGGTTGACCGGAGTGTTGCTGGCCGGCGCGTTGCGCAAGCGGTAATCGGTCAGCCAGCGGGCGTAGTCGTCCAGGTCGCCGTCGAACTCTTCGACTTTGCCGTCGGCTACCAGCAGGAAGTTATCCGTGGTGCTCTTGAGCAGGTGGCGATCGTGAGACACCACCAGTACCGCACCGCTGAACTCTTGCAGGGCCATGGTCAGCGCCAGGCGCATTTCCAGGTCGAGGTGGTTGGTCGGTTCGTCGA
>Ga0308159_1005655_pt1 | contig 10429 bp, 10 predicted proteins | sample PhyCR1_FD_201040 | JGI IMG/M metagenome (GOLD analysis project Ga0308159, IMG submission 201040) | Phyllosphere microbial communities from UC Gill Tract Community Farm, Albany, California, United States - DLSLC.R1 | ecosystem: Host-associated > Plants > Phyllosphere > Unclassified | place: USA... | reverse complement strand
ATATGGTTAAATATAGTGGTGTAGTATGTGTCGGAATGGCAGAATGAAATAATCCTGATATGAAGCAAAAGTGGTGCCCTCTGCCTCGGAATATTTAATTGCCTCAAACAAAAACTGGTGTACTTTCGCTCGGAATGACTGGTGTACTATGCCTCGGAATGGGTGGTGTAGTATGGGTCGGAATATCCAGGTGGTTTGGAGATTGGACCGTTTAGGAAGAAGCTTAAAACATATTATTGATTTAGTCTTAAATTTAAGTGATCAGGGAATTATCATTACAGGTTTAACCGATGGGGTTGATACTGCAACAATCAATGGTAGGCTTTTCTTAAATATAATGGCGTCATTAGCGGAGTACGAAAGAGAACTAATCAGAGAAAGAACCAATGCTGGTTTACAATCTGCCCGGGCAAGAGGTAGAACTGGCGGCCGGCCAAAAGGGTTTACGAAAGACACCATCTCCAAATTGTTGGTTATGCGCTCCGTATACAAAGATTTTGATAAAACTCCTGAAGAGATTTATAAAGGACTTCAATTAACCAGGGCAACATTTTACCGCTATGCTAAAATTCTCGACTCACACACCAATGAGGAAATAAAAAAACTACAGAAAAAATAGTAAACGATCCTTTAACTAAAATATAGTCTTTTAGATGCATTACTTATAAAATTTATCTTCATTTTATCCATTAAACTTAACAAAACTATTTTAAATTCTTAGCCATTGCTTTCCTAAAGATAATTTTGTTTTTACGAACTTGCCTAAGAATCCGGGGTTCATTCATCGTTTTACTTGCGCGTCTAGCATAGGACAAATACGATCCTCTTGATTCAATCTCTTTTTCGCTGAAGACAAAGGAATAATAGCCGTTCGCATTTTTTTCCAGTCTTCGCCTTTTTTTGATAACTCGTTCTTTTTCGAGGTTCACTTGCTCGTATATCTTCTTCAACTGGCGTGGAAACAGTACTTTTCCAGCCGATGGGCATGACCTCTTCACTTTCCTTTTTACAGAGCCTACCATTCGCCTATAGTATTTTGAAAGATTTGCGGACTTGATTAGCGTTTGGTATCCATAAAACTCAAAACCTAAATAGGTAAGCGGTTTACCAATGGTCATTCGACCATCCCTAATTAAATGAGATGAAATTCTATTGATTTTCGGACTTACTTCAACTGTTTTGAATAAAAACTTCTCGGTTTTTTCTTCGCTGATTTCAACGTTGCTTTTCTTGATTTCTTCCAGGACAAACTTTTCCACCTCATCAGCCTGATCTGATTCGCATATAATCATGATGTCATCTGAATATCTGCGGTAAAAACCGCCACGCGCTTCAACGATATTTTGAAGGATAGTTAAATCGAAATCAAACAAATAAAGATTTGCGATAACAGCACTGATCGGAAGTCCCTGGGGAATGCCAACCTGTTCCCCATTTTTCATAAATGGCCGCTTATATATTTTGATCTTTTTATCCTTAATTGCCTTTCTGAACTCCTTCGGTGATTCATAAAAAGCTTCTATTCCCCTATACTTTCTGATCGCTGCCAACCTTTTTTCATCAAAACCGGCTCTCTTACCATTCTTGATGCTTTTTACGCGAAGTTCATCACGAAGGATATACCTAAAATCCGTTGCGGAATTGAATACATTAAAATCGTCATCGGGTAACCTACTGACATTGAGCAGCTCACACCATTTTTTTTTGATCAATTCGTGGTTCAATTCACTAAAAAAGCTTTTGATATCAAACATCAGAACCGAACACCCCGTTAGCGAACGTTTTTTTATTTCATTAAAAGCTTCATTAGCAAAATGTATTGTGCTTTTTCCAGGAATTTTCTCAAACACAGGTTCTTCAACATTCTCAGTCTCTTCCAGAATTTTACGATAGGCAATGATACAGTCGCTCAGCCCTTCATGCTTTGACAGTTCATCTTCATATAGTGCTAATAGTTTCGTTGCATACTTTCCGTAGATTAATGCGTCGATGTGTGTAGCGTAGTGCAACGGCCTGAGTTTCGCATTTTTCTTAGGTTTTCCATCTTTGATGTATGAATGAGCTCTTTGATTGGTATTGGGGATTTTTTTATATTTTCTTTCCTTGATTACAGAATGGATTAGAGGAAAGAAAGCATGTCTTGAAACAAATTGCTCGTTATTGATCTTGGTAAAAATCTCCTCATAACGTTTATAAACGTCTATTTTCGGCGTAATATGCAGATAACCACGGCTCTTTAGCCAGGATGGTCTTTCATCGAATGGAGGTATCATAAAGAAGCCGAACGGTGTGGTGTAACGGATAAAACTATAAACATTGACATACTTAATAAAAAGACAGGGTCAGTACCCAATAACTGAGTCACACAAAAAAGTCCAATAGTATATACAGAATAACAATTAAATTAATGAAGAATTTCCTAATTCAACTATTTATTAGTATATTAGTACTATGCTGTACTGGTTCTACTGACACTGTGGAAGCTTCGTCCAACACCAATCCTCTACAAGGAATTGAATGCGTGACGGCTCCATCTCGTCAAATAGATGCCATACATGACAATACTCTACCTGCCACCCTGTTTCATGTAGCAGTAAATCTTCTATTCAGGCGAAGAAAGTAACACCTTCCTAAAAAATTTTATAACCCGACTAAACGTCTATAATCCTCACACCGTAAGGCTTATACAAATATACAATATTCTTTTTAGTTTTACAGCCATGGAATCTAAACGCTTCAATATTGGTGATGTGGTGGCACTCTCTACTCACCCTTACTTCAATAATGGTGTTAATGTGATCTTGAGTGCAGATCACTTGTTGCTTTCGCCATTGATGGTCGTTAGTGAAATACATAAATCGACATTCGCTTTCGGTGGAAAAAAGGAGAAATCATTTAAATATAAATGTCTTTGGTTTTCCAATAAAACTAACAAGTTTGAGTATGGTGAAATTGAGGAATCTGATTTAAAGTTGATTGTAATGTCCGAAACAACAATTAATAAAAACTTTTTAACAAGAGGCAAACGTGTTGCTTTCAAAACTACACAAATGGAGCTAGGCAAGAAAAAATCATCCTTGAATTACGATGATACCACTATTACGGAGAATGCGGGCAGTTCCACAATTAGTAGCCTTTTGACCTTTCTACCACCGATAATGCAGGTCGTGGATGTTACACCACATTTAAGCAAACATCAGCTTGAGAACAAAGCAAAAGAAGAGATAAGAAAAGTCGTTTCATTGGACGTAAAACTCAATTACTTCGATCCAACAAATGACAAATTGCGTGAGGTTACCCTTCCACTGGAGTCCTTGGAACTGATCCATGAATTAGATGTCAAAACATTAAAACTGCTTAACCTGGCAATCAAGATTTCAAGGCATTTACTGGTTGATTGGGATGGCAAAACAACGCTATTCAAGCCGCGCAGTCTTGCATACCGCACGGGTCTGTACTTTTTGCGTGGTTATGATTTACTTTCCAACAGTATCGAGGAATTTGCTATTATCGGCGGTCTAAAATTAAAGCCCATTAAAAAACCTATTGTTAAAGTTGCACCTCAGTTTGATATTGAGACTACACCTGCTGCCGCCACACTAACTTATATTGAGAATGAAATTATTGCACTAATTACGGATGCTCAAGCCGCCAAGAACTACATCAGAATTAAATATAAAAACCGTAATGAGAAAATATCCTACAGAACCATTAAAAACTATAAGATTATTACGGTCAATGAAATGGGCTTGCATGTTTCCTATCTAGTAGGACATTGCCTTTTACGACACGATAAGCGTAGTTTTAGAGTTGACAGAATTCAAAGTATCGAACACTTGAAACTATTGTTTTAGTTTTGCTTTATTTGGAATTAATTAGTTTATCATAGTCTCCTTATTATCCATCGGATATTCTCAAAAAACGAATATTTTGCTGGTTCGAGACCCTATAGTATTTCGACCTATTGCATTTTGTTTTACCAATGAAGTGCTTAAATTATAAAGAATGAAATAGCGACCTATCAAGAAAAGAAGGCGATTGTATGTATAGGAAAAGAGTTGCTTATCTCTGAAAATTGATAAAATATTGGGACGGAAAAACCGGTGGTTATTTTTAGACCTTGCTCGACTTTAAAAGTAAAATCATTGAGTTGACAGAGATATATACTGGAGTTTTTCCATGGCGGCAGAGTTACTGCTTGAAGAATGGTTTTCAAAATGGCTGACAAATAAGAGTTAATATTCCCTGTCACTTACCATGCAATTCTGCCTGTTTCAGGATTCGTTTCTTCGCTAATGAATTGCCCTGTAACTCCGTCTTTACCTATCAATGCATATTTAACGATGCGTTTACCAGCGTCCTCAACTCTTCCTGTCCCAATATGATTACCAAAATCGGTGTCCGTATAACCTGGACATACTGCATTTACCTTAAATGCACTATTGCGTAATTCATAAGCCAGATGGATGGTGTACATATTAAGTATACTTTTTGACGAGTTATAGGCAAAGGCTTTTACACCGTAATACTTATAGTCGGGGTCGCTATGCAAAGTGAGTGAACCCAGACTTGAACTTACATTTACAATGCGGGGTTCATCCGATTTTTTTAATAGGTCTAATACCTCCTGTGTAATTCTGAGTACACCAAACACATTTGTTTCATACACATTTTTTAAGGTGTCAATACTTATCTCTGTGGCAGTCTGCGGCATCTCTCCTAAAATTCCTGCATTGTTTATCAGAATGTCTAATTTGCCTTGCTCTTTTTCGATTGTTTTCCTTGCCGATACAATTGTTTGTGAATCAGTTACATCCAAGGCAAGAGCTTTAACATTAGTAAAACCGTAGCAGTTCAATTTTTCTACGGCTTCATTGCCTTTTTCAAGGTCACGACTACCAATATATAGATATGTTCCTTTTTGCAACAGTTGTTTAGCGGTTTCAAAACCAATCCCTTTGTTGGCCCCTGTAATTAATGCAGATTTCATCTTATTTCGTTTAAAATTGTTGGTACAAATTAAACCCATAAAAAAACGGCATCGCTTAACATATGTGAAAAAATGATTACCGGATACTTTTTCTTATCCGGCTTAGTGATGGTGGCTTAATGCCCAAATAAGATGCTACGTAAGACAAGGGAATACGATTGATCATATTTGGATAGTTCTCAAGAAAAGACAAATAGCGTTCGGTTGCGTCTTTGGAAACCAATGGGCTTCTTCTGGTTAATTTTTCGGATTTATGTCTGGTAATAATTTTTGGAATGATACTATTTAATCCCACCAGGGCATCGCAGACTTCCTTCCAATCCTGCTTTGAAAAAACGACGAGCGTGCAGTCGGTTATCGCTTGCAAACTAGCAATCGGGATAAAACTACCGTCCGCATTCTCCCAGTCTGAAATCCAATGATTTTCTTCAATAAAGTAGCTGGTTATCTCTTCCCCTTTACCGTTGTGATAGTACACCCGCAGAACACCATCCACAATAAATCCTACCTGTTTACAGTGTACTCCGGCCTCCCAAAAAAGTTCTCCCTTTTTTAGCTGCACCCTTTTTCCTTTGCGAGCTATTGGATCGCGGTCTCCCAGATTCAAACTTCCAAATTGTAATAAAAAATGTAGGAATTCGTCCATCCTGCGAATTTAGTAAATTTAAAAATCCTGCAGGGGCACTGGGGCCCTTGATCACTTTTAAAAATAAGGTATCCCCTACAGTATATTTTTCTTTCAGCTGTAAGTTTCTATACACCAATTACGGCAAAGAGAAAAAATGTCTCACAAAACGAAGAAATTGGAGGTAATGGGCAAAGAGTAAGTAAAGGCGACATCAATCAAAGAGCAAAACTAAAAGGCCAAATAGACTTTACAAACGCTCTTATCTTATTGTAGGCAATTGATGACAGGTCTTTTTATTCTCTTGCTAAAGCAGACAAAAATAATTAAGGGTATCAATAGGTCACGTATTAAAATCAGAAAAATAAAAAATGATTCCTTAAGAGAGTATTCAAAGCTACAGAATTAACGAAGTGGTTCAATGAAAATGGCTTAAGAAATAAGAGTTTGTCTACGGATAAAGCTAGAAATGAACTTGTTAATATCAGCTTTGAGGCTTTTTTACAAATCCAAAGGGCACATAACCTTTTACGCGTTGATAACAGAAACAAAGAAACAATTCCAACTAAAGCCTAAAAGATTTGAGGTCCTTAGAACCTTAATGGAAACTATAAGTCAATCACATTTGGAATCAACAGATATGTATGAGGCAATGAAAAATAGTAGAAATCATATAAGACGTTCTGGTCGAAAAATTCATGGCTAATGCATGGGAACTACTCTTTTAACAAAAGGATTAGAGTTCGATACAGGTGTTCTAATTGATGTACATAGGTTTGATAGCCCCGAACATTTTATGTAGCACTTTCGAGATGTTGCAGAAATTGGTTATTTTCACTACTAGCTTTAATCTCTCTCCATATCCGCCATTAGAGGCTGCAAAAGCGATTGCCTAAGAAAGATTGGAAAACGCTTCGTCAGCCTTAATTAGCGAAAGTTGCTTTGATATTTTCAACAACCGAAAAGAATCGTTTGATTATTTCAGCCTGTAACACCACTGCTCGATCTCATAGCTTAGGTTGGTAGGCGATTAACAGTTAAACTGATACTCATTAATGAGTAATTGGATGAATTACGGATGTAATGTAGGCAGACTTTAAGTTAATGTTTTTATTTTCGAACTGTTATTTATCTAAATTATGTATATAAACTTTCACAAACACAATTATAATGCTCTTGATCCTGCTGAAGTCGCTCGATATGAAGAGAGAGATAAACATGCTTACAAAGAAGTGTTAAAAGATTGGTTCAATTCTAATCTTGACATTTTTGTCGAAAGGAAGTGGGAAGTAGAAGAAATTCATTACCTAAAAGAAATAAGCGACTTTATTAAACTAATAAGAGAAGCAGAAAGCATCTATGAATTAGGTTTTTTTACAAGTTGCGTTGCCTTGATTGGAGTTGCATCAGAAGATTTTTCAAAATATTTATCTATTAAAAATAACAAACCTGATCATATAACTGATGTATACTCAACTGGGCGAAGACGTGGGCAAACATACGATGTTAGCCAATTTACTCGCTTGAAACTTCAACTTGATGAGAACTTAATTGATGAGAATACTTATCTCCTAATGGATGAAATACGGAGCATACGGAATGATTGCTTACACTATAATCAAAACTTCAAGCAGAAAATTACTGCCGACATAAAGATTGAAGCTATCAGATCTCTGAATAATTTAAAAACGGTGCTAAAAAATACTATCGGCACTTTGATAGATGTTGAGGATTTTAAGGATTTATTTGAAGAACTTTTTGAAAATGAAAATTCCAGAAATTTTGAAGAAATAGCATGGAAACAAAAAAATATGCTTTCACACTTGCTACCTTTTTCTACTGTTCAAGATCCCAGTGTTAAAAAAGTTGTACGGTCTAATCTATATGTTGTATCAGAATTAGACGATGAAGAAATAACCCTTAGTGAATTGATTAAAAATGAAAAACTAGGGACAAATTTATTTGTATGGGTAGATTTGGATAAAGCAGCTTTAGACTTGATAAAAGAAAATGGAATTAAGCAAGGAGACACTGTTTTTGCAGTAATCTATTCCAATATAGCTATAGATGGACAAACACGTGGATGGTTTGTAAACAAAATTCATAAAATTAGCTCATAGTATAATATTATTTCATTCAGGTACTCCTCTACAACTAACTTGTTATGGATTTATGAATGTTTATTTTGGAAGGACAAGCTGTAGTATTTTATTAAATTAAAGTCATAACGCCTCAATAATGGATAAAAAAACAACAGGATCATGGTTGATCCACCATACTAATAAATTACAGGGGATAACCAGCCAAGAAGATTTTAAGAATACCTTCTTAGCAGGAAAATCTGGAATTTTATTATCTGCAATATCTGCAAATGCCCAAATGTCCGTAAATAAGGAAAGATTGGAAGTTTTGGCGAAGGCTGCGAATATTAGTACAATGTTCGAACTTCCGAAGGTTTTGGATGTATTAAAAAATCAGGGCCTAATTGATACTTCAGCTAGTGGTGGCATATCTGTGTTTGGTGTTACAACAGTAGTAACATTAGAGCACACAGCAGATATTTTTGATATATTAAAACCGAGTGCTACTGAGTTAGCGTCTCTTGCACTTGCCGAAAGAGCATCAACATCGCCAGTATTGACTACCGATGTGGCAGAGGAAATATCTGATACATATAAACTGTCTAACACAGATACCAAACAGCTTCTTTTACAAGCTGAGAAAATAGGTTTTGTCGATGCAGAAAATATATCAAAAGATGATAAATTGCTTTTTAATGGTAATTTATTTAGAAGGGATGCAACTAAAAAAATAATGTCAGTTATGGATTCTTTAAAAGCTGACGAAAAAATCAAGTTAGTTGAGTTAAGTGAGATATTAAAGGCCTCTGCTTGTGTTCCTGTGGATTACGCAAAAACCGTGCTTGGAAACACACTTTTTGAAAAAGTAACTGCTATTGGATTATATGATATTAGTATAGTAAGCAATTCAAAAGAAGAAGTAGGGTACTTAACGCTTCCATCTGCATTTTCAAAATACAGTAGCTCAATGGTTGATGATGCATTTGATTTAGCCAAAGCTTTCGTTAGTTCAGTAACCTACGGAATGACTAAAAGTTCGTATGTTAGAGGCCAAATTCAAATGGTAGATAAATTGCTAAGTGCTTTAGTTCGAGGAGAGTCGGTCGGACCTGTTCATGCGATTTCTGAAGATTATAAAGTGCTGGAGTTAAAAGGTGTTGTGGAGGTTCAAAAAGGGACTAAAAATGGGCGAACGGGACCTATGCTTAAATTACTAAAAAAAGAAGTGGGAGAACTTGCTCTTCAAGCAATACGGCAGGGTGATGTAAGTGAACATTCACTAACATCTTTACCCACTGCCGCTGTAACTACATTTAATGGCCCAGAAACCAATAGAGAAGTTGTTAGGCGAAAACAGGCAGCTAATAATCCCAAATCTACAAACGAGATGCTATCAATATTAAGAACTGGAGGAGGATTATGAGTTCCGACCAACAAAAGCTAACTAAGGGTTACCAAATGGAGGAGTTGTTAAGAAATTATTTTCTTAAATTAGGTTACTACGCAGTTCGTGGTGTACCTTTTATATATGAGGGATTTGAAGTTACCGATATTGATATCTGGTTGTATGGTAGAACATCCTCATTTTCCCGAGAAGTTATTATAGTTGATTCCAAAAATAAAAAAACACCACAAGCAATTGAGAGGATATTTTGGGTGCAAGGTTTGCGTATCGCGACAAAAGCTTCAAGTGCAATCGTAGCAACTACCGATCGTCGTCAGGAGGTAAAAGATTTTGGTAAAAAACTTAATACGACAGTTCTTGATGGTGTCTTTCTAAGTAGATTGATAAACTCTGATAATTCGAACAACGATCGTCTCACTGATGAAGATTTCTATAATGAATTTTCATTTTATCAATTAAGTAAGCTTGATGGTGATTGGAAAAATCGGATAAAACTTTCAAAAAGTCTTTTATCCATGGGATTATCTTTTGATAGTTGTAATAAGTGGCTAATTGAAGGAAGATTTTTTGCTGAACAATCAATAACAAAACAAAATCAGCGTGAACTTGCCCTACGTTGCTTGTATTTAATTTGTTCATTTATAGCAGTATCAGTGGACTTCGTGATGAAAGAGATATCATTTCAAGAACAACCTGAAAGAATTAAATTAATTAAAGACGGTTTTACCTATGGTTCTCGTGGTAATGCAGGCGTTAATAAAATGATTAACCTAGCAATGGGTTTAGTAGAACAACATGCAACTGATGGCAAGGTAATATCTCAGCAAGTCAGAAGAAGTGTTGAGCATCAATTTGAGCAATTGAATACTGGTATTTTGGCGGAATATTTTTCAAGAAATGAGGTATCAAGGAGTCTATTTAATGTGGCAAGAGAATTAGAAAAGATGGCTATGAGTAGACATTTTTTTACACATCAAATGGCAAGTGTAGAAACCAAAAGTTTGCTTTTTTGTCTATTAGATTATTGGGGTATCGCACGGAATTACTTTACCAAATAGGCATAAAGAGTAAAAGTTTAGTAACTCTTCACTCAAAAAATATTTCTAACTTGGATTGATTTTGAAACTAATGTCTACCGTTTCTGTAAGCTCCCCGTTTTTTAGAGCCATTTAAAAGTATAAATTGAAATAGGATGAGCCCCTTGAGCCCCTCCCTAAAAACTAGCCAGTTGAAACTAGAGAATTGGGCGTTGTACTCAAGGTTTCAATGAACTCATTCGGAGTAAAACCATCTAAGGAGCTATGTGGCCTGAAGGAGTTATATTCCTC
>Ga0308159_1005654_pt1 | contig 10430 bp, 6 predicted proteins | sample PhyCR1_FD_201040 | JGI IMG/M metagenome (GOLD analysis project Ga0308159, IMG submission 201040) | Phyllosphere microbial communities from UC Gill Tract Community Farm, Albany, California, United States - DLSLC.R1 | ecosystem: Host-associated > Plants > Phyllosphere > Unclassified | place: USA... | reverse complement strand
GCATTCGCGAGCAAGCCCGCTCCCACTTTTTTGATCGCGTAATGCCTCAGTGACCGCTGGCAGCAGGCCCGGCCTTCGCGGCAAACGGCGGCTTCGCCAGCCATACGATCAGAATCAACCCCATGAACCCCCACCCGAGCAGCGTGAAGTAATCCACGGTGGAGAGCATGTACGCCTGGCTGGTCAGGATCTGATCCATCTGCGCATACGCCGGCTGACTCGCCCCGCCCAGCGCGTGCAAGGTCTCGCGCGTGGCCGGTTCGAAGGTGCTGATGCTCTCGCTCATATAGGCATGATGCTGATTTGCCCGGCGAATCCAGATCCACGTGGTCAGCGATGCCGCAAAACTCCCGCCCAATGTGCGTAGGAAGGTCGCCAGACCGGCGCCATCGGCAATCTGGCTCGGCGGCAAGTCCGACATCAGAATGCTCAGCGTCGGCATGAAGAACAGCGCCACGCCAATACCCATGAACAACTGCACCAGAGCGATAGTCTGGAAGTCGACCTCGTTGGTGAACTCGGCGCGCATGAAGCAGCTCAGGCCGATCGCCAGAAACGCCAGCCCGGCGAGCAGTCGCAAGTCGAACTTGTGCGCGTATTTGCCGACAAACGGCGACAGCAGCACCGGCAGAATACCGATCGGCGCCACCGCCAGACCGGCCCAGGTCGCGGTGTAGCCCATTTGCGTCTGCAGCCATTGCGGCAGGATCAGGTTGATGCCGAAGAACCCGGCATAACCCAAAACCAGCACCAGCGTGCCGATGCGAAAATTGCGATAGGCGAACAGGCGCAGGTTGACCACGGGATGCTGGTCAGTCATTTCCCAAATCACGAACACCGCCAGCGCGACCACGGAAATCGCCGCGCCGATGATGATGAAGTTCGACTCGAACCAGTCCAGGTCATTGCCCTTGTCGAGGATCACCTGCAACGCGCCGACACCGATAATCCGATCGGCACGTTGATGAAGAAGATCCACGGCCAGCTGTAACTGTCGGTGATCCAGCCGCCGAGAATCGGCCCGGCAATCGGCGCGACCACCGTGACCATCGCCAGTAACGCCAGGGCCATCCCGCGTTTGGCCGGAGGGTACACCGCGATCAACAGGGTTTGCGTCATCGGATACAACGGCCCGGCGACCAGACCTTGCAGGACCCGAAAGCCGATCAGCTCAGGCATCGAAGTCGAGATACCGCAGAGAAACGACGCCAGCACAAACAGCATCGTCGCCCACAGAAACAGTTTCACCTCGCCGAAACGGCGGCTGAGCCAGCCGGTCAGCGGCAGCGCGATGGCGTTGCTCACGGCGAACGAAGTGATCACCCAGGTGCCCTGCTCCGAACTCACCCCCAGGTTGCCGGAAATCGTCGGCAACGCCACGTTGGCGATGGTGGTGTCGAGCACTTGCATGAACGTCGCCAGCGACAGGCCGATGGTGCTGAGCAACAGGCTGGGCGGCGTGAAAGAAGCGTTATTGCTCATTGTGAATCCTATGAAACCAGATTGGCGCTGCGTCAATTGTGGGAGCGGGCTTGCTCGCGAAAGCAGTGTGTCAGTCAACATCCATGTTGAATGTCAGTCAGCATTCGCGAGCAAGCCCGCTCCCACAGGGCCTTGGGTCAGTTCGGGAATCGGATTCAGCGCTGCGCGGTCTTGCCCGCCGCTGCGCTGTTGTCGTGGATCAACTGGGCAATCATCGCGTCCGCCTCGGCCAGTTGGCGCTCGTAGACGTTGGTGCTGAACGAGGCTTTTTGCGGTGGCTGCTGCGCCAGCACCGGGCCGCTCTGGTCGTGCAGATTCACTTCAACGTTGGTCGACAGACCGACCCGCAGCGGATGCCTGGCCAATTCCTCGGCATTGATGTGAATACGCACCGGCACGCGCTGGACGATCTTGATCCAGTTACCGGTGGCGTTCTGCGCTGGCAGCAAGGCAAACGCGCTGCCGGTGCCGGCGCCGAGACTGTCCACGGTGCCGCTGTATTTCACATCGCTGCCGTAAATATCGGCCTCGATATCCACCGGTTGGCCGATGCGCATGTCACGCAGCTGGGTTTCCTTGAAGTTGGCGTCGATCCACAGTTGATCCAGCGGGATCACCGCCATCAGCGCCGTACCCGGTTGTACACGCTGACCGAGCTGCACGGTGCGCTTGGCGACGTAACCGGTCACCGGGGCAATCAAGGTGCTACGCGCATTGGTCAGGTAGGCCTGACGCAGATCCGCCGCCGCCGACATCACATCCGGGTGCGACGACACCACGGTGTCGTCGACCAGCGCGCTGGTGGTTTTCAGTTGCTGTTTGGCATTGGCCAGGGCGTTCTGCGCCGAGGTCAGGTCGTCACGAGCGTGGGACAGTTCCTCCTGGGAAATCGCCCCGCCCTGCGCCAGATTCTTGCGGCGGTTGTAGTTGTCCTGCGCCTTTTGCACTTCGGCCTGTTGCGCGTTGACCTGGGCTTTCATTCCATCGACGTTGCTGTACAAGCCGCGCACCTGACGCACGGTGCGCGCCAGTTTGGCCTTGGCGCTTTGCAGGCCGACTTCGGCGTCGTTGGGGTCGAAGTTGACCAGCACCTGGCCTTCCTGGACCAGATCACCGTCGTCGGCGCCAATGCTGACCACGGTGCCGGTGACCAGCGGTGTGATTTCCACGACGTTACCGTTGACATAGGCATCGTCGGTGCTTTCGTTAAAGCGCCCGATGAATTCGTGATAGGCCCAGACGCCGGCGATGGCGAGCAGGACGACCACGGCGAGGGCCAGCAGCATCACCTTGCGCTTGCGCGGGTTGCCGGTGTCCGGGGTGTTGTCTTGAGCTTGGGTGTTTTCGGCAGTGGCCATGACAAATACCTTGAATTAGTAGTGCGACGAGGCTGGGCTGGCGTTGGCTGCATTCAGGATTTCTGCCTGAAAGCCGCCGCCCAGCGCTTGCATCAGTTGAATCGACAGGTCGATCTGCTCGGCATTGAGGGTCGCCAGTTGACGCTGGGCCTGGAGCAATTGCTGCTCGATGCTGAGCACGTCCAAATAGTTGCCGATGCCGGAACCGTAACGCTGGACCGCGGTGTTGTAAGAATCCTGAGCGATGTCGGTGGCGTGCTGCTGCGCGCCGATCTGCCGGCCGATATCGCGCAGCTGATTGATGGCGTCGCCGACATCGCCGAGGGCTTTCACCAGACTTTTGTTGTACTGCGCCACGGCGAGGTCGTAATCGGCGTCACGCGCATCGAGGTTGGCGCGCAGGCGTCCGCCATCGAAGATCGGCAGCGACACGGTCGGCGCAATGTTGAAGAAACGGCTGGCCGAACCGAACATCGCGTCGCCCAACAGAGACTCGGCACCGGCCGACGCGCTCAGGTTGAGATTCGGGTAAAAACGCGTCTTGGCGGCGTCGATATCCTTGCTCGCCGCCTCGACACGCCAGCGCGCCGCGACCAGATCCGGGCGGCGGCCGAGCAGCTCGGCAGGCAACACCGATGGCACCGCGACGGCGCTGGCTTGCAGGACTTTTGGTCGCGCGATTTCGTTGCCGCGATCCGGGCCTTTGCCGAGCAATACCGCCAGCGCGACCTTTGCGCTGTGCAGGCGTTTTTCCGCGTCGATCAGGCTGGCCTGGGAACTGGCTTCCAGACTCTGTGTTTGCTGGAACTGGTACTGGCTGTCGATCCCCGAACTCAGGCGGCGCTGGCTCAGGTCGAGCATCTGCCGGGTGCGTTTGAGGTCTTCATTGGCCAGGTCATAAACGATATGCGCTTGCCCCAAATCGCTGTAAGCGCGGGCGACGTCAGCGGCGAGGGTCAACTGCGCAGCCTGACGATCGACTTCGGCGGCGCGCGCTTCACCGAGCGCAGCTTCCCAGGCATCGCGCTGGCCGCCCCACAGGTCGAAGTTGTAATTGAAGCCGGCGCTGACATTGCGCACCGTCGAATAAGCGCCGCCCTGCCCCAGCGGATCCTGATCACGGGCCAGCCGCGAACGGCTGATGCCGGCGCTGGCGTCGAGGGTCGGATAACGCTCGGCATCGGCGGCATACGCGGCGGCGCTGGCCTGATGGGCGCGAGCGGCGGCGATCTGCATGTCCGGGCTGTCGTGCAGCGCTTCGCGGATCAGGCCGTCGAGCTGCGGATCGCCGAGACTGGTCCACCAGTCGCTCTTCGGCCACGCCGCCGGCGACAGGCTGACGCCGTCCAGAGACTGCGCTGTCTTCAGGTTCGCGGCGTCAAGGCGCTGACCTTCGGTATCGAGGCCGCTGTAGTTGGCGCAACTGGCGAGGATCATCGCCGACAGCAGCAGGGTCAGGCTGCTGCGCAAGGTTTTACCGCTCATTGTGGTCACCTAAGCGCTGGAGGGTGATCGGGTCACCAGCCGCCAGCAGGATTTTCTTGAGGATGTATTCGAGGGTTTTCAGCTCTTCTCGGGAGATGGCACCGGCCAGTTCATTCATCGCATCGGCGCCAATCTGCGGCAGGCGATCGGTCAGTTGCTGGCCCTGTCCGGTCAGCTTCAACTGCACCTGCCGGCGGTCGTCTTCGCTGCGTTGGCGCAGCAGAAAACCTTTCTGCTCCAGACGATCGAGCATGCGCGTCATCGACCCGCTGTCCAGCGACAGATGCCGGCACAGCTCGGCCGGGGTGTCGACGCCGAACTGGGCCATGATGATCAGCACCTTGAACTGCGCGGCGGTAATGCCGTGGGGCTCCATGTGCGTGTCGATGATCCGGTCTTTGAGCAGCGCGGCACGGCCGAGCAACAGGCCGAGATGGCAATGCTTGAATTCATCGGGGGTGAAATGCTTCATCGATCCACCTGATAACTGCCTAGGCAGTGAATGTATGTCGAGATGTTACTGCCTAGGCAGCGAATGTCAACGCAATAGTTAGCAGGCTTGGTAATTAGTCACTGACCGGTCACGCTGAATCGTTCCCACGCTCCGCGTGGGAATGCAGCCGGGGACGCTCTGCGTCCATTTTTGAGAGCGGGGACGCAGAGCGTCCCTTGAGGCATTCCCACGCAGAGCGTGGGAACGATCATTGAAGGGAGCGAGAGCTAGAAATCCCGCTTGTAGAAAATATCCAGCGAACTCGCCACGCCGCTCGCCGCTTCGACGTAGACCTTCTTGCTCAGTTTGTAGCGCAGGGCAATCGTGCTGGCCGGTTCGAAGACGCCGACGCCGTAACGCAGGCTGAGTTTTTCGGAGATGTTGCCGCTGGCGACGACGCTGGTGTCATTGCCGCTGCCTTGGGTGTCGAGCTGGAAATCCTCGATGCCCAGATCCTTGGCCAAACCACTGGTGACCCCGGCACTGCCCATCAGACCCAGGCCCAACGCGGCTTGCGCGAGCATGTTGTTGTCTTCGCCGTTGGTGCTCAGCGGACGACCCAGCACCAGATACGAAAGTGCCTGTTCCTGGCTCATCGCCGGTTCGGAGAAGATTTGCGTGGTCGGCTGTTCGGCGCTGCCGCTCAGGCGAATGCCGGCGATCACGTCGTCGGTCTGGCGGATCGCTTCGATGTCCAGATACGGCTGGTCGATGGGCCCGGCGAACAGCAGACGCGCACGCCGCACCGTCAGGCGCTGGCCGTAGGCGCGATAGCGGCCGTCGTTGAGCCAGAGTTCGCCGCGGGTGTCCATGTTGTCGCCGATGTGCACCTGACCCTGCAGATTGGCAGTCAGGCCGAAACCGGCGAAGCTCAGCTTGTCCTGGCCGACAATCACGTCGATGTCCATTTTCATCGCGATCGGCGGTTTGCCCTCTTCGGTCTGCGCGCCAACGATGATGGTGTCCTCGGAGACCTTCACGGTCGATGGCGGCAGCTCACGCACGGTGATTTCGCCTTTTGGCACAAGCACCTTGCCGGCAACCTTCAGCTCGTCGCCGGCCATGGAAATTTTCAGATCCGGGGCCATTTCCAGTTTGGCGTAAGGTTCAACGCTGACGGGCAATTGCGTGCCCTTGAGCGCCAGATCGACCACCAGCGCCTGCCCCCAGGCGACACTGCCATCGAGGCTGCCCTGGCCGGTCTTGCCGCTTTTCCAGCCGCCGTCCAGACGTACCGATTCGCCGGCGATCGCCGCGGTCAGTTGCAGGTTTTGCAGCTCCATCGGCAGTTCCGCGCCGGACACTTCGCCATCGCTGAGCTGCACCGTCCCGTTGACCAGCGGTGCGAGCAGGCCACCGGAAATAGTGCCGCTACCATTGAGCCGGCCGGTGAGTTTTTCCACCATCGGCACAAACGGCCGCGCTACCGACAGGTCGAGACCGGAGAGGCGGAACGAGCCGCTCAGCGGTTTGTTTTTTGGCAGCGGATCAAGCTGCGCCCGCACCATCAATTCGCCGAGTTTGCCGCCGACGAAATCAAGTTCGGTGTCGACGCGCTTGGGTGTGAGTTTGCTGCTGAGTTTGAGCGTCTGGTACGGGAAATCCAGCCAGCGATCCTTGTCGCGCACGCGCAAAGTGCCGCCGCTGGCATCGACACTGACCACGCCGTTCGGGCCGCTCGCTGGCAGGTCCAGTTGCAGATCAGCGTTGAGCCGGCCCTGCCAGGCGAAGTCTTTGGGCAGCCACTGCGCGAGGCTTTCGATCGGGAATTGCTTGAGGTGATAACGCAGCTTCGGCTCGGGCATCAGGCGCTGATCTTCGCCACACAGGCTGGCGTTGCCGGACAGCCAGCAATGCGCGCCGAAATTGATCTGACCGTCCGCCAGGCGCTCCAGTCTGGCCGGGCGTTGCAGCTTCCAGTCCTGACCACCGGCCTGAATGTCACCACTGGCCAGGCGTCCGCGCCAGTGGCCCTTGTCCAGATTGCCGTCCAGACCCAGCGCCAGTTTCAGCTTCGGCCCGATCAAATCAAGGTTGAGTTTCTGGCTTTTGATATCGCCCTGAGCATTGGCAGTCAGGGTGCCCAGCGCGGTGTCGCCGGTCTGAATGCCGCTGCCTTTGAAATTGATCTTCGCCCGCTGCGCGCTGTCGAGCGTGGCGTCGAGGTTGAGGCTTTGCAGGCGGTTGTCCTGAAAGGCCAGTTGCGACCCTTGCAGATCGAGCTTGCCCTGCGGCGCTTTCAGCGTACCGGCAACGTTGACCTGACCGTTGACCTGCCCGCGCAATTGCGGCCATAGCTGCGCGAGACGCGGCAGCTTGATATCGATCTGCCCGCCGAGTTTGTCCTGCAGGCTGCCCTTGCCGTTGATGCTGTTGTCGCCGAGGCGGATTTGCAGGGCGTTGAGGTTCCACCGCTCGCCGGCGCCGTCAGCCTTGGCCTGCAGAATCGCCGGTTGCCCGCGCAATTTGCCTTTGAGGTCGAGGTCGGCGCTGAGGCTGAGCTGATCATTCTTCATCTCGCCTTTGCTCTGCAACGGCCCGGCCAGCGTGCCCGGCAGCTCCGCGACCCAGTACGCCGGGTTGAGCGCCGACAGATCCAGCGCGGTATCCCAGGCGATGCCGTCGGCGAAGCGCACATTGACGTGCCCTTCGGCCTTGCCCTGCCCGGCTTGCATGATCAGTTGCGGCAAAGCGATCTGTTCAAGGTTGCCGCTGAACGGACTGCTGAGGGTGAACGCCCCGGCCGGGCCATCCAGCGCGGCGTCGAAGTTGCCGAGGTATTGACCGTCGGTGTAGGACACTTCGCCAGTGAGAGTACGCAACGTGACTTGCGGCTCGTCGATCTCCGGATAGAGCCGGTGCCACGGAAAGTCTTGCCAGTTGACATTGGCCTGAGCGCTGAGGCCTTTGCTCCAATCGAGATTGCCGGTGAGCTTGAGGCTTTGCGTGTCGTTGGCGTTGAGGTCGAGCCCGGCGATCTGCGCACCATTGGCGTCGACCTTGCCTTTTAGCAGCAGCGCCACCGGGGATTTGTCGGCGGGCAGCGTGGCATTGCCGAGCAGTTGGTAACCGTTTTTCAGGTCGCCTTCGCCCGTGAGCACAAGCTGATTGAATTGCAGGGTGTCCGGCAGATCGGCGCTCGGCTTGAACGCGTCGCTGGTGATACGCAGCCTGGCCGGAAGGTTTTCGGCCAACGCTTGCAGTTCTCCGTTCAACTGGCCGTCGAGGTAGCCTCGGCTGTCGGCGTGCAGGTTGAGGGTTTTCAGCAGGTCGCCGTCGACCTTCAGCGCCAGCGTCCACGGCTCGCTGCCCGGAGCGGGCAAAGTCAAATCGCCGTGAATATTCAGCGGCCAGTTGCCGCTCGGTTGCAGCAGGCCGGAGAGGTTCAGGCTGAGTTCGTCGCGCTGCAATTTCACGCTGTCGATCTGCAGGCCCTGTGCGGTCCAGTGCGCCGCCAGTTGCAGGCCCCTGAGCTGTTCGCTGCCGTTGAACAACAGGCTGCCGACCTCGACATCGCCCAGTTCGACAGCCAGCGGCAATTGCAGGTCCGGCAGTTTGACCGGGCCGCTCTCGGTGGTTTCTTCGCTCGGCGGGAATTGCAGGATCACCTGATTGGCCTTGAGCTGATCGATGCACAAGGTCATGCGCGTCAGGCACAGCGGCGACCAGGCGAAGATTGCCTTGTCCAGCTCGACACGGCTGGTGTCCTGCTGCCAGACCAAGTGATCGGCGCTCCATTGCCCAGCGAGGCGACCGTGGAAATTTTCCACGCTCAGGCCCGGCACCAGACCCAGTACCCAGCGGCTGCCCGCCTGCGTGCCAAGCAACGAGGCGAGGCTCAAGACGATCAACAAGACCAGCGCCAACAGCGTCAGCGCCGTTATTTTCACACCACGCTTCACAGCTCAGGCCCCATGGAAAAGTGCAGCCGGATGCCGCCGTCGTCGTCCAGCGCATGGGCCAGGTCAAGGCGGATCGGCCCGACCGGTGAGACCCAGCGCACACCCACACCGACCCCGGTCTTGAGGTCGGGCAGTTCGAGTTTATTGAAAGAGTTGCCCTGGTCGACGAAGGTCGCGACGCGCCATTTCTCGGCAATCGAATACTGATACTCGACGCTGCCGGCAATCATGTAGCGGCCACCGATGCGGTCGCCGTCAGAGTTTTTCGGCGACAGGCTCTGGTAGTCATAACCGCGCACGCTCTGATCGCCACCGGCGAAGAAGCGCAGCGACGGCGGAATCGAGTTGTAGCCATTGGTGGCGCTGCCGCCGACCTGCACGCGACCGAGCAAGCGATGCTTGTCAAACACCGTCGTCAGGCCCTTGACCAGCGCGGTGCCATATAAAAGGTTGTTGTCCGAACCCAGGCCTTCCTTGGCCACTTTGCTTTCGAAGCTCAGGCGATAGCCATTTCGCGGGTCGATGCGGTTGTCGCTTTTGAGGTACGAATAGCTGATACCGGGCATCAGCAAGGTGCTCAGGCCCGAGTCGTCGCCAAGTTCGTATTCTTCGCGCTGCCATTTCAACGAGATCACCCGCTGCCAGCCGCTGGGCAGCTTGCTGTGCCATTCGGGGCCGAAGGTCAGCAGCTTGCTGAGGGTGTCGGAGCCTTCGATGTCTTCGAACTGATAGCCGCCGGCCCAGCGCAGTTTGTCAGTCAATGGCGGGTCGAGCGGAATGTCGTAGAACAGCCCGACGTTTTGCCGTGGCGCTGAAAGCTCGGCTTCCCAACCATAACTGTCGCCCTGCGGATTGACCCAGTGGCGCGTCCAGTTGGCTTTGATGCGCGGGCCGACGTCGGTCGAGTAACCGAGGCCCAGGCCCATGGTGCGCGGTTTGCGCGTGTCGAGTTTGACGTCGACCGGGATCACCTGGCCTTCGGCCGCCGTCGGTGCCGCGTCGACGCGCACGCCTTCGAAATAGCCGCTCGATTGCAGGTCGCGGTTGAGTTCGGCGATCAGTTCGGAATCATAAGGCTCGCCGGCCTTGAACGGCACCATGCGTTGCAACAGGTCTTCGTCGAACGGCGTATCGCCCTCGAAACTGACTTTGCCCAGCGCATAACGCGGGCCGCTGTCGTAGATCAATTCGATATCGGCCACACCTGCGCGCGGATCGACCATAAGTTTTTGACTGCTAAAGCGCCCGCTGAAATAACCGAAACGCGAGGCCTGATTCTGGATCAGCCGTTTGGCGTCCTCGTAACGGCCGTGGTTGAGCACAGCACCGGACTTGAGCAGGTCGCTTTTCGGCACGCGGAAAGATTTGAGTGAGGCCGCCGGGCCGTCGACGCGGACGGTGACGTTGCGCAGACGGATCGGCTCGCCGGGATCGATGTTGAGCACCAGTCGCGGTTTTTCTCCGCCCTTGACGTCACTGTCGATCTGCGGCTGATAGTAGCCCAGCGCTTGCGCTGCTTTGCGCGCCTGCTCTTCGGCGCCGCGACTGAAGCGCAGCAAGGCTTCTTCGTCGCGATCGCCGAGGCTGCCGATATAGCCTTCTATATTGGCTTTGAGTTCATCGTTGGACGGCTTGATCCGTACATCCAATTCACTTTGCGCCAGCGCCGCGCAGCTGGATAACAGCATCAGCACGCCGCTGGTAAATCTT
>Ga0308159_1005653_pt1 | contig 10431 bp, 4 predicted proteins | sample PhyCR1_FD_201040 | JGI IMG/M metagenome (GOLD analysis project Ga0308159, IMG submission 201040) | Phyllosphere microbial communities from UC Gill Tract Community Farm, Albany, California, United States - DLSLC.R1 | ecosystem: Host-associated > Plants > Phyllosphere > Unclassified | place: USA... | reverse complement strand
ACTGGCGAAATAACAGTAGCCGATATTATACTTACGAAAAAGCAGATCGTGGCCATCAGCGGTTTCGGGTGATTGAGGTTGATGTGCAAACAGGTAAAATCAGAAATGTTATTGATGAAAAAACAAAATCATTTATTTATGAAAGCAGGATTTACACCCGTTATCTGCCAAAAACAAATGAAATACTTTGGAGCAGTGAGCAGGATGGTTGGCAACACCTGTATTTGGTAAATGAAATCACCAAAAAACAACAATTAATTACCAGGGGAAACTATGTTGTACGTGATATTGATAGCGTTGATGTGGTGAAACGACAGGTATGGTTCAAAGCGAGCGGAATGAATCCTGGTGAAGATCCATACTTTATCCACTACTACCGGATTGGTTTTGATGGGAAAGGACTAATCAATTTAACCCCGGAAATTGGAAATCATGCGTTAACTTTCTCACCCGACAGGAAGTATTATCTTGATACTTATTCGCAGGTTAATGTTGCGCCGATAACAAAATTGAAATTAACGGCTAGTACCAAGGCGTTGCAGGAAATTGAACACGGAGATGTTCAGGTTTTCTTAAACACTGGTGTGAAATTGCCGGAGGTTTTTGTGGCGAAGGGCAGAGATGGAAAAACGGACATATGGGGGCTGGTATGTCTGCCATCCAAGATCGATTCCAGTAAATCCTACCCGGTTATCGAATATATTTATGCCGGTCCGCAGGATAGTTTTGTGCCGAAAAACTTCCTGCCATTTAGCGAAATGCAAAGTATGGCAGAATTGGGTTTTATTGTAGTACAAATGGATGGCATGGGCACAGCCAACCGATCAAAAGCCTTTCATGATGTTTGCTGGCAAAATCTGGCCGACGCTGGTTTTGCTGATCGTATTTTGTGGATGAAAGCAATGGCCGCAAAATATCAGAATGCCGACCTTGATAAGGTTGGGATCTATGGAACTTCAGCTGGTGGGCAAAATTCTACAGGAGCGTTGCTCTTTCACCCCGAATTTTATAAAGCTGCAGTTTCTGCATGTGGATGCCATGATAATCGAATTGATAAACAATGGTGGAATGAGCAATGGATGGGATATCCCGTTGGACCACACTATGGAGAACAATCCAACATTACCAACGCAGCCAAACTGCAGGGGAATTTATTTTTAATTGTTGGTGAGGCCGATGAAAACGTTCCACCAGAATCTACCTATCGCCTGGCCGATGCACTGATTAAAGCCAATAAAGATTTTGATATTCTGAGTATTCCAGGGATGGGACATAGCGATGGAGGCATTTATGGCCGCCGCCGAAAAAGAGATTTTTTTGTTAAACATCTCTTAAATGTCGAGCCTCCAAACGTCAACTCGGTTACTCAGGTAAAGTAAATTACTCTAACGTATTCGTTATTGAAACGGAATTTCCGCACAGAGGCATTGTTTTTTTTGAATCAGTTTGCTTCAATTGATAAGTAAGCGGCATCTCGCAACAGGAAATCCTGAGCATTACAGGATCAAAATTAGAAATAGCAAAATTTATGATAAATAACCTCCATTTAAAGCTTTCACTATTGTTGATGTTTTGCTGTCTTTGTGAAATGCTTCATGCGCAAAAAGCACATTTAAGTAAATCGCAGGGCAACCCGATTATTCCTGGTTATTTCGCAGATCCGACAGTGAAAAAATTTGGTGATACGTATTACATTTACGCCACCACCGATGGAAATGGAGGTGGTTTTGGTCCTTCGCAAGTATGGAGCTCAAAAGATTTTGTGAATTGGACCATGCAAGATATGAATTGGCCAACCACTCATCATTACTGGGCGCCAGATGCCATGCAGGGTGCCGATGGCAAATATTATTTATATTACTGCCAGCCGGTCGAAATATTTGGTGCATCTTCAAACTCACCAGTAGGCCCGTGGATGCCACTGTTGCCACCCGGAAAGCCCATTGTTCCTAACTTTTTGGTGCCTAATGTGATTACCCTCGATGGACAAACTTTCAAAGATGACGATGGCAAAAATTACATGTACTGGGGAACCTGGGGTATTTATCCCAATCATGGTTGCGGCGTAGGTTTATTAAACGATGATATGAAATCGTTTGCTAAGCTTGCACAAATTCCTAATACTGATGCGAAAGATTTTTTTGAAGCACCTTTTGTGTTTAAAAGAAAAGGTATCTATTACCTAACTTATTCATCCGGATATTGTGAGGATGGAACCTACAGGGTGCAATATGCCACATCAAACCATCCCATGGGACCATTTAAATATGCTAGCCAAAATCCAATTCTGGCTACAAATGCAGATGGCACCGTACATGGCCCCGGCCATCAATCGGTTTTACAGCAGGGCGATGATTTTTATTTGATTTATCACCGACACAACAATCCGCATAACGATGGCGGTTACCACAGACAGGTTGCTGCCGATAAGATTGTTTTTGATGAGCAGGGCAACATCCTCAAGCTTGTGCCCACACATACGGGCGTTGGTTATCTGGCAAAAAATGTCAATCCTTATCCAAATTTAGCTTTAGCAAAAGCCACAACAGCTTCGTCATTCTATGATGATGATTTTAAAGCAGATTATGCCGTTGATGACAATAACGGAACGCTTTGGAAAGCTAAGAACAATATTGGTTCGGCATGGTTACAGGTGGATTTAGGCCAGATTCAAGCTATAAAAAGTGTGCATACGCAATTTGAATATGCCACCTGGTACTATCAATATAAAATCGAATATTCTACCGACGGTAAATTGTGGAAATTATACGCCGACCGCAGTAAGAACACCCAGCATGGTAGCCCGATGGTTGATTTTGGGAATGTAAAGGCAAAATACCTCCGTACTACAATTTTACGCACTGAATATCCCGGTTTAAACAAAGCAATTTGGAATATCAAAGTTTATAGCAATGATGCCTATAAGCCTGTGATGAATACAAAAATAAAGCCTTGGGAATCATTGCAACGGTTTGAATCAAAAGGTCTGGTTGTCAATTTGGATCTGGATAGCCTCCGCATTGGTGCAATAGTTAATCAGGTTCCGAATAAAGGAAAGTTAGGTGGTGTATTTAGCCCTATTGATGCAAATAAACCCGTTACATCGATCATTGATGGCAAAAAAGTACTGGTTTTTTCTGGTGATGAACGGCTGTTATCAACTCATGTGGCACCTTCATCCTTGCTTGGGAACAGCAGTTATAGTGTAAGTATGTGGGTTTTAAATCCTGATATTGAGAAAGAAGAAACCATCGTTTCGTGGACAGCTAAAAGTGGAGACAATCTAACTCATGTTGCTGTGGGTTATGGTAACCATAAAAACGCTGGTGCTGCCAGCCATTTAGGTTGGGCAGATTTAGGCTATAAACAGTTGCCAAAAGCAAACCAATGGCATCACATTGTGATGGTTTTTGATGGTACAATGGAGCGGATTTATGTTGATGGAAAAATCGATCGGGCAGAACGAAGAATGCTTTTTATCAAAAACCTCAGCCGTTTCGTTATCGGGGGAAATTCAGATGGCAGTGCAGGATTTACGGGGGCTTTGGCATCGCTGAAGATTTATGATATTCCTTTAGATGAGGAAACCATAAAATCGGCTTTTGCAGAAGGAATTAAAAATAACACTTTGGCTTACGCCGATGCAAAAAACCTTGAATATGGCAAGCTCAACAACTGGGCGAATAATGGCGCCGCCTTGGGTGAATTTAAAATCAATGGGAAAGTGGAAGATGTGAACGGTAAAATTGCTGTAATCCTCGCCAACGACGGTGAAGTTTTATTAGATGAAAGATTGCAAAAAAACTTAAATTTTTCGAAACCATTTACAGCTATTTTTTCCATTCAACCAACATTGGGTGCACAAACCAGGTTATTTTTTGGTAAAAATCTTCAAACAGTTAAAATTGATGGTAACGGCAAATGGCAACAGGTAATTTGCGCTTATCGCCAGGGAAAACTGAATATTTACATCAATGGGAAACAGATGAATCATGTATTGGTTCCCCATCAACAGGCAGAACCAAATCTTTTAATGCAGAATGCTGGCGAAACAACGATAAAATATACAGCCATATCAAACATTTCAATTTATAATTACGGCCTAAGCGAAAAAGCATGTTTAGATGAATTTGATTTCTGGAAAAGAAACACAATTACTAGTCAATTAAAAGCATTTTTTACTACAAAACCATTGGCATTAACTCCAGAAATGATTTATATGGTAGCTAATAAACCTGAGTTACCTGGAACCAATCTGGAATATCTTTTCTCCAGGGTTGATCAGCAATTGAAAGCCAAATGGTCAAAATCTGCAGCTTACATTGATTTTTTTGCCAAACAAGAAAGCGAATACAGTTATCAGGTAAAGGTTAAAGATAATTTCGGAAATGTAACGTTAGCTTCTGTACCCGTTTTAGCTAAAACTGATACCTCACTTTTTCTCATCAGGAAACAATCGGGATCCTCTTACTCGATCTCAAACCCAACGCATAACTTGTCTGGAACATCCTGGGATGGTTTCTTGGGTACTGTAGATACCTTGGTACAGCAATCGGGAGTATTGAAAATGATTTCACATAATACTTTTTGGGATGGATCTGATTCTACGGGGCCTTTTGCTTATTTTAAAGTTAAGGGCGATTTTACCGCAGAAGTAAAACTTTCGGATATGCTGGGACTGAACCAAAAGAAAGCTTATGGAGCCAACGAAGCAGGTATAATGATCAAGGACATGCAAAATGGCAAAAGAATTATTCAGAATGGCATTATGCCGGGCTGGGGAATAGGTAACATCGTTACCGACCTTAATTCCAGAGGTCGTAAACAGACCAATAATCTTTCGGGATGGGGTTTTTATCAATACCTTCAATTGCAACGAATTGGAAATACTTTTTTTTTAAGGGGAAGCGCAGAAGGAAAAGATTGGAAGAATCTGCCAGGTAGTCCTGTTCAACGGGCCGATTTTCAAGATGCAGTACAAGTTGGCGTTTATCATGCCACCTACGGAGACATTTCAGGTTATGCAGCGTTTAGCGATTTTAAAATTATCCAAAGGAAGTAGCAGAAGTTTTAGGCCATTGAAATGCTCTCTTTGACCAGAATTATCGATAAGTTATATCGATAACAATGTTTAGTCGTGTTAAATCAAAACCTGTCGCTGTTTTATTTTAGGTGATACAAATAGGTAAACCAAAATAAATAGCGAGAGCAAGCCAATAAAGAACCAATAATAATCTGCTCCTTTGAATTGTGCAAAAAAACCACCATTAGATATGCTTCTGTTTACCAGTGCAGTGAATAAATTACCAATAGCCGTAGTGAGTAGCCAAATGGCAATCATGGTACTTTTCATCGATTTGCTAGCCTGCCTGTAAGCATATTCCAGCCCCGTGATAGAAACCAGCACCTCAGCTGCAGCAAGAATGGCGTAAGCCAGAATTTGCCACCATATTGTTGGCTGTGCTCCAGCATCAATACGGGTTTGAATGAACGCAATGATGACGAAGGATACGGCCAGCAGAATGAGTCCTGCACCAATTCTTCTTAAAGGCGTGGTTTTCAGTCCTTTTTTATCCAGAAAAGGATATAGCCAATAGTTGAAAATCGGGATGCAAACAAGCAAAAAGAACGGGTTAACAGTCTGGATTTGCTCGGGTAAGAGATTAATGCCAAGAATATGCCGATCCATTTTTGTGGCCTGTAATATCCATTCAGAAAGGCTTTGATCCCAGAGTGCCCAGAAAATAGGGATAAAAGCAAATACAGCCAAAACATTATAAACCGATTTTACATCATCAACCTTTTGATGATCGAATTTCGCCTTGGCTACATCCAATAGCGATTCGTTTTTTTGTTTCTTTCGCCAATTAATCAGGGCATACACAGAAATAAAGACAAAATTATTCTTATTTACACCAGAAGGAGGAACATTAACATATGTTTTTCTGCCAGCAACCAATATAAAGGTTGCAAGTGCCATCAATATTCCCGGAATACCAAATGCCCATTTTGCGCCATAACGATCATAAATCAGCGGAATTAGAATGGTTGCCAGTACAGAACCGGCGTTAATGCTAAAATAAAACCAGCCATATACTTTCGACATTAAATGACTATTTTTTTCTGTAAACTGATCACCAAGGTTGGCCGAAACGCAGGATTTAATGCATCCTGCACCCACAGCAATCAGGATTAATCCATAGGTGAATTTCTCCAGATCACCATCAAAAATTGCCAGGCACAGATGGCCAATGCAATACACCAGCGATACATATAAAATCACCCTGAATTTCCCGAAAAACCAATCGGCTAGCAGGCCGCCCACAAAGGGCATAGCATAAGCCAGTGATACAAAAAAATGTGTGGTTTCGTTCGCTTTAGCTTCAGCGGTAATTTGTAAAGCCGGGTTTAAGGTGGGATTAAAAAAATGCACCACTAAAAATGTGGCTATTATTGAACGCATTCCGTAGAAACTAAATCGTTCTGCGCCTTCGTTTGCAATGATATATCCAATGCTTTTCGGATAGCTACTTGATTTTGTATCTGTTCTTTGCATTTTATAAAGTTGCCTTAAATGGTGCGATCAATCTTTACGAATATTCCCCCTCTAATGCAGTATTTTATCCAATTTGATATTATCACCTCGTTTTTTATCGCTTTTACTACTTTTGGATAATTATAATTATCATCAATATAAAATACTTAAAAATGTTTCCTACCCATGTTTATGTAGCAAGAAGAGCAGCGTTAGCTAAACAGTTGAAATCTGGTGTGCTGCTTTTTTTAGGCAATGCAGAAAGTCCGATGAATTATGCTGATAATACCTACAGCTTTAGGCAGGATAGTACTTTTTTGTATTACTTTGGCATAGCTGCACCTGGCCTGGCTGCCATTATAGATGTTGATCAGGGTACAGAGACCATCTTTGGTAATGAGATGAGTATAGATGATATCGTTTGGATGGGTAGGCAACAAACTCTTCGTGATAAGGCTTTAGAAATTGGTGTGGAAAATCTTCAACCTTTTAATGCTTTGGAAAACTATTGTAAGGTTGCTAACAATCTGAAACGAATGATTCATTTCCTGCCTCCCTATCGCAGCGAAAATAAACTATTATTGGCCGAACTGCTAAATTTAAGCGTAAATGAACTACAAGACAGGGCATCGGTTAATTTGATTAAAGCCGTTGTTGCACAGCGTACTGTAAAATCTAATTTGGAGATTAGTGAAATTGAGAAAGCTGTTAACCGAAGTGTAGATATGCATTTGCTGGCCATGCATAGTACAAGGCCGGGAATGAAGGAAGCAGAAATTGCAGCCGTAATACATGGTGCAGCTTTAAAAACCGGAGGCAATATTGCTTATCCTATCATACTCACGGTTCAGGGAGAAATTTTACACAATCATTTTCACGGCAATACCATGAACGATGGGCAGATGGTATTGAACGATTCGGGTATGGAAACGGAGATGGGTTATTGCGGCGATTTAACACGAACATTCCCTGTTGGAAAAAAATTTGATACCAGGCAAAGTGAAATTTACACGATTGTACAAAATGCCTTAAATCATGCAGAAGGGATACTTAGCCCTGGCAGGCGTTTTATTGATGTACATTTTGAAGCTTGCAAAACCCTTGCCGAAGGAATGAAAGCATTGGGATTGATGAAAGGTGATATCGATGAGGCAGTAGCTGCAGGTGCACATGCACTTTTTTTTCAATGTGGTACCGGACACATGATGGGGCTTGACGTGCACGATATGGAGGATTTAGGCGAACAATATGTTGGTTATGATGATGACTTGAAAAAAGAAACTGCTCTTTTTGGTTTAAAATCACTTCGCCTGGGTAAATCACTTCAGCCAGGGTATGTATTTACAATTGAACCAGGTATTTATTTGATTCCTGAGTTAATTGATTTATGGAAATCTGAAAATCGATTTGGGGATTTTATCAATTATTCAGCGGTTGAAAAATTCAAAGACTTTACCGGGAAAATAATTATACAATGACGAACGATGGTTATCAGCTTTTAGGTAAGCCGCTGGCTATTGATCAAAAAGATGTAGAAGAAATTAGAAACAATGCCTATTAATTTATGACTTATCAAGATCAATTGAATGCCATAAGGGCAAAAATGCTAGAAGCGAATGTCGATGCCTACATCATCCCATCTTCCGACCCACACATGAGCGAATACGTGCCAGACCGGTACAAATGTATCCATTTCGCATCGGGCTTTACCGGCTCTGCAGGTACCTTGGTAATTACTGCGAATTTTGCAGGCCTGTGGGCTGATTTTCGCTACTTCGAACAGGCCGAAGCGCAGCTTAATGGCAGCGGGTACGATTTAGTTAAGTTAAAAGTTCAGCACACGCCAGAATATATTGATTGGTTAATAGACGTGTTGCCAGCCGGCGCTCAGGTAGGTTTCGATTATCAGTTGATGTCTGCAGCATTAGGAGAGGAGATTGAAAACGCCTTGGCCATCAGCCGGATTGCTGTTAGAGATTTGGATAGTATTGATGAGATTTGGACTGACAGACCCGCATTACCGCAGAAAAAGGCATTTTTATTGCCTGAAAAGGATTGCGGACAAAGCTTCGAAAGCAAACTTTCGGATATAAGAACAGTATTGGTCAAACAACGTTCAGATGTTCATATCATTTCCAGTCTGGATGACCTCGCCTGGCTTTTCAATCTTCGCGGAAATGATGTAAATTACAATCCAGTGGTGTTATGTTATGCCTTAATCACACCTAATGAGATAACCCTCTATATTGACGAAAATAAATTATCATTAACCGATTTAAAGATATTACAAAACAGAGGTGTGGAAATCAAAAGCTATCACGAGATCAAAACCGATTTATCCACACTGAGCAATTGCTCAGTACTCATTGATGAAAAAAGGACTTGTTACCAGTTTTTATCAATTTTTTCGTCTTCAGTTAATGTGATTAAAAGCATCAATCCAACGGTGTATTTGAAATCAGTGAAAAATAGTGTAGAAATTGAAAACATCAAACTTGCCATGATTCAGGATGGCGTAGCCTTAACGCGTTTTTTTAAGTGGCTGGAAGAAAATATCGGAAAAATTAAGATCACAGAAATATCTGCTTCAGAAAAAATAAAGGCTTTTAGGGAAAGTGGAGAAGGTTTTGCAGGTTTAAGTTTTGCCTCCATTGCGGGTTATGGTTTGCATGCTGCTTTGCCACATTATTGCCCCAATGAAGATAGCGATATTGAACTCAAGCCTGAGGGTCTTTTTCTGCTGGATTCTGGCGGGCATTATTTTTATGGCACAACTGATGTAACCAGAACGGTGCCACTGGGCAAAACAACAGCAGAAGAACAGCGGGATTATACGCTTGTGCTCTCTGCAATGATATTTGGTTCAGCGGCTAAATTTCCGCAGGGAACCAGAGGATACCAACTTGATGGCATTGTTCGGCAGCAGATGTGGCAGCAGGGCATTAATTATGGTCATGGCACTGGTCATGGCGTTGGTTATTACCTGAATGTTCATGAAGGTCCTCAAAACATTGGTCCATCAAATGCCGCATTTTCGGTTGATTTAGGGATGCTCACTTCAATAGAACCCGGTATTTACCGGCCAGGAAAGCACGGTGTTAGAATAGAAAATTTAGTGATTACTGTTCCTGCTGAAAGCACCGATTTCGGTGATTTTTTACAATTTGATACCGCTACACTCTGTTATATAGATACTTCAATTGTATTATCTCATTTGCTTCTTCCTCAGCAAATTGAATGGCTTAATCGGTATAATCAAAAAGTTTATGATGGATTGAAATCATACCTGAATGCTGATGAATTGACTTGGTTAGCTGGAAAGTGTAAAGCGATTTAATGATCCGTTCATCCGGTATAATGATAGAGAAAAAAATCCCCGTAATTTTTTAAAACTTATTTTAAAAGGGTGGTACCCCTTAGTTTAATCTGATATGGCCATTGTTCATCATTTTCATCTTTACCGTCGGTAATATGCTCCCAATGTTTGGTTGGCGCTCCGCTTACTACCAGCCATAAAAATTGTGTTTGATCTGGAATAGTAAAGTTTATCGAACCTTTTGTATCTTCATGGGTTTTTCCATAAACAGGGGTTCCATCTTTTTTCAAAGCAACGAAACTATATCGCCAACCAGCATTTTCGGTATTGATCTTTCTAAAACCATCTGCTCCGGCTATTCCTTGAAAATTAAGCTTAATTTGTGTGCCTTTTGCCGGAATACTTAGCGGTATACCATTGAAGCCGTAATTTTGTGGACAATTAACAGGCGATATTCTGAGCCATTTATCGGGTAGAGAATCTAAAACCGTTTTATGTTGATTGGTGTACGATTGAGTTGATTTTTTAGCCTGATCCAAATCCCAGGTAAGAAATTTTGTTGCGGCTTCATGCATTTCAT
>Ga0308159_1005652_pt1 | contig 10431 bp, 9 predicted proteins | sample PhyCR1_FD_201040 | JGI IMG/M metagenome (GOLD analysis project Ga0308159, IMG submission 201040) | Phyllosphere microbial communities from UC Gill Tract Community Farm, Albany, California, United States - DLSLC.R1 | ecosystem: Host-associated > Plants > Phyllosphere > Unclassified | place: USA... | reverse complement strand
CGGCAGGCGAAAAAAGGCGCAACTATTCCGATGCAAGGTTGCGCCGTCTAATGCCGTAAACGCCTACCCTATGCCGAATCGGCATGAGCTTTTTCAATTGAAACTGGCGTCCCAACCGGTTCGATTGTGACATTTCAGCCGCTATAAGTGCCGTGAACCGGCCATTCCAGCTTAGATGCCGTTAATTGGCAGCGTAAAAAAAACGACGAAAAACTTGCGAAAAAACCTACGCAGAGAGACTAGAAGTCCCACTGTTTAGACGGTTTCTTTATCGATATACGGTCGTCAGGAAACACCGCGTAATATTTGCAGGCGCAGTGTTGACGATAAAAAGGCTGTGAAGGGCGCGCTGGATCAAGCTTTCTACGCATTGGGAAGCTCAGCGCAAGTCCGTCGAGCCATGATCGGTCGACGAACCTGCGACGCAGCTTTTACCTGCCCTGACCCGGCCCTTGCGCAGGCACTCCCTGTACCCGTAGGTCACTCCGACCCTGTAGCAGTCAGAACGTCCCGGCCCCCTGGTCATGCACCGACCCTCCTCGGGTGGGCGCAATGGAAAGCAGCAGGGCTGCTGCCTTCATGTTCGAATCAGTACCACTTCGGATCTTTCTTCAGGGTTTCCATCAGCAGATCCTGCATACCCTGGTCTGGCTTGCCGAAGAAGCGGTAGGTGGCGTGTCGCGTCGGCGACTTGTCCTGCGGCAGACCTTCCGGCACATCAACCAGCATCGCATAAGCGTCATCCTTGTCGAAGCTGAAGGCGACGATCAAGCGATGGTTCAGGCATTTGTCCTGACTTTCGCAGAGCGGGCCCACCAGATATTTATCGCCGTCTTCAGTGACCGCGTTCATCTGTTGTTCCGATGTGCCGGTCAGGTTGATCACCCATTCCGGTACGCGCTCTTCCTTTTTGATCACGCCTTCCCAGGTTTCCCGGTATTGCGCATCGGACGCGAGCAACTCATTGACCCGCGTCTGGCCGTCATTGGCCGCCATCGCCATGGCACTGCCGCCCAGAAGCAGGGCGGCGGCCAGCGTCTTCAAGACTGTCATCGTTAACCTCGGCCGCGACGGCCAAAGAAGAAGGAAGCGATGAACATCACCAGGAACACGACAAAGAGAATCTTGGCGATACCCGTGGCGGTGCCCGCGATACCACCGAAGCCCAGTACGGCGGCGATGATGGCAATGATCAAGAATGTAATTGCCCAGCTCAACATGGTGATTCTCCTTACTTCTCTATTTAGGGGTGTTACGTGTTCCGGCGCGGCGCGCCCGAATCGGTTTTAGCGAGTCAGAAAACCCAACGTTCTTCGCGAGGCAGTTGATCCAGCGGTTGTGCCTGATCGACTTCCATCATGCGCATTGTGGCGCGTTCGTCCTGCGTGCTGCTGACTGCGCTGAAATGGCTCTGCGTCGCATGCTGCATCGACACCAGTGGCGCTTCCGGCTGCTGGCTGTTTTCCCAGCGCAGGTATTGCTGGCAGGCGATCAGCGTGATCAACAGCGCCAGTGCAGCGAACAGACCTTGCTGGATATGCAGTGGCGAGAGACGCATGTGGGCGGCACGTTGGCGAGTCATCCTGGGTTCCTCACTCTTGTTCGGTTGGGGCAGTACTGATCTGCCCGGGCTGAAACAGGTATTGCAGCCTGCATGCCAGTTTTTGAGTGTTTAAAAACGCCTTTAAAATCAATAAGTTATAGATATATGGAAAAGCCCCGGCGACGCATCCTGCACGATGGGGTTATCCAGCGTCGTGCGGATTGCACGATTATTTCGTAGGAGATTTCGGTCTTACGGAATGAAGAGCACGCCGCAGATGTCAGAGATGTACGCAGGACAAGCCCTGCAAAACGGTGGCGGTTTAAAAAACCAAGAAAATCAACGTATTGTCCGTATCGGCTGGAGAGGGCTACCCTCCTATGGCTGGCATCGTTCAGAATAAACCATGCAACTTGCCCGATTTTTCCGGGACTAACCCAAGACCAATCACTATGGAGCGTAGGAAAAATGGAATCTGCCACTGAGCATCAAGGCCGCATTCTGCTGGTGGACGACGAATCCGCCATCCTGCGTACCTTCCGTTATTGCCTCGAAGACGAAGGTTATACGGTGGCCACCGCCAACAGCGCGGCCCAGGCCGAGGCGTTGCTGCAACGTCAGGTGTTCGATCTGTGCTTCCTTGATTTACGTCTGGGTGAAGACAACGGTCTGGATGTACTGGCGCAAATGCGTATCCAGGCGCCCTGGATGCGCGTGGTCATCGTCACCGCGCACTCGGCGGTCGATACCGCGGTGGATGCCATTCAGGCAGGTGCTGCGGATTACCTGGTGAAACCCTGCAGCCCCGATCAGTTGCGTCTGGCCACCGCCAAGCAACTGGAAGTGCGCCGACTGTCGGCACGCCTGGAAGCGCTCGAAGGCGAAATCCGCAAACCCAAGGACGGCCTCGACTCTCACAGCCCGGCCATGAAAGTGGTGCTCGAAACCGCTCGCCAGGTGGCCAGCACTGACGCCAACATTCTGATTCTCGGCGAGTCCGGTACGGGCAAGGGCGAATTGGCCCGGGCGATTCACGGCTGGAGCAAGCGCGAGAAGAAATCCTGCGTGACCATCAACTGCCCGTCGCTGACCGCCGAACTGATGGAAAGCGAACTGTTCGGCCACAGCCGCGGCGCCTTTACCGGCGCCAGCGAAAGCACCTTGGGCCGGGTCAATCAGGCTGACGGTGGTACGCTGTTTCTCGACGAGATCGGCGATTTTCCCCTGACTTTGCAGCCGAAATTGCTGCGTTTCATTCAGGACAAGGAATACGAACGGGTAGGCGACCCGGTCACCCGCCGCGCCGATGTGCGGATTCTGGCGGCGACCAACCTCAACCTTGAAGACATGGTCCGTGACGGACGCTTCCGCGAAGACCTGCTCTATCGCCTCAACGTCATCACGCTGCATCTGCCGCCGTTGCGTGAGCGCGCCGAGGACATCCTGACTCTGGCCGACCGCTTCCTGGCGCGTTTCGTCAAAGAGTATGCGCGCCCGGCGCGTGGTTTCAGTGACGAGGCCCGCGAAGCGCTGCTCGGCTACCGTTGGCCCGGCAACATTCGCGAGCTGCGCAACGTGGTCGAGCGGGCCAGCATCATTTGCCCGCAGGAACGGGTGGAAATCAGCCACCTCGGCATGGCCGAGCAACCGGCCAATAATGCGCCACGGGTCGGCGCAGCACTGAGCCTCGACGAACTGGAAAAAGCCCATATCGGCGCCGTCCTGGCGACGGCCGGCACCCTCGACCAAGCTGCCAAGACCCTGGGTATCGACGCGTCGACCCTGTATCGCAAGCGCAAGCAGTACAACCTGTGAGCGCCCGGCGATGAAACTGGCGATGAAGTTGCGGACCCGTTTGTTCCTGAGCATTTCCGCACTGATCACCGTGGCCTTGCTCGGGCTGCTGCTCGGGCTGGTCAGCGTGATGCAGATGGCCGGAACGCAAGAAGCGTTGGTGCGCAGCAACTTCGTCACCCTTGAGCTGGGGCTCAAGTTGCGGCAGACCTTGGGCGATCAACTGATCATCATGCTCGCGGAAAAGCCTGATCCCGTCGCGTTCGAGGCCTCCAAACAGCATTACTTCCAGTTGCTCGAAGAGGGTATCGCGCAAGAGCAGCACGATGGCGAGCGTCAATATGGCTTCAGCCAGGCCAAGGCCGACTACCTGAATTTCCTGCAAGCCTTCGATCTGTCTCGCGACCCCACCAACGCCGCAAGCTCCAGCGCCGATTTCAGAGAGCGCTTCAATATTCTGCGCAACGGGCTGATCACCGAACACAAACACGCGCTGGATAAGATCAATGGCGTACAGAACGACGCGCGCGACCGCGCCCTGTTGATTGCCGGCCTGCTCGGGCTGGTGGGGCTCGCCGTGCTGATCATCGGATTTGTCACCGCCCACGGCGTCGCCCGACGTTTTGGGGCGCCGATCGAAGCGCTGGCGCAGGCGGCGGATGAAATCGGCAGAGGCAAATACGACGTGACCCTGCCGGTGTCCTCGTCGCTGGAGCTGAACCAGTTGACCAAACGTTTCGGCCAGATGGCCGAGGCCTTGCGCGAGCACCAGGCGACCAACGTCGATGAGCTACTGGCCGGGCAACAACGGCTGCAGGCGGTCCTCGACAGCATCGATGACGGCTTGTTGATGATTGATCGCCAAGGGCAACTGGAGCACCTCAACCCGGTCGCCCAGCGGCAACTCGGCTGGGAAGACGACCGTCTCGGTCAGGGCCTGGGCACTGCCCTCGGCCGGCCTGAGCTGGATGCGCAGCTGCAACTGGTGTTGCGCGGCGGCACGCTTGAGCGCGCGCCAGACGATCTGAGCATCGAAGTCGACGGCGAATCGCGTTTGCTGACCTACAGCCTGACGCCGGTCAGCCATACCCAAGGGCATATTCTCGGCGCGGTGATGGTGCTGCACGATGTCACCGAGCAACGTGCGTTCGAGCGGGTGCGCAGCGAGTTTGTCCTGCGCGCCTCCCATGAACTGCGCACGCCGGTCACCGGCATGCACATGGCGTTCGGCCTGTTCCGTGAGCGAGCGAAATTCCCCGAAGAGTCGCGCGAAGCGGACTTGCTCGACACGGTCAACGAAGAGATGCAGCGCTTGATGCAGTTGATCAACGACCTGCTCAACTTTTCGCGCTACCAGAACGGTTTGCAGAAACTCACACTCGCACCGTGCTCCATTGAAGACCTGCTGGAACAGGCGCAACTGCGTTTCGCCGAGGCGGCAGAGGCCAAGGGCATTGCCTTGACGGTCGAAGTGCAGGGACCGTTACCGCGCTTGCAGGCCGATCAGGCACAACTGGATCGGGTCCTCGATAATCTCATCGACAATGCCTTGCGTCATACCGCCCGCGACGGGCAGATCCGCTTGCAGGCGCGTCGGCACGGCGAGCGGGTGATCATCAGCGTCGAAGACAATGGCGAAGGCATTGCCTACGGCCAGCAAGGGCGAATCTTCGAGCCGTTCGTGCAGGTCGGTCGCAAGAAGGGCGGCGCCGGGCTCGGGCTGGCGCTGTGCAAGGAGATTGTCCAACTGCACGGCGGCCGCATGGGCGTGTATTCGCGGCCGGGGCAGGGCACGCAGTTTTATATGGCCCTGGCCGTTTAGGCACTGATCGAAACTGCCTTGACCTTTCTAGGCTTCATCATCGATACGCCGCCCGGCGAGGCGGCGGCCACGGGTAATCAGTTCGATGAATTGCACTGCGCTCAGCGCATGAGCGAACAGCCAGCCCTGGCCGAACTTTACCCCTTCACTGCTGAGCAATTGCGCTTGCGATTCCAGCTCGATGCCTTCGGCAATCACCTTCAGATCCAGTGCCTGGGCCATATGAATGATATGCGGGGCAACGCCGCTGCTCGCCGCGTCATGACCGAGGGCGTCGATGAACGCCTTGTCGATTTTCAGACAATCCACAGGCAATGTTTGCAGGTAGGCGAGGCTGCAATAGCCGGTGCCGAAATCGTCGATCAGCACCTGATGACCGACGTCACGCAAGGCTTGCAGATTTTCCCGCGCTACCACCACATCGATCAGCCCGCGCTCGGTGACTTCGAAAGCAATCTGCCGCGCCGCGACCCGGTGCAAGGCCAGCAGGCGCGCCATGACCTGGCCTACCCGGGGCACCATCACGTCGCACGCAGCGAGGTTAACGGAAATATAAAGCTGCGGATTGGCCCGCAATAACTGCCCCAGTTGCTCCAGCAAGCGCTGCAGGACGAAGTCGGTCATCTGCCGAATCTGCCCGGTGTTTTCTGCCATCGGAATAAACAGGTCAGGGCTGGTCAGCGTGCCGTCCGGTCGCCGCCAGCGCAGCAGGGCTTCGGCGCCCACACAATTTCGGCTGTCGAGGTCGAAAATCGGTTGGTAGAGCACCTGCAACTCCCCGCGCCGAATCGCCCCATGCAATTCGGCGTCGAGCGACTGGCGCTGGCGCACCAGCAAAAACACGCAGAACCCGACAAAGCCGCCGAGCACCAGGCACAGCGGGACCACCCACCACCATACGACGGGAATGTGCATGCCGGTGCGTGGCGCGATCAACACCAACTGATATTCCGGGTTGTCGGTGGGCATGCGGTAGATCAGGCGTGTTTGCGTGACCTGCAAGGCCGCGCTGGCTTTCGGTGGCCACGGTTCGGTAGGCGGCCATACTTGCGCCTGGCCCAACACCGGAATGGCCCGCGTGCCGTGATCGAGTACCACCAGCAAACTGCTGCCCGGCGACAGGTCGACCATGTCGGTGAGGTGCCCGCGCGAGGTGGCCACGCGGAAATTGCCGCGCCCAAGCATCAGCGCCGCGCGGTTTTCATCGGGTTCAGTGGTGGTGTTCAGCCAATAGCTATAGGTCGGGCCGGTGATGTCCGGCGCCCGAGCGCTCGAGAGGATTTCCTGACGCGGACGGTTCGAGCAGGTCTGCGAGGCATCCGTATAGGCCGCTTCGTAGACGAAGCGATAGTTGAACGTGACCTGTTGCAGGGTGGCAATCATTTCATCGTCGCAACGGCGCAATGGCTGGGCCTCGAGATCATCGAGGCTTTCGCGCAGCTGGCCGAACAATTGTTCAAGACGCGCAAGGAATCGCTCGCCCTGAGCATTCATTTCCTGGCTTTCATTCTGCTCGACTTGACGCATCGCGACGAACATTGCGCCGGCGATCAGCAGGCTGGTACTGAGGACAGCCGCGATCATCGCCAAAAACACCGGGCGATAAAACCAGCTACGCAGTGTCTCTCGGGTAGCAGCCATCAGGGGATATCCGAAGAATTACCAATGAGTTATAGCTGCTGATCGCGAAATTGCGCTGACCGTCGGGCGGGCGTCATTATTTTGTCTGATTGAGGACCAGTAGCAGCGCCGCGGTTTGCGCGTCCGGTGTGCCGTCGAAGCGTGCAGGGCGATAGTGCATCTGAAAGGCCGCGAGGACATGGCGGGTAGCGATATCCAGTTCGCCGGTCTGCGGCGTGTCGTAGCCCACGCGCGCCAGTTGCGCCTGAAACCAGCTGATGCTCGGCAGTTCACCGCTGTTGAACAGCGCTTGCTGACGCGCTACCGCCTGTTCGTTCGGCCATCGGCCAAGGCCTTCGGCGGCGAGACGCTTCCAGGGGAACAAGGGGCCCGGGTCGAGTTTGCGCAGCGGCGCGATGTCGCTGTGACCGATGATGTGCTGCGGGCTGATACCGTTGCGCTTGCTGATGTCCTTGAGCAGGGCGATCAGCGCTTGAATCTGCGCTTCGCTGTACGGGTACCAGAGGCGCCCGGTCGGGGTGTCCTTGAAACCGGGATTGACGATTTCGATGCCGATCGAGCTGGAGTTGAGCCAGGTACGGCCCTGCCACTGGCTTTCACCGGCGTGCCAGGCGCGCTGGTTTTCATCCACCAGCTTATAGACGGTGCCGCCCTTGTCGTCGCCGATCAGGTAATGGCTGCTGACTTCGCCGTGGGTCAGCAGCTGCAGGGACTGCTCCAGCGAGGCCGAGGTGTAATGAACGACCACGAACTGGATGCGGCTGTCGTAATTGGCCGAAGGATGGCTGGTGTCATAACGCGGGCCGCTGGCGCAACCGGCAAGGACGAGCAGCGATGTGAGCAGAGCGATTGTTTTCATGGCAGGGAGCAACACAGTGGAGAGCAATAATGCAACAGTGTAACGTAAGACGGCTCGCCTGAAGCTATCGGTAGTATTTTGTATCGATCCCAAGCGAGCCGGCGTTTTACCCTTTGCAGATCAGGTAATAACTCATGGCATACACGCCGGGAGCGTGGTCTGTCCCGGCCAGCCTGCTCATCACTGTCACTTGGTTTTTATTCGGCTTGCCGCCTAGTGTTGCAACTCCAAATGTTTCCGCGTCAAAGCTGCTCTGATCATTGATGGAAACGAGACAGAACTTCGGTTGTTTTTTGAAAATACCCTGAGAGAAGTTGATGTTGTAAACGGCAGCATGGTTTTCATCAACACTATGCGAAATTGAATCGATCCACTTTGGAGATTGTGCCTCTATTGTTCCATTGCTCGAAATAGAGGCTGAGTAGAGCCGTTCGCCCGCTTGGCTGCTAAGGCTGGCTGCGAGCAGGCAAAGGCTCAAGATAAACCTGGTTTTATTCACTGAAACATCCTTGTCAGTTTCTGCGCAATGATTGATTTCATGCACAGTCATTAGAACAATGGATATAACTGAACCAAGCTACGCCAGACAAGGCGGAAAATGTTCATTAGCCAAGAGGAGAAGTTATTCAGAGAATGGCTACGCTGCTGGTTCGGGCAAGACTACAGCGATATGGCATTTATCCTACTTGTACATTATTTCGATCATTACTTTTGGCGCGATAAAGTGCATCGTCGGCTCGCTTGATAACCTGACTGACCGTTTCCCCCACCCGGAATGAGGTGATGCCAATCGATACGGTGATCGTGACCCGCTCACCCTTGAAGTGGAAAGGGCAGGATTCGATAGCCACTCGCAAAAGATTGGCCAGTTTTTCACCGTTGCCAACAGGGGTGTCAGGCATCAACAGGACGAATTCTTCACCGCCGAAGCGCGCGATGAAGTCGCTCGTACGAAGGCGCTTGCGCAAGACGGTGGCGATGATCTTCAACACCTTGTCACCGGCCAGATGGCCGTAGCTGTCATTGATCCGTTTGAAGTGATCAAGATCGAGCATCGCCAGGCTCAGGGTGTTGCCGTGCTGCTGCCACTGCTTGATTTCATGTTCGAGGCGTTCGCTCCAGGCCGCGCGATTGGGCAGGCCGGTGAGCGGGTCGATCAGGGCTTTCTGCCGTTGTTCTTCAAGATGCTCGCGAAAGCCCAGGGCTTCCTGTTCCATGTGCGCCACTCGCTCGGACAAGCCTTTGAGCCGCGCTGCCACTTCCTGTTCGCGGGCGTCGCGCTGCTGGCGGTGCTGGTCCATTGTGCCGAGCAGGCCTTCGAGATGGTTTTCCAGCACTTGCTTGAGGTCGTCCAGGTCTGCCGCTTCCTGCACGCTGGTCTGCAAACCGTCGACCTGCTCGCGGATCTGCGTGTCCATCGCCCGCGCCGCCGAGCTGTTGTCGGCGTGGCCATCGCTGGCGGCTTGCAGGTTGCTCTGAAACGCTTCGAGGCGTTCATTGAGTTGTTGCAGATACGCTTCGAACTCGTGCTGGCCGCTGTCGGTGATCGCCAGCATCAGTGTCGCGAGATCGTCGAGGATCGGGATCAACTCGTACCAGTTCAAGCCATGTTTGAGCCGATCACGCATGGCTTCGGCTTGCGGGCGGTGCCGCTCTGGCAGGGTCAGGTCGTCGAGCAGGCCGATCAGGGTGTCTTCGATGTGCCGGGCGACGGAACTGTAGGACGGCTCCGGGGAATCCGGCAGGGCGAACAGGATGTCCTCTTCGGACTGCTCCGGGTCGATCGCGGCCAGAGCCTGGGCGATCGGCTCGGGCAGGGGCAGGCTATCGAGGATCAGTGGTGCAGGATCGCCGGGATGGATCAGTTCGTCAGGGTTGAACGCGGCGGGCGCCTGATCCGCAGCCGTGGCGAACACGGGCACGGGTTCGAAGGGCTTTGCTGGCGGCTCGCTCGGGTGAGCGGCGACATCGCTGGAAACGGTTGGCGGCACGAAAGCCACCACTTCCTCGGGTTCAATCAGGGTCTGCGCGGCCGGCAGGGGCGTTTCGTCAACCGGTGCAATGATCGGGGAAGCAGGCGCCACGGTCATCGGCGCAACCGCTACCGGTCGCGCCAATGCTGGTTCGGGCTGTGCTGTTGCGTGTGCCTCGATGGGCGCGGCAGCTTCCGCCGTCGATGCGGCTGCTTCTGGCGCAGGCGCCTCAGGGTTTTCCCGATTGCCGAACAAGCGTTGCAGCAAGCCCGGACGACCGGGTTCCGTCGGCGTTTCCAACTGACTCAGCGCCTTGCCCTGCAGACCACTGAGTTCGCTGAGCAACAGCGGCATTTCCCGCGCCGAGCTGACGCGGCTGTCCAGTTGCTTGGCGAATTTCTTCAAAGGCTGCGCGACTTCACGCGGCAGGGGCAATGCCTGTAACTGCGTGACCAGCGACGTCAGTGCGGTGCTGACCTGTTCGATACGGGTTTCCCGACGCTGCTCGGAGTCGAGCACGGCTTTTTCCAGGCGTGGCAGGAGGGCGGCGAGGCCGGCGTCCATGTCGTCGGTGCGCACTACGTCGCGCATCTCTTTCATGCATTGATCGACCGCCTTGTCGGTGCCTTCCGCCGCCAGGGTGCTGCGTACCAGACCGCGGCGCAGCAAATCGAGGCGGGCGGCCCAGCGCCGTTCGAGCTTGTCCTGCTGTTCGATGCTTTTGAGGTATTTCTCTTTCCAGCGCTGGGCTTCGTCGCTCATTCAGGGTTTCCGCGAAGGTCAGGACTCAACGCGGGCA
>Ga0308159_1005651_pt1 | contig 10432 bp, 12 predicted proteins | sample PhyCR1_FD_201040 | JGI IMG/M metagenome (GOLD analysis project Ga0308159, IMG submission 201040) | Phyllosphere microbial communities from UC Gill Tract Community Farm, Albany, California, United States - DLSLC.R1 | ecosystem: Host-associated > Plants > Phyllosphere > Unclassified | place: USA... | reverse complement strand
CGCGTGTTCATCATGGACGATGCCGAGCAGCTGATGCCGGTGTACCTGCGCTTCGTCAAGGGCGTGATCGATTCGGCCGACCTGCCGCTGAACGTCTCGCGCGAAATCCTGCAGGAGTCGCGCGACGTGCGGGCCATCCGCGATGGTTCGGCCAAGCGCGTGCTGGGCCTGCTGGAAGAGCTGGCCAACAGCGAGGACCAGGCGCAGAAGGACAAGTACGCCACCTTCTGGACCGAGTTCGGCCAGGTGCTCAAGGAAGGCATCGGCGAAGACGCGGCCAACAAGGAGCGCATCGCCAAGCTGCTGCGCTTCGCTTCGACCCACAACGATAGCGAGGTGCAGAACGTCGCGCTGGCCGATTACCTGGGCCGCATGAAGGAAGGCCAGGACAAGATCTATTACGTCACCGCCGAAACCTTCCAGGCGGCCAAGAACAGCCCGCACCTGGAAATCTTCCGCAAGAAGGGCGTGGAAGTGCTGCTGCTGACGGACCGCGTGGACGAGTGGATGCTGTCCTTCCTGACCGAGTTCGAAGGCAAGGAACTGGCCTCGGTGGCCAAGGGTGGTCTGGATCTGGGCCAGCTGGAAAACGAAGCCGAGAAGAAGCAGCACGAAGATACGCAGGCCGAGTACAAGGATCTGGTGGAGAAGATGAAGACCGCCCTGGCCGACAAGGCCAAGGACGTGCGCGTGACCTTCCGCCTGACCGACTCCCCGGCTTGCCTGGTGGCTGACGAGAACGAGCTCTCGGGCAACCTGGTACGCATGCTGAAGGCGGCGGGACAGGCCGCACCGGATTCCAAGCCGACCCTGGAAATCAATCCGGACCACCCGCTGGTACAGCGTCTGAAGTATGAAGAGGCGCGCTTCGACGACTGGTCGCACATCCTGTACGACCAGGCCCTGCTGGCCGAGGGTGGCGCCCTGGCTGACCCGGCCAGTTTCGTCAAGCGTACCAATGACATGCTGCTGGCCATGGCTGGCAAGTAAGCCGTAGCAGCCTGGCGTCCGGGTTCGGGTGCCTGCGCCAGAAACGCCGCCGCGCGCCGGTCACTCCGGACGCGGCGGCGTTTTTGCATGGACGCTTGCCGGGTTGTCCGTGCATGGTTAACATCGCCCCCATCCAGTCGCCCCTCCCCTGCTCCCGCCCGTTTCCATGGAATTGCACTTCATCAATCCCCGCAAGAATGCCCTGGCCTACCTGGTCAAGATCCTCTCCGGCTGCCTGATCCTGTGGTACGGATTGCGCGCCCTGGGCATCGCCGAACCCTACTGGGCCATGATCTCGCTGATCATCGTCACCGAACCGGACATGACGGTGGCCAAGGCCAATTTCCGGGCGCGGTTGATCAATACCATTTCGGGCTGCATTGTCTCGTGCATTGCCCTGGTGGTGTTCGGACCGACCTTCCTGGCAATGCTGGTGGCGCTGACGGCGGCCGTGGTGGTGGCCATGCTGCTGCAGAACTATCCCAGCAACTGGCGGCTGGGTCCGGCGACGGTGGTGATCCTGCTGTCGGCAGCCTTTACCGGCCAGGGGCTGAGCCAGGAATTGCATCTGGCGCTGATGCGGGTGGGCGAAGTCATCATCGGCAGCACGGTGGCGCTGCTGGAGACGGTGATCTACATGTGGCTGCTGAAGCTGCGGCCCAAGCCGGAGGATGGGAATGCTGCGAACTCCTGAAAACACCCTGCTGAGGGGACCACGTGTACTGCTACGTCGGTGGCGAGCGGATGATCGAGGGCCGCTGGCAGAGCTCAATGCTGATCCCGTGGCCATGCAACATTTCCCGGCTCCGCTGAAGCGCTCGGAGAGCGATGCATTGGCGGATCGCATCGAAGCGCATTTCGACATGCACGGCTTCGGCCCATGGGCGCTGGAAATACCGGACGTGGCCGAGTTCGCGGGGCTCGTGGGCTTGATGCAGGTGGGATTTGAAGCGCATTTCACCCCGGCCGTGGAAATCGCCTGGAGATTGGCGCCGGCGTTATGGGGAAAGGGTTATGTGAGTGAGGCAGCGCATTGTGCCTTCGATTTCGGGTTCCAGGCGCTGCATTTATCCCAGATCGTGGCATTCACGATTCCGGCGAACCTGCGCTCGCTGGCGGTAATGCAAAGGCTGGGAATGCACACGGACGTGCAGGACGACTTCCTGCACCCACGGCTGCCCGTGAATCACCCGTATCGCATGCACCGGCTATACCGGATGGAGAGGCAAGCCTGGCTGACGCGGGCTTGCTCCTGAACTGCGCAAGGACAAAAAAAGCAGGACCGCAGTCCTGCTCTTCTGATGCGGTGACGCCGATCAGTGGGTCACGCGGGTGGTACGGCCGTTGGAGAGCAGGCGCACGCGCTCGCCGATACGGAACGGCTCGTCGGCATCCTGGGTGATGGCACGCAGTTCGCCATTGTCCAGGCGCACGGTGATTTCCAGGCCGGGACGGTTGTTCAGGTGGGCTTCAGCCTGGTTGCCCAGCACGCCACCGGCCAGCGCGCCGACGATGCCGGCTGCCAGGGCACCGTTGCCACCACCGATGTTGGAGCCCGCGGCGATGCCGCCGAGTGCAGCGCCACCGAGCGTACCGATGCCGCTGGAACCCTTGTCGATGGTCACGTTGCGGATCGATTCGACCACGCCCATGCGCACGGTCTGCTCACCTTGCGCCTGGCGGGAGTTGTAGACGCTGGCCGAATTGGGGGTCACTGCGCAGCCGGCCACCAGGGAGCCCAAGGCTGCAATCACAAGCAATTTCTTCATAACAAAAACACTCCAACTGAAATTTTGGCCCGTCTCCGGGCAGCGTGGAAATGGCACGCATCCTCGCAAACGCGCCATGAATGCGCATCGGCGGTCGATACCGTCCATCTGCGACATCTTAATACAAAGCGCGCCCGATCCGGAAATGCTGCGGCTGCCCGCTTCAGTACGGGATATGCCAGCGCCGATAGAGGAAGGCCAGTACGAACAGCGGCCCGATCAGGAGGAAGCGCAAATCCTGGAAGAAGGAGGGCTTGCGCCCTTCGATCCGATGGCCGACGAACTGGCCGATCCAGGCCAGCACGAAGACCACGACAGAGACCGGCAGCACCGCACCTGCGGGCAAGCGCGCCAGCACGACCAGCATCAGCGCCGACATGGCCAGCATGCCCATGGCAAAGGGCGGCGACAGGCGCAGGTAGTAAGCCAGTGCGCCGGCCGCGACCAGCAGTGCTACCGCCGGCGAGATGAGCCAGCACAGGCCCAGCACCACAAACACGATGGCCGGCACGCAGATGCAGTGGATCAGCTCGTTCATGGGGTGCCGGTGGTGCTCGCCGTAGCGGGCCAGCAACTCGTCGATGCGACGGGGTGAAGTCGTGCTGTCCATGCTGGCTCTCCGCTGGAAAGGAAACCGGCCGACCTCAACGGCCGCCGGAGACGTCGATGAAGGTACCGGTGGCGTAGGAGGCCTCGTCCGAGAGCAGCCAGAGGATGGCATGGGCGACTTCCTCGGCAGTGCCGCCGCGTTTCATCGGGACGGCGTCCTTGAGACGATCGACCCGGCCGGCTTCGCCGCCGCTGGCATGGATGTCGGTATAGATCAGGCCCGGGCGCACGCCATTGACGCGAATACCCTCGCCCGCCACTTCCTTGGACAGGCCGATGGTGAAGGCGTCGATGGCCCCCTTGGAGGCGGCATAGTCGACATATTCGCCCGGCCCGCCCAGCTTGGCCGCCATCGAGGACAGGTTGACGATGGCCCCACCCTGGCCGCCATGGCGGGTAGACATACGCTTGACCGCTTCGCGCGCGCACAAGAGGCTGCCGGTGACATTGGCGACCAGCACGCGGGTGATACGCTCGGCGCTCATGTCTTCCAGGCGGGACTGGTGTTCAAGGATGCCGGCATTGTTGACGAGAGCGCTCACGCGGCCGAGCTGCTCATCTACCGTGGCATAGAGCCGCAGCACGTCCTCCTCGCGGGACACGTCACCGGCCATCGTAATGGCGCGGCCACCGGCTGTGCGGATGCGTTCGGCCACCGATTCGGCGGCGTCACGGTTGCTGACATAGTTGACGCATACCGCATAGCCGCGCTGGCCCGCCAGCAAGGCGGTTGCCGCACCGATGCCACGGCTGCCGCCCGTGACGATGATGACCTTTTCTGTCATGTCCTGTCTCCCTTGGATGAAATGCCCGAACGCGCTGGCCCGGGGGATGATTACGCTAAGATGTGCATTTTGCCGCAAGCGCGCGGCATCTGCAGCCGCCGGTCATTGTGCCGCGTCCAGATGAGTGCGGCGCTTGCTGAAATTCTTTTCATCCAGACGCCATCATGCCCGACCGCAAAACCGCCCGGCGTGCTACCGCCTTGACCCCGGCATCGGTAGCGGAGTCCAGCAGCGCTCTCCACGCGCCGGTAGCCTTCACCGCCAGTGATCCGCTGCTGGCGAGCTTTCCACCGGTGGTGGCACAGGACACGCAGACCCTGATCCTGGGCAGCCTGCCTGGCGCCACCTCGCTGGCCCTGCACCAGTATTATGGCCATCCGCGCAATGCGTTCTGGCGCCTGGTGGGCGAGGTGATAGGAGTCGATTTGTATGGGATGGCCTATGAAGCCCGGCTGGCGACGCTGCTGGAACACCGCATCGGCCTGTGGGACGTGATTGCCAATGCGCGACGTCTGGGCAGCCTGGACAGCGCTATCCGCGATCACTCCCAGAACGACCTGCAGGCGCTGTTGGCCACCTTGCCGCAATTGCACACGATTGCCTTCAATGGCGGGACGGCGGCCAAGCTGGGACTGGCGGCCTTGGGGTCGCATGCACAGCGGTATCGGATCGCCCTGTTGCCGTCCAGCAGCCCGGCCTATGCGGCGCTGGCGTATGCGCAGAAGCTGCAGCGCTGGCGCGATGCATTGACCGGATCCGCTTGAAGCCCGCTGGTCCTTTGTAGCGCACGCACCCGGCGTTCACTTACGGAAGAACAGGTAATCGTAGAACTCCCCTGACAAGCCGCCATTGAAAATCAGATACTGCAAGGCCTTCGCGAAAAACACGATGGCGCCGAAGACGATGGCCAGCTTCAGGCAGAGGATGAGATTCTTGATCATGCCGGCAGTTTAATGGAGGCCGGCGCGGTTGGCATGAAAAAACCGCCCCGGAGGGCGGTTCGGCTCGTGCTTGCCGCCCGGCTCAGAAGGCGGGGACCAGGGAGCCCTTGAATTCGGTCTCGATGAACTTGCGCACTTCCTCGGAGTGGTAGGCCTGCACCAGTTTCTTGGCCCAGGGCTTGTCCTGATCTTCGGCACGGGTGGCGATGATGTTGGCGTAGCGGCCGCGCGGGTCTTCCACGGCGATGGTGTCCTTCTGCAGCGACAGCCCGGCCTTGTAGGCGTAGTCGTTATTGATCGAGGCTGCGGCCAGGTCGTCCAGCGAGCGCGGGAGTTGCGCGGCGTCCAGTTCGATCAGCTTGAGCTTGCGGGGATTGTCGATGATGTCCAGCGGCGTGGCGTTGACGCCGTTTTCACCCACGCCCGGCTTGAGCTTGATCAGGCCGGCCTTCTGCAACAGCAGCAGGGCGCGATTGCCGTTGGAGGGATCGTTCTGGATACCGATATGGGCGCCGTTGGGCAGTTGGTCGACCGACTTGAACTTGCGCGAATAGATGCCCAGCGGCGCGGTGATGGTCAGACCGACTGGCACGATCTTGTAGCCGCGCGCGGCGATCTGGCTTTCCAGGTAGGGGCGGTGCTGGAAGGCATTGGCGTCAAGGTCGCCCGCTACCAGTGCCGCATTGGGCTGCAGATAGTCACTGAAGACCACGGTCTGGATCTCCAGTCCATCGCGAGCGGCGACTTTCTTGACCACATCGAAGATGGCCTCGGCGCTGCCGACCGAGATGCCGACCTTGATCTTGGTCTTGTCCTGGGCGTGCGCCAGATGGGGCGCGACCGCCAGGGTCAGCGCAGCAACGACTGCGATGCGCTTGATGAATGCAGCGAAATGCATGGTGACTCCGAAAATGATGAGGTCTGCATCCTCACATGTAGCCAGGCCCGGAAGAAGGAATGAATCCGCATGTCGATATGCGGCAATTGCAGGCAAGGCGCTGGGCATCGGTCAGGCAAGGTATCATTCGGCATCCGTCGGCACGCCCTTCTCTTCGGGATGCTGCGCCAGATTCCTATCGAAAATGCTCATCAAAAGAAAATCCATCGAGGCCCAGGCCAATACCAAGGCGGGACCCATTCGCCGTCGTCAACAACTGGACGCCGACAGCAACAAGCCGCGCAAGCCCAAATACGCACCGGTCACGCTCTCCGAACTGGACGGCGTGCGTTATCTGCACTTCGGGACTGAATGGGTGCAGGGTGCCATGCGCATCCGCAAACCGGACTGGATCGAACTGGAATATGCGCAGCAGATGATGGCGTGGATGCTGTTCAACGGTGCGCCGCGACACATCGTGCAACTGGGGTTGGGCACGGGTGCGCTGACCAAGTTCGGTTATCGGCAATTCCCGCAGGCGCAGGTGACGGCGGTGGAATTGAACCCGGCGGTGATTGCGATCTGCCATAGCATGTTCAAGCTGCCTGAACCGGACGAACGTCTGATGATCATCGAGAGCGATGCCATGGATTTCATCGTCCATGCCGCCAGTCACGGCATCATCGATGCGTTGCAGGTCGATCTCTATGACGCCACGGCGCGCGGGCCGGTGCTGGATAGCCCGGAGTTCTACCAGGCCTGTTACGACAGCCTGGCACCGGGTGGCGTGATGACGGTCAACCTTTTCGGCGATCATCCCAGCTACGCCAAGAACCTGCGCGCCATGGAGTTCGCCTTCGACAAGGTGGTGTCGCTGCCGGAGGTCCACGATGGCAACGTGGTGGCGCTGGCCTTCAAGGGACAGATCGCGTTTGATTTTCCGGAACTCTATGCGCGGGCGGCCTTGATCGAGGCCCAGACCAAACTGCCGGCAAAGTCCTGGGTGAACGGTATCAAAGCTGGAGATTGAGCGTAAAGGGGACTGCGCAATAGCCTGGCATGGCCTTGTTGCAATGGCGCGATCAGTGCGCGCCATTCGCCACAAAACAGGGGGCTGGATAGCTTGTTAGTGCCAAGAGATAAAATATTTTTATCTTTTTCCCAAAAAATGCTTGCACTGCCCCCTACCCCCTCCTATAATGCGCTCTCTCTTGCAGCACTGCAGCAACAACGAAGTGCAGCAACGGGGCGTTAGCTCAGCTGGTAGAGCAGCGGACTCTTAATCCGTAGGTCCACAGTTCGAATCTGTGACGCCCCACCAAAATTTCAAAAGGCCTCTCGCATCGAGGCCTTTTTCACTTCCAGATTGACCTGCATTGGCAGGAACATCTCGGGGCGTTAGCTCAGCTGGTAGAGCAGCGGACTCTTAATCCGTAGGTCCACAGTTCGAATCTGTGACGCCCCACCAATACAAAAGGGTTACAGCCTGCACAGGTCTGTAACCCTTTTTTCATTTCCACCATTCCCGGTTTGTTGATCAAGCCACTACATCGGCGAGATCAGCTCACACGCCTGAGTGGCGGTTTGGTAACAGCCTGGAAGCAAAGCTCCTTTCACTGTCAGCAAGATCAGCTCGCATAGACGACATGACTTGCCGGGAAATGAAGCAATCTGCTGGCTACCAAAACGGGGCCGTACGACTTCCGACAAAAGCAACTCCGCAAATGTCCGGCCTTCACTAAAGCCGAATATCGCTTGATGCAGATATCGCTTGATGCAGAGCTGCCCGGAACACAATTCCCCATATCGACCCGCCGACGTGCGAGGAAGTCATGAATAGGCCCAGCGATGGTTTTCGTGGTCTCGACGCGGCACCGCGAGGTGATGCTCCAGGGCGAAGCTTGACAATCGACCTGAGGCTTCGGAAACGGCACAAGGCGTTCCACACTCCGGCTCAGCGCCCGTCCATTCGGTCCGGGCCCGAGGTCGGCGTGGTTGAGTCGCCACCAGCATCGACCTTCGGTGCTTCGGGAGGCACTGATTTGCGGCGCCCCGGCTTGCCACGCTTGACGTCCTGAACAGCGTAGAAGTCGCGCTTCTTGCGTGTCGCCAGCGACATGCGCGCCATTCCTTGCAGCAGTTGCACAAGCAAAGTGCGGGTCGGTGCATCGACACTGCGATAGCACGAGATCAGTTCACTCTCCTGTGCCGTGGGGAGCACGCCTCGCGTGCCGGTCAGCACATAGGTGACATCGATGCCGATCGCCACGAGGCCATGCAGGTAGTAAGCGTCAGGCGCGGTTTCACCGATCTCGTACTTGATCTGCGTGCGGGCGGTGATCTCCAGTTCGTCGGCCACGGATTTCTGGGTGTGGCCACAACGGCTGCGTTCTTTCGCCAACCGATCGCCAAGTATTGTCAAATATTCAGTTTTATTCGATGACATCTGAAAACGACCTCTCCTAGAATGTTTCTCTCGAATCAATAAGCCAGGAGACATCTTATGGCAGGCAAGCAACAAACCGAACGTATGCCCGCAAATGCGTCGGCACGTCTGGTGAATTTTCGACTTACCCAAGCTGAACTGGAGGAGGCTAACCACTTTGCGGCACAAACTTACCGATCCAGGGCACTGTTCATCAGGATGATGTACTTGCGAGGCCTGCAGGCCTTCCAGGGTGATCTGGATGAGCAATAGAGGCGGTGCTCACCCCGAACCACCCTCCCCCGCTAACCAGACAGATGCGAACAGCCTTCGACCCGCCGCCGCAGAAAATCGCAGACTGCCTGCAGAACCTGCTCCGGCTGCTCCCGGTGAGGCACATGGCCGCAGCGGGACAGCACCAGGCATTCGCGTCCCTGCTGCCCCTCTACGCCGACGCGGGCAATGCGCTGCGGATGCGCCAGTGATCCAAATTCATCCAGATCGCCATGCAGCGCCAGCACCGGGCAATGCACGCGGGCCAAAACAGCATCCAGCGACCAGCCGGCAAAGCCTGGATCGAGCCAGGTGTCGATCCAGGCATCGAGCACCCACCGTGCTTTCCGCACGTCGTTGTCGTGATACTTCGCCAGCCGCAATACCTGGGCCGGGTCGGCGAAGCTGTTACGCGCCGCGCGTATGCCTTGCAGCGTTTGCTCTTCCACAAAGGCCTGAGCCGATTCAGTGATGACGGCCACCACCTGATCCGGCAATTGGGACGCGGCCGAGATGGCCATGCCGCCGCCCACGCTATGACCGAACAACACCACGGCGCCCAGTTCCAGCTGCTGCAATACGGCGGCCAGCCACGGCCGGGCCTCGGCGGCGACGAAATCAGAGGGAAGCCGGTCATTGCGCGCATCGGAGGCACCAAAGCCATAGCGATCGTAAGCGACCACGGCGCAACCGGTACGCGCCGACAATTGCGCCGGAAAGTCCCGCCAAAGGGCCAGCCCACCGAGGGATTCGTGCATCAACACGAGGGCCGGACGGCCCGGCTTGTGCTCACCCCAGAGACAGGCCTGCAGGGTGACACCCTCGACCTTCACCTCGAACCGGCATGATTGCGGTGCATTCACGTAGACACCTCCACCAAAGAAAAGGCGCACCCAAGGGTGCGCCTAAACAGCCTTCAAGGGGTATGCCTCCCCCTTAATATACCGGACACGCTGTCAGCCACGGCGACGTGCGAGCCCAAGTATCATGCGGATCGCACGCCTGACGCGAAGCCCAATTCAGCTCATCAGTGATGCGCCCCACCGCCCAGATAGGCGGCCTTGACCGCCGGGTCGTTCTGCAGCTTGTCGGCGGGTCCATGTACGGAGATCTTTCCATTCTCCAACACATAACCGTAATCCGCAACATTGAGCGCGGCCGCCGCAAACTGCTCGACCAGCAGCATGGTCACGCCCTGCTCCTTGAGCCGCGAGATGATACGGAACACCTCATCAACCAGGATCGGCGCCAGCCCCATGGAGGGCTCGTCCAGCAGGATGACCTCGGGATTCAACATCACGGCACGCGCCATGGCCAGCATCTGTTGCTCGCCGCCAGAGAGCGTCCCGGCCAATTGGGTCTGGCGCTCCTTGAGCCGTGGGAACAACTCCAGCGCCCGCTCCAGATCGTGGGCGATATCTCCCTTGGGCCGCGCCCGGGTGAAACGTGGGAAAGCGCCCAGCAGCAGGTTGTCCGTCACGCTCATGGTGGCGAACACTCGCCGCCCTTCCGGCGAATGGGCCAGGCCGAAGCGGGCGATCCGGTGGGAATCGAGGCCGGTGATGTTCTTGCCGCCGAGCGTGACCTCTCCGCCTTTCGGTTTGATCATGCCGGAGATGGCGCGCATGGTGGTGGTCTTGCCGGCACCGTTGGAGCCGATCAGTGTCACCACCTTGCCCTTGGGCACGTCCATGGAAATGCCATGCAGCACCTCGACCTTGCCGTAAGCGGCGTGCAGATTGGAAATAGTCAGCATGTTCAGG
>Ga0308159_1005650_pt1 | contig 10433 bp, 8 predicted proteins | sample PhyCR1_FD_201040 | JGI IMG/M metagenome (GOLD analysis project Ga0308159, IMG submission 201040) | Phyllosphere microbial communities from UC Gill Tract Community Farm, Albany, California, United States - DLSLC.R1 | ecosystem: Host-associated > Plants > Phyllosphere > Unclassified | place: USA... | reverse complement strand
AGCGAGCTGGTCAGCGTATCCCGGAAGAAGAACATGAACGCCACCGCCAGGATCAGCAGATAGGCGCGCTCGCCGATGATCGGCGCTTCGGTCGTCTTGCGCGATGGGGCGGAACGCCAGCGCCGTATTGGCAGGATTTCGCCGATGGTCGTCGCCATTTACCGAACTCCCGTTTCAGCTTTTACGATGATGCCCGATCGGCCGGGGGCGGGCTGGCCATCGCCACGCCCGGTGCTGCCTTCGCGGCTCCAGCGACGGTTCAGCCATCGCAGCATCGGTTTTTCAATACCGACATGAACGATCGCCGATCCGATCAAGGCGCCGAGAATGACCATCGCCAGGAACAGCGCCGGCGACCGCGCCGACAATCCCAGCCGCGCGTCCAGGATTTCGCCGACATGGATTGCGAACGGGTGGGAAAGATACAGCGCATAGGACGCGTTCCCGCCCGCGATCAGCCAGCCTATCCAACGCGTCCGCCGCCGCGGCTCGAGCCCCAGAACCGAAGCGGTGACGATCATCACGGCGGGCAGCCCCCCGGTAAAGGGGCGGCCGATCGTGTCATAGGCCCCGATCTGATAGAACAGCACCGCCAGTGCAAATCCGGCGCCGACGATCGTCCATGCCAAGGCGCGCGGAATCGCCATGCCGCGCAGGAACATATGCGCCACTCCCATGCCCGCCACGAACTCCAGGGTGATCGGCAGGCCCCAGAAACGGATCATGCGCCAATCGGGCGGCGTGGGCGCGGCGATTGCGATCAGCAGCAGCAGAATGCCGACGATCAGCATCAATCCCCGCCGATAAGGCAGGAGCAATCCCGCGGCAAACACCAGATAGAACATCATCTCGTAATTGAGCGTCCAGCCCAGCGTCAGCAGCGGCGTGCAATAGAGGTCGCAGGTCGGCCCCGGCAGGAAGAGATAGGAGAAGACGATCCGTATCGTGCTGGGCAGCGGCACGTGCAGCACCAGCCCCATGACCAGGGTCAGCGTCGTGAACAGATAATAGAGCGGCACCACCCGAATGACCCGGCGGCGCAAAAAGTCGGCGGCGACGCCCGGCACCCCGAACCGATCATGCATCATATAATACATGACGAAACCCGAGATGACGAAGAAGATGTCGACGCCCAGTCCCCAATCGAGGGGAATGACCGACCAGGGGCGGGGGGTGCCGCCGGTCAGCTTGACCAGCGCCTGCTGCGCGTGACCGCACAAGACCAGGAATGCTGCGACGAAGCGCAGGACCTGTAGTGAATCGACCCGTTGGGAACGCATCAGAGTTCACTCTCCCGCTTCGTAACACCACAAGACGGGTCTGCCTCCGCTGTGCGACGAAACCCATTCCGTCAAATGCCTTAGCGCATGCAATATGCCGGGGTATATGCCGATCGCCATTATTTGAGGGACAGATTGTCCCTTTTTTAACCCTTGCGCAGCGGTACCCTCTTCCCGCATTGGGACATCATGCTGCGCTGCATCAACGTCCCGGTCCGGCCAGCGGCCCGTCTGCGAGACGGTGGCCCTTCACGCCCGAACGTCATGTCCCGGAGTGCAATCCCCGTGGTCAGGACGGCAGAAACAGGATAGGTCCCGAACGAATGGCCGCACTCCTTTCTCGCCTGATGCGCAGCGGTTTCGTCAGCATGGGAATCCGTGCGGCAACGTTGTTCTTCCGCTTTGCGCTGTCCTTCTACGTGGTCAGCTATCTCGGACTGGAGGCGGCCGGCGTATATGGCCTGGCGATCGGCGCGATCGGCATCGTGCCGGCCTTGCTGGGTTGGGGATTGAACTATTTCGTGTCGCGCGATGTCGTCGGCATGACCCCGGATGGGGCTGCGCCGCTGGTGCGCGATCGCCTGACCGTGACCTTGGTGTCGCTGGCCTTGGGCACGGCCGTCGCCATTCCCGTGATCATTGCGCAGACCGGCGGGGTGTCGACCGTCTATATGCTGATCCTCGCGCTCCTGTGGCTCGAAACCTTGGCGCTTGACGTGTATATGCCGCTGGTCGGGCTTCAGATGGCCTTGCAGGCCAATATTCTGGTGCTTGTGCGGTCCGCCCTTTGGATTCCGGTGGCGGTGGGGCTGGGCATGGTGTCGCCGACGTTTCGCAATCTGGAAACCGTGTTCGCGAGCTGGATCGTCAGCCATTTCATGGCGATCGCCCTGCTGTTCGTCTTTCTGCGCCATTGGCCGGTGCGCGCCGCGCTTTCCAAGCGGCTCGACCGCGCGGGGATGTGGCTGCGCATTCGTAATGGATGGTATATCTATCTCAGCGACTTGGGGCTCGTGGGCCTCAGCTATGCCGATCGTTTCATCCTGAACGCCATGCTGGGGCTCGCGGCGACCGGCATCTACAGCTTCTATTGGTCGATCACCAATGCGCTCTACACGCTGTTGAGCACCGCGGTCGTCCAGCTGGCATTGCCCCGCATGGTGCTGGTGCTGCGCCAGCGCGGAATGGAGGAGTGGCTGGCGGCATTGCGTCGCGAGGTTCTCAAGGTCCTGGCGTTCGCCGCCGTCCTGAGCGTCGTTATCTTCCTGGCGACCGAGGCGATCATCCGCTTCGCGCCGCCGGGGCGCTTCCCGGTGGCCCGCCCGTTGCTGATCCTCATGCTGATCGCGGCGGTCCTGCGAGCCTGTGGCGACTTGCTGAGCGTCGGACTGACCAGCGCGGGCAAGGATCGCGTCTATGCCATCACCAATGTCGGCGGCGTTCTGCTGACGGTGCTCCTCAGCTCGCTGAGCCTCTGGCTGTTCGGCCTGATCGGCGCAGGCATTTCGGCTGTCGGGACCGCACTGGCGCTGTGCGTCGTGCGTATCCTCTATCTGCGCACCCTGCCGAAGCGCAATCCACCCGCCAAGGCGGGGCGGCGTGACGAAACCGGTGCAGCGGCGCAATGACGGAATGAAGAAAACGGCATCCGGGTGCTTGCCAAGCGAGGCGCACTTTTATAGTGGGCCTACACCATGTCGGAATTCCAATGGAACGACGAACGGCAGAGCGCGGTTTTTCCAGTAAACTGGGCGCGTGCGGGTGTAGCTCAATGGTAGAGCAGAAGCTTCCCAAGCTTACGACGAGGGTTCGATTCCCTTCACCCGCTCCATCTCCGCACTGGACCCACGGATTTCCGCCATTCCGGCGTCCGGCCGCGCTTTGCGGGACACCTGGCTGTAGCACCAAGCTGCGCATACGCCGCCGTCGTCCGCCCGCAATCGAAGCCCGTGCCGGCGATCGGACGAGACGTGGGACGTGGCCTCGATCACCTATCTATGCCGGCGTGGTGCGCGCTATTACTACCGTCGCCGCCTGTACCAGCGGAGCGTCGTCAATCATCCTATAAGCATCTCGCTCGGTACGGCCGATCCGGTCGAGGCACGTCGCCTCGTCCCCCGGCTGTCCGCCCGATGGGAGATGATGGCGATGCAGATGTTCAACCGGACCAGCCGCGGTTTCCTCCAGGCGCAGGAATTGACGCGCATCTTCCGCGCAGGGCTCGACGAGGAGCTGGGGCTGGCGATGGCCTCCCATTTCGATGCCCCCGACGTGCTGGAAGGGAACCGCCGCACCTTGCGGGTGCTGGAGGCGGCCTATCGGATCGCCGCGCGTCTGCCCGCCGATGCGGACAGCGTGACGGAAACCATCGTCAACGAAATGACCGTCGGGTTCTCGGATGAGGATCGTGCAGCGGTCGTGATCATGCTTCGGTCGCTGGCGCCCCATAAGAGCGCGCAACGGGATGCCGAGAGCGCCCTGACGGCGATTTCGGCACCGACGACCCCGCGCGCGATCGATGACGCACGCGTCCAACTCCTTCGGGCACGGGCAGAAGCGCAGGCGCGCGCAGCGCTCGCCGATCATCCGCTCGCAGCCAGCCGGGGTGATCCGTACACGGCACTGCTCGACGACGATGTCGTCGCTGCGATCCGGCGCCAGCCGGCCGCGCATTCCACCGGAGCACCAGCCGAGCACTCTGATCCGCATCGGTTGTCCGGCGCTGCGCCAGTCGACTCTCCATTCCTTACCCAGGACACGCGGCGGTTCAGCGAGATCATCGAGGACACCATCAAGATGATCCAGAGCGCGGGCGACTGGGATGAGGATCTCGATCAGCGTCGGCGTGTGATACGCAGCTTCGGGTGGATCACCGGCGACAAGCGCCTATGCGACTATGGTCCCGCCGATGCCCTGCATTATGCTCAGACCTTGAGGAAGCTACCTACGGAATTCAGATGGGGAACGCCCGACGCTGGCGCCATGAGTCGTCCGCTGAAGGAGGTGCTTGTGGAGGTCGATGCGATGGCGAAGAAGACGCCGCGCAGCGATCGCACGTACAATCGCGATCTGACGATCATGGCGCGCTTCTCGCGGGAGCTGGCCAAGGCGTCGTGGCGGCCGAGATTCGGCAAGGACCTCATCGTCGACTTCAACGAGCACACCGCTAAGGTCCAAGATGATCCCACCGATCCTGACCGGATGCCGTGGACGGAGGAGCAACTGGTCTGCGCCTTCAAGGCTCCGATTTATACGGGCGGCGGCGGGTGCAGCCGACGGTTCAAGACCGGTTCCGACAACAAGGTGTGGCAGGACGCTGCATACTGGGTTCCGCTGCTGCTGGCCTACACCTTCATGAGCCGCGAAGAGGCGTGCGGGCTCGAGTGCAGCGAGATCGTGTTCGACGTCGAGACGCCCTTCCTGATCGTCAAGGCCAACATGACAAAGAGCAAGAATGGCGAAACCGCGGCGGGCCTGAAACGCCGTTCGCGCCACCGTATCATCCCTCTGCATCCGGAACTGCTGCGGCTCGGCTTCAAGGAGTACGTCACGGCGATCGAGGCAGAAGGTCACTGTATGCTGTTCCCCGAATTGTATCGGGGTGATCTCACGAAGCGTGGTGGTGCCCGCTTCTACGCGGGCGCTGGTCGGTACCTGCTCGACTATGTCGATCAAAATGTACCGCTCCTGCGAACCTCCTCGGGCAAGCGCGCCGACCTCCATTCGATGCGTACCGCCGGGGCGAGTTTCCTGGAGGATTCAGACGCGAAGCAGGTCTATATGGATGACATTCTGGGCCATGTTCGTGAAGGCACGGGGCCGCGCAGATACTGCAAGGCATGGTTCGTGAAGGGCGGTGCGGCGATCATTCAGAAGCGGCTGGCTCTGATGTGCGACGCGACGCCGAACCTGACGGCGCATCTCACGCCTGCACCGCTGGCCCTGCTGCCGCTGGAGGAGCGGTCGCGGACGGGATCGTACAGGGAATGCGCATCGCGGCGGAAGGGGTGATGACTTGCTGCCAATGCCGTCGTCTCGCCTCTCTCAAGCACCTTCGACGTGGGGCAGATCGCACTCGTAATGTAGGCAATTAAGAAAGGTCTGCTGACTCAAATGCCCAGTTTGCATGCACTTTGCATAGCGACTTGCGCAAATTTTTGATCTGTAGCTTACGCTCGCTGCCGCCGTCAAAATAGAGCAAGTACTTCAACTCCCCCAAGCCGACGGATGTGTTCTTGTCGTCGAGCACATGTCCATAACCGGGTATAGGGTTCTGCTTGCTCTTCTCCTGAACGACCAAGTGCGCATTGGCAGCCTCCAACATCAGCGCCTTCGGAATTTCGACCAGCTCGTACTCGTAACGGCTTGGCCCCGGTTCGAGCCGCCGAAACGTGAAGATGCGGTCGTATCCATCCAGATGTTGAAGGAACAGGTCACGGAGCAGGTCCAACCGCCACTCTCCCCGACCGAGTTCCATCCACTTGCTCACATGGATCATATCGCGGCGGATGTTGTTCGCAGCTTCGGTCTTAAGGCTGACCCGTTGGCCGTTTACTGTCAGATCGTGCCCGCGGTTCGTGCGGCTATCAGCGAGCCGAGCGTTAAAGCCGCATAGCTTAAGTGCGCGCTCGAGCGCGAACTCAAAACGGTCCTTGCTCAGCGCTTGCATGCTAAAGGCGTGGTGTATGCGGAGCGCATCCCCGACCCGCTCCAGCACCTCCGTGGTGATGATGTCCGACCCTTCATCCCGGTGATAGTGGGACGGAAGTTGGAACTGATTGATGACGCCTTGGACCCACGCCCGCTGTGAATCGCTCAGAATCAGTAGCTGCGCTGCGAGTGCAGCCCCGTGGTCCGACTCGTGTTCCGTCATATGGAACGGCTATCACATCAGCCGGGGCCAGCGATAGCAAACCTTATGACGGTTTTATCGGTCCAAACCATTCGACCAATACACACACCATTGCACTAGTACTGAGACTTAACCAGAGCCAGAACTCGATCGCGGGTGCGATCGCCTGAGAGGAAGTTGTCGGCAAGCTTTGTAGTGGGTTGCTACGCGGCGGAATTTGTTCAACTGGCAGAAGACGTTTTCGATCAGCTGGAGAGCTCAGCAGCTCAATCTGAATCGGCGTCTTCGTCAACCCTCTCTAGCTCAGCGGCCAACGACGCTTCGTCTACGCTAGGCTCCACCTCGGGCAGTTGCTCCTGCGACACGCTCTGCAAAACCTCCCGCAACGAATTTCCGCGAGCAACGCGAGCACTGCGATCGGCCGTGTTTTGAACAATGCTGGCGAGGTAGGAAACGACGCTGGGTTCGGCAACTCCTCCGGCTCGTGCTGCGTCGACCTTATCAAAGAATGCTTCAAGGGCCTCCCGCACGGCGTGGGGGTCCGGCTTGGACCTAACTACGTGCAATTGCCTGTCCACTTCGACGAAGAGCGTATAAAATTCAGCTTTTTTAAATGCCCGCGATCCGGCCGGCAGCTGGAGGTCGCGAATATATTCAAACGTACTGTTCACTCGCGCATACAGTGCCGCTTTCTCAGTAAACTCTTCGTTGTACCGCTCAAGGTACTCTTCGACCTCGTCGTCGCGGTGGAAGTAGTCGGACATCATGGTCGCCACGAGCGATGCGGCATAAACGACATCCTTCATTCTCCGGATATCGTTTGGGCTAAATATCTTTTTCTCTATAAAAAGGGAGTTCTTTGCAACAAGCTCGCTGAACCTCTTGTACTCACCAAGATAAACGGCGTTGAATCTCTCCATATCGTTAAGGCTATATGAGGTTCGATTCATCCTTTTAAAAACTTCACGGATGTCGGCCTCGTCAAGTATGCCAAGGTTTCGAATAGCTACGTCATAATTGAGAAATTTTTTTTTGTCCTCTTCTTTAAGATCTTTATATCTTGTGATTACTCTTGAATTTTTAAACGGCGAAATTCCGTTGAAATAGTCCTTGATAGTGCGGAGGCGTTGCTGGCCGTCCACGAGAAGCTCTGTTGCCTCACCGCTCGTCGTATCCACGTCGCCGACCGCGGTATAAATCTCTGGGAAGGGGTAGCCTGTGAGGATGGTCTCTATGAAGGCGACCTTGTCAGGATTAGTCCACACAGATCGTCTCTGAAAGTCAGGAGTCGGAATGAGCGAACCCTCACGTTCCATTTTCAATAGAAGGCTGATTTTTCGATTGTCGGCTGCAGTTCTCATAGCGGTCTCTCTATAGCGTCGCGACACTTATCCAGCGATGAGCGCGCGTATGCCTCCCAAAAAGCCTCGTCATAGTATACGCCTGCGGTGATCTTATAGCGGCCAAACTTGCCAGATCGCTGCAACTGCCGAAAAAAGTCGAACCACTCGCGGCTCCAGGAAAATCCGGGGTCAGTTGGCAGCTTGTCTGGCCGAAGCCATCCTTTCATTAGATAGGCGCGAAAGTCTTCGACGCTGCTCCAATCACCTCGCTCCTCGGCGAAGGCGAACGCCTCACGCCACAATTGGAGGAACAGCTCGGAACTGATGATAGTGACGTCGATGTCGGAAGTGTCTCCGAACGGCGACATCGCCGGTCGCCCCTTCTTCGGGACCAATGTGAACCCAAGCTTCGCCGATCCAGTGATAATTACGTCGCGCATTGCGACGTGAAAGAATTTGGCCACCTCGCGCCGGAGACCCGCCTCCTGTTCAGGCGCTAGCACTGCTGCCGGTCGCGTGTAAAAATATCGGTCTAGCAGCGTTTGATGATCGAGCTCAAAAAGCGCTTTGGTAAATTCGTCCTCAACCTCCCGCTCCATTCGCTCGACCTCGCTGTATGCAGCGACTATCTGACGATCCGACGATTAGGGCAAGGCCTGTGGAGAAAGCTGTTCCCGGCTTGTTCGCACTGCGCTAAGATGCCTGATAGTTTGAAAGTGAGGCGATTACGCGTGCAGTTTGTTGACCTGTTCTCTTGCGGCGGAGGTATGTCCACCGGGTTTGCCCGAACCGGCGGCTTCAAGCCCATCGGCGCGGTCGATCTAGAAGTGGCAAAGCCAAGCCACCCGATTGGGGCAACCGCGTGCAACGATACATATGAGGCAAACCTTGGGCTTAGACCCCTGTCGGCTGACCTTTCGATTACGCCGCCAAAGGCGGTCGCCGAGCACTTTGGGTTCACGGCTTCCGATGTCGATGTGCTCATTTCGTGCGCCCCATGCACCGGGTTCAGCCAGAAGCAGTCTCGCAACCACGTCACCGACGATGCCCGCAACCATCTCGTCGAGCGCGCGGCCGTGTTCGCCGAGGCGTGGAAGCCGAAATACGTCGTAATTGAGAACGTGAAGGAACTGCTTCGCGGCCGGCACAAGCATCACTACCAGGGGCTGCATCGACGGCTGACCGAGCTTGGCTATGAGGTCTTCGCGGAGGTTCACGACCTCAAGCACCTTGGGCTGCCTCAGGGGAGGATCAGGTCGCTGATCGTCGCGAAGCTCGGCGGGCACTTCCACTGGCAAGTGCCGGAGCGGACCTCCTTCCGCACAGTGCGTGACGCGATCGGGCACCTCCCCGCCATTGAGGCCGGAATGGTACACCCCGACGACCCCATGCACGTGTCGCCTAGGACGGCTGGCGTGTCCCTAGACCGGATGCGCGCGATCCCACGCGACGGCGGCAGCTGGACAGATATTCCTAATGAGCTCGCCCACCTTAGGATACCGAGCATGAACGTCCAGAAGCCCGGCTCCTTTCCCGACGTATATGGGCGGCTGGCCTGGGACCGCCCGGCACCCACCGTGACCAGGGAGTGCAGCCATCCCGGCAACGGTCGATACTCCCATCCCGAGCAGGATCGGCTGCTGACTGTCCGCGAGATGGCGCTGATCCAGGGCTTCCCGGCCGACTACCAGTTCCTTGGTGGCCTGTCGTTCAAGTACCGGCAGATCGGCGACGCCGTGCCCCCTATGGTGGCGGAGCAGATCGCCCACGCGATCCTAGCCGACGACGCGGGCAAGGTCGCGTCAGACGCCCGCTGGGACCAGCTATCCCTCGCGGTCTAGGCCTGGAGCGGAGAGGCTCCACCACGCGTGGAGCGGGCACAGCCGCACGTCCAGGTAGTTGATCGTCAGCTTGTCGTCGCTGCCGTCCAGCCGAAAGCGGAACGCCCGCCGCCCGTCGATCACCACGTCAGCCGAGGTCGTCCGCGTTCTGGTGGGGGCGGTGAAATCCTCGCCTCTCAGGTCGCCGACTGCCGACAGGACCTGCTTCGGTATCTCACGCAAGTCGTATCTCACGAAGCCTCGGCGCTCCCGATCTGGATAGCTCCTCAGCGTGAAGATGCGGTCGTAGTTGCCGAAGTGCGGCATCACCATGGAGGCTACGAAGCCGGGAACATCGTCGGCACACGTTGTTTGCTTGATCCACGCGGCTTCCATCAGCTTTGAGATCGTGATGAAGTCCATGCTTAGGTTGCGTGCGGCCTCGGTCTTCAGCGACAGTGTGACACCCCCCACGGTCAGGTCCGCACCGCGCATCGTCATGCTGCTGGCCCGCTTCGCCGGAACGCCTGTCCGAGAGAACGCCTCTTCGAGGATATGCTCGAAGTTCTCTTTTTTCAGGACGCTCGCGCTGTAGGCATGATGCGCGGCAAGCCGCATGGAAAAGTATTCATAGGCCTCCAGCGTCAGGAAGTCCCCAGGCCTCACCAACTCCCCGAACTGCTCGTCTGCGAAGCGGTGAATGATCGCACGAATGACGTCGACCTGGACGACCGACAAACCATTCAGGGTCTCGACGATGTCCAGGATGTCGCTGCGCTTCTCAGTCTCGGCCGCAAACGCCATTTCATTCCTCCACAATTGAGAGGAACCGAATATCCGCGGCCCGCCTGCCTCACAAGGATTGATACGAGGCCATATGAGGCGGAGCAAGAGGCTGCATGACAAACCATCCCACAGCCCGCGTTGCATGGCATGAAAACGACTAGAACGGGCGCATCTGTGATCTGGCCCCCGTTTCACCGGACGGATTCAAGCGGTTGCAGAAATCAGGGCGCGATGTTCGCGCGGTGAACGCATTTTGAGCCCTGAATGGGGGTGGTTGTCGTTGTAGTCCTCGATCCATCCGGCAAGCGATGTCAACGCGGTGGGAGCATCAGGCAGCGGCGAGACGCGGACG
>Ga0308159_1005649_pt1 | contig 10433 bp, 8 predicted proteins | sample PhyCR1_FD_201040 | JGI IMG/M metagenome (GOLD analysis project Ga0308159, IMG submission 201040) | Phyllosphere microbial communities from UC Gill Tract Community Farm, Albany, California, United States - DLSLC.R1 | ecosystem: Host-associated > Plants > Phyllosphere > Unclassified | place: USA... | reverse complement strand
AACAGGCGGTTACGCATCATCATATAAACCTCATTTATTTATTATTAAGAGAGTAAATCAATTGCAAGGCGGGTCAGCGCCTGCGTCCCGGCGGTAATGCTGCGTTCGTCCGGCTGATAGTCGGAGTTATGCAGGTGATCGTCACGGCCCGGCGTGGCCGATCCAATATGAATCTGGCAGCCCGGTACCCGTTCCGTGAACAGTGAAAAATCTTCGGCACCAAAGCTGGCGCTGGGCTGCGCGATGATAGGCTTATCAAACTGATGCGACAGAATCTGTTCCAGTGAATCGATCAGGCGATCGTCATTCATCAGAGGCGGCACGCCACGCTGGAAGTTAACCTCCACCCGCACGTTTTGCGCCAGCGCCACCCCTTCGCACATCCGTTTAAACGAGGTTTCCATAGCAGCGCGTACTTCCGGCGACTTAGTACGGATGGTGCCCTGAAACAGGCAGCTATCGGGAATGATATTGTGGGTGGTGCCACCCTGAATGTGCCCGATGGTTAATACGGCGGAGTGAGCGGGATCGCGTTCACGCGAGATGAGGGTCTGTAGCTGGCTGATGAGATGCACGGTCGCGATGATCGGATCGGTGCCCATGTGCGGACGTGCCGCGTGGGTCGATACGCCATGCACCGTAACGTCGAATTCATCGCTGGAGGCGGTACTGGCCCCGCGCGTCAGGGCGACTTCCCCCGCAGCCAGTTCAGGCTTGTTATGCAGGGTCACGGCCCAGTCGATGCCATCTGCCGCGCCGTCCGCAATCATCGCCTCAGCGCCACTTTCTGGCGTCTCTTCCGCGGGCTGGAATATCAGCCGGACCCGGCCTTTGAGTTGCTGACGATAGTGCGGCAGGATCGTTGCCACACCCAGCATCGTTGCGGTGTGAATATCATGCCCACAGGCGTGCATTTTTCCGGGATAGCGGCTGGCAAACGGCAGACCGGTCTGCTCATGGATCGGCAGCGCGTCCATGTCGGCGCGCAACAGCAGCGTCTTACCCGGCTCTGCGCCGTCGATATCCACCACAACACCGCTGCGGCCAACGCCGGTGCGGGGATTCAGTCCCAGCGCCTGCAGATAGTCTGTGACCAGACTGGCGGTGCGCAGCGTATCAAAGCCTAATTCCGGATGCGCATGGATATCACGTCGAATCGCCACTAACTGCGATTCAAGTTCATTAACTCTGGCTTTTATTTCCCCGGCCAGTCGTGCTTTTTCCTGATTCATAGCAGCCCCGGCAATATGCGATCGGCACTCTGCTGCCGACCGCTATTTTAATCTCATCCTGATGACGGATGTTGATGACCGTTTATTTATTCACAGCACGCGACAGAAAGCAACGCGCAACAGCCTGCTCTACATACTTAAAAATCAATAAGATAGTGTTAATTATTGGAAACCTGTATGAGATAACAGCGGATCAGCAATAATATTAATAATCCGCCACATGACATTACTTTCCCTACTGTCACTGAGCTGATATTTCACTTTTATCCGGAGAGGGAATAAAGAAGTCTGCCAGTATTTCCGCTAATTTCTCGGGTTGTTCGTCGGGAATAAAATGGCCGCAGTTGACAACAGTTTTACTGCTTACCTGATGTGCTACGGTACGCAACGGGGTGGCCATATCGGGTATCGATCCCTGGTCGGCACTGACAGCCAGCAGCGGTAAAGCCAGTTTGCCTTTTAACGCGCGCTGTCGATTCTGCTCTGCCGACTGTGCGAAAGCGCGGTAAAAAGCCAGTCCGGCCCGCAAGGCCCCGGGCTGCTGAAAAACGCGCAAATATTCATGACGGGCCGCCGCATCTATGCAATGTGGATTGGCTGACTTACGGTTAAAAAACCAGTCGAGGTAGATCGCCTCTCTGCCAGTGATCAGCGCTTCCGGTAAATCATCCACACAGTGAAATCCAAAATGCCAGGTTTTCCAGGCGCTATCACCCACCATTGGCAGCAAGTCAGGCAGCGTGATGCCGGGAATGCCGCCATCCAGCAGCGCGAGACGGCTGACCTTTTCGGGATGGCCTGCCGCCAGTGACCAGGCGACCCACGCCCCGATATCATGCCCGGCCAGATGAAAGCGTTCGATACCCAACTGGTTCAGCAGCACCAGTATGCGCTCTGCCACGCTGTCAGTGTCGTAACCACTGGCTGGAAAGTCAGAATCACCCTGCCCTGGCAGGTCGGGTGCGATCACATGGAAGTGACTGGCAAGCAAGGGAATAACCTCCCGCCAGGCATAACTGCTTTGCGGGAAACCCGCGAGCAGAACCACAGCCTCAGCGTGTTCACTGCCTGCGCTGAGGTAGTGCAGCCGCTGCGAGTCAATATTAATAAAGTGGTGCTGGTAGAGTGGATATACGGGCATAAAACCTCCAGATAATAAGGAAACGAACATTTCCTTAATGAGTAAAAAATTTAGTCGAGTAACTTCAGTGCCAGGGGGATGATGCTGGCATCGGGCCGGGTAGCAGCCACTTTACCGGCGACCCGCATCCCCAGCACGATGCAAAACATCAGCGAAGCGGTGGCCTCTCTGTCCAGTACTGGATTGACCGAACCATCCTGCTGACCCAGGCTGATTATCTGCTGCAGATTCTGCTGGTTGCGTATTAGCGCCGCGCTGACGGCTCCGGCAAGTTCCTCATCCAGAGTTTGCAGCTCTACGGCGCTGACAGCCACCAGACAGCCGCGCTCACCTTCTACATCGCGCACTGAATCCACATAAAAATTGAGTAGCGCCGCCAGTTGCTCACGACCATTTTCACATTGCGTCAGCCGCGCCGCTAAACTGCTGTTACGCATTGAGAGATAGCGAGCAAAGACGTTTGCAAACAGCGTGCGCTTGTCGGTAAAAGCTTTATAGATGCTGCCGGTAGTGAGCTGCATAGCCTGGCCCAAATCGCCGATCGAGGTGGCGTGATAGCCCTTTTGCCGGAATACCAGCATTGCGCTGTCCAGTGCCGCATCGGTATCAAACGCCCGTGGTCGTCCCCGCTCTTTATAACGGTTATCGTTCATCGCAAACACCATTAGAGAATGATCATTTCCTTTAAGATAGACTGATTTGTCCGCCAGATAAAGGCTTACTTATGCCTGGGGCTCGCCTGGAAAAGGAACCCGCCCCTCACCATGACCTTTTCAGATAAAACACCGTATCGACGGCGCGTGAAAGGCTTAGGCCCAGACATGTTCGGCACGTCAGGCACACCGTTTTAATCTCGCGTTATGTAATCAGACCCATCTGAGCCACGTATTGCCGATCTTGAGCAGGAGCTGCCATCTCTGGTTCAACTCAATGGAACGCCCTCTGGCAATATCCGCTTTTCCGCAGGGGAGCATGCAGCTCGAACTCTCGTATGGCCGAAATTAAAACCTTTATCACGGGGAGTTTGAGAAGGAAGGAAAATCGTTACGTGTCAGAGTTGAAGAACAGATCACGTTTAATTTTCTGTCAGAAAGAATCGATGCCGTATTATCGGGTTTTGGTATTGCCTGTGTTCCTGAAGATACGATCACGGAGCATGTAAAATCCGCAAAGCTTATTCAGATTCTGCAGGATTGGTGCCCTGCATTTCCCGGTTATTATCTCTATTATCCGAGCCGTAAACAGCATCCGCCCGCTTTTGTGCTGATGATAGATGCGCTTCGGCACCCGGAATAGCGGGTCTACAATTCGATACAGACCTGCATGAATCTTAACGGCCCACACGAGCCTGATGCTCAGGGGAGTAACGCTCGCCGACGATTTCTATCGTTTCAAGCGCCACTTCTATCTGCCGCACGTCGTCCCGTGAAAGAGTGATGTCGGCAGCACCCAGGTTTTCATCCAGCCGGTGCAGCTTAGTAGTGCCGGGGATGGGAACAATCCACGGTTTTTGTGCCAGCAACCATGCCAGTGCTATTTGTGCAGACGTAACCCCTTTTCCGGCAGCCAGTTCACCCAGTAATGTGACCAGCTTTTCGTTGGCTTCAATCGCTTCAGCGGCAAAACGCGGCACCTTACTACGGAAATCGTCACTGCCAAACGTCGTTCCTGACTTAATCGCGCCCGTCAGAAATCCTTTGCCTAAAGGACTGAATGGCACAAAACCAATCCCCAACTCCTCCAGCAATGACAGGATCTCCTGCTCAGGCTCGCGCCACCACATTGAGTATTCGCTTTGCAGTGCAGTAACAGGTTGTACGGCATGTGCACGACGAATGGTTTGTGCACCCGCTTCAGAAAGGCCGAAATGTTTGACCTTACCTTCTGAAATCAGGTCTTTCACGGTTCCCGCAACATCTTCGATAGGGACTTCCGGATCGACGCGGTGCTGATACAGCAAATCAATCACATCGGTTTTCAGACGACGCAACGAGCCTTCAACCGCTTTGCGAATATGTTCCGGGCGGCTGTTTAAAATCTGCTGTTTATTGTCCTCACCAAAGGTAAAACCAAATTTGGTAGCGATAACTACCCGATCGCGTAAGGGTTGTAACGCTTCACCCACCACGTCTTCATTAAGATACGGGCCATAAACTTCGGCTGTGTCGAAAAATGTCACCCCACGTTCAACCGCGGCGCGAATCAGCTCAACAGCCTGACGGGTGTCGGTCGCCGGACCATAGCCATGACTCAGGCCCATACAGCCCAAACCCAGTGCTGACACTTCAAGACCTGATTTTCCGAGATAGCGTTTTTGCATTATTGAAAGCCTCTTCTGTTGCGTTTTTAACGTCAGGTTTGCGGCCAGTCAGCCACTCCACCATCGCCGGATAGGGATGAGAGAAGAATGTGCTGGTTGCGGAATCAAGCGCCGCAATTTGCAACATATCCTCAGAACTGCGTTCAAAAACGAGGATATTAATGCTCTCTACCATTTTTGAGTTTTAAAGTTGGCATGGCGTTATCCTTCAGCCGTTGTGTGTGAAAAGCATAACGTAAAGTGATTAATTGGATTAAGTAGGGTAATTAGCTAGGGCTTATTACTTTTATTCATCAATGATGATTAATCCTGATCTTTGTCTGCCCGCTATTGCAGATTTCGCTCTTTAAGAAACTGGCTCATGAGATCGACAATCTGCACATTATTCAGATCAATAACGCGATATGAATGAAATTCATGAATATGTGTGAGTCGCGACTTGCTCTGACACATGACCCTGAAAGGTTCAGAGTGACCGGTTTTCCTGATTTACCAGATCCTGAAATTTGCGCCCTTCACACCAAATGGTTATAGTTAAATGACCAATTGGAGGTGACAGATGAAAACATTCAGCTTTTCTGCGAATAAAACCAGGGCGCCACGCTTATGGCAGGCCGCAGGCCTGAACAACGCTGATGGTGTCGCCCTGCTGGGCCAGATTAATGAAGGCCTTGATGGCAACGTAGCTCACCTGATCGTCAACTGGGCGAAGATTACGCAAAACGATCTGCGCAAAATGTCCGGTATTCCCTCCACGACGTTCAGCCGGAGCGTGAAAGCGAAATTCAGCGCTGAACAAAGTGAACGACTGGTACGAATTATCCGTGTCATTGATCGCGCAGTTGAACTGTTCGAAGGTGATAAGGATGAAGCGCAAAAATGGTTGAATGAGCCTAACAGGGCGCTGAGCTGGAAAATGCCCGCAGAACTGATGGCGTCTGAAACCGGGGCATACGAGGTCATGAAATTAATCACGCGCCTGGAGCACGGAGTTTACTCTTGATTCTCTACAGGCTGACCAAGACAAAGTATCTTTCGACAGCCTGGACGGGATTTGGCGCAAAAGAGGCGGGCGGCCGCTGGAACAGCACCGGCATCTCCATGGTCTATGTTTCTGAAACAGCATCGCTGACTTTGCTGGAAACACTGGTCCATCTGCACTCAGCACACATCCTGGACGCATTTACACTTCTGCGCATCGATGTTCCCGATGCGCTGATTCAGACCGCTGATATCACTGAGTTGCCTGCAAACTGGGCCGATGAAGACGCACCGGCAGAACTGGCTGACTATGGAGACGCCTGGTGCTCTGCCTGCGATGCGGTTGCGTTGCGTGTTCCCAGTGCCCTCTCCCCTGTAGAATATAACTATCTGTTAAATCCTGAACACCCCGATTTCTTCCGTATAGTTCAACAGGCTGAGGCTATTCCGTTCCGGTTTGATCGTCGGCTGAAACCGGATCGTAAATAAATTATCCGGATAGCTTTTAGTCGCGCATTCGTGCGTTGAACAAGGGCCGGAAGCCACCGATGATCGTCTCTTATGCCCTGAGACAAGCCTTTCTCCCTCTGACCTGACGCAAGGCACTGAAGCTTAAGCCTCATCTATACTGCAGCTTATCTTTGCTGAAGGAGCCCAATCATGGGACTGAGCTGGTTTACCCTCTGGCCGCCGCTGGCACGCGTGCTGTTTATCCTCGCCTGTCTGACCATTATTCTGACCGGCCTTTATCTGGCAGCACCGCTGATCAATCAGGTCCTGCTGGCGATGTTACTGGCAATCATGCTTGATCCCCTGATTACCCGTCTGGAAAACAAACGCATACCGCGCATCGTCTCGTCACTGCTGGTGATTATGCTGATGCTGTTGATTATGGTGGTCACTATCCTCAAGTTAACCGTGCTGACGCCCGATTTAATGCAGCTCAGCCGTCAGGCGCCCGTGCTGCTGGCGGCCCGGCTTGAACAGCTGACGCTGGCCTTTGCCCGGCTTGATATCGGTATGACGCCCGACCAGTTGCTGACCTTTGTGGATGCGGGGGCGATAGTGCGCATTGTCACTGCATTTCTGACGCAAATCCCTGGCGTCATCTCATGGTGGATCATGGTGTTCCTGATGCTGCTGTTTATGCTCTATGAGATGCCGCTGCTGAAAGCTGCACTGCAACAGCGGGTAAAGGGAAAACATCAGGCCTTTTATCTGGCGCTGCAGGAGGGAATTCAGAGCGTGATTGTGTATGCCAGAGTGAAAACGCTGACCAGTATTCTGGGCGGGTTAATCGTGGGCGTCGGTGCGCATCTGATCGGGCTGAAGTTTGCCTTTTTCTGGGGCGTGCTGATGTTCATCTTTAATTACGTGCCGGTGCTTGGCTCCTTTCTGGCCGCGATTCCGCCGGTGATCCAGAGTTACATCATGTTTGATTTACAGATCGCGCTGGCGGTAGCAGGATTCTTTGTGGTGCTGAACCTCTGTCTGAGTTCGGTGATCGAACCATTGCTGATTGGTAAACGACTCAATCTGGCGCTGACCACGCAGTTGCTGGCGTTTCTGTTCTGGCAGGCGTTACTTGGGATTACGGGCGGGATACTGGCTATTCCACTGACCTATCTGATTAAAAAGGTCCTGCTGGCGAGCTATCCGCAGCAGGACCCGGAGACAGAATTAACTCAGTGATGGCGTCTTCACCCGCCATGCGCGGGTGAGGCGTTTTTCAATCTCAACTATGATGAAGATCGCGATACTGACAATCAGCGAAATCAGCCAGTAGTTGATCGGCAGTGGACGGGTACCAAACAGCGTGTTCATTAATGGCACATAAATAATGATCGCCTGAAGGACAATCAGTACCAGCGTCACCAGCCAGATACCGCGATTTTTCAGCAGACCGCGATCCAGTGAGAAGCCATCTGAATTACGGCAGTTAAGCATGTAAGCCCACTGCGCGGTGACCAGCATCTGCAGCAGCACGGTACGGATAAACTCGGCACTATAGCCACGCGGTTGCAGCCAGGCTTCCAGCACAAAGGCACTGATTGAAATCAGCAGACCGACAAACACCACGCGCCAGATGGCGTAAGCGTCCATCACGTGTGCTTTGACATTGCGTGGTGGCCGGCGCATCGCATTCGCTTCAGCAGGCTCGAACGCCAGACCAAATGACAGCGTGGCGGACGTTGCCATGTTCATCCATAGAATCTGTACCGGGGTTAACGGCAGCAGATTGCCCATCAGAATCGCGATAATAATCAGCAGACCCTGCGCCAGGTTGGTGGGCATGATAAACAGGATGGTTTTCTTGAGGTTGTCGTAAACCCGACGTCCCTCTTTGACTGCCGCAGCGATGGTGGCAAAGTTATCGTCGGCCAGAATCATATCGGCCGCCTCTTTTGTCACCTCGGTGCCTTTAATACCCATCGCAATACCGACGTTGGCCTGTTTCAGCGCCGGAGCATCGTTGACGCCGTCGCCGGTCATGCCGACGATCTCGCCGCTCGCTTCCAGCGCTTTCACCAGACGCAGTTTGTGTTCCGGGCTGGTGCGGGCAAAAATGTCATAGGTTTTTGCCGCGTCGGCCAGTTCGGCGTCGCTCATGTGTTCAAGCTGATAGCCAGTGATAGCAGCCTGGCTGTTGCCGATTCCCAGCATCTGACCAATCGCCATCGCGGTTTCCTGATGGTCGCCGGTGATCATTTTGACGCGAATGCCCGCTTTCTGGCACTCGTCAATGGCGGCAATCGCTTCGGGACGTGGGGGATCCATCATACAGGCCAGACCCAGCAGCACCATGTCACTTTTCAGATCGGCATGATCCAGCGCGGTAACGGGTGCAGAGGTTCTCTTCCAGGCGGCGGCAACGGTGCGCAGCCCTTCGCTGGCGTAGGTGGTGATGGCGGCATCCCAGTACGCACGGTCTATCGGCTCTGCCCCCTCCGGCGTTTGCTGCTGCTGACACAGTGTCAGCAGCACATCTGGTGCACCGGTCAGCAGCACATAAGATTCGCCGTTGGCAACACAGCTGACCGACATATATTTATAGAGGGAATCGAACGGCAGCTTGCTCACCACCTCAACCGGCTGAGGTGTCGTCTGACCCTTCGCCGCCAGCACCTTCAGCGCACCTTCAGTCGGGCCGCCAACAATCGTCCAGTGCCCCTGACTTTCCTGACGCAGCTGGCTTTCATTACAGGTGTCTACCGCATGCAGGAACTGCTGAAACAGCGGATCCTGTGCCGCAGAGAGTCCACTTGCGTCGCCCTGCTCAGCAACAATCTCCCCTTTGGGTTCATAGCTGTTTCCGCTGACGCGCCAGCGGCTCTTCGCCAGCACCACCGCTTTCACCGTCATCTCATTCATGGTGAGCGTGCCGGTTTTATCGGAGCAGATCACCGACATCGCGCCCAGGGTTTCAACAGTCGGCAGCTTACGGATAATCGCCTGGGTCCGCGCCATCGACTGCACGCCCAGCGACAGGATGATAGAGATAATGGCAGGCAGACCTTCCGGAACCGCAGCAACCGCCAGGCTGATGACGGACAGCGAGAGCTCGCCCAGTGGAATGTCACGCAGCAGATAGCCGAAGATAAACAGGGCGACCATCATCAGCAGGATGATGAAAAAGATCGCTTTACCGAGTTTGTCGATCTGCACCAGCAGCGGGGTTTTAACCTCTTTTATGCCACTGATCATTTCGTTGATATGACCCAGCTCAGTATCACCACCGCTGGCGATCACCACGCCTGCGGCGGTGCCGGAGCTGACGGTGGTGCCTGAAAAAGCCAGGTTGAGACGGTCGCCCAGCGATTTTTCACCGGTCAGCGTATCAGTATTTTTCGATACCACCGTCGACTCCCCGGTGAGGATCGCCTCTTCAACCCGCAGATTATTGACCTCAAACAGTCGCAAATCAGCCGGGATTTTGTCGCCGGGGCGTAACATCACCACATCACCAACCACAATATCGCGCGTCGCGACCGTGACCTGTTTGCCATCCCGCACCAGCATCGCTTCACTGGCGAGCATGTTCTGAATACTTTTCAGTGACTTCTCGGCATTATTCTCCTGAATAAAGCCGATCAGGGCGTTGATGACGGCCACGCCGATAATGACAAAGGTATCGACCCAGTGCCCCATGATCGCGGTGATCACCGCCGCGGCCAGCAGAATATAGATCAGCACATCTTTAAAATGCGCGATGAATTTGAGCAGAGCCGATTTCTCAGCTTTTTGCGGAAGGGCATTGGGACCGTGTTTCTGCAGGCGTTCCTGCGCAGTGGCGGTGGATAATCCTGCTGATGAGCTCTGCAGTTCGGAGAATATCTCTGCCACACTACGCTGATACCAGGGGCGCTCAGATAAAGCTAACGCTTTATCCTGCTTATCATTATTTAGCATATATAAACCTCGTGCCATTTAGCGATGAAATAAAGGCGCAATTAAAAGACATGCATTTTGCAGGCAGCCCCTCCTGCAGGTAATGACCGATATCATATTTACGTAAGAAACGTCTGACGAATAACATAAAATGGCTAAATTAAATCTAACCTATATTATGAGAATGACAACGTTGTTTTTGTTTAGCTAAGGTTTAAGTATGCTGATGCAGTGTGCATCGGCTTATACTCTGGCTCGCAAAAGGAAACTCTGATGAAAAAACAGAGCATTATCATGCTTTGCGGTTTCGTTATTCTCGCGGTCGCCGCAACGACTCTGGTGGGCTTACTGACCTGGCTGGTGGTCTCTC
>Ga0308159_1005648_pt1 | contig 10434 bp, 9 predicted proteins | sample PhyCR1_FD_201040 | JGI IMG/M metagenome (GOLD analysis project Ga0308159, IMG submission 201040) | Phyllosphere microbial communities from UC Gill Tract Community Farm, Albany, California, United States - DLSLC.R1 | ecosystem: Host-associated > Plants > Phyllosphere > Unclassified | place: USA... | reverse complement strand
CCGTATCAAACTCGAACCGAGCTGGAAGGAGGCACTGCGTGCTGAGTTCGACCAGCCGTACATGGCAGAGTTGCGCCAGTTTCTGCAGCAGGAGCGGGCAGCCGGCAAGGAGATCTATCCGCCGGGGCCGATGATATTCAATGCACTGAATTCGACGCCGCTGGATCACGTCAAAGTGGTGATTCTTGGTCAGGACCCTTATCACGGCCCCGGTCAGGCCCACGGCTTGTGCTTCTCGGTGCAGCCGGGCGTGCCGGCGCCGCCATCGCTGGTCAACATTTATAAAGAGTTGAAGCGCGACCTGAACATCGATATTCCCAATCACGGCTATTTGCAGAGCTGGGCCGATCAGGGCGTGTTGATGCTCAACACCACCATGACCGTCGAGCGCGCCAACGCCAATGCGCACAAGGACAAGGGCTGGCAGTTCTTCACCGACCGCATCATCGAAGTGGTCAGCGAGCGGCAGCCGCATCTGGTGTTCATGCTTTGGGGCGCACACGCGCAGAGCAAGCAAAAGCTGATCGATGCCACCAAGCATCTGGTGCTGACTTCGGTGCATCCGTCGCCATTGTCGGCTTATCGCGGGTTTCTCGGGTGCGGGCACTTTGGCCGGGCGAACAAGTTTCTCGAGCAGAATGGCGAAACGCCGATCGAGTGGCGCCTGCCGCCCATCTGATGGGGATCTGAAGAGCCCCATCGCTGGCAAGCCAGCTCCCACAGGGTTTTGTGGTGCCACAGATTATGTGAACATCCCAAAAACCTGTGGGAGCTCGCTTGCCAGCGATGGGGGCGACGCGGTCTTATTCGGGATGACGATTCCAGTACTTGAACAACGGCTCCGCCAGAAACAGCACGAATAACAGCCGCATCACCTGCATCGCCGTCACCAGCGGTACCGACAATTGCAGGGTTTCTGCGGTCAGGCTCATTTCGGCGATCCCGCCGGGCATCATGCCCAGGGTCAGCGAACGCAGATCCAGATGGGTCAGCGCGCTCAAACCCAAGGCTGCCAATGAAGCGATCAACATGGTCAGCGCCGTGCCGATCAATGTCCGCCCCATGAATGACGGCGCACGGCGGAAGAATTCCCGGTTGAAATGACATCCCAGACCGCTGCCGATCAGCCACTGACCGATCTGGCTGCCGCCATTGGGCAAACCGATGTGCAGGTCCCAACCGATGCTCACCGCCGCACTCACCAGCAACGGCCCGAACAACCACGGATTGGGTTGGCGCAGACGTTGCCAGAGCCAGGCGAGCAGGGCGCCCGCCGGAAACAGAATCGCCAGCCAGCGCCAGTCGACGCTGCCCGCATGAGAAAGCGGCGTGCCGTCGCCGAGCAGATACTTGAACGCGGCCGGCACACACAACACCACCACCAGCACCCGCAGACTTTGCCCCGCCGCGACGTGGCTGAGCAAAGCGCCGTTGCGTGCGCCGAGGTTGACCATCTCGCCCGAGCCGCCGGGCATGCTCGAGAAGAACGCCGTGGCACGGTCCTCGCCGGTGCGGCGCATCAACCACACGCCGACCACCGCCGACAGACTGGTGACCAGCGCACCGAAGAAAATCAGACCGAAATGACTGAGCACCTGCTCCATCACCAGCGGGGTGAAGTGCAGGCCGATGCCGATGCCGACGATCCACTGGCCGCACTTGCGTCCACCAGGGATTTCCGTGAGCTGCCAGGGGGTCAGGCAGCGCACGAGGATGATCGCCAGTAACGAGCCGACCATCCACGGCAACGGCCAGCCGATCTGGCTGGCGAGGAAACCGCCAAGCAGACCGACCAGCGGTGTTCCCCACCAGGATTTGAAGGCCGAGCGATCAAGCATCGGCGAGGGCGCGACGCGCAGCCGAACGTTTACGCCAGATGCGCAGGATCGGCATCAGCAGCATGATCGCCGTGAGGATCCAGCAACCGAGAGTGATCGGGCTCGACCAGAGGATTTCCAGTGCACCGTTGGAAATCGACAGGGCGCGACGCAGGTTCTGTTCCATCAGTTCGCCCAGGATGAAACCGAGCAACAGCGGCGACAGCGGGAAGTCCAGCTTGCGCAGGATGTAGCCGAAGATGCCGATACCGATCATCAGGAACAGGTCGAAGGTGGTGGCATGCACCGCATAGACGCCGATCCCGGTGATGATCGCGATGACAGGCACCAGGGCCCAGTTCGGCACGGCGAGGATGCGGGTGAAGACGCGGATCATCGGAATGTTGAGGATCACCAGCATGATGTTGGCGATGAACAACGACGCGATCAGGCCCCAGACGATGTCCGGTTGCTGTTGGAACAGCAGCGGGCCCGGAGTGATGTTGTACAGCGACAACGCGCCGATCATCACCGCAGTGGTGCCAGAACCCGGAACGCCGAGGGTCAGCATCGGCACCAGTGCACCGCATGCTGCGCCGCCAATGGCGGTTTCCGGCGCGGCGAGGCCACGGGCGTCGCCTTCACCGAATTTGCCGCTGGTGCCGGCGATGCGCTTCTCGGTCATGTAGGCCACGGCACTGGCGAGGGTCGCGCCGGCACCCGGCAACACGCCCATGATGAAGCCGAGCACGCCGCAGCGCAGGTTGACCGTGAATACCGATGCCGCTTCCTTGAAATTGAACATCATGCGCCCGGTAGCTTTCACCGCTTCCTGGCCGTGGTGGGTTTTTTCCAGCAGCAGGAGGATTTCGCTGATCGAGAACAGACCCAATACCAGCACGACGAACTGGATACCGTCGGTCATGTGAATGTTGTCGCCGGTGAAACGGTACACGCCACTGTTGGCGTCGATGCCGACAGTGGAAAGGAACAGGCCGATCAGCGCCGCGATAAAGGTTTTCAGCGGACGATCCCCGGCCATGCCGCCGAGACAGACAATCGCGAACACCATCAACACGAAATATTCCGCCGGGCCGAAGGCAATCGCCCATTTCGCCAGCAACGGCGCAAACAGCACCATGCCGCAGGTGGCGATGAACGCGCCGATGAACGAGCTCCAGGCCGACAGCGACAATGCGACACCGGCCAGGCCTTTGCGCGCCATCGGATAGCCGTCCAGGGTGGTCATCACGGTAGAGGCTTCGCCGGGAATGTTCAGCAGGATCGAACTGATCCGGCCGCCGTATTCGCAGCCCAAGTACACCGCCGCGAGCAGAATCAGCGCCGATTCCGGCGGCAGGCCGAGGGCGAATGCGATCGGAATCAGCAACGCCACGCCGTTGATCGGGCCCAGGCCCGGCAACAGGCCGACGACGGTGCCGATCAGCGTGCCGCACAACGCGGTCACCAGGTTATACGGGCTCAGCGCGACGCCAAAACCCTGACCCAAATAGCCAAGAGTATCCATTTCAGTTCTCCAGAACGCTGAGCAGGCCAAGGGGCAGCGGAACGTCCATCAAACGGTCGAACAGCAGATAAAGACCGATCGCCATCAGGCTGATGATCACCACGCTCGGCAGCCAGCGGCCGCCATAGAGACGGGCCATCGGTACGCCGGTGAGGATGCTGGCGATGATGAAACCAAGCGGCTCGAAGGTGCCGGCGAACACCAGCAACAGCACCACGCAAAGGCCGATCTTGGTCAGGCTTTCACGGTCCAGCGGCGGCTCATCCGGGTTGTGCTTGATCGGCGCCGGACGGAACACCATGTACAGCAGCGCCAGTCCCATCAGGCCGAGCATCAGCAGCGGAAAGGCACGCGGGCCGACCGGTTCGTAGGAAAAAGCCGCTTGGTACGGCCACGCCATCAGTGCCAGGCCGGCGCAAGCCAGCAGCAACACTGCGGCGAAAATACGTTGAATAAGCATGGGAGCTCCTGTGCGACGTCCCCGCGAAGGAGACGCCGCCACTAGACAGAGACGATCACTGGATCAGGCCGAACTCTTTGGCCAGCACTTTGTAGTCCGCGACCTGCTTCTTCACGTAGGTGTCCAGCTCCGGGCCGGTCATGGCGAACGGGAACAGTTCACGCTGATCGCGCAACTTGGCGAACTCCGGCGAAGCCAGCAGTTTGTCGAATGCGTCTTTCCACCAGGCGTAATCTTCGTCGCTGACTTTTGGCCCGAGGTAGAAACCGCGCACCACCGGCCAGACGATGTCGTAGCCTTGCTCGCGAGCGGTCGGGATGTCCTTCATTTCCGGCTCGTCCAGACGCTTGTCAGCGAACACCGCGAGCAGTCGCATGTCGCCACTCTGGATGTGCGGCATGGAGTCGGAGATGTCGGTACTGCCGACCTGGATGTGGCCACCGAGCAGTGCGGTGGCGATTTCGCCGCCGCCTTCGAGGGCGACGTAGCGCAGGTCACGCGGGTTGATCCCGGCGGCCTTGGCGATCAATGCGGTTTGCATCCAGTCCTGGCTGCCGACAGTACCGCCGGAACCGATGACCACCGAGCCCGGATCTTTCTTCAAGGCCTGAACGAGATCGTCGAGGGTCTTGTAAGGCGAATCGCTTTTCACGGCGATGGCACCGTAACTGGTGCCGACTGCTGCCAGCCAGCGCACGTTGGTTTCATCGAAGCGGCCGAATTTGCCCTGCGCCAGGTTCAACAGCGAACCGCTCGACCAGGCAACCAGCGTGCCGGCATCGGCCGGACGTTGAGCCACGACCGCGTTGTACGCCACCGCGCCGACGCCGCCGGGCATGTAGGTCACGCGCATCGGTTTGGTCAGCAGTTTCTGATTGACCAGCGCGCTCTGCGCCAGTTTGCAGGTCAGGTCGAAACCGCCGCCCGGCGAGGCCGGAGCGATACATTCCGGGCGTTTCGGTTCGGCCATGAGCTGGCCGGCGAACAGCACGCAACTGGCGGCGAGGGCGATTTTACGCAGTGATAGGTTCATTCAAGTCTCCACGGGCATTGTTGTTATTGGACGTGTCAGCAACGGGCATGACAGCGACGGTTACCAAAGTGCAACGCTGTAGCTCACCAGCAGGCGCACTTCGTCGGCGTCTCGAGCAGAGTAGTTGGAACGGTAAGTGGCGTTACGCAAACGCACGGCGACATCCTTCAAGGCACCGCTTTGCACGACATATTTGATTTCCGTGTTGCGCTCCCACTCTTTGCCTTCTTCGCCGCTCTTGAGCTTGATGTTGTCACCGCTCAGATAGCGGCTCATGAAGCTCAGGCCGGGGATGCCCAGGCGGGCGAAGTCGAAGTCGTAGCGTGCTTGCCACGAACGCTCCTCGGCGCCGGCAAAATCGTTGATCTGTACAAAGTTGACCAGATACGGGTCGCTGCCATCGACATAGGGGAAAGCGCTGTCACCGGACATGTGCTGATAACCGGCGCTGAATTTGTGACCGCTCTGCGCGTAGCTGACCAGACCGTTGAGTGAGCGGTTGTCGATTTCACCGCCTCGAGCGGCGCCCTGGTCATCGCTGACGGCAAAACGCAGATCGGTGGCAAGCGTGCCCGGACCCATCGGCCGCGAAGCGACCAGACCGAAGAAGTGCTGATTGTAGACTTCGTCGAGCTGGGCGAAGTGATAGCTGCCGGTGATCTTGTCGGTGAACTTGTAGTCCACGCCACCAAAATCGAAGTGCTTGCCGGCAGCGGTGCCTGCGAAGCGGCTGTTCTTGTTGTTGAGGGCAATGTCCTCGAAATCGGTGCTGTCGCGATCCTTGGCTTTTTCCAGGCGACCGCCGGTAAAGGTCAGGTTCTTGATCTCTTTGGAGGTCAACAAACCGCCTTCGAAGGTTTGCGGCAGGATGCGCCCGTCATTCGGCTTGAGAATCGGCAATTCGGGAATCAGGCTACCGATTTTCAGCTCGGTGGCGGAAATCTTCACTTTGCCGGTCAGGCCGAGCTTGGAGTATTCATCGGCCGCGCGCCCGTTGTCGTGGGTCGGCAGCAGGCCGGTGCCGGTGCGGTCCGGGCTTGAATCGAGTTTGACGCCGAGCATGCCTAACGCATCGACACCGAACCCCACGGTGCCGTCGGTGTATCCCGATTGCAGATTGAGCATGAAGCCCTGAGCCCATTCGTCACGCTTGGATTGCTGGGCGCTGGTGCCATCGCGAAAGTCGCGGTTGAAATACATGTTGCGGGTTTCGAAAGTGGCGCTGCTGTCTTCAATGAAGTCGGCAAAACTCAGCGGCGAAAAACCGGCAAGCGCGGCGGCACTGGCGAGGGCGGTGTGGCTGAAACGAGAAGAGCGAACAGGCACAAGGGCCTGGGTCTGCATGGACGGCATGCGGGTTACTCCGTTTATTGTTCTTATTGGTAGAAAACGCTTCGTGGCGTTTTTCTTTGCGCTGTGTGGCATCAGCGACGGCAGTTGGAACTGTCCGTGGGCCGACTCTAACGGGCTAACCTTTCACTAACCTTTCAACTGACTTTCACGGTTTTCGGGCTTCACAGCGACGGTTGCGGCTGTAAACTCCGCGGCAAAGCGTGGCGCCGGCCATCCCTGAACGAGGTAATAATCCATGCGTGTTCTGCTCGTCGAAGACCATCTGCAATTGGCCGAAAGCGTCGCCCAGGCGCTCAAGAGCACCGGCCTGACTGTGGATGTGTTGCACGATGGCGTAGCCGCCGACCTGGCGCTCGGCAGCGAGGAGTACGCCGTGGCGATTCTCGACGTCGGCCTGCCGCGCATGGACGGTTTCGAGGTGTTGGCGCGGCTGCGCGCCCGTGGGAAAAACGTACCGGTGCTGATGCTGACCGCGCGCAGCGATGTGAAGGACCGCGTGCATGGCCTCAATCTGGGGGCCGACGATTATCTCGCCAAGCCATTCGAATTGACGGAGCTCGAAGCCAGGGTCAAGGCCTTGCTGCGCCGCAGTGTGCTTGGCGGCGAGCGCCAGCAGCGCTGCGGCGTGCTGGCCTATGATCTCGATACCCGGCGTTTCACTCTCGGCGAAGAACTGCTGACCCTGACCTCCCGCGAACAGGCCGTTCTCGAAGCGCTGATTGCCCGTCCTGGCCGGGTGATGAGCAAGGAACAGCTGGCTGCGCAAGTGTTCGGCCTCGACGAAGAAGCCAGTCCCGACGCCATCGAAATCTACGTGCACCGCTTGCGCAAGAAGCTCGACGGCCAGCCGGTGGCGATCGTGACCTTCCGCGGCCTCGGCTATCTGCTGGAAAGCCGCGATGCATAAGCCCAGCAGCCTGCGCTGGCGGTTGTTGTGGAACCTCGCCGTGTTGCTGGTGGTGTTGATGCTCGCCAGCGGCTTGAGCGCTTACTGGAATGGCCGCGAAGCCGCCGACACCGCCTATGACCGCACCCTGCTGGCCTCGGCGCGGACCATTGCCGCCGGTCTGTCGCAGCGCGATGGCAGTCTCAGTGCCGATGTGCCCTATGTCGCCCTGGACACCTTCGCCTACGACAGCGCCGGGCGCATTTATTACCAGGTCAACGACATCCACCAGAAGCTGATTTCCGGCTACGAAAACCTGCCCGGCCCACCGCCCGGCACGCCACGCACCGACAGCTACCCGGCGCTGGCGCGCTTCTACAACGCCACTTACAACGGCCAGAATGTGCGCGTGGTCAGTCTGCTCAAGGCCGTGTCCGAGCCGAACATGAATGGCATGGCGGAAATCCGCGTCGCTGAAACCGACGAGGCACGGGTCAGTATGGCGCGCAGTCTGGCGGCTGACACCTTGCTGCGCCTGGGCATGCTGGCGATTGGTGCGCTGCTGATGGTCTGGTTTGCGGTCAGCGCCGCCTTGCGCCCGCTGGAGCGTTTGCGCACAGCCGTGGAAGAACGTCAACCCGACGACCTGCGCCCGCTGCCACTGGTGGAAGTTCAGCATGAGCTGGGCCCGTTGGTGCGCGGCCTCAACCACTTTACCGAGCGCTTGCGCGGACAATTCGAGCGGCAGGCGCAGTTCATTGCCGACGCTGCCCACGAACTGCGCACCCCGTTGGCGGCGCTCAAGGCACGGCTCGAATTGGGACTGCGCTCGTCCGAGCCGCAGGTCTGGCGCGATACCCTGGAATCCTCCGCACAGGGCACCGATCGCCTGACCCATCTGGCCAATCAGCTGCTATCGCTGGCGCGCGTCGAAAATGGCGCCCGGGCAATTGCCGAGGGCGGCGCACAATTACTTGATCTAAGCCAACTGGCGCGCGAACTGGGGATGGCCATGGCGCCATTGGCGCACAAGCGCGGCGTGGCATTGGCGCTGGAGGCAGATGAGCCAGTGTGGCTGCGCGGCGAGCCGACGTTGCTCAACGAGCTGCTGAGCAATCTGGTCGACAATGCTCTGGCGCATACACCGCCCGGCGGCAACGTGATCTTGCGGGTGGCTGCGCCGGCGGTGCTTGAGGTTGAAGATGACGGGCCGGGCATTCCGCTGGAGGAGCGAGATCGGGTATTCGAGCGCTTTTACCGTCGCAATCAGCAAGTAGCAGGTTCCGGGCTGGGACTGGCGATTGTTGGCGAGATCTGCCGCGCGCACCTGGCGCAGATCAGCCTGCACGATGGCGAGCAGGCGGGATTGAAGGTGCGGGTGAGTTTTATTGCCGGGTGATTGTGTTGGTTTTGCTGGCCCCTTCGCGAGCAAGCTCGCTCCCATTTGGAATGCATTCTTCTGTGGGAGCGAGCTTGCTCGTGACGGGCGCGCCTCGGTCTCGGATCAGTAAAACATCGTCCGCGACTCTTCCAGATCCGCGCACAACGCTTTGTTCTCAGGATCAATCCCAAGCTTGATGAACGCCGGAACTGTCATTGGATCAATCCGCGCGAAAGGATGCTCGGTGTCCTTGTGGCAATACAGACTCGCTACCTGCACCACATCCACATAATCGATCTGAGCTGAATCACGTTTGAAATCCTGATAAAGCCCCGGCAGTGCCACCAACCGTTCGGGAAACTCCCAGACCCGCAATAGCTTGTCGCCAAGCAGCGGATGGATACGGTCGATCACATGATTGAGGCTGACCGGGTCCGAGAGCAGCTCGTAGTGATCTTCGGCGTAGGTCAGAATCGGCAGCACGCCGATCTGGTGTACCAGCCCGCCCAGTGCGGCCTGATCAGGCTTGAGGGTGGTGTAACGGCGGCAAAGGGCATAGCTGACGCCGGCAATCTCCAGGCTCTTGCGCCAGACTTCGCGCATTTTCTGCTCGACCACTTCGGAGCGGGCATGAAAGATCTGCTCCATCACCAGGCCGATCGCCAGGTTGCTGCTGTAGTTGATCCCCAGGCGGGTGATCGCAGTGTGCAGGTCGGTCACTTCCTGGGCGGCGCGCAGCAGGGGGCTGTTGACCACTTTGATCAGGCGCGCCGACAGTGCCGTATCGCGGCCGATCATCTTGCTCAGGTCGCTGACGCTGATTTCCGGGTCTTCAGCGGCCTTGCGAATCTGCAGAGCCACTTCCGGTAGCGTGGGCAGAACCAGGTCATCGTTATCGATGGCCGCAACCAAATCCGTTTGGACTTTTTCTGCCAGTTCGCTCATTTAAACTCTCTAGGGTGTTGCGACAAATGCTGCGATCAGCGCTGGATTTCGCGGTCGCGATCCAGTTCGTAAGGCAGGTCGAGCACATGCAGCGTCGGGCCTTCGAGAGTACCCAGATGCAGATCACCGGCTTCGGCAGCTTCGGCCTGCAATACCGCCAGGAGTTCAATGTTCTGGCCGGCATCGACGGCGGCCAGTACCACCTCGCCGATCGAGCTGTTGTGGCTGGGGGCGAACAACGGTGTGCCAGGCTCCGGCAGGTGCGTGTCGACGAGGCTCAGGCGATACAGACGACGCTTGAGTTTGCCCAGGTACTGCATGCGCGCGACGATTTCCTGACCGGTGTAGCAGCCTTTCTTGAAACTCACGCCGCCGACGGCTTGCAGATTGAGCATCTGCGGGATGAACAGCTCGCGCGTGGTCGGCATGACCTGGCCGATGCCCGCGCGGATCTGCCCCAGCAACCACTGATTCAACTCGGCCTCGGGCAGCTTGGCGGCGAGGCTGGCTTTGATTGCGTCGGCCTGATCGGCAGGAACCCAGAGTTCGGTACGCTGCGGCGACACGCGAATCGCGATCAGCGCTTCATTGCGCACGACGCTGTCGGTTTCAGCCGGCAGGTCCAGACCCAGGTCGCTCAGGGCTGCATCGCCGTGATCAACGCCGAAGCGCGCCCAGGCGGCGCTTTCATCGGTCAGCTTCGATTTGGAGAACACTGCGTATTTTTTCAGGTCCGCCAGTTGCGGCTCCAGCAGTTCGCTGGCCATCGCCATCAGCACGCCGTCACCTTCGAGCAGAATGCGGAAGCTCGACTGCATCCGGCCTTTCTGCGTGCACCGGGCGCCGAGGCTGGCCCGGCTGTCGCTCAGGTAATTGATATTGCAGGTCAACTGGCCTTGCAGGAATTTTCCGGCATCCGCGCCGCGAACCGCGAGAACGCCTTCATGAGACAGGGTGCAGAAAAAAGCAGAATCGGCCATGGGTCATCGCAGGGTAAATAGACTGGGGCACATCATAAGGGCGCGTTGGTG
>Ga0308159_1005647_pt1 | contig 10435 bp, 3 predicted proteins | sample PhyCR1_FD_201040 | JGI IMG/M metagenome (GOLD analysis project Ga0308159, IMG submission 201040) | Phyllosphere microbial communities from UC Gill Tract Community Farm, Albany, California, United States - DLSLC.R1 | ecosystem: Host-associated > Plants > Phyllosphere > Unclassified | place: USA... | reverse complement strand
GCCAGCAGGTCGATGTAGGCCGCGTAGGCGTAATTGCGGTGGTTCTTCTGGCCCGTGCGCTCGGTCACGATGCGCAGGCTCTCCAGCGTCTTCACCGCGGCCGCGGCGGTGGGGAAGGTGGTCCCCAACTGCTGGCGCACCCGCTCGATGGTGAAGCGCGGCATCTGCGGCAGCAGCTCGAACAGCCGGTAGCTCGCCGCGCTGGCCTTGGGCGCGTCGAGCAGGCGCCGACGATCGGCGGCCACCAGGCTGGCCAACGCCACGACGCCTCGCTCGGCCTGCGTCGCCGCCGCCTCCACACCTTCCAGGAAGAAGGCGATCCAGCCTTCCCAGTCGCCCTCGGTCCGCACCGCGGCCAGCCGCCGGTAGTACTCGGCCTGGTGCTGCTTGAGGTAGCCGCTCAAATACATGAGCGGCTCGGGCAGCAGGCCCCACGATTCGAACAGCGCTGCGATGAGCAGGCGCCCGATGCGTCCGTTGCCGTCGAGGAACGGATGAATGGTCTCGAACTGCACGTGCGCGAGGCCAACCCGCACCAGCGGCGGCAGCGTCGTCGATTCGTCGTGAATGAAGCGCTCCAGACCGGCCAGCAGCTCGGGCACACGCTCGGCGGGCGGCGGCACGAACACGGCGTTGCCCGGCCGCGTGCCGCCGATCCAGTTCTGCGACCGACGCAGTGCACCGGGCTGCTTGCCCGCACCGCGCGCGCCGTCGAGCAGCAGGCGGTGCGCATCGCACAGCAGGCGCACGCTGATCGGCAGGCCCTGCGGGTCGCGCAGGCTTTCGCGCACAAGGCGGAAGGCGCGCAGGTAGTTGGCTACCTCTTCCACGTCGTCCGCGTTGTCGATCGCAATGCCCGCCTCTTCGTCGAACAGGTCGGCCAGCGTGGCCTGGGTGCCTTCAATCTGCGAGGTGAGCAACGCCTCCTTGCGAACGGCGCTGTAGAGAAGCCAGTCCACCGAGGGCACCAGGCCGGACACCCCCGAGAGCCGAGCCAACGCCAGCTCGGCCGCGCGATTGCGTTCGATGAAGGACCCTGCCGCCAGGGCGGGCGCGCGCGGCGGCAGTGGGTGTGGCACGAAGGCGCGCACGGCTTCGCCAAGGGTGGTGGAGGTGACGTAGGTGCCCGTGCTGCGCATGCAGAAGAATGAAAGTGGCCTTGAAGGGACAGGAAAATAATTAAAGCATTCTTTAATTAGAAATACCAGTATGAAAGCACGCTTTCACCGCCGCCCTGGTCGACGGCCATCGACCTCATGGCGGCTCAAGCAGGTGCAACGCACGCCACGGCCTGGCAAACCCCAAATCCCTGCCGCTCCGTCCTCGCCGCGCGCCCCGAAGCGAAAAGTGCAATCGACCACCAGCGCCCGTCCCACAGGCGCTGGCGGCGAACTCGCCAAGAAGCTGCCGATTCGAACTCGCGTCCTCAGCGCGCCAGCACCGGCGCCAGCGCCGCCCCCGAGTGCGTGCCCAGCCGCACCACCTCTTCAGGCGGTGCCGATGCCACGACGCGCCCGCCCTGGCTGCCGCCCTCGGGCCCCAGGTCCACGATCCAGTCGGCCTCGGCGATGAGGTCCAGGTCGTGCTCGATCACCACCACGCTGTGGCCGCCGTTGACCAGGCGGTGCAGCACGTGGATGAGCTTCTCCACGTCGGCCATGTGCAGGCCCACCGTCGGCTCGTCGAGCACGTAGAGCGTGTGCGGCGCCTTGTTGCCGCGGCGCGTGACGTCGTCGCGCACCTTGCTTAGCTCCGTGACCAGCTTGATGCGTTGTGCCTCGCCGCCCGACAGCGTGGGTGAGGGCTGGCCCAGCGTGAGGTAGCCCAGGCCCACGTCCTTGAGCAGCTGCAGCGGGTGGCTGATGACGGGCATGCTGGCGAAGAACTCGACGGCCTCGTCGACCTCCATCTGCAGCACGTCGCCGATGCTCTTGCCGCGCCAGGTGACGGCCAGCGTCTCGGGGTTGAAGCGCGCGCCGTGGCAGCTCTCGCAGGGCACCTTCACATCGGGCAGGAAGCTCATCTCGATGGTGCGCACACCCGCGCCTTCGCAGGTCGGGCAGCGGCCCTCGCCGGTGTTGAAGCTGAAGCGCCCCGGCCCGTAGCCGCGGGCCTTGGCTTCCAGTGTGTCGGCGAAGAGCTTGCGGATGGTGTCCCAGAAGCCGATGTAGGTGGCGGGGCAGCTGCGCGGCGTCTTGCCGATGGGGGTCTGGTCGACCTCGAGCACGCGGTCGATCTCCTCGTAGCCCGCGACGCCGGTGCAGCCAGCCCAGCGGGGGCGCTTGCCCGCCGCGTCGGCTTCCCGGCCGGCCCGGGTCGAACGCTGCTGCACGATCGCCTGCACGTTGTCGAGCAGCACGTCGCGCGCCAGCGTGGACTTGCCCGAGCCGCTGACGCCGGTGACCACCACCAGGCGGTTGAGCGGGATGCTCACATCGACCGACTGCAGGTTGTGGAGGTTCGCCCCCGCCACCGCGAGCCATGACACAGCGCCGTCGCCCTCCTCGGCGGTTTCCGACACGAGGCGCCGCGCATGCAGCGGGTGGCGGATCGCATCGCGCAGGTAGCGGCCGGTCAGCGAATCCCCGGACCGCTGGACCTCGTCCACCGTGCCCTGGGCGACGACCCGGCCGCCGCGCTTGCCGGCGCTGGGGCCGATGTCGATGATGTGGTCGGCGCGGCGGATGGTGTCCTCGTCGTGCTCCACCACCACCAGCGTGTTGCCCTTGTCGCCCAGCTTGTGCAGCGCGTCGAGCAGGATCTGGTTGTCGCGCGCATGCAGGCCGATGGTCGGCTCATCGAGCACGTAGCACACGCCCTGCAGGTTGCTGCCCAGCTGCGCCGCCAGGCGGATGCGCTGCGCCTCGCCGCCGCTGAGGGTCGGCGCGCCGCGGTCGAGCGTGAGGTAGCCCAGCCCGACTTCCTCGAGGAACTCGAGGCGGCTGCGGATCTCGGGGAGCAGGTCGCGCGCGATCTCGGCCTCGCGGCCGCTCATCGCCAGGGTCTCGACCCATTTCCGGATGTCGGTGACCGACAGGTGCGCGATGTCGGCGATGCCCACGCCCGCGAAGCGCACGGCGCGCGCCGTGGCGTTGAGGCGCGTGCCCTCGCAGGTCGGGCAGGCGACGTCGGCGACGTCCTCGACGTCCGGCTCGGCGAAGGTCTGCTCGCGGCCGCGGTTGTCCTCGGCCATGGTCGAATCGTCCAGCGCCTTGCGCTGTTCCTTCGTCAGCTTCACGCCGGTGCCCACGCAGTCGGGACACCAGCCGTGCTTGCTGTTGTACGAGAAGAGGCGCGGGTCCAGTTCGGCGTACGAGGTGGCGCACACCGGGCAGGCGCGCAGGGTCGAGAAGACCTGCACCCGGCCGATGCCGGCGGTGGAGCTGCCGGCGAGCATGGCCGCCTTCAGCCCCGCGAGGCCGTGCAGCACGTGCACCACGCCCTTGCCGTGCTCCAGCGCGCGGGTGAGGGCCTCGCGCAGCTCGGCCTCGCGTGCCGGCTCGATGTCGAGGCTGGCCACCGGCAGTTCGATGGTGTGCTCCTTAAAGCGGTCGATGCGCGGGAAGCCCGTGGTGGGCAGAAACTCGCCGTCCACGCGCAGGTGCGTGTAGCCGCGCGGCCGCGCCCAGTCGGCCAGCTCGGTGTAGACGCCCTTGCGGTTGACCACCAGCGGCGCGAGCAGGCCGATGTGCTGGCCCTTGAAGTGGCGCAGCAGCTGCGCCGCGATGCTGTCGGGCGTCTGCGGCTGCACCGCCGCGCCGTCGAAGATGCAGTGCTGCACGCCGAGCTTGACGTACAGCAGCCGCAGGAAGTGCCACACCTCGGTCGTGGTGCCCACCGTGCTCTTGCGCCCGCCGCGCGACAGGCGCTGCTCGATGGCCACGGTGGGCGGGATGCCGTACACCGCATCCACCTCGGGCCGGCCGGCCGGCTGCACGATGCTGCGCGCGTACGCGTTGAGCGATTCGAGGTACCGGCGCTGCCCTTCGTTGAAGAGGATGTCGAAGGCCAGCGTCGACTTGCCCGAGCCGCTGACGCCCGTCACGACGGTGAAGCGTCCGCGCGGGATATCCACGCTGAGGTTTTTCAGGTTGTGCTCGCGGGCGTTGACGATCTCGATCGCGTCGCGTCCGGGTGCAGGCGTTGCCACATAGCGCGGCGCCTTCTCGCGCGCGACGAGTGCTGCCGGACCGAGCGCCGCTTCGTAGGCCGCCAGCGCCGCCCCCGTGTGCGTGCCCGTGAGCGTGCGCACGTCCTCGGGCGTGCCCACGGCCACGACCTGCCCGCCGCCCTCCCCGCCTTCGGGACCGAGGTCGATCACCCAGTCGCTGGCGCGGATGACGTCGAGGTTGTGCTCGATCACCACGATGGAATGGCCGGCATCGAGCAGCTTGCGCAGCGCACGCATCAGGCGCGCGATGTCGTCGAAGTGCAGGCCGGTGGTGGGCTCGTCGAAGAGGAAGAGCTGCCCCTTCTTCGCCAGCGGCTGGCGCGACTTGCTGGCGCCGTTGGCCGCCTCGGCCAGGAAGCCCGCGAGCTTGAGGCGCTGCGCCTCGCCGCCCGAGAGCGTGGGCACCGGCTGGCCGAGCTTGACGTAGTCGAGGCCCACATCGACGATGGGCTGCAGCACGCGCTGCACTTCGCGGTCGTTGGCGAACACGGCCAGGGCTTCGGCCACGGTGAGTTCGAGGATGTCGGCGACGTTGTAGCTCGCCATCCCCGTCGAGGCCGAAAGACCCTCCCCCGTTCGGGCTGAGCCTGTCGAAGCCGGGACTGGCCCTTCGACAAGCTCAGGGCGAACGGCGGTGACCGCATCAACCTGTGCGACGGTTCGGGGCCGCTCGATGGTCACTTCGAGGATCTCCGGCCGGTAACGCTTGCCGTCGCAGTCCGGGCAGCGCAGGTACACGTCCGACAGGAACTGCATCTCCACATGCTCGAAGCCCGAGCCGCCGCAGGTCGGGCAGCGGCCGTCGCCGGAGTTGAAGCTGAACTTCGCGGCCGTGTAGCCGCGCTGCTTCGACAGGGGCGCGACGGCGAAGATCTCGCGCACGGCATCCCAGGCGCCGACGTAGCTCGCGGGGTTGGATCGCGCGGTCTTGCCGATCGGCGACTGGTCGACGAACACCACGTCGCTCAGGTGGTCCGCACCGAGCAGCCGGTCGTGCACGCCGGCGCCCTCGGTGGGCTTGCCGAAGTGGCGCATCAGCGCGGGCGCGAGCACGTCCTGGATCAGCGTCGACTTGCCCGAGCCGCTGACGCCGGTGACGGCCACCAGGCGCTGCAGCGGGATCTCGACCGTGACGTCCTTCAGGTTGTGCTCGCGCGCGCCTTCGAGGATGAGGCGCGGCGTGCTGTCGGCCACCGGGCGCTTGAAGCCCATGCCGATCTGCTTGCGCCCGCCCAGGTAGTCACCGGTGAGCGTGTGGGCGCCGCGCAGTTCGTCCACCGTGCCGTCGAACACGACCTGCCCGCCGCGCGCGCCGGGGCCGGGGCCCATGTCGATCACGCGGTCGGCCGCGATCATCACGGCCGGGTCGTGTTCCACCACCACCAGCGTGTTGCCCGCATCGCGCAGGCGCTGCATGGCCTCGGTGATGCGGTCCATGTCGCGCGGGTGCAGGCCGATGCTGGGCTCGTCGAGCACGAACAGGGTGTTGACCAGCGAGGTGCCCAGCGCCGTGGTGAGGTTGATGCGCTGCACCTCGCCGCCCGAGAGCGTGCGGCTCTGCCGGTCGAGCGTGAGGTAGCCGATGCCGACGTCGTGCAGGTAGCGCAGGCGCGTGGTGATTTCCTCGAAGAGCAGCTTGAGCGCCTGCGCCTCGCCTTCGCCGCCGGAGCCGGCGTTGTCGGTGTGCTCCATGCGGTCGAAGAAGGCGCGCAGCCGCTCGATGGGCATCAGCATCAGGTCGTGCAGGCTCAGGCCCGGCAGGGCCTCCAGGCGCTCGCGCGACCAGTCCACGCCCACCGGCATGAAGCGCTTGCCCGGCTCGAGCACCGCGTTCGCATCGGCCTGGCTGCCCAAGCGCCACAGCAGGCTCTCGAGCTTCAGGCGCGCGCCGCCGCAGGTGGGGCACGGCGTGTAGCTGCGGTACTTGGACAGCAGCACGCGGATGTGCATCTTGTACGCCTTGCTCTCCAGGTAGGCGAAGAAGCGGCGGATGCCGTACCACTGCTTGTTCCAGTTGCCTTCCTTGTAGTTGGGCGTGCCCTCGATCACCCAGTGCTTCTGCGCGTCGGTGAGCTTGTTCCAGGGCGTGTCGCGCGGGATGCCGGCGCTCTCGGCGTGGCGCATGAGGTCGTCCTGCGCCTCCTTCCATGCCGGCGTCTGGATGGTCTTGATGGCGCCGGCGCGCAGCGTGAGCTTGTCGTTGGGTACCACCAGGTTGAAGTCCACGCCGATCACGCGGCCGAAGCCCCGGCAGGCCTCGCAGGCGCCCACGGCCGAGTTGAAGCTGAACATCGACGGAATGGGGTCGGCATAGCGGATGTCGCTCTCGGGGCAGTGCAGGCCGGTCGAAAACTTCCATTGCTGGACCTCGCCGCCCTCCTCCGCCGGCACGGCATAGACAGTGACCCGCCCCGTGCCCCGCTTGAGCGCCACCTCGATCGCCTCGACCACGCGCGCACGCTCGGTGCTCGAAAAGCGGAAGCGGTCGGCCACCACGTCGAGCACCCGGCGCGGGCCGGTGGGCGTCGCCACCTCGCGTTGCGCCTGCACGCGGGTGAAGCCGCTCGCCGACAGCCACTGCTCGATCTCGGCCTCGGTGGTGCTGCCCGGCAGTTCGACCGGGAAGGTGACGACCAGCCGCGGTTCCCCCGCCGATGCATGTGCCCCCACGCTCCCCGCTTCGCGAGGTTCGCTGCCCCCCGAGGGGGCTGCTTCGCCTTGGGGCGGCCCGGCGGCGAAGCTCGCCACGCGCTGCTGCAGGTCTGAATAGATGGTGTCGGGCGTGTCGTGCCGCACCGGCAGCGCGGTCTTGCGGTCGAAGAGCTGGGCGGCGCGCGCGAAGAGCAGCTTCAGGTGGTCGTTGAGCTCCGTCATCGTGCCGACCGTGGAGCGCGAGCTGCGCACCGGGTTGGTCTGGTCGATGGCGATGGCCGGCGGCACCCCTTCCACCTTGTCGACCGCGGGCTTGTCCATGCGGTCGAGAAACTGGCGCGCGTAGGCCGAGAAGGTCTCCACATAGCGGCGCTGGCCCTCGGCGTAGAGCGTGTCGAACACCAGGCTGGACTTGCCGGACCCGCTGGGGCCGGTCACCACCGTCAGTTCACCGGTGCGGATGTCGAGGTCGAGGTTGCGAAGGTTGTGCTGGCGAGCACCGCGGATGCGGATGGAGCCCTGGGTCATGCGTGCCTTGTGGGTGGCGGGAGGAAGGGGGGCAAGCATTCTAGGAACGGGGGTCGGCGCCGTCCGGCGGCCGCCCGATGCGCCGCCGCCGCGCAGGGGTTTGTCCGGATCGCATTCGCGTCACTTTAAGTAACAAATACGCGTTCTTTGTTACCCGCATCCGCCCGCGAAAGCGGCACCACCCTGGAGACATCGACCATGCGCCGACCCTTCCGCCTGGCTGCCATCGCGCTCGGCCTCGCCCTCGTCGCCCACCACGCCGCCCAGGCGCAGGTGCTGATCGGACAGACCGCGGGCATGACCGGACCGGTCGCGGCCAGCGTCAACGAGACCATCGCCGGCGCACAGCTGGTCATCGACGCGGCCAACGCGCAGGGTGGCATCCATGGCGAGCCGATCGAGATGGTGCGGCTGGACGACGGCTTCGACGTGAAGCGCGCGGCGGAGAACGGCCGCGTGCTCATCGAGGAGCGCAAGGTCGTGGCCCTCTTCATGACGCGCGGGACGCCGCACTCGCAAGCCATCATCCCGCTGCTGGACAGGCACGGCGTGGCGCTGGTCGGTCCGTCGACGGGTGCGATGGCGCTGCACAAGCCGGTGCAGCGGCACGTGTTCAACGTGCGCGCCACCTACCAGCGCGAGGCCGAGAAGGCCGTGCAGCACCTGAGCACCGTCGGCATGAGCCGCATCGCCGTGGTGTACGTGACCGACTCCTTCGGCCAGGACGCGCTCGAAGGCGCGATGAACGGCTTCAAGGCGGTCAAGGGGCAGCCGGCCGCGGCCATCCAGGCCGACCGCGAGAAGCCCGACTACGCCGCCATCGTGCCGAAGATCGTCGAATCCAACGCGCAGGCCGTGCTGTGGATCGGCTCGGGCACGGCCGTGGTCGAGGGCGTGAAGGCGCTGCGCGCGGCCGGCTCGGCGGCCCAGGTGGTGACCCTGTCGAACAACGCGTCATCGGGTTTCATCAAGCAGCTGGGCGACGCCAGCCGCGGCGTGATCGTCACGCAGGTCTTTCCCAGCGAACGCGCCATGGGCCAGCCTATGGTGAAGGAAGCCACCACGCTGGCGAAGGCCAAGGGCCAGATGGAGCTCTCGCCGGCGGCCCTGGAGGGCTTCGCGTCGGCCAAGGTGATGGTGGAGGCGCTGCGCCGCGCCGGACCGAAGCCCACGCGGGCCAAGGTGCTGGCCGCGCTGGACGGGTTGAAAAGCTACGACGTCGGCGGCCTGGAGGTGAGCTACTCGCCGCAGGACCACTCGGGGATCGACTTCGCCGACCTGTCGATCATCAGCGAAGGCCGCTTCAAGCGCTGACGCGGCCCCGCCCCGGCCCCGCGGCTGCGCGGGCTACTTGCCCGTGCCGGTCGCGGGCGCCGCCGGCGCGTGCACGTCACCGCCGTGCTTCTCGCCGCTCATATCGACCTTGTCGCCGGCCTTGAGGATGACGAACAGGGCAATGGCGGCGAACACGGCGAAGCCGATGGCGATCTTCCACATGGAAACGGGTCCTTCAAGTCTGAACTGGAAACGCTGAACGGCCTGCAGCGGGCCGGCTCGAGAAAAGGGCTTCGCGGCGCCACCGCAGGCGCGGCACGAAGCCCTTTTGTCGAACCTCCACAGCGGCCATGCCGCCGTGGAGAACCTCAACGTCAGTCGTTGGCGTAGATGTCGACGTCTTTCGTCTCGCGGATGAACAGCGTGCCGACCACGAGCGTGATGCCCGCGATGATGATCGGATACCACAGGCCGTTGTACATGTTGCCGGTCGACGCCACGATCGCGAACGAGGTGGTGGGCAGCAGGCCGCCGAACCAGCCGTTGCCGATGTGGTACGGCAGGCTCATCGAGGTGTAGCGGATGCGCGTGGGGAACAGTTCCACCAGCATCGCGGCGATGGGGCCGTAGACCATGGTCACCAGCAGCACGAGGTACGCGAGGATCACGACCATCATCACCTTGTTCATCTTGGCCGGGTCCGCCTTGGCCGGGTAGCCGGCGGTCTTGAAGTCGTCGCCGATCTCCTTCTTGAAGGCGGCGATGGCCTTGGCGGAGGCTTCGTCGAACTTCAGGTTCACGACGTTGCCCTCGGGCGCGGTGACCGCCTTCTCGCCGATCTTCACCACGGCGGGCGAGCCGGCCGGCCCGGCGATGTTCTCGTAGCTCACCGAGTTCTGCACCAGATAGCGCTTGGCGATGTCGCAGGAGCTCTTGAAGTCGATCTCGCGCGCCACCGGGTTGCCCTGGAAAGAACAGGTGGCGGGGTCGGCCGTGACCGTGACCTGCGCCTTGGCCTGCGCGGCGGCGAGGTCGGGGTTGGCGGCCTCGGTCAGCATCTTGAAGGCCGGGAAGTAGGTCAGCACGGCCAGCAGGCAGCCGGCCATGATGATCGGCTTGCGGCCGATCTTGTCCGACAGCGTGCCGAAGACCACGAAGAAGGGCGTACCGATCAGCAGCGCGGCGGCGATCAGCAGGTTGGCGGTGTTGGCATCGACCTTGAGCTGCGCCGTGAGGAAGAACAGCGCATAGAACTGGCCCGTGTACCAGACCACAGCCTGGCCGGCGGTCAGGCCCACCAGCGCCAGGATCACGATCTTGAGGTTCTTCCATTCGCCGAAGGACTCGGCCAGCGGCGCCTTGGAGGTCTTGCCCTCGGCCTTCATCTTCTGGAAGGCGGGCGACTCGTTCAGCGACAGGCGGATCCACACCGAGATGCCCAGCAGCAGGATGGAGACCAGGAAGGGAATGCGCCAGCCCCAGTCCTGGAAGACGGTTTCGCCCAGGCCCACGCGCACGCCCAGGATGACCAGCAGCGACAGGAACAGGCCCAGCGTCGCGGTCGTCTGGATCCACGAGGTGTAGGCCCCGCGCTTGCCGTGCGGCGCGTGCTCGGCCACATAGGTGGCGGCACCGCCGTACTCGCCGCCGAGGGCCAGGCCCTGCAGCATGCGCAGCGCGATCAGGATCACCGGCGCGGCGACGCCGATCGTGGCGTAGCTGGGCAGCAGGCCGACGATGAAGGTCGACAGGCCCATGATCAGGATGGTGACCAGGAAGGTGTACTTGCGCCCGATCATGTCGCCCAGG
>Ga0308159_1005645_pt1 | contig 10439 bp, 7 predicted proteins | sample PhyCR1_FD_201040 | JGI IMG/M metagenome (GOLD analysis project Ga0308159, IMG submission 201040) | Phyllosphere microbial communities from UC Gill Tract Community Farm, Albany, California, United States - DLSLC.R1 | ecosystem: Host-associated > Plants > Phyllosphere > Unclassified | place: USA... | reverse complement strand
GCGGCTCCGGCTGGAACGTGATCAAGCTGCTGTGGGGCAAGGGCTGGGACGACCTGCTCGCGCGCGACAAGGACGGTGCGCTGCGCAAGATCATGATGGAGTGCAACGACGGCGATTACCAGTCGTTTAAGGCCAATGACGGCGCCTACGTGCGCAAGAACTTCTTCGGCCGCGATCCGCGCACGCTGAAGATGGTCGAGCACATGAGCGACGACGAGATCTGGAACCTGCGCCGCGGTGGCCACGACGCGCAGAAGGTCTACGCGGCCTTCAAGGCGGCCAACGAGCACGAGGGCCAGCCCACCGTGCTGCTGGTGAAGACCGTCAAGGGCTTCGGCATGGGCAAGATCGGCGAGGGCAAGAACACCGTCCACCAGACCAAGAAGCTCGGCGACGAGGACATCAAGGCCTTCCGCGACCGCTTCAACATCCCGATCCCCGACAGCCAGATCGCCGACCTGCCGTTCTACAAGCCGGCCGACGACACGCCGGAGATGAAGTACCTGCACGAGCGCCGCAAGGCCCTCGGCGGCTACCTGCCGCACCGCCGCACCAAGGCCGACGAGAGCTTCACCGTGCCCTCGCTCGAGACCTTCAAGGCCGTGCTCGATCCGACGCCCGAGGGCCGCGAGATCTCCACCACGCAGGCCTACGTGCGCTTCCTCACGCAGCTGCTGCGCGACCAGGCCCTGGGGCCGCGCGTGGTGCCCATCCTGGTGGACGAGGCCCGCACCTTCGGCATGGAAGGCCTGTTCCGCCAGATCGGCATCTACAACCCGCACGGTCAGCAGTACACCCCGGTCGACAAGGACCAGGTCATGTACTACAAGGAAGACAAGGCCGGCCAGATCCTGCAGGAAGGCATCAACGAGGCCGGCGGCATGTCCAGCTGGATCGCCGCCGCCACGTCGTACAGCACGAACAACCGCATCATGGTGCCGTTCTACGTGTACTACTCGATGTTCGGCTTCCAGCGCATCGGCGACCTGGCCTGGGCGGCCGGCGACATGCAGGCGCGCGGCTTCCTGCTGGGCGGCACGTCGGGCCGCACCACGCTGAACGGCGAAGGCCTGCAGCACGAGGACGGCCACAGCCACATCCTGGCGGGCACCATTCCGAACTGCGTGAGCTACGACCCCACCTTCGCGCACGAAGTGGCGGTGATCATGCACGACGGCCTGAAGCGCATGGTCGAGCGCCAGGAAAACGTCTTCTACTACCTGACGCTGCTCAACGAGAACTACGCCATGCCCGGCCTGCAGCCCGGCACGGAGGAACAGATCCTCAAGGGCATGTACCTGTGCAAGCAGGCGCCCGCGCTCAAGAATGACGCTCCGGCCGTGCAACTGCTCGGCAGCGGCACGATCCTGCGCGAATCGTTCGTCGCCCAGGAACTGCTGGAGAAGGACTGGGGCGTGGCCGCATCCGTGTGGAGCTGCCCGAGCTTCAACGAGCTGACCCGCGACGGCCAGGAAGCCGACCGCTGGAACCTGCTGCACCCGACCGAGGCGCCGCGCCAGTCGTTCGTCGAACAGCAGCTCGGCAAGACGGAAGGTCCCGTGGTCGCCTCGACCGACTACATGAAGGCCTACGCCGAGCAGATCCGCCCGTTCATCCCCAAGGGCCGTACCTACAAGGTGCTGGGTACGGACGGCTTCGGCCGCAGCGACTTCCGCCGCAAGCTGCGCGAGCACTTCGAGATCGACCGCCACTACATCGTGGTTGCCGCGCTCAAGGCCCTCGCCGAGGACGGCAAGCTGCCCGCCGCCAAGGTGGCCGAGGCCATCCAGAAGTACGGCATCCAGGCCGACAAGGTCAACCCGCTGCACGCCTGACCCCACCGGAGACAACAATATGGCACTGATTGACATCAAGGTCCCGGACATCGGGGATTTCGACGCCGTCGGCGTGATCGAACTGCTCGTGAAGCCGGGCGACACGGTGAAGGCCGAGCAGTCGCTCATCACCGTGGAATCCGACAAGGCTTCCATGGAGATCCCTTCCAGCCACGCCGGCGTGGTGAAGGAGCTCAAGGTCAAGATCGGCGACCAGGTGAGCGAAGGCTCCGTGATCGTCGTGGTCGAGGCGGACGGCGAGGGCGCCCAGCCCGCGGCCGCACCGGCTCCGGCCGCTGCCGCTTCGCCCGCACCCGCGGCGACCGAGTCGCAGGCACCGGCCCCCGCACCCGCGGCGGCAGCGCCGGCTCCGGCTCCGGCTCCGGCTCCGGCTCCTGTCGCCGCCGGCCCGATCGAAGTGAAGGTGCCCGACATCGGCGACTTCAAGGACGTGGCCGTCATCGAGCTGCTCGTGAAGGTCGGCGACACGGTGAAGGCCGAGCAGTCGCTTTTCACCGTCGAATCCGACAAGGCCTCGATGGAGATCCCGTCGCCCGCCGCCGGCGTGGTGAAGGAGATCAGGATCAAGGTGGGCGACACGGTCAACGTGGGCGACTTCGTGGCCGTGCTGGAGGGCTCTGCGCCCGCCGCTGCCGCTTCTCCGGCCCCCGCTGCGGCTCCGGCCGCTGCCGCATCCGCACCGGCGCCGCAGGCCTCGGCACCGGCTCCTGCTGCCGCGGCGCCGTCCGCTGCCGCACCGTCCGCACCGGCTCCGGCACCGCACGCCCCCGGCGCTGCGCCCGTCGGCCTGCCGCACGCATCGCCCTCGGTGCGCAAGTTCGCGCGCGAACTGGGCGTGCCGCTGGAGGAACTCAAGGGTTCCGGCCCCAAGGGCCGCATCACGCAGGAAGACGTGCAGGCGTTCACCAAGCAGGTGATGGCCGGCGGCGTGCAGACCAAGGCCCAGGCCGCCAAGGCGCCTGCCGGCGGCGGTGGCTCCGGCGTGGGCATGGACCTGCTGCCCTGGCCGAAGGTGGACTTCGCCAAGTTCGGCGGCGTGGAGCGCAAGGACCTCTCGCGGATCAAGAAGATCAGCGGCGCGAACCTGCACCGCAACTGGGTGATGATCCCCCACGTCACCAACAACGACGAAGCCGACATCACCGAGCTGGAAGCCTTCCGCGTCTCCACCAACAAGGAGAACGAGAAGTCCGGCGTGAAGGTGACGATGCTCGCCTTCGTGATCAAGGCCGTGGTGGCCGCGCTCAAGAAGTTCCCCGAGTTCAACACCAGCCTGGACGGCGACACGCTCGTCTACAAGCAGTACTTCCACGTCGGCTTCGCGGCGGACACGCCGAACGGCCTGGTCGTGCCGGTGCTGAAGGATGCCGACAAGAAGGGCATCCTGCAGATCAGCCAGGAAATGGGCGAACTCGCCAAGAAGGCCCGCGACGGCAAGCTCGGCGCGGCCGACATGCAGGGCGGCTGCTTCTCGATCTCGTCGCTCGGCGGCATCGGCGGCACGCACTTCACGCCCATCATCAACGCCCCCGAAGTGGCCATCCTGGGCCTCTCCAAGGGCCAGATGAAGCCGGTGTGGGACGGCAAGCAGTTCGTGCCGCGCCTGGTGCTGCCGCTGTCGCTCTCCTACGACCACCGCGTGATCGACGGTGCGAGCGCCGCGCGCTTCAACGCCTACCTGGGCCAGGTGCTGGCGGACTACCGCCGCATCCTGCTGTAAAGGAGCTGATCCCATGGCAGTGATCGACATCAAGGTACCCGACATCGGTGATTTCTCCGAAGTCGGCGTGATCGAAGTGCTGGTGAAAGCCGGCGACACCATCAAGGTGGAACAGAGCCTCATCACCGTCGAATCCGACAAGGCATCGATGGAAATCCCGTCGAGCCACGCCGGCGTCGTCAAGGAGGTGAAGGTGAAGGTCGGCGACAAGGTCACCGAAGGCTCGGTGGTGCTGACGCTGGAGGCCGCCGATGCGGCTGCCGCGCCGGCATCCGCACCGGCGGCGGCTGCGGCGCCTGCCCAGGCCGCCGCATCGGCCCCCCGTGCCGCACCGGCCCCCGCGCCCGCCGCGGCGAGCTTCGGCGGCAATGCCGACGTCGAATGCGACGTGCTGGTGCTGGGCGGCGGCCCCGGCGGCTACAGCGCCGCCTTCCGCGCAGCCGACCTGGGTCTGAAGGTCGTGATCGTCGAGCGGTATTCGACGCTCGGCGGTGTCTGCCTGAACGTGGGCTGCATTCCGTCCAAGGCGCTGCTGCACGTGGCGGCGGTGATCGACGAGGTAAGCCACCTCAAGACGGCCGGCATCGACTTCGGCGCGCCCAAGGTGGACATCGACACCCTGCGCGGCCACAAGGAAAAGGTCATCGGCAAGCTGACCGGCGGCCTGGCCGCCATGGCCAAGATGCGCAAGGTGACCACCGTGCGCGGCGTGGGCCAGTTCGTGGGTGCCAACCACCTCGAAGTGGAGGAAACCACCGGCGCCAAGGGCCAGGAGAAGACGGGCGGCAAGAAGGTCGTGGCCTTCAAGCGCGCGATCATCGCCGCCGGCTCGCAGGCCGTGCATCTGCCCTTCATGCCCCAAGACCCGCGCGTGGTCGATTCGACCGGCGCGCTGGAGCTGAAGGATGTGCCCAAACGCATGCTGATCCTCGGCGGCGGCATCATCGGCCTGGAAATGGGCACCGTCTATTCCACGCTGGGCGCCCGCCTGGACGTGGTCGAGATGATGGACGGACTGATGCAGGGCGCCGACCGCGACCTGGTCAAGGTGTGGCAGAAGATGAACGCCCACCGCTTCGACCACATCATGCTCAAGACCAAGACCGTCGGCGCCGAAGCCACGCCCGAAGGCATCAAGGTCAGCTTCGCCGCGGCGGACGAGGGCGGCACCGCCCCCGAGCCGCAGGTCTACGACCTGGTGCTGCAGGCCGTGGGCCGCACGCCCAACGGCAAGAAGATCGGCGCCGAGAAGGCCGGTGTGGCCGTCACGGACCGCGGCTTCATCGACGTGGACGTGCAGATGCGCACCAACGTGCCGCACATCTTCGCCATCGGCGACATCGTGGGCCAGCCCATGCTGGCGCACAAGGCGGTGCACGAGGCGCACGTGGCGGCCGAGGTGATCGCGGGCGAACTCACGGGCGACAAGGCGCTGGCTTCCGCCGCGTTCAACGCCCGCGTGATCCCCAGCGTGGCCTACACCGACCCCGAAGTGGCCTGGGTGGGCCTGACCGAGGACCAGGCCAAGGCCCAGGGCATCAAGGTGAGGAAGGGGCTGTTCCCCTGGACGGCCTCCGGCCGCGCCATCGCCAACGGCCGCGACGAAGGCGTCACCAAGCTGCTGTTCGACGATTCGCCCGAGGCCCATGGTCACGGCAGGATCCTGGGTGGCGGCATCGTGGGCACCCACGCCGGCGACATGATCGGCGAGATCGCGCTGGCGATCGAGATGGGCGCGGATGCCGTGGACATCGGCAAGACGATCCACCCGCACCCGACGCTGGGCGAGAGCATCGGCATGGCGGCGGAGATCGCGCACGGCTCCTGCACGGACGTTCCGCCGCAGAAGAGGTGATTGTGCGAGCGGTGCTGCCCTGGTCGGGGCGGCACGGCGGTCCGATCCCGAAGGCAGCTGCGGCTGCCTTTTTTCTTGCCCGGGCCGCAGGGGCTCGCTGGTGAGCACCATGGTACGGGCTTGCATTTGAGCAAATTTCTATACGAAATATTTGTTGTTCCACGCGTTGTTTGTATAGAAAACCGCCGAAATGGCACCGTATTGCACTTTGCAGATCCACCGCCAGTGACAGTGGCGCGATGCAGCCACCGTCGCCTCGTGGGGTGGCGCGGAAGGGGGCTGGCCAACAAGGACAACCACGCACGCAACACCGCGCTGCAGCGCGACTGGAACGGCAACGTCGGGCTGTCGCCGCTGTTCGATTTCGCACCCATGTACCTGCACCCGGACGGCATCGCGCGCCGTATCCGCTGGGACGGCAGCGACGGCGGCCAGCCGGACTGGCGCCGGGTGATCGAGGCGGTCTGCGCGCAGGCCGGCACGGTGCTGAGCCCGGACGCCCTGCTGGGGGGCCTGCAGGCCATGGCCGAGCCGCTGGCCCGCATCGCGGAGCGGGGCCACCACCTGGGCCTGGAGCCCGGCGTGCATGCCTATCTGCAGCCGGGCCTGGCCGCCATGGCCGATCGCCTGGCGCGCCTGCGGTGAACGGCACGGTGGCGACGCCTGCACCACCCGCGACGACAATCCTTTCGCACCCCCCATGGACAAACGCTACAAGCCGCTCTCGCCCCCCGAGCAACTCGCCCAGCGCCGCCAGGCCATCGACGAGGTGCTGGCCCATCCCGAATGGACGCTGGCCGAGGCCGTGTGGCACCTGAAGGCCGGCCTGCGCCTGACGAGTGCGGAACTGGCGCGCGTGTCCGGCGTGTCGCAGAAGACGCTGCTGGACATCGAACAGGGACGCAGCCCGGGAACTGTGCAGACGCTCAACCGCATCCTGGCCGTGGCGGGGCTCAAGCTGGGCGTGGTGCGGGCGCGTTAGCCCACGCGTTGGCCCTGCATCGCCGGAACGGGCCACGCGCCAATCGCCGGTGCGGGCCCGGCATATCATCGAAGCCACCCCCCACGCGCTTCACCGCCGTGCGGCACCGGCCGCCTTCCGGCCAAGACAACCAGGAGACATTCCCATGCGATGGAAATTCTGCGCGCCGCTGGCGCTGCTCGCGCTGTCGACCGCGGCCTCGGCCGCCTGGCCGGACAGGCCCATCACCCTCGTCGTGCCCTTTCCCCCGGGCCAGGCCACCGACATCTTCGCGCGCGCCCTGGCGGAGAAGCTCGGCACGCGCCTGGGCCAGCCGCTGGTGGTGGACAACAAGGCGGGCGCCGGCAGCAACATCGGCACCGAGCAGGTGGTGCGCTCCAAGCCCGACGGCTACACGCTGGTGATGGCGGGCAGCGCGATGGCCGTGAACCAGACGCTCTACCGCAAGGTCAATTTCGATCCGCGCAAGGACCTGCAGGGCATCAGCCTGGTCGCCAAGGTGCCGCTGGTATTCCTGGCGAACCCGGGCTCGGGCATCCGCAGCATGCAGGACCTCGTGGCCCGCGCGCGGGCCGAACCCGGCAAGCTGAGCTATGCGAGTGCCGGCATCGGCGGCACGCAGCACCTGAGCGCCGAAATGGTGAAGGCGCGCGCCCGCATCGAGATCGAACACATTCCCTACAAGGGCAGCGGGCCCGCGCAGGCCGATTTCATCGGCGGTCAGGTGCCGCTGATGGTGGATTCGGTGACGGCGGGCCTGGCGAACATCCAGGCCGGCAAGGCGGTGCCGCTGGGCGTGACCTCCGCGACGCGCTCCAGCCAGCTGCCGCAGGTGCCGACGATCGCCGAGAGCGGGCTGCCGGAGTTCAAGGGTTTCGAGGCCGTCGGCTGGCTCGGTCTGATGGCGCCCAAGGGCACCCCCCGGCCCGTGGTGGATCGCCTGAACCGCGAGGTGGTGGACATCCTGAACGGCCCGGACATGCAGAAGTTCATCCGCGACCGGGGATCCGAGCCGGCGCCGACCACGCCCGAAGCGATGGACCAGTTCATCGCCAGCGAGATCGTGGAGTGGGGCAAGGCGGTGAAGCAATCCGGCGCGTCGGTGGACTGACATACCTTCTGACCAGGCGACCCCGACCCCATGCAAGCTTTGCTCGACGCCATCGCTGCCATGCCCCGTCCCGGGGATGCGCAGCGCCTCTTCCACGGCCGGGGCGGCCTCTATCCGGGCTGCGAACAGTGGTCGCTGGACGCGTACCCGCCCGCTTTCGTGCTCACCAGCTTCCTGCCCATGGAGGAAGGCGCCCTCGCCACCGTGGGCGCAGCGCTGCAGGCCCGCTGGGCGCAGGTCGCCCCGGGCGAGCCGCTGTGCTGGGTGTTCCAGTGCCGGCATGCGGACCAGCCGGAGACCCGGCTGATGGCCGGCGAGGTGCCCGATCCCCACGCGGTGGCCGAGCAGGGCGCGCGCTACCGGGTGCACGTACTGCGCGGCCAGAACCACGGCCTGTTCCTCGACATGGCCGAGGGACGGCGCTGGGTGCGGGAGCACGTGGCCGCGCGCCGGGCTGCGACGGGGCGCGGGCCCCGCGTGCTGAACCTCTTCGCCTACACCTGCGCCTTCTCCGTCGCGGCGTTGCAGGGCGGGGCGGCCCAGGTGGTGAACGTCGACATGGGGCGGGGCGCGATCGCGATCGGGCAGCAGAACCACCGTCTGAACGGCCTGGACCAGGGCGCCAGCTTCCTGGCGCACGATGTGTTCACGACCTGGGGCAAGATCGGCCGCGGCGGCCCGTACGACCTCGTCATCGCCGACCCGCCCAGCTACCAGAAGGGCAGCTTCGTCGCGACGAAGGACTATGCCCGGCTCATGCGCCGGCTGCCCGATCTGCTGGTACCCGGCGGGCATGCGCTGCTCTGCCTGAACGCGCCCGAGCTGGGCACGGATTTCCTCTTGCAGCGGATGCGCGAGCAGGCGCCCGGAATGCGCTGGGTGGAACGGGTCGCGAACCCGGCGGTGTTCGCCGACGTGGATGCGGAGCGTTCGCTCAAGGTGATGGTATTCGCGGCGGACGGGTCCTGAGGCAGCGATGGGCCCTGACGCAGCGCCGGGCGCGGGGGCGCGGCGCGTCAGCTTTCGTGCTGCCGCAGGCGGAACGTGGCGCCCTCGAAATGTCCTTGCACGGTGCAGTGCGCGGGCGAGGCCCCTGCGCTGCCCCGGGCTTCCAGCTCCATCGCATAGTCTCCGGACACCACCGCGCGCGCACCGCCTTGCGCGTCGTGGGCGATCACCCGCACATCGGTGATGCGCAGCTCTCCCGAGCGGGCCTGCCATGGTTCGGCGGGGAGCCTGAACACCGTGCCGGTTCCCGTGCCGGGGCCGTCCGCCGCGGCGGGCGCGGCCATGCCGGCATGCAGCTGGAATGCACCCGACAGCCCGCCGATGTGCTCGGGCCGCAGCAGGCCCGGTGCGGCCGTCAGGTTGAACTGCACGCCCGTGGCGTCGGGGGGGCCTTCGTCCGGCGCGCGGATGCCCAGGGCGATCACCAGTTCATCGTCGCCGTCGAGCTGGGCCGCGTACAGCGTGTCCCAGCGGGTTTCGGCGTCTTCCCACTGGTGGTGGGCGCCGCACAGGTCGATCGCGAAACGGGTGGGCGGCAGCGGGCCGTCGGTGCAGCCGGAGAGCAGCGCGGCGGCCACGAGGATCAGGCCGGCTGCGGGGCCGTGCATCGCCCGGGGGCGCAGGAGGGGTGTCGGCATCATGGGGGAACAAGCGTAACAAGAACGAGTCCCACTTGCGTGACGGACAAGATCGCGACCGCGAACCCGTTACCATCGCGCCCGCGGAACCCGCGCCGGCCTCGCCGGAGCGGACCCTTCCGCCGGTCCGGGTCGCCGCGCTGCGCGCATCCCGGACCACGCCCGCCCGCTGCGACCAGGGGTATCTATCTCGTGACCATGTGATTGCTTCTCTTCCCGCTTCCCTGCGTGCCTGGTGGGCCCGCGGTCCGTTGTCGTCGGCGGCCCGCCGCACCGGCGCTGCGCTGCGCTGGATCGCCGCCCGCGGGCCGGCACGCATGCTGCTCTGGGCACTGGCCGCGGTGCCGGCGGCGCTCGTGGTCTACACCCTGCTGCTCTGGCCATTCACGCCCGCGATCAGCGACATCCGCAAGGCCAAGACGGAGCAGCCGGCCCAGCTCGTCTCCGCCGACGGCCGGCTGCTGGCCGAATACCGCTGGGTGAACCGGGAATGGGTGGCGCTGGAGGACATCGCGCCTTCCGTCGTGGATGCGCTGATCGCCACCGAGGACCACCGCTTCTACGACCATTTCGGGCTGGACTGGCGGCGCACGGCATCGGCGCTGATCCGCACCCTGGGCGGCGACAAGCAGGGCGGATCGACCATCACGCAGCAACTGGCGCGCAACCTGTACCCGGAGGACATCGGCCGCGCGCCCACGCTGACGCGCAAGCTCAAGGAGGCGATCACGGCCTTCAAGATCGAGGTGCTCTACTCCAAGGACGAGATCCTGGAGACGTATCTCAACACCGTGCCGTTCCTCTACAACGCCTACGGCATCGAGATGGCGGCGCGCACCTACTTCGACAAATCGGCCGACAAGCTCACCGTGCTGGAAAGCGCCACGCTGATCGGCATGCTCAAGGGCACGAGCTACTACAACCCGGTGCTGAACCCGGAGCGCGCGCAGGAGCGCCGCAACGTGGTGCTGGCGCAGATGGAAAAGCGCGGCAAGCTGTCGCCGCAGGACTTCCAGACGCTCTCGAAACGGCCGCTGCGCATCCGCTTCGAACGGCAGGTGGAGACCGCGGGCCCTGCGCCGCACCTCGCGCAGCAGCTGCGCAAGCAACTGATCGACTGGGCCGACCGCAACGGCTACAGCCTGTATGCCGACGGCCTGGTGATCCGCACCACCATCGACTTCCGGCTGCAGACCTTCGCGAACCAGGCCGTGGCGCGGCAGGGACGCCAGCTGCAGTCGGTCGCCGACGGCGCGTGGGGGCCGCGGG
>Ga0308159_1005644_pt1 | contig 10440 bp, 6 predicted proteins | sample PhyCR1_FD_201040 | JGI IMG/M metagenome (GOLD analysis project Ga0308159, IMG submission 201040) | Phyllosphere microbial communities from UC Gill Tract Community Farm, Albany, California, United States - DLSLC.R1 | ecosystem: Host-associated > Plants > Phyllosphere > Unclassified | place: USA... | reverse complement strand
ACGCCCAGGAAGCCCATCGCGCTGACCACCAGCTCGGACGTGCGGTCGCTCACTGCATGGCGCACGTTGTCGATGTGGCCCATGAAGCCTCGATCGGCCAGGGTCTTGTCAATGTCATCGGCCTGGTTCGGCTGCGGGGCTGCATACGCAGAGGCGGCAAGGGCGAGGGCCAGAACGGAAAGGACAATTTGACGCATGGGCGCGTAGGATATTGATGACACAGAACGATGTCAATTTGGAATATTGATTCAAAACGTATTGTAACCTGTTGATTTCATTGAATTTATTGCACTGCAACAAAATTAAAGTTGTAACAGGGGCGTTTTTCATTGCCTGGGGTCATTCATCGCTCAACACGCACTTGCCCCTAAGTTAACGACAAAGTTTTCTTTTTGCGGCAAAGGATGTGCATATGAGGGCAAGAAACGCCATTTGGGTCGGACTGATCATGGGAGCGGTCGGTGCAGCGCAGGCGCAGGTGAACCCCGAGGTCGTTGCTTCCGGGCTGGAAAGCCCCTGGGCGGTGGCCTTCCTGCCCGGTGGACGCTTTCTGGTGACGGAGAAGGCGGGCCGCATGCGCGTCCTCGAGCCCGACGGACGGGCGAACCCACCCGTCCAAGGCTTGCCGGCAATCGCTGCGGGCGGGCAGGGCGGCTTGCTGGACGTCGTTACCGATTCGGCCTTCGCCAGCAACCGCACCGTTTATTTCTGTTTCTCCGAGCCCGACGCCGGCGGCAGCGCCAACAGCACGGCCTTGGCCAAGGCGCAACTGTCTGCCGACCGGACGCGGCTCGAGAACCTGCAACTGCTCTTCAGCCAGAAGCCCAAGGTGGCCAGCCGCGCCCACTTCGGCTGCCGCATCGTCGAGATGCCCGACGGCACGCTGTTCATGACCCTGGGGGACCGCTTCAGCCGGAAGGAGGACGCTCAGACGCTGGACAACCATCTCGGCAAGGTGATCCGCATCCAGAAGGACGGCAGGCCACCGGCGGACAACCCCTTTGCGAACCGTGCCGGCGCGCTGCCCGAGATCTGGAGCTACGGCCATCGCAACGGGCAGGGTGCGACCCTCGGCCCGGACGGGAGGTTCTGGATGCACGAGCACGGCCCGCAAGGCGGTGACGAGATCAACGTGCCGCAGGCCGGTCGCAACTACGGCTGGCCGGTGATCACCTACGGCGAAAACTACGGCGGCGGCAAGATCGGGGAGGGCATCACGGCCAAGGCCGGCATGGAGCAGCCGCTCAAGTACTGGGTGCCGTCCATCGCACCCTCGGGCATGGCTTTCCTGACCAGCGACCGCTACGGTGCCGCATGGAGGGGCAACCTGTTCGTCGGCTCGCTCAAGTTCGGCTACCTCGATCGGATCGAACTCAAGGACGGCAAAGTGGTGGCCGAGCACAAGCTGCTGGAAGACGGCCGCGCGCGCATCCGTGACGTCCGCCAGGGGCCCGACGGCCTGCTCTATGTGCTGACCGATGCACAGGACGGCAAGCTGATCCGGCTTCAGCCGCGCTGAAGCGTCGCATCCCGGATCGGGCGCACGCGTCTGCTGGCGTCTCGCCCGCAGCCATGCATTCGATGCCGCCTGCGCTAGGGCGCGCAGCGTGGCAGCGGCGCCGCGTCCAGCAGGCGCTGCCAGAGTCCCAGCCAGGGATTCCAGTCGTGACCGCCCGGGGCGGTGAATACCTGCGCCGGCGGCAGCGCCTGTGCCAGCAGCGTGTGGCTCGGGGCCAAGCGGTCCTGCAGTCCGTAGCCCAGGAACAGTGGCGAAGGCCGTGTTCCTTGCGGGCGGAGCCGGCCCTGCAGGCTGCGCCACAGCCGCAGGTCGAAGGCCCCGTCCGGCAGTGCGCCCCGGGGCGCGTCCCAGCGCATCAGGCCGCCTTCGGCGGCAATGGCCTGGGTCGCCTCGGGCTCGCCGAGGTAGGGCGCCAGCAGCAAGGTGCCCCCCACGTCGCCAGGGTGCTCGTCGGCGTAGATCAGCGCGCCCAGTCCGCCCAGTGAGATTCCGGCCAACCACACCTGCCGGTAGCCCTCGGCACGTGCCGGTGCCACCACGTCGTCGTGCAGGCGCTGCACCACCGTCCTGTTCTTGTAATAGGCCAGGTGGGCGTCGGCCAGCACGAGGTCGACGGCCAGCTGACCAGCCCGGACGGCCTCGACGAAGCCTTCCCGCTCGAGTTCGCCCAAGCCCATGCCCCGGCCGGGCAGCAGCACCAGCAGCGTGTCGACGCGGCGGCCGCAGGCGGAGGCGAAGCGCCGCACCGGCATCGGCGCCACGGGCTCTCGCGGCAGCCAGCCGCAGCCCGGCACGCCCGCCGCGGCGAGCGCGGCGGTGGCGGCGGAAAGCAGTCCGAATCGGCGGCGAGGCGGCATCGGCGCAGTATGCCGGCCTGCCGGGCGGCGACCGTCAGCGCGGGACGCGACCCGGCGCAGGGAGGTCCACCATCACCGGCTGGCCCGGCGGCGCGCAGCCCGCGTCGCAGCAGCGGCCGGGCTGGCGATTGCGCGTGATGGCGCGGGCGGGGTCGTGCGGCGCAGCGGCAGCCGAGCCATCGCTGGCGATACCGCGCTCCAGCAGCCGTTCCACCAGCTCGACCTTGGAGCCGACCGGGTAGTGGCGCCAGATCTCCTGCTTCATCGCCGCGGGCGAGCCGCCGCCGTGCAGGCTGATGGTGCTGTACCAGCCGCCCTGGTAGCCGGCCGTGAGGTCTTCGATGAAGCGCGCGGTCTCGATGCGCTGCTCGTACGGCACGTCGGGATTGGCGCGCAGCAGGTCCGCGAGGCGCCCGGCGGTTTCGGGGTTGTGGTCCTCGTCGGGGCCGGGCAGGGTGACGATGAGCCCGCCGCTCACGTAGTGCGCGATGCGGTGCATGTCGTAGATCTTCGTGGCCAGCAGCAGCTTGCCGATGTTCGCGAACACCGGTTCCGGCATGAACACGGCGCAGTGCGGGTCGGCCTTGGCATACACGCTGGCGGCCACGCCGCAGGCGAAGAAGCTCTCGGTGATGGTGATGAGCTCGACCATCTGCTCGCGCAGGTGCGTCTCCTGGCCGGGGTCGAATCCGTTGGCCTCGCACATCAGCGCGCCGGCACCGATGAGCAGGTCGCCGAAGCCGGCCCGGGCGCCGATGCAGCTGTGGCGGTGGTGCGTGGCGTAGCTGTAGGTGAGGTGGCTGCTGTGCTCCCAGCTGCCGCCGCTGCCGTCGTAGAAGACGCGGTCCTCGGGCACGAAGACGCGGTCGAAGATGCACACGCCGGTGCTCTGGCCATAGCGGCGGCTGAAGAGCGCATCGCCGTGCTCGAGCTTCTCGCCGGGCCGGCCGGCGGGGCGGGCCACGATGGTCAGACCCGGCGCGTCCAGCGGCACGGCGCAGCAGACGGCGAACTCGGCGTCTTCCCGGCCCATCGCGCGGCAGGGCATCACCAGCAGCTCGTGCACGTAGGGCGCCCCGGTCACGATGGCCTTGGTGCCGCTGATGACGATGCCGCGTTGCCCGTTGTGCACGGCATTGCGCTCGACCACGTGCACGTAGCTGTCCATGTTGGCCTGCTGGTGCGGGCGGCGGCTGCGGTCGCCCTTGGCATCGGTCATGGCCACGCCCAGCGTCAGGTCCTGATCCTGCACGCGGTGCAGGTACTCGGTGAAGCGCTCTGTGTGGGCGCTGCTCCCGGCGGCATCGTCGAGCCGGGCCGACACCTGTGCGATGGCGTTGAGCGCGTCGTGCGTGAGGTAGCGCTGGGCGCAGCCCGTTTCCTGGCAGATGAGCCGCACCGCCTCGAGCTTGTTGAGCAGGTCGCCGCTGCCGGTGTCGATGTGGGTCATGCGGTTGACCCGGCGGCCGCTGGTGTGCTGCACGGCCGTCATCAGGGGCGCGTACTCGGGCCGGTGCGCAAAGTCGTAGGTGAGGGCGATGGCGTTGATGCCGGGCTGCAGCGCAGGCGCGTCGGCGATGGAGTCGATCAGCCGGCCGTCGACGTAGACGGTGGGGTTCAGGCGCCGCAGCGATTCGCGGTAGTCATCACCCGTCATGAGCGCGGCCGTGGCGTGGGGAGCGTTCAAACGTGTCTCCTGCTGTTGTCGGGGCATTTCAGCATCGAAGTGCGTTCGCTCCAAGTCCGCCGGGCGCGGCGCCGGTTCGGTGGTAGGGTGCCGGCTTCGCTTCGCCTTTGCCTGATTCCATGCTGCTCGACGCCTCCCAATCCCAACTCGTGCTGGTCGACTACCAGTCCCGCCTCATGCCAGCCATCTTCGACGCCGAGCCGGTGCTGCGCAACGCGATCCGGCTGGCCCAACTCGCGAAGCTGCTGGAGGTGCCGGCCTGGGGCACGGAACAGAACCCCTCCAAGCTCGGGGAAAACCCGGCCGAGATCCGCGGCCTGTGCCGCAAGACCCTGGCCAAGATGCACTTCAGCGGCGTGGAAGAGGGCCTGGGCGAGTGGCTGCGCCCGCCGGCGGCGCCGCAGGCGCCACGCGGCAACGCGCGCAGCCTGCCCAAGCACCTGCAGAAACCCGCAGCCCCGGCCGAGGAGCGCAACACCGTCGTCGTGGCCGGCTGCGAGGCGCATGTCTGTCTGCTCCAGACGGCGCTCGATCTGCTCGAGGACGAGTTCGAGGTGTGGGTCGTGACCGACGCCTGCAGTTCGCGCACCGAGCGCAACCGCGACGCCGCCTTCGACCGCCTGGCCGGTGCCGGCGCCGAGCTGGTGACGACCGAGATGGTGGGCTTCGAGTGGCTGCGCACGGCCGAGCATCCGGCGTTCAGGGACTGGCAGGCCCTGATCCGCTGAGCGCAACGGTCGTGGCCGGCCCGCCAGCGTGCCGGTTGAGCGAGATCAAGAAAAGGCTTGGAATGCCGTCCTGACGGCGAAAGGCGTCAGCGCGGTGCAAGTCGGCCGGGCGAACCTTCGCCGCCAGAACAAGGAGACACGACCGATGAGCCGCTACGAGGATTTCTATCGCCGTTCCACGGACCAGCCCGAGGCCTTCTGGGCCGAGCAGGCTCGCCTCATCGACTGGCACCAGGCGCCCACGCAGATCCTGGACGCCAGCCGGCCGCCGTTCTACCGCTGGTACGTGGGCGGTCAGACCAACCTGTGCCACAACGCGATCGACCGGCACCTGGCCGAGCGCGGCGACCACCCGGCGCTCATTGCGATCTCGACCGAGACGGGCAGCGAGCGCAGCTACAGCTTTCGCGAACTGCATGCCGAGGTGCAGCGCACGGCGGCGATGCTGCTCGAGCTGGGCGTGCAGCGCGGCGACCGGGTGCTCATCTACATGCCGATGATCGCGGAGGCCGCCTTCGCCATGCTGGCCTGCGCGCGCATCGGCGCCATCCACTGCGTGGTGTTCGGCGGCTTCGCCAGTGGATCGCTGGCCTCGCGCATCGAGGACGCGGAGCCGAAGGTGGTCGTCAGCGCCGATGCCGGTTCGCGCGGCGGCAAGGTGGTGCCGTACAAGCCGCTGCTGGACGAGGCGATCCGGCTGTCCAGGCACAAGCCCTCGGCCGTGCTGCTGCACGACCGGGGTCTGGCTCCGATGGAACTGACAGCGGGCCGCGACCATCTGGCAAGCGCCGCCAGCCAGAAACACGCCCAGGCCGTGGTGCCCTGCACCTGGCTGGACGCCACCGACATCAGCTACACCATCTACACCAGCGGCACCACCGGCAAGCCCAAGGGCGTGCAGCGCGACGTGGGCGGGTACGCGGTCGCGCTGGCGGCCAGCATGAAGCACATCTTCGACGGCAGGGCTGGCGAAACGTATTTCTCCACCAGCGACATCGGCTGGGTGGTGGGCCACAGCTACATCGTCTACGGGCCGCTGATCGCCGGCATGGCGACGATCATGTACGAGGGTCTGCCGACCCAGGGCATGGACCGCCAGCCCGACGGCGGCATCTGGTGGCGCCTGGTCGAGAAATACAAGGTGACGGTGATGTTCAGCGCGCCCACGGCCGTGCGCGTGCTCAAGAAGCAGGACCCGGCACTGCTCAAGAAATACGACCTGTCGAGCCTGCGGGCGCTCTTCCTGGCCGGCGAGCCGCTGGACGAGCCCACGGCGCGCTGGATCAGCGACGGCCTGGGCGTGCCGATCATCGACAACTACTGGCAGACCGAATCGGGCTGGCCCATCATCACGCTGCCGGGCGGCGTGGAGGGCCGGCCGGCGAAGTTCGGCAGCCCGGGCATCGCGATGTACGGCTACAGGGTGAAGATCGTGCACGAGACCACGGGCGAGGAGCTCACCGCGCCCAACGAGAAGGGCGTGGTCGTCATCGAAGGCCCGACGCCGCCGGGCTTCATGCAGACCGTGTGGCGCGACGACGAGCGCTTCGTCAACACCTACTGGAAGAGCATCCCCGGCAAGCTCGTGTACTCCACCTTCGACTGGGGCATCCGCGACGAGGACGGCTACTACTACATCCTGGGACGCACCGACGACGTGATCAACGTGGCCGGGCATCGCCTGGGCACGCGCGAGATCGAGGAGGCCATCTCCGGCCATGCCAACGTGGCCGAGGTGGCGGTGGTGGGCGTGGCCGACGCGCTCAAGGGGCAGGTCGCCATGGCCTTCGTGGTACCCAAGACAGGCAACGCAGCGACCGACAGCGCCGAGGCGCTGAAGCTCGAAGGCGAGATCATGAAGCGCGTGGCCGACGACCTCGGCGCGCTGGCCCGGCCGGCGCGCGTGCGCTTCGTGCCCGGCCTGCCCAAGACGCGCAGCGGCAAGCTGCTGCGCCGTGCGATCCAGGCGGTGTGCGAGCAGCGCGACCCGGGCGACCTGACCACGCTCGACGATCCGGCCACCTTGCAGGCCGTGCGCGCCGCCGTGGCGGCGGGCTGAGTTCGGGCCGGGTCATCCCGGTTGCCGCCGTGCGCCCGAGTGCCAAGAATTGCCGACTCCTGCGCGCGGATGACTGCGCTGCCGACGCTTGTATTGGGCGCCGTCCGGCGTCATATGCTTGACGTGGCACAATGCGAAGGTACTCGGCCCTTCCCCAGCCACAGTCGCATCCGCCAATCGGTTCAGCCGTGTCGCGGAAGGTTTTCAAACCAGCTAATGCTTCCTCCAGGGAAGCGGAGGTCAGCGGAACATGAGCGATTCTTCGTCTCCATCCACGGTCTACACTGCCTATCAGGGCAACTCCTACCTCTTCGGCGGCAACGCGCCCTATGTCGAAGAGATGTACGAGAACTACCTCGCCAACCCGGGCAGCGTGCCCGACAACTGGCGCTCCTACTTCGACGCACTCCAGCACGTGCCTGCCACCGACGGCAGCAACACGAAGGACGTGCCTCACCTCCCGGTCATCAACGCATTCGCCGAGCGTGCCAAGCAGGGCACCACGAAGGTCGTGCAGGCCAGCGGCGCCGATTCCGAACTGGGCCGCCAGCGTACCGCCGTCCAGCAGCTGATCGCCGCCTACCGCAACGTCGGCGCCCGCTGGGCCGACCTCGATCCGCTCAAGCGCACCGAGCGCCCGGCCATTCCGGAACTCGAGCCGTCCTTCTACGGCTTCTCGGACGCCGACCTCGAAACCGTCTTCAACACCAGCAACACCTTCTTCGGCAAGGACACCATGTCCCTGCGCGAGCTGCTGAACGCGCTGCGTGAAACGTACTGCGGCACCATCGGGTCCGAGTACATGTACATCACCGACCAGGCGCAGAAGCGCTGGTGGCAGCAGAAGCTGGAGAGCGCCCGCACCAATCCCAAGCTCACGAACGAGCAGAAGAAGCGCGTGCTCGACCGCCTCACGGCTGCGGAAGGCCTGGAGCGTTTCCTGCACACCAAGTACGTCGGCCAGAAGCGCTTTTCGCTCGAGGGCGGCGAGAGCTTCATCGTCTCGATGGACGAGCTCATCAACCGCGCCGGCGAGAAAGGCGTGCAGGAGATCGTGATCGGCATGGCCCACCGTGGCCGCCTGAACGTGCTGGTGAACACCCTGGGAAAGATGCCCAAGGACCTGTTCGCTGAGTTCGACCACACCGCGCCCGAAGACCTGCCCAGCGGCGACGTGAAGTACCACCAGGGCTTCAGCTCCGACGTCAGCACCTCCGGCGGCCCGGTGCACCTGTCGCTGGCGTTCAATCCCTCGCACCTCGAGATCGTGAACCCGGTCGTCGAAGGTTCCGTGCGCGCCCGCATGGACCGCCGTGGCGACAAGGAAGGCGACCAGGTCCTGCCCGTGCTGGTGCACGGCGACGCGGCCTTCGCCGGCCAGGGCGTCGTGATGGAAACCCTGGCCCTGGCCGAGACCCGTGGCTACTACACCGGCGGCACGGTCCACATCGTCATCAACAACCAGATCGGTTTCACCACCAGCGACCCGCGCGACAGCCGCTCGACGCTGTACTGCACCGACGTGGTCAAGATGATCGACGCGCCGGTCCTGCACGTGAACGGCGACGATCCCGAGGCCGTGGTGCTGTGCACGCAGCTCGCGCTCGAGTACCGCCAGGAGTTCAACAAGGACGTGGTGGTCGACATCGTCTGCTTCCGCAAGCTGGGCCACAACGAGCAGGACACCCCCTCGCTCACCCAGCCGCTGATGTACAAGAAGATCGCGGCCCACCCCGGCACGCGCAAGCTGTACGCCGACAAGCTGGCTGCGCAGGGCCTGGGCGACACGCTCGGCGACGACATGGTCAAGGCGCAGCGCGCCGCCTTCGACGCCGGCAAGAACACCTCCGACCCGGTGCTCACGAACTTCAAGAGCAAGTACGCGGTCGACTGGAGCCCCTACCTCAACAAGAAGTGGACCGACGCCGCCGACACGGCGATCCCGCTGGCCGAGTGGAAGCGCCTGGCCGACAAGATCACCACGGTGCCGGCCGGCTTCACGGTGCATCCGCTGGTCAAGAAGGTGCTGGACGACCGCGCCGCCATGGGCCGCGGCGACGTCAACGTCGATTGGGGCATGGGCGAGCACATGGCCTTCGCCTCGCTGGTCGCCAGCGGCTACCCGGTGCGCCTGTCGGGCGAGGATTCCGGCCGTGGCACCTTCACGCACCGCCACGCGGTGCTGCACGACCAGAACCGCGAGAAGTTCGACGAAGGCACCTACGTGCCGCTGCAGAACGTGGCCGAGAACCAGGCGCCGTTCGTCGTCATCGACTCGATCCTGTCCGAAGAGGCCGTGCTGGCCTTCGAGTACGGCTATGCCTCCAACGACCCGAGCACGCTCGTGGTCTGGGAAGCGCAGTTCGGCGACTTCGTCAACGGCGCCCAGGTGGTGATCGACCAGTTCATCGCATCGGGTGAAGTGAAGTGGGGCCGCGTGAACGGCCTGACGCTGATGCTGCCGCACGGCTACGAAGGGCAGGGCCCCGAGCACAGTTCGGCCCGCCTGGAGCGCTTCATGCAGCTCGCGGCCGACACCAACATGCAGGTGGTGCAGCCGACCACGGCCAGCCAGATCTTCCATGTGCTGCGCCGCCAGCAGATCCGCAATCTGCGCAAGCCGCTGGTCATCATGACGCCGAAGTCGCTGCTGCGGAACAAGGACGCGACCTCGCCGCTGTCGGAGTTCATCAAGGGCGGTTTCCAGACCGTCATCCCCGACACCAAGGAGCTCAAGGCCGACAAGGTCAAGCGCATCGTCGCCTGCTCGGGCAAGGTGTACTACGACCTGGCCAAGAAGCGCGAGGAGAAGGGTATCGACGACGTGGCCGTGCTGCGCGTCGAGCAGCTTTATCCGTTCCCCCACAAGGCCTTCGCGGCCGAGATCAAGAAGTACGCCAACGCGACCGAGATCGTGTGGTGCCAGGACGAGCCGCAGAACCAGGGTGCCTGGTTCTTCGTGCAGCACTACATCCACGAGAACATGCTCGATGGGCAGAAGCTGGGCTACTCCGGCCGTGCCGCGTCGGCCTCGCCGGCGGTCGGCTACTCGCACCTGCATCAGGAACAGCAGAAGGCGCTGGTCGACGGCGCCTTCGGCAAGCTGAAGGGTTTCGTGCTGACCAAGTAAGACGGGCGGCGGGCCGGTGCGTCGTGCGCCGGCCCGCGTCCAGTTGCGCCGAGCCCTGCGCCGGTACCGCTCCCCAGAACATGAACAGACAGAGATAAAAAATGTCCATCGTTGAAGTCAAGGTTCCCCAGTTGTCCGAATCCGTGGCCGAGGCCACGATGCTCCAGTGGAAGAAGAAGGCCGGCGAGGCCGTTGCCGTCGATGAGATCCTGATCGAGATCGAGACCGACAAGGTCGTGCTCGAAGTGCCGGCGCCTGCGGCCGGGGTGCTCTCCGAGATCGTCCAGGGCGACGGCGCCACCGTGGTGGCCGACCAGCTGATCGCGAAGATCGATACCGAGGCCAAGGCCGGTGCCGCTGCGCCCGCACCGGCCGCTGCGCCGGCCCCGGCTGCCGCGGCGCCTGCGCCGGCCGCTGCCGCCCCCGCTGCCACGGGCGGCGCGAAGTCCGACGTCGCCAT
>Ga0308159_1005643_pt1 | contig 10441 bp, 6 predicted proteins | sample PhyCR1_FD_201040 | JGI IMG/M metagenome (GOLD analysis project Ga0308159, IMG submission 201040) | Phyllosphere microbial communities from UC Gill Tract Community Farm, Albany, California, United States - DLSLC.R1 | ecosystem: Host-associated > Plants > Phyllosphere > Unclassified | place: USA... | reverse complement strand
CGGCGCGTTCAAGCCGGTCGGCCAGCCGGCAGGCCTCCAGGAAATAGGCGGCCGAGCGGACCAGTCCCTGCGCGCCGTGGCGATGGGCCGAGACCGCGACGCCCACGGCGCGGCAGAAAGCGCGGGGCTGGCGGATCATCCGGTCGAACGCGGTCCACACCATCCCGGCGACGTTGCCGTCGAGCAGGACGATCGTGTTGGTGCGCTCGTCCTCGTCGGCGGCATCGCCGAACACGTCGGGCGAAGGCCTGATCGTCACCCGCGTGATCTCGAAGTCCATCCGCTCCAGCGCCAGTATCTCGTTGCGGATGAAGCTGTGGCTGATCTTGGGGTACATGTTGGTGAGGTATGCCACGCGCGTCGGCGCCGGGCCCGGGGTGTCCGGCGTGGGCTGGCGCTTTTCCTGTCCCGAGGCACGTGTCATTTCGGACAGCCTTGCAGGACTTCCAAAGCATGGCGGGAACGAGGGCGCGCGAGCATGCTCTTCCTTTTCGCGTGGACGAACGATGCGTTCGATCGATCCCGCATTCTGGCGCGGCGGCGGCCATCGGGAAATCCAACCTTCACGCCCCGTGAAACGCAGTGGTGCCCAGGACCTTCCGATATTGTCCAACGTAGATCGCAGACTGTGGCGAGGCCGGCTTGGCGGATAGCGTGAGAGGGATAGCGTGGGACGGTCAACGTCGCGGGCGGAGATGGACATGCGGATATTGCTGGTTGCCGAAAACATCTCGCTACGCCTGAGCGGCGAAACCCTGCTGCCCTGCTGCTATATCGAGCAGTTCGCGGCCCGGGGCGAGGACGTGCGCGTGCTGTGCCACGAACGGGTGCGCGAGGACCTGCGCGCGGACCTGCCGGCCGACCAGTTCGAACGGGTCCGCTTCGTCGGGGATACCGCGCTGCAGAGGCTGCTGTTCAGGCTCGGCCGGCGCTTTCCCTACCGCGTGGAGGATCTCGTCTTCAACCAGCTCATCCAGATCGTCACCCAGCTGCGCATGCGCCGGATCGCCCGGGACATGGTGCGACGGTTCGATATCGACGTGGTGTTCCAGCCGGCGCCGATCGCGGCCCGGGCGGTCAGCTTCATGCATGGCCTGGGCGCGCCGGTGGTCATCGGCCCAATGAGCGGGGGCATGAACCTGCCGCCCGCATTCCGGCGGATGGACGGGCCGTTCGTGCGGCTGTCGATCGCGGCGGCGCGGATGGGCTCCTCGCTGTTGCACCGCATCTTTCCCGGAAAACTGCGCGCCGCCGCGCTCATCGTCGCCAATGCGCAGACGCGGGCGGCGCTGCCCGGCGGCATTCGCGGCAAGGTGCACGAGGTGATGGAAAGCGCGGTCGACCTGGAGCGGTGGGAGATGCGGCCTGAGCCGGAGCGCAGGCACGGTGCGCCCGTATCGTTCATCTTCTGCAGCCGCTTCGTCGACTGGAAGGGCATTCGCCTGCTGGTCAGCGCCTTCGCACCGCTGGCGCGGGTTGGGGGCAGCGTGCTGCACCTGGTAGGGGACGGCGAGCTGTTCGAGGAAATCCGGGCGCAGATCGCGCGGGAGAAGCTGGAGGACAGTGTCATCCTGCATGGCCGCGTGGACCGCGACCGCTATCAGGAAATGCTGCGCGAAACGGATGTCTACGTCACGCCGTCGCTGCGCGAATGCGGCGGCATGGCGATGATGGAGGCGATGGCGGTGGGGCTTCCGGTCATCGGCATCGACTGGGGCGGCGCGGCGCAATATGCCGCGCCCGACTGCGCCCTGCTGGTCAAGCCCGCTTCCGAACGGGCGGTGATCGAGGGTCTTACCGCCGCGATGTCGCGAATGGCCTCGTCGCCGGCGATGCGCCGAGCAAGGGGGGGGGCGGCGCGCCGGCACCTCGAGCGCGCCGGGCATGGCTGGGCCGACAAGGCACAGGCCGTGCTGGGCGTGCTGGAGGAGGCCGCCGGCCGCCACGATCGCAGTCGCCGCCTGGTGCGGGCGCCGATCGAGGCGACCGGCGTGCCTGCGCTGCAGGCGGTGCGCTGAGATGGCGACCCTTGCGGCAGGCGGCTCCGTCGACATCGTCTTCTACACGCGCCAGCTCCACAACGGCGGGGTCGACCGGGTGGTGTTCAACCTGGCGGGAGAGTTCCTGCGCCGGGGCATCCGCTCCTCGATCGTGGTCGACGTGGACAATCCCCATTCACCGTTTCGCAGCCTCATCCCCGAAGGCATCGGCTACGAGGTACTGGGCGCGCGCGGGCCGCTCGCGCGTTTGTTCAAGCTGCGCAGCTACTTGCGCCGCGAACGCCCCGAGGCGGTGATGTGCGCCAGCTTCGGGTTTCCCAATCTCTATGCCGTGGTCGTGCGCTGGATCGCCGGCGTGCGCTTTCGCCTGATGCTGACGGAGCACTGCTTCCCCTCGGTCGACAAGGCGGGGCCCAAGCCGTGGGAATCGCGCTTCTGGTTCTTTCCGCTGGCGCATTACCTCTATCCCTTCGCCGACCGCATCGTCGCGGTGTCGAAGGGAACGGCGCTGGACCTGGCCAAGGTCATCGGCATCGACCCCGGGTCGATCGCCTGCGTCTACAACCCGCTGGTGAGCGAAGGGCTGATCGTCCAGTCCCGGCAGCCGGTGGACCATCCCTGGTTCGCGGGCGACGGGGTGCCGGTGATCATCGGCGTGGGCCGGCTGGAGCCGCAGAAGAACTTTTCGCTGCTGATCCGCGCCTTCGCCCGCGTGCGAGAGCGCATGCCCGCCCGGCTGGTGATCCTGGGCAACGGCTCGCAGCGCGAGATGCTGGAGGATCTCGTGGCCGAGCTGGGACTGGAATACGACGTCGCCCTGCCGGGCTTCGTGCCCAATCCGCATGCCTATGTCGCCAAGGCGGACCTGATGGTCCTGTCCTCGGATTTCGAGAGCCTCGCAAACGTCGTCATCGAGGCGCTGGCGGTGGGCACCCCGGTGATCGCCACCGATTGCCCTTCCGGCCCCGCCGAGGCGCTCGACCATGGGAAATGCGGTACGCTGGTCCCGGTCGGCGACGTGGACGAGATGAGCGCGGCGATGCTGGCGGCGCTGCGCGAGCGCCCCGCGCCCATCGCCAGCGGCTGGCTCGACCAGTTCAGCGAGCGCGAGGTGGCCGACCGTTATCTCGACCTGCTCGCCATGGATGCGAGGTGATGGGCGGTGCAAGCTCCTCCCGTCACGTTGGGGCAACTGACGGGCCTTCGCTTCGTGGCGGCGTTTGCGGTGCTGCTGTCGCATCTGGAATTCCTGGCCGCCGAGCCGGGCTCGCGCGCGGCGTGGCTTTACGAGACGGTGCTGCGGCAGGGCTATTGCGGGGTCTCGTTCTTCTATGTCCTGTCCGGGTTCATCCTGTCGCAGGCTTACGGGGACCGGCTGGCGGACGGGGCCCTGCGACTGCGGACCTATTTCCTCCTGCGCATCTGCCGGATAGCGCCGCTGCACTGGATCATGGCGCTGCTGTTCGCGGGCTGGCTGGCGGTGTCCGCGGGGGGCATGCCGGGGGGCGGCACGATCGCGCTCAACCTGGCGTTGCTTCACGCATGGGTGCCGGACCCGGATGTCCATTATTCGCTGAACGGGCCTTCGTGGAGCCTGTCGGACGAGATGTTCTTCTATGCCGCTTTCCCCTGGCTGTGCCGGGTGAGGGGCCGCAGGCTGGCGTGGGGGCTGGCCTGCGGCGTCCTTCTGATCGCGGCGCTGGCGGCGGTGTCGCTGGCCGGGCCGGGCGGCTATTCGCCGCAGGCGGAGTGGCTGTTCTACGTGGCCCCGCCGGTCAGGCTGGTGGACTTCGTGGCCGGCATGCTGCTTCACCGGATCTGGCGCGCCGGCAGTGCCCGGCGGCTGGGAGGCACCGGGGCGGAGCTTGGCGCGGCGCTGGCGATCCCGGCCGCGATGCTGGGCTTTTCGCTGCTGGCGGTGCCGATGGAAGTGCGCTGGCAACTGGCCTGGCTGCCACTGATGGCGCTGGCCGTGCTGGTCTTCGCGCAAGGGACGGGAGCGCTTTCGCACCTTCTGCGCGGGCGCTGGCCGATGCTGCTGGGCGAGGCGTCCTTTGCGCTCTACCTCACCCATCGCCCGCTCGTCACCCTGGCCAGCCGGTTGTGGACGGGCGACCCGGTGCTGCTGGCGCTGGCCTTGCCGCCGGTGTGCATCGGCATTTCCATCGCCGTCTTCCTGCTGTTCGAGCGGCCGCTGCTGCGCCGTCTCCAGGCGGGTGCATGGGCATATGATCGTCGGAAGGGCGGGCTGAAGGCATGGCTACTGTCCTGGAGCCGCCCTGGCGCCGCGCCATCCTGAGCGGGGTCAGCCTGGTGGCGATCACGATCATCGCATCCAACGTCCTGCGTATCGCCAGCACCCTGATCCTCACCCGGGTGCTATCGCCGGTTGATTTCGGCGTCGCGGGGCTGACGGGCACGATCCTGAACATCCTGCTGATGATCTCCGACGTGGGCTTCGGCGTCTACATCGTGCGCCATGCGCAGGGAGAAGACGCGCGCCTGCTGGACATCGTGTGGACCGTGCGGCTGATCCGCGGGGCGGTGCTGACGCTGCTGATGGCGGCCTGCGCCGGACCGCTGGCGATGCTGCTGGGCAAGCCGGGCCTGGGGCTGGCCATCGCGGTGACGGGGATCAATTTCCTGCTCGACGGCAGCACGTCGCTCGCCCCCTTCACCGCCGTGCGGCAGGAGCGACTGTTCATGCTCAGCCTGCTCGACGTGCTGAGCGCGGTCAGCCAGACGGCGGCGGGGATCGTGCTGGCGATCCTGCTGCACAGCTACTGGGCGATCATCCTGGCCGGACTGCTGGGTGCGTCGATCAAGTCGCTGCTCAGCTATACGCTGTTCCCCGGCGCCGGGCGCCGTTTCGTGCTGGACCGGCAGGAGGCGGGCGAGATGTGGCGCTTCGGCCGCACGATCGCGAGCGCCAACACCATCCAGGTGCTGCTTTCGAACGTCGACAAGATCGTGCTCTCGCGCATCTTTCCACTGTCGCTGTTCGGGCTCTATTCGCTGGCGGCGAACCTCTCGGGCGTGGCCTCGGGGTTCACCACGCTCTATCCCCACCGCATCCTGTTGCCCGCCTTCGCCCGCGCCCACCGCGAGGATCCGGGCTCGATGGCGCATGCCTACTACCATACCCGCCGCACGCTGACGCTGCTCTACATGATCGCCATGGGCGGGTTCATCAGCATGGCGCCGGCGGTGATCAACCTGCTGTACGATCCGCGCTACCAGGCGGCGGCGACGTACCTGCAGCTGCTGACGCTGGCACCCGCCATGGCGATGAACATCTACGCCGCGCGCGAGGTGCTGATCGTCGTCGGGCGGGTGCGCTCGCTGCTCTACGGCAACTTCGTGCGCCTTGCCTGGCTGCTGGTGGTGGGGACCGGCGCCTTCCTGGCTTTCGGGCCGATCGGACTGGTCGGCGCGGTGGGGTGCATCGAGGTTCCGGTGCAGGTCTACTGCTGGCACGAACTGCGCCGGGCCGGGCTGCTGCGCGCCGGGCAGGAGGCGCTGATCATGGGCGCGCTGCTGCTGGGGGTCGTGCTCGGGCAGGTGGGCAACGGCCTCTACTTCATGCTCGTCACCGGCTGAGCGAGCGGCCGCACGACCGGCGCCGCCGCTCGCGCCCTGACCCGGCTCACCAGCCCGGCCCCCGCCGCCAGCAGGATCACGTAAGTCGTCTCGTTGCGCCCGTAGCTGGTGGTGACGAGGCTGGCCGTCAGCCCTACGAGGCCCGCGAAGCAAGCCGTCGCGGAAGCGCGGGCGTCCTTGGAAAGCGCCGGTGCCCGTGTGAACAGGGTGGCCAGCACGCCGACGAGGATCATGTAGTAAAGGACGGCGCCGAACACGCCGGCGCGCATCAGGATCGTCAGCGGCTGGTTGACGAGGTCGATGATGCCTTCGCCCTGCCTGAGGCTTTCCAGCCTGATTTCGAGTTCCTTCATGCTGACGCCGCTGAGCCAGTTTTCCCGTGCCAGCGCCATGCCCTGCGAAAACAGCTCGGAGCGGTAGTCCACCGAGCCGGCGGCGTCGTCGCTGGTGCCGATGGATGCGGCCAGCGTGGGCACGACATGCGACAGCGCCAGCAGCAGGGCACCGCATACCGACATGCCCAGCAGCATCTTGAACAGTCCCAGCCAGCGCCGCTCGTGCACCATGCAGGCGGCAAGCCCGGCGACGACGACGATGTACCCGATCCGCGCCAGCGTGAAGAACACGCCCGACGCGAGCAGGGCCAGCGCGGCGAAAAACGCCATCCGCGACCCGATGTGCCGGCGCAGCGCCACCAGCGCCACCACTTCCATGCCCAGGAACAGCGACAGTCCGGTGGATTCGGGAAAGCTCGCCCGTCCGCGCAGGAGGCCGCCGCGCTGCTTGACGTAGCCCGAACTGGCCTCCGGGTCGGCGCCGACCGCCTGCGGCATGGTGTCGTAGAGGAGCCAGTGGCGCGGCGCTTCGTAAGTCGCGATCAGCGCCACGATGCAGCCTCCCAGCACGAACGACAGCATCAGGTCTCCCGGCGTGCGCGAGCGGGCGAAGGCCCGGCTTACCGCCAGGTAGGGGAGGCCCAGGTTCAGGATTACCTGGTTGCAGGCGCGGATCGAATAGGTGAGATCGTTGCCCCGGCAGTCCATGGCGGCCTGGACCATCATCATCAGCACGAACAGCATGTCCCAGCCCTGCAGGCGCGGCTCGGCCAGGCGCTGGCCCGAGAGCAGCATCGCCGCGAGGTAGCCGATGCCCAGCAGGTGGATGTAGTTCAGCTGCGCGAAGGTCAGCCCGCCGATCGCGATCGTGCAGATCATCATCGGCATCAGCGGCTGGCACATCAGGAACAGCCGGCTGCGCAGTTCCAGCGCATTGGGGGCGGGCAGGATCAGTCCGGCCGGCCCCACGCCCGGCGCCAGCACGATCAGCGCCACCACGCCGACCGCGAAGAGGCTGTAATAGAGCCCGAACGTGCCGAGCAGCGGCAGCGCCAGGGCAATGGTCATCTGGTGCGGGCCGGACAGCGCGGCCATGCGCCCGGGCAACCGCGAGGCGCACCACAGCACGGCGGCCGTCAGCACCAGGATGGCAAGGAAGGCCATGGCTCAGGCCACCACCGCAAGCAGGGAGGGGCGCGGTCCGCCGCTGCGGATCCAGTCGTAGACCTGCACGATCTGCCCGGCCTTGCGGTCCCAGGTGAAGGTCGACTGCACCCGCCTGACCGCGGCGTCTCCCAGGCGGTCGAGACGCGCGGGGTCGGCCAATAGGTCCAGCAGCACCGCGCGAAAGCCGTCCGCGAGGCTGTCCGGCCCTTCGAAGGGGACGCGTATGCCGGTTTCGTCGTCCATCAGTTCGGTGGGCCCGCCATAGTCGGCGACGATCGGCGCCACGCCCAGCGCCATCGCCTCCAGCACCACGCCGCCGCCGAATTCGCGGATGCTGGGGCAGGCCAGGAAATCGCAGTCGACCAGCAGCGTCTGCACCTGCCGGTGCGCCACCTCGCCGTGAAGCGTGACCGCCGCCTCGACGCCCAGCTCCCGCACGAGGGCGGCGATCGCATCGCGCTCGGGCCCGTCGCCGATGATGTCGAGGTGCAGGTCGCCCCGGCGCAGCATGTCCCCGGCGGCGCGGATCAGGACGTCGGCGCATTTGTACGGCACCAGCCGGCCGACGAAGGCGCCGCGTAGCGGGGCCTGCGCGCGCCTCGTCCGGCGCAGGCCGAAGCGCGCCGGGTCGATGCCGTTCTCGGGCAGGTGGAAGCTGCGCGGCCGGGCCTGCGCGGGCAGTTCCGACAGGGTGTGCAGCGAGCCCGCCAGGATCGCGGCGGCGTCGCGCCGGGTGGCGGTATAGCCCGGCAGCCACTTGTAGGCGCCGCGCAGGCGCGAGAGCCATTCGCGCTCGCGCAGCATCCGCTCTCCGAAGCCGGGAGGCCAGGGCAGTCCGCCGTTGAGCGGCCCGACGACGAGCGGCACGCCGATCCGCCTGAGCCGCGCGGCGAGGAACGAGGGCGTGGTCGGGCTCATCGGCGTCAGGCGGTGGACGAGGTCGTAGGCGCCTGCCTTCAGGGCGGGGCGAAAGCGGTCCCACGCCGCCTTCTCGAAGGCGTAGCAGCCGATCGGGGCCAGCGCCTGGTAGATCGTCCAGCCCCGGTTGTCGCTCGCCCCCAGCAGGCGGGCGACGCGGATGATGCGGCGGACCATCGGCTCGGTGTCGATGATCGTGAAGTCGCGGCCCTCCTGCCAGCCCAGCGCGATGATCGCCTCGCGGTTGCGGATATGGGTGACGAGGTGGATATCGGCCCGGCGCGACAGCGCCTCGGCGATGCACCAGGCGACCAGCGGGACGCTGACCATGTCGGGGTTGGCGATTTCCGCCAGCACCAGGATGCGGGGACGCTTCGCCTGCGGGCGTGGCGCTATCTGCCCGGTACTTTCAACCACCATAATCCAGATACCTGTCACGGTTGGGGCGAGCGGGTAGAATCTCTGCGCAAGAGTGCCTTGCCCGCATAAGTACCTTGCCCGAACGCCGTGCCAGAACCGCAGCTAAGCCCCGGCCTCTTCGTCACTATATGGCGGCCGCCCGCAACATCCGATCATGGCCATTGGGAAGGAAGAACAGCGTGGGTAGATTTCCGGAGAGCCTGGCCGCCTCGCGGCGTACTTTCCTGGGGCTCGCCATCACACTGTCGCTGGTGGCCTGCGGTGAAGCCAACGTCGCCGCCGCGAGCAAGGAAGACGATCCGCCTGCGGCCCAGGGCAAGCCCGAGGACATGGGCCCCGAAGACATGGGGATGGGGACCAACCTCGACGGGCTGTCCTACTGGAGCAGCGCGCTGCCCACGCTGGACCTGATGAAGTCCGCCGGCGGCTGGTTGCCGCAGGCCGAAGGCGTCTACGACACCGGCGAGGCGGTGCCGCTCGACCGCAACGGCTGGCCGCTGCCATCCCCGCGACCGCACCGCTACCGTTCGCTGGTGGTGAACGTGCTGCACGACAACCCCGCCGCGCCGCCGGGGGCGGCCTACGTCGTCCTCAGCGAAGGCACCGGCAGCATCACCGCGCTGGAAGTGGACGGCGCCAGCGTGGTTTCGCAGGTGCCCGGGGAACTGCATGTCACCGCTGGCCGCAGCGGAAGCCTCTACCTGAGCCTCGACGGAGACAATCCGGTCCGCAACGTCCGCGTGGTCGCGGAAAAGTACCTGCCGCTGTACCGGGCCGGGCTGACGTTCAATCCCGATTTCCTGGCGCGCATCGACGAATTCCAGGTCCTGCGCTTCATGGACTGGATGAACACCAACTCCCTCTACGCCTCGACCGGCGGGCCGCTGATCGGCGAGGCCGCGATCGCGGCGGCGCCGCAGCTCGACTGGGCCGACCGCCCGCGCCCCGCCTCGATGCAGTGGGGCGACGGCAGCCGGGGCATGCCGGTCGAGGCCATGGTGGAGATCGCCAACCGCATCGGCGCCGAGCCGTGGTTCACCATGCCGATCAACGCCAGCGACGATTACGTCCGGGGCTTCGCGCGCTATGTCCGCGCCAACCTGCGCCCGGACCTGAAAGTTCATGTCGAGCTGTCGAACGAGGTTTGGAACTGGATTTTCCCGCAGGCCTTCTACGCCCGGGCCCGCGCGCGTGCCGTCTTCGGGCCCGATGGCGACGGGTTGGAATGGTACGGCATGCGCGCGGCGCAGGTCGGCATGATCTGGAAGGGCGTCTTCGGCGAACCGGAGAAGCGCGGGGCGAGGGGAGGGCGGGTGTCGATGGTGTTCGGCACCCAGTTCGCATGGCGCGGGCTGGAGGAGACGGCCTTGCAGACCCGCCACTGGCGCGGCGCCGACGGCACCGCCCTGCGCGCGGCGGACTATTTCGACGAATATGCCATCACCGCCTACTACGATGGAACGATGAACGTCGACGAGGCGGTCGGGCAGGTGCGAAACTGGTGGAAGGACAAGGACGGCGGCTATGGCCGCGCGGTCGCCGCGCTGGACCGGCGCATCGCCGATTTCAACGCGCCGCTTTACCGCTATCACGGGGACCAGGCCCGCGCCCACGGCCTGCGACTGGTCAGCTATGAGAGTGGCTACGGCGAATACACGCCGATCTCGCAGCACGGTAACGACGTCTATACCGCGTTTATCGTGGCGCTGCAGCGCCGTCCCGAGTTCGCGCGGCTGGAAACCGCCAACTACGATGCCTTCGCGGCTGCGGGCGGCAGTCTGTTCATGAACTTCGGCATCATCGGCGCGCCGTCCAAGTGGGGAGCATGGTCCGCGCTGGAATCGGTGGGGCAGGCCCGCTCGCCGCGCTACGATGCGCTGATGGCGTGGCTGGCGGCGCACCCTCCCGCGCCGTCCCGGGGACCGCGCGTGGCCTTCGAGCCGGCGCGGATCATGATCGGCAAGGCGGGAGGCGACACCCTTGCGCAGACCGCGCATGGCT
>Ga0308159_1005642_pt1 | contig 10441 bp, 7 predicted proteins | sample PhyCR1_FD_201040 | JGI IMG/M metagenome (GOLD analysis project Ga0308159, IMG submission 201040) | Phyllosphere microbial communities from UC Gill Tract Community Farm, Albany, California, United States - DLSLC.R1 | ecosystem: Host-associated > Plants > Phyllosphere > Unclassified | place: USA... | reverse complement strand
CTGGCGCGAAGTGGAGCTCTGGGCCGGCCGCTTGCTGGGCGAGGTGCATGGGCTGGCCAGCGCCTATGGCTGGACGGAGGCGGAGGTGCTGGCGCTGCCACCGCGCCGCCGCGCCCGGTACCTGGAGTTGCTGGGGCGATGAGCGGCTACCTGGCAGCCATAGCGGCGCGGGTAAGCGGCGGCCGGCCCACGCTGGCGCCACGCCCACAGGCACGCTTCGAGGCCGAGGCTCGAGTTGGCGGCGTATTGCCGGACCTGGTGGCCGAGGACACGCCCGCGCCGCGCCGCAGGGCCGACCCTCCCGGCCCGCCAGTACCGCAGCAGCCGGTGAAGCCCCTGCTGCCGACACCGCCAAGTGCCGCTCCGCCCGTTGTGGCCGCCGCCGTGCCCGCATCGCGGCCCGTACCGCCCGCTTTGGCACCGTCCATTCGTGTGCCGGAGGCCGCAGACGCGCGACCTGCCTTGCCGGAGCCTGCCGATCCTGGCCAGGCCGCCCTACAGGCTCCCTTGCAGAACATGCAGCAGGTGGCGGTGCATTTGCCGGTTCACCCAACACAGGCGGGCGCCCCGGCTTCGCATCCGGCCACAACGCTGCCTGTCCTGCCACGCGCAATGCTTCAAGGCGGGCAGGGGCATCTGGCTACGCAGCCGCAGGCGCCGTCCTTGCCCGGGCGGCCGGGGATGGCGACGCCAGCCACGTCGCAGGCATCGCGCGCGGCCCGGGCGGCGGCGGATGCGGCGCCAGCACCAGCGGCGGCACCGATCAGCGTCACCATCGGGCGGGTGGATATCCGCGCCACGTTGCGGGCGCCGCAGCCCGCCATGCCTGTGCGCCCGGCGGCGCCCGACCCCGCCGGCCTCTCCCTCGACGCCTATCTGCGCCGCCGGGATGGAGGCAGCGGATGAGCAACTTCAACGCCATTGCCAGCGTCACCTCCGCCCTGCGCGCCCGGATATTGGAGGTGGTGCAGGCGGACGTGCCGGGTGCGGGCGTCACCACCCTGCGCCCGGGCGATGCCGGGGTCGGTGGCCTGCCGGTGACGGGGGTGAACATCTTCCTGTACCGCGCCGTGCCGAACCCGGCCTATCGCGGCCAGGAACTGCCGGTGCGGCGGGCGGATGGCGCGGTGGTACAGCGGCCGCGCGTGGCGCTCGATCTGGACTACCTGCTCTGCTTCTACGGCGAGGCGAACCTGGCCTCGCACCGGCTGCTGGCCAGTACGCTGCGGTCCCTGCACGCGCGCCCGGTGCTGACGCCGGCGATGATCCAGGCGGCGGAAGCGAGCGGCACGCCCTCCGGCCTGGACCAGCAGCAGGACCCGGTGCGGCTGGCGTTGCTGGACCTGACGCTGGAGGATCTGTCCAAGCTCTGGTCGGTGTTCTTCCAGACCCGCTATGTGCTCTCCGCCGCCTGCCGTGCCGGCGCGGTGCTGGTGGAAGCGGCCCTGACGCCGTTGCAGGCCCCCCTGGTGCGGGAGATGGCGTTGCGTGGCGTGCCGCTGCGCCGGCCGCTTCTGCGCCGTGTGGTGCCGCTGGCTGATGCGGATGCCGCCATCACCGCCGGCACGCGCGTGGCCATCGAGGGTGAGCGGCTGCGGGGCGAGGAAGTGCAGGTCCTGGTCGGCGGCGCGCAACTCCCGCCCGAGGAGATTCGCGACGACCGGCTGGTGGTGATGCTGCCGCCGAATCTGCGCGCCGGGGCACAGGGTTTGCGGATACGGCACGACGTGCTGATGGGTGTGCCGCCCAGCCCCAGGCCGGGTGAGGGCTCCAACCTCGCCGCCTTCACGCTGCATCCGGCGGTGCGCCGGACGGGTGGCGCCTTCGACGTGGTGGTGATCGGCGCCACGGAGACCGGTGGCGTGGTCTCGGCCGGCATCACCGTGGGCGTGTCTCCGGCCGTGATGCCGGGGCAGACAGCCACGCTGGAACTGACCGACCCGGCCAGCGACGCCGTGTGGAGCACCGATGCACCACCGCGCACGGCCGCGCTGACTACTTTGGCCTTCACCGTCACCGGGCTGTCACCGGGGTCCTACAGCCTGCGCGTCCGCGTCGATGGCGCGGAGAGCGCGCTGGAACGCGACGCGACGCCCGGCAGCCCGACGGAGGGCGAGTTGCTGCCCCGCGTGGTGCTGCCATGAACATCGCGCTCGTTCCCAGTTGGGAAGTTCGCAGCCGGGCGGCGTTGCATCACGCGCTGGGGCGGCTGCTGGCACGGCTGCGCGGCCAGCAGGTCATAGCCGAAGCGGAGGATGACGATGGCGCCGAGCTTCACGCGCTGGCGCATCTCCGCACCGTGTTCGGCCTGACGCCCTTCGAGCAGGACGTGTTGCTGCTGGCGGCTGGACCGGAACTGGATGCCGAGTTCGCCGCCGCCTGCTCCAGCCTGGGTGGGCACGGCGTACCCTGGCCCAGCTTCGGGCTGGCGCTGGCCCACTTGCCGGACGCACATTGGGGCGCACTGGCGCCGTCCGGCCCGTTGCGCTGGTGGCGCCTGGTGGAGCCCGGGCCAGGGCCGCTGACCACCGCGGCGCTGCGGGTGGATGAATGCGTGCTGCACGGCCTGGCCGGCACCCCGCAACTGGATGCGCGGTTGATGGGGCTGGTGACGCCGCTCGGCGCCCTCGTGGCGCCCAGCCCGTCGCAGGGGGTGGTGGTGGAAGCGCTGACGGCGGCGTGGCGGGCCGGGCGGCCGGTGGCGCTGCGCGCCCCGGCGGATTGCGGCGTGGCGGCCGTGGCGGAAGCCGCGGCACGCAGCCTGGGGCTGGAACTCTACCAACTGCGCGCCGCCGAGATCCCGGCGCCGTTGCCGGAACGTGCCGCGCTGGCGCGGTTGTGGAGCCGGCAGGCGGCGCTGGATGCCTCCGCACTGCTGGTGCAGGTGGAGGATACCGATACGCCGGAGGCCGAGCGTGCGGCGGTGGATCTGCTGGGCCGCATCCAGGGCGCGGTGGCGACGGTGGCAGCGGACGCCCTGCCGCTGGCCGCCAGCACGCAGCGCCTGGACCTGCGGCGGCCCGAGCGGGCGGAGCAGGTGGCGCTGTGGTCTGTCGCCGCGCCCGCTGCCCCCACTGCCTTGCACCAGCGCCTGGCCGCGCAGTTCGACCTGGGGCCGGAAGGCATCGCCGCCGCCGCCGCCGCCGCGCCTGATGCCGCCGGGCTGTGGGCGTCCTGCCGGCAGCAGAGTGGCATGCGGCTGGAAGGCCTGGCGGAACGCCTTTCCCCTGAGGCTGGCTGGGACGACCTGATCCTGCCCCCGGCGCAGGAGGCGCTGCTGCGGGAGATCGCCGGCCAGGTGCGCGGCCGGGCGGCGGTGCTGGAGGATTGGGGCTTCCGCGCGCGGCTACGGCGTGGCCTGGGCGTCGCCGCACTGTTCAGCGGACCCAGCGGTACTGGCAAGACCCTGGCGGCCGAGGTGCTGGCGAGCGAACTGGAGCTGGATCTGGTGCGCATCGACCTCAGCGCCGTCGTCAGCAAGTATATCGGCGAGACCGAGAAGAATCTCCGCCGCATCTTCGATGCCGCCGAGACCGGTGGCGCGGTGCTGCTGTTCGACGAAGCCGATGCGCTGTTCGGCAAGCGCACCGAGGTGAAAGACAGCCACGACCGTTACGCCAACATCGAGGTCAGCTACCTGCTGCAACGGATGGAAGCCTATCGCGGGCTGGCCATCCTGACCTCCAACATGAAGGAGGCGCTGGACCTCGCCTTCCTCCGCCGGCTGGCCTTCGTCGTGGATTTCCCGTTCCCGGATGTGGCGGAGCGGGAGCGGCTGTGGCGCCGTGCTATCCCCGATGCCGCGCCAACCGAGGGGCTGGACTACCGCCGGCTGGCGCAGTTGAGCCTGCCCGGCGGGCATATCCGCAACGTGGCGCTGGGTGCCGCCTACCTGGCGGCGGGTGCCGGGGCGCCGATCGGCATGGCGCACCTGCTGCACGCCGCGCGGCGAGAATGCGCCAAGCTGGAACGCCCGCTGACCACCGCCGAGTTAGAGGGCTGGGCATGACCACGACCCGGCAGCCCCGCCCCGTGCACCTGCATATCGAGACGCTGGTGGTCCACGGGCTGGAGGTCGCCCGGCCGGAACGGCTGGCACTGGCGCTGGAGCAGGCGCTGGAAAAAGGCATCGCCGCGCAAGGCCTGCCGGAACGCTGGGGCGATGGTCCGGCGATGCTCGCCCTGGGCCCGATCGAGCTGCGTTCCGCCGAGCCGGAGGCGCTGGCGGCGGCTGTCTCCGCCGCTTTGCTGGGCCCTGGCACAGCAGGCGGACGATGAGCGCCCCCGCCACCCGCGGCGCGCCGGCCGTGGCGCCGCCCGTCCTGACGCAGCGCGGCGACGCGGCGGAGCGGGACGCCGACCGCATGGCCACCCGCGCGCTGGATTTCCGCCAGCCATCGCCGTCCGCGCCGCTCCGCTCCCACTTGCCGGCCGCATCCGCTGCGCCGCTGCCGCCCGTGCTAACCCCCGGCAGTGGCCGGCCGCTGGAACGGCCGGAGCGGGACGTCATGGGCGCGCGCTTTGGCCAGGATCTCGGCGGCGTGCGGGTGCATGACGATGCCGGTGCCGCCAGCACCGCCCGGGCGCTGAACGCACGTGCCTTCACCCATGGGCAGGACATCTACTTCGCCGCCGGGACCTACCGCCCACGCTCGGCGGCCGGGCGCGGCCTGCTGGCGCATGAACTGGCGCATGCGGTGCAGAACCGCCCCGGCGTGATCGCGCGGCGGGAGGCAGACGCACCGCCTGAACACATCGGCGAGGCGGAAGGCGCGGCAGACCGCATCGCCCAGGCCTTGGCCGAGGACCCGCAGGACCGCGCCGGCACCGTACGGCGCATGCTGCGCGGCCTTCCCACCGCCGAGCGCGCGGCGGTGGTGCAGGAAGCAGGCACAAAGCTGGGCCCGGCCGGGCGCGGCGCCCTGGCCGCCCTGGCGCTGGAGGTGGCGCGGGAGGACGCACCGCAGCCCGCGTCGCCCGGCGCCACACCTGCCGGCGGTGCCGCCCCGGTGCCTGCGCCAGCAGCGTCCACCTTCGCCTCCGCGCCTCCCGCAACCGTAGCGCAGGCCACGCCGGCGCCGCAGGAACAGGCCGCGCCACAACCCGGCACCAGCGCCTCCTCGCCACCCGCCGCCGAGATCGCCGCGCCCGAGGCCGCGGAGGGCGAGGCGGAGCAGGAAGGCGGCGATACGCTGCCCTCCTTGGCGCAACTGCTGGAACCCTTGCCCGCCGCCGGCCCCGACATGGCTGGCCCTGCCCAGGCGCCCGCCGAGGCCACCGACGCCGCTCCGTCACCGATGCCGGTTGTCGCGATGCAGGAGGATATGGGTGGGGCGGGCGGCGCCGATCCCACCGCCCGCATCCTGGCGGCGCAGCAGGATGCCTCGGCGCGCATTCAGGCCAGCGCCGCCACGACCAAAGCCTCCCTGCACGCCCAGGCCGGGGCGGCTCGTGGCGCGGTGACGCGGGAGGTCGGCCAGGCGACCGAGGCACTGCACCAGCGCTTCGCCGGCGCACGGGTGATGCTGGAGGCCTCCATCCTCTCCGCCCACGCGCAGATCGATACCCGACTGGTGGCCCGGCGTGCCGAGGTGGCGACGCGGGGCGAGCAGGCGGGCCGCGACTATGCCGGGGTTTTCGCGGCACATCGCGGCACGATGGAAGGCACCGTGACCCGCGCCGTCGCTGAGGCTGAGGCACTGCGCACACGCTACGCCGCGCGTGTCACCACCCGCTCGGGCGAACAGGCGGCGGAGGGGCGCAACCGGGGCAGGCTGAAGGCGTCCGGCTACCCGGGGACGGAGCGGGGCGGGATCCAGGCCTCCGCCGCGACCGGCGTGGCGGCTGGCGTGGCCGGGGAGATCGAGGCCCGGGTGCCGGATGCGGTCGCCGCCGTCGACGAAGTGCTGCTGCCCTTGCCCGAGCAGTTCCAGGCCAAGGGCACGGAAGCGCTGCAAGGCTTCGACGCGGTCCTGCCGGAGTTGCAGGCCAGCGCCGCAGGGGCGGCCCGCGACGCCCAGGAATCCCTCTCCCAACTGGGTGCCGAGGCACACCGGATGCTGGACGCCACCGCCGTGACGATGCGGGGGGAACTGGCGGAGGCCGAAGCCGCCGCCACCGAGCGGTTGGCGGCGCTGGAGCCCGCCGCCCACGGGCAGGTCGACGCGGCATTGCGTTCAGCGCTACGCGGGGTGGATGCGGCGTTGCCGGCCGCCATCGCGCCCGTGGATGGCTATGCCGGCGAGGCCAGCGCCATCCTGGCCGGCATCGAGGCGCCGGACCCGGCCGCCACGGCCGCCTTCGGCGACACGGTGGCCGGATTGCTGCTCGGCATGGCGGCGGAGAGCGAGAGCGCCTTCGGCGACGCCGCCGCCAGCATTCCGGAGCAGTTCCGCGCCACGCTGCCATCACTGCGCCAGGGCCTGCGCGCCATCGGCAAGGAAGCGGACAAGGGCATCCAGGCGGCGCTGGCGGCCGACAACGCCGCTCTGTCCGGCTTCGTTGGGCAGGTGGATGACGCCTATGGCGGACAGGTGGCGCAACTTGGCCAGGCCTATACCGCCGGGCAGGAAGAAGCCGCGCGCCGCCTGGTCCCAGCCGCCACCGCGCTGGACGCGGATTTCCGCCAGACCCTGGCGGAAGCCGAGACCCGTATCCGCGGCAATGTCGAGGAGGCCCTGGCCAAGAACGACGAGGCGCTGCGCGACATGGGCGCCTCGATGGAGGAGGCGGCCTTGGACGCCGCCTGGGATTACGACCACCCGGTGCTGTCGACGCTGCGCGACATCGGGCTGGTGATCGCCGGAGTCATCATCGGCATCCTGGCGGTGATCGCGTTGGTGGTGGTGGTGATCATCGCGGCCAAGATCGCCGTGGCGCTGCTGGTGGCGGCCGGAGTGGCGGCGGCGACGGCGGAGCTGATCGTCGTCATCGGGCTGATCAGCTACGCGGTGTACCAGGGCTACCAGGCCTACACCGCGCACCGTGAGGCCGGCAGCAGCTGGTACGGCGCGCTGGGCCGCACGGCGGCGGACATGACGGGGCTGACCGCCATCCACGCCGCCTTCGCCCAGCCAGGCCTGACGCCCTACCAGCGCGGCAAATCCTTCGGGGAGGGCGCGGCAACGCTGATCACCACCTTCCTCGGCGCCCGCAAAATGACGCAGCGCTTCCGGGCGCGAACGCCGCCGCAAATCCCGAACCCGGCGCGCGGCGCGGGCGGGGCGGGCGGCGCACGGCCCCCCGCCGCCCAGCCGGCGGCGTTGCCTCCGGCGGAGCCGGTGGCCGCGCCCGCCACGCCGGCCGCACCGGCCCCCGCCCCAGTGGCGCGGCCTGTGCCGGCGGTGCCGGAAGCCTCTGTCGCGCCGCAGCAGCCAAAGCTCTCGGTCCTGCAAGGCGGTGGGCAGACGACCTCGCCACCCCGCGGGCAACTGGCCCCGGTATCAGAATCCGGCACGGTGCGCCCGGCGTCGCCCAGGCCGAATGTGGGCCAGCAGGCCATGCCGCAGCAGCAGGTGGTGGCGGAGGCAGCCGGTGCCGAAGGCATGGCGCCCCGACCACAGGCGCAGCCCGGGCTTCGGCTGATGGAACCCGGTGGGCGCCAGCCCATCCAGGCGATGGCATCCGGCGGGAAGCGGGGCGGCCCGCTGCAACCCTCTGCCCCATCGACGCCGGCACGTGGGCCGGGTAGCCCCAGCGGACGGCCTTCCCCTGCGCGACCGCCCGCGCGTGCACCGGCCCCACTCCGCTCCCCTGGCGGACGAGGCGGGATGGTACGGCCGCCGCCGACCACACGCCCGCAGGTGCGCCCCCCAGCCGGGCAGCAGCCTTCCCTGCAGCCGCCTGCCGGCACCCGCCCGCCCGCACCGCCGAAGCTGCGCGTCGTCCGCCCGCCACCGGAGCCCACGGCCCCCGCACGCTCCGTGCCAGAGCCCGCGGCGCCGGCCCGCACATCGCCGGAGCCCGGGCTGGAAAGCAGTGGCTACCGGCCCAAGCCAGGAGAGCGCCTGACCACGCGGGAGGCCTACAAGGCGCAAAGCGGCCGCGAACGCTGGCAGCGCAGCGTGGAGCGCGGCGTGGACGAGATGTTCGAGGGGAAGGAGCCGCCCAAGACCGCCAAATCCCCGAAGGCCACGACGCCCTCGGCTACGCCAGCCAAGCCGACGAAGGCCCCCCGGAAGCCGACGGTTGGCGACGCTTTGGAAGCGGAAGTGGGCAAGGGCGTGCAGGACGTGCGCAGCATTCTGGGCAAGCGTTGGGCCAGGCGGCCGGAATTCGGCACGCGCCTGCACGCGGCGCTGAAGGCGCGGTTGCAGGCGATGAAGCTGCCGCGCGGCTGGCGCTCCCAGGCCGACCAGCCGCTGCGCAACTTCCCGGGCGCGGACCAAAGAGTGATGCGGCTGACCGTCCGGCAATGGTTCGCGGAGAACCCGCATCTGCAGGGGCTGCGGGATTCGCTGCCCCCCAAGGTGCTGGAGCAGACCATCGGCGACATGAAGGCGGACCTGCTGCTGCGTGGCCCGCAGGGACAGACAACGGTCTGGGACCTCACCTCCGTGTCGCGCCAGGAACACCTGGCGAAGACGATGCTCTACGGACATCTGATGGCGGCGGAGGGTTCCATGATCCGGTTCGCGGAAATGTACTGGGTGGCGCCATGAGCGCCCCCCGGTCCCCCCGCATGCTGCGCGGCGCGCTGGTGGGCTTCGACCTGCTGAACCCGGTGCCGCGCGTCATTGCCTTCCAGTACAATCCGGAGACGCTGACCCGCACCATCAAGCCCCGCGCACCAGGGGGCGAGGGCGCGAAGGCGGAGGCGATGCGCCTGGGCGGCGCGCCGGAAGAGACCATCAAGCTAGATGTCGAGCTGGATGCGACGGACTCGCTGGAAAGGGGCGAGGGAGCGCTGGGCCTCTACCCGCAGCTCTCGGCGCTGGAGATGCTGGTCTATCCCGCCACGGCGCAGGTGATCGTCAACACCGCGTTGCTGATGGCGGGGACGATCGAGGTGGTGCCGCCAGCCAGCCAGCTCACCCTGTTCGTCTGGGGGGCGAAGCGCATCCTTCCCGTCCGTGTCTCTGAACTCTCCATTGTCGAGGATGCGCACGACACGGCGCTGAACCCGCTGCGCGCCAAGGTGTCGCTCGGCCTGCGGGTGCTCAGCTACAGCGATCTGCCGGTGACCAACCCGGCCTATCACGTCTTCCTGGCGCATCAGGTAACGAAGGAGGCGCTGGCGATGGCCGGCAGCGTCGGCGACATCGCCGCCATCGCCGGCGGCAACGTGAAACTGCTGTGACCATGACAGGAGGAATGCCGGCATGAGCACGCCCGACCCCACCAGCCGCTACGCGATGGACGAGGTGGCGCAGCTGCGCCTGCCATCGGGCGAGGTGGTGGCCTATACGCGCCGCCGCATCGCGCCGCAGGGCGGCGCGATGGCGGTGATGGCCGAGGTGGCGGTGCTGCCGGGCGAGCGGGTGGATAACCTGGCACAGCGCGCATTGGGGGACCCGCTGGCCTTCTGGCGCCTGTGCGATGCGAACGACGCCATGGAACCGGCCGAGCTGGTAGCCGAACCCGGGCGGCGGCTGCGCGTGCCGCTGCCGGGGCGGTAGCGCCATGCTGCTGGGCATCCATTTCACCCTGCTGATCGGCCCCGCCGTGCCGGTGCCGGCGCCGCCCGGCATCGCCGAGGCGCTGAAGAGCGTGCAGGTGACGCATGCCGATGAAGGCCGCAGCGGCTTCCAGCTGGTGTTCGAGATGGGGCGCGGCGGCCCCACCGATATCGTCGACTATCCGCCTTTGCTCAGCCCGTTGCTGCGACCGTTCAGCCGCGTGGTGCTGATCGCCCACTTCAACCTGGTGCCGCATGTGCTGATGGACGGCATCGTCACCACCCGCCAGGTGGCCCCTGGCAGCGAGCCGGGCGCCGCGACGCTGACCCTGACGGGCGAGGATGTCAGCGTGATGATGGACCTGGAGCAGAAGCGCGCCGAGCACCCGGCGCAGGACGAGACGCTGATCGCGCTGAAGATCATCGCCTCCTACGCGCTGTACGGGCTGGTGCCGGATGTGCGGCCGCCGCCAGTGGTGGATGTGCCCGTGCCGATCGACCGTGTGCCGGCGCAGCAGGATACCGACCTGGAATATCTGAAGGCCATGGCCGCGAAGCACGGCTACGCCTTCTTCATCGAGCCCGGGCCGCTGCCGCTGATGAACACCGCCTATTGGGGCCCGCCAAAGCGGCTGGGCATCCCGCAACCGGCGCTGTCGGTGAACATGGGGCCGCAAACCAATGTCGAGACCATCAGCTTCCAGTACAACGCGCTGGCGCCGACCATGGTGATGGACAGCGTGCAGGATGCCGACCTGAACGTGAAGCTGCCGGTCGTCACCTTCATGGGCACGCGGCCGCCGCTGGCGCCGATGCCGGCGCTGC
>Ga0308159_1005641_pt1 | contig 10442 bp, 9 predicted proteins | sample PhyCR1_FD_201040 | JGI IMG/M metagenome (GOLD analysis project Ga0308159, IMG submission 201040) | Phyllosphere microbial communities from UC Gill Tract Community Farm, Albany, California, United States - DLSLC.R1 | ecosystem: Host-associated > Plants > Phyllosphere > Unclassified | place: USA... | reverse complement strand
TCGCTGCGCGTGACGGCCCAGCGCAGGTCGACGCGGTCTTCCAACTCGCGCAGGCTGGCCAGGTGCGGCTCCGAGCCGGGGCCGAGGCCGACGAGGGCGATGCCAATTCTGCTCATCGCGCCGCCTCCGCTTGTGCACTCGCATTGGCCTCGGCTATCGCTTGCGCCTCCAGCGCCAGCCGGCTCACCGTGAAGCTGTGCGCATGCGGGATGGCGGTTTGCGTGCGGCGTTCGACGTCTTGGACCAGCTTGGTGAAAAAGGTGATCGGCTCGCTCGTGCAATCGATGTGGCGCGTGCCGGCGCGGTCGCCGAGGAAGAGATGGTCGGTGCCGGGTCGGCCTTCGATGTCCATGTACTTGCGCAGTTCGATCGAGCCTTCGGTGCCGGTGATGAAGAGCCGCCCGTCGCCCCAGGCCGGCATGCCGTCGGGCGTGAACCAGTCGACGCGCACGTAGCCGCGCGCGCCGTTGCTGCGCGAGGCCAGCGCGACTTCGCCGAAGTCCTCGAAGTCGGCGGCGGTCTTCGCGCCGAAGTGCGCGACGCTGGCCAGGCTGACCTCGGCATCGCTGGAGCCTGTCAGCACCAGGAACTGGTCGATCTGGTGCGAGGCGATGTCGATCAGGATGCCGCCGTAGCTCGGCTTGTCGAAGAACCACCCGGGGCGGATGGCCTGGTTCAGCCGGTGCGGGCCCATGCCGAGCGTGTGGATGACCTGGCCGATCGCGCCGTCGGCAATCAGCCGCTGCGCGGTCGCGACCGAGGGCACGATCATCCGTTCCGAAAAGCAGATGGCCCAGAGCCGGCCGGTCTCGCGCACGGTGGCCTCGACCTCGGCCAGCTGCGCGGCGCTGACGACACCGGGCTTGTCGGTGAGCACGTCCTTGCCGTGCCGCATGGCGGTGATGGCGATCTGCGCGCGCTCCGACGGCACGCCCGCGGTCACGATCAGGTCGATGGCCGGGTTCTGCAGCAGTTCATCGGCGGTCTCGACTTCCTTGAGCTGCGGGAAGCGGCTGCGCACGCCGTCGCGCACGCGCGGGTCGGACGTGGCGGACAGGTAGCCCGCGCAGCTGGCGCCGGCGTCGAGCAGGCCCTGGATGAGGTGGAAGACATGCCGGTGGTCGATGCCGATGACTGCGAACGTGATCATGCGGCGGAAGTCTCCGGTCGTCCGGCCGCACTGTCCAATTCCGAATTGGATCGGCGCGATACCTTGGCGGTATCGCGTGGCCGGTCGTCAGGGTTTGCCCGGAGTCAGTCGGCGGCCGGTGCGGCGCGGGCGAACTCGCGCACCACGTCGAGCATCCGCTGCAGCACCGGCGAGGCCTCGTCCTTGCGATAGAAGCAATGCACTTCCATGTGCGCCGGCTCGTCGCCCGCGTCGAGCGGCAGGTAGGTCACGCCGGGCAGGCGCAGGTGGGTCATCGACTCGGGGACCAGCGCCAGCTGGCGGCTGATGCCGGTCATCAGCGTGGCCATGATGAGGTCTCCGGCCTGCGCGGCGAAGCGTGGCTCGAAGCCTGCCGCGCGGCACAGCCGCAGCGTGATGGCCGGCGCCGAGCGCGACGACGCGGTGACGATCGGCTGGTTGCGCAGCAGCGCCACGGGCACGGTGTCGCGCTGGGCGTACGGGTGCGCGCTGCTCATCGCGACAAGCATGCGCTCGCGCGCCACCAGCTCGACCGCCATGTCGTCGTCGAGCGGCACCATGCGCTCGAAGCCGATCAGGATGCGGCGCTGGCGAATGGCCGTCACCTGCTGGTGCGTCTGCCCCTGGAACAGCGACACCTGCACCTCGGGGTGCACTTCCGAAAAGCGCGTGAGCACCTGCGGCACCACGCCGAACATCGCCGAGCCATGCAAACCCACGTCGATGCGGCCCACGGTGCCGCCGCCCGCGCGCCGGGCGCGGTCGGTCGCCTGCTCGACCAGCCCGAAGATGTCGCGCGCGTCCTGCAGCAAGGCCTCCCCGGCCTGCGTCAGCAACATGCCGCGCGGCGTGCGCTCGAACAGCGGCGCGCCGACCTCCTCTTCCAGCGCCTGGATCTGCCGCGTCAACGGCGGCTGCGACATGTGCAGCCGCTCGGCGGCACGGCCGAGGTTGCGCTCTTCGGCGGCGGCGATGAAGTAGCTGAGCTGACGAAGATCCATGGGGTGCCTCGGTGCGTACACGTGGTGGACATTGTCAGGCGATCGGCGCCAGGCCTGCGGCTGCAGGTCAGCAGCCCCCTGGCCCTTGCCGGCCTTGCGGACTCCATCAAAATACACCCCCATGCATACGCCTGCCCAGAGCCCTCCGGTCTCCGACCCTGGCCCCGAGGAGCGCTACCGCGCGCTGGTCGATGCCGTTTCGGACTACGCGATCTACATGCTGGACCCCGAGGGCCACGTGGCCAGTTGGAACGCGGGCGCACAGCGCCTGAAGGGCTACACCGAAGCGGAGATCCACGGGCGGCACTTCTCCGTGTTCTATGCGCCGGACGACCTGGAGGCCGGTCTGCCTGCGCGTGCGTTGGCCACCGCGCTGGAGGTCGGGCGATTCGAGGCGGAGGGCTGGCGCTTGCGCAAGGACGGCAGCCGTTTCTGGGCCGCGGTCGTGGTCCACCCGATCTGGTCGCAAGAGGGCCTGAGCGGATATGCCAAGGTGACGCGGGATCTGAGCGAGCGCAAGGCCGCTGAAGAGGCGCTGCGCCGCAGCGAAGAGCAATTCCGGCTGCTGATCAACGCCGTGACCGATTACGCGATCTACATGCTCGACCCCCACGGGGTGATCACCAGTTGGAACGCCGGCGCGCAACGCGCCAAGGGCTACGCGCCGGCCGAGGTGATGGGCACGCATTTCTCGCGCTTCTACCGGCCCGAAGACCAGCAGGCCGACCTGCCAGCGCGCGCGCTGGCCCGGGCCGCTGCCGAGGGGCGCTTCGAGGGCGAAGGCTGGCGCGTGCGCAAGGACGGCACCGAGTTCTGGGCCAACGTGGTGCTCGAGCCGATCTACGACGGCGACGGCGTGCTGCGGGGCTTTGCAAAGATCACCCGCGACATCACCGAAAAGCGCAATGCACAGATCGCGCTGGAGCAGACGCGCGAGGCGCTGTTCCAGTCGCAGAAACTTGAAGCCATCGGCCAGCTCACGGGCGGCGTGGCGCACGACTTCAACAACCTGCTGATGGTGGTGCTGACGAGCCTCGAACTGCTGCGGCGGCGCATGCCGGCCGAGGCCAACCTGCAGCGCCTGATCGACAACGCGGTGCAGGGCGCCAAGCGCGGCGTCTCGCTCACGCAGCGCATGCTGGCTTTCGCGCGCCGACAGGAATTGAGCCCCGAGCCGGTCGATATCCCGTCGCTCATCTACGGCATGCAGGAGATGCTCCAGCGCACGCTCGGCCCCGCCATTGCGATCGAGCTGCAGCTGGCCCCCAACCTGAGCCGGGTGCTCGTCGATGCGCACCAGCTGGAACTCACGCTGCTGAATCTGGCGGTGAATGCGCGCGACGCCATGCCCGATGGCGGCGCGCTCCGCATTGCCGCCGCGCCAGCCGAAGCGGACAGCACGGCCGGGCTGCGCGAAGGCAGCTACGTGCAGTTGTCGGTCGCCGACACCGGCCACGGCATGGACGCCGCGACGCTGGCGCGGGCGATGGAGCCCTTCTTCACGACCAAGGGCGTCGGCAAGGGTACGGGCCTGGGCCTGGCCATGGTGCAGGGTCTGGCCAGCCAGTCGGGCGGGCGGTTCACGCTGCAGAGCCAGGAAGGCGCTGGCACCACCGCCCTGCTGTGGCTGCCGGTGACGCAGGACGCCGTGCGAACGCCGGGCCTGCATGACGTGCCTTTGCAGGCCACCCGTTCGAAGGCCGTTCGCACCGTGGTCGCGGTCGACGACGATCCGCTCGTGCTCGCCGGCACGGTCGCCATGCTGGAAGACCTGGGGTACCGCGTGGTCGGCGCATCGGGTGCCGCCCAGGCGCTCGCGCTGATCCGCGCGCAGTCCGAGGTGGACCTGGTGGTGTCGGACCAGGCCATGCCCCACACCACGGGACTGCAGTTGTTCGCCACGCTGCGCAGCGAGCAGCCGGCCATCTGCCTGCTGCTGGCATCGGGTTTCGCAGACCTGCCCGCCGGCGAGTCAGCGGGCGACTACGTGCGGCTGGCCAAGCCCTTCGATCAGCGCCAGTTGGCCAGCGCGATCGAGCGCGCGATGGCACTCAAGCGCTCTGGTTCGCCAAAAACCTCCTAGCTCCTGCCGCCGGATGGGCGGGTGCCTGCCGAAGGCGCTCCGCCCTACCCGGCCCGCCGCTGCCCCGCCAGCCGCCGCACCACCGCCACCAACCGGTCGATCTCGTCGAACGTGTTGTAGAACGCCAGCGACGGTCGCACCGTGGTCTCGACGCCGAAGCGCCGCAGAATCGGTTGGGCGCAATGGTGGCCGGTGCGCACTGCAATGCCTTCGTCGTTCAGGGCGTGGCCGACTTCCTCGGTCGAGTAGCCCTCGAGCACGAAAGACATCACGCTCGCCTTGTCGTCGGCGGTGCCGATCAGCCGAACCCCGGGAATGGTGCGCAACTGGGCCATGCCGTAGACCAGCAGCTCGTGCTCGTAGCGCGCGATGTTCTCGATGCCGACCTTGTTGACGTAGTCGATCGCCGCGCCCAGCCCCACCGCGTCGGCGATGTTGCCGGTGCCGGCCTCGAACTTGTTGGGGATCGGCTGGAACACGGTCTTCTCGAAGGTCACGTCGGCAATCATGTTGCCGCCGCCTTGCCACGGCGGCATGTCTTCGAGCACGGCCCGTTTGCCCCACACCACGCCGATGCCCGTGGGGCCGAACACCTTGTGGCCTGAGAACACGAAGAAGTCCGCGCCCAGGTCCTGCACGTCGACCCGCATATGAGAGACCGACTGCGCGCCGTCGACCAGCGCCAGCGCGCCGGCGTGGTGCGCCAGGTCGACGATCTCCTTGACCGGCACCACCGTGCCCAGCGCGTTCGACACCTGCGTGACGGCGACGATCTTGGTGCGGTCGTTGAGCAGCTTCCTGTAGTCGTCGAGCAGCACCTGGCCCGAACCGTCCACCGGGATCACGCGCAGCTTCGCGCCCTTGGCGGCAGCGAGCTGCTGCCAGGGCACGATGTTGGCGTGGTGCTCGAGGTGGCTGACGATGATCTCGTCACCCTCGCCCACGTGCTGTGCGCCCCAGCTCTTGGCCACCAGGTTGATGGCCTCGGTGGTGCCGCGCACGAAGATGACTTCCTCGACCTCGGGCGCGTTGATGAACTTCTTCACCCGCTCGCGCGCGCCTTCGTAGGCATCGGTCGCGCGCGCTGCGAGTTCGTGCGCGGCGCGGTGGATGTTGGAGTTCTCGTGCGCGTAGAAGTGGCTGATGCGGTCGATCACCGACTGCGGCTTGTGCGTGGTGGCTGCGTTGTCGAACCACACCAGCTGCCTGCCGTTGACCCGTTCCTGCAGGATCGGGAAGTCGCGGCGCACGGCGTGGACGTCGAAGGGCTGGCGCTGGCCGTCGGTGGCCTTGGGCACGTCGCTATGCGCTTGCCCACGGGGATGAGCCTTGGCCGGCGTGACGTAGCCGCTGGGCAGCACGACGGCATCGACGAAATAGAACTGCGCGTCACGGCCCGACGGCGCCGAAGGAGGACTTGGCGGCGAAGCAGGCTGCTGCGCCGGCGGCAAGGTCAACCCGGGGAACTGATCCTCGATGGCAGTGCCTCCGGCTGCACCCGAAGGGCCAGCCGCCGGATGGCCATAGCCGTTGTTCAGGAAATAGAACGGCGACGCGGCGGCAGCCGACTGCGACGCCACCGGCGCAGCCTGCTGCTGCTGCGGCACGCCCAGCACGCTGCCACCCGAGCGCGGCTCGAAGGCCGGCGCCACGGCGTACACCGTGTCGGGCACGCCGTTGCCCGCCACCGCGTGCGGCAACAAGGCGGGCGCGCGGTTGGCCAGCGATGGAAGTTGCGTGGGCGATGCGGGCAACAGGTTGGCACCCGGAATCTGCCCCTGCGGGATCGGCGTGCCCGGCACGCTCGGTCCGAATCCGGCCGGGCTCACCAGCGGCGACCCCGGTGGCGCGATGTTGGACGGGAACTGCGCGCCCGGCAGCGCGGAGAACATGGCATTGGCCATGCGCGCAAGGACGGCCGGATCGAACGGCGCCTCGCCCACCGACGAGGCAGACGGCGACGGAAATGAAGGTGTGCTCACCGCGGCGTCTTACTTGTACGTGTCCAGCACGGCGTAGTCGTGGAAGCGGTTGATCTCCACGTCGTCGAGCACGGCCAGCGCGTCGGTCGTCAGCACCGCGAGCGAGCAGTACTGCGAGATCAGGTACGACGCGATCGCGTGGTTGTTGATGCCCATGAAGCGCACCGACAGACCCGGGCCTTGCTCGCCTGACAGGCCGGGCTGGAACAAGCCGACCACGCCTTGGCGCTTGTCGCCCACGCGCAGCAGCAGGATCTTGCTCTTGCCGTCGGCCACCGGCACCTTGTTCGACGGGATCAGCGGAATGCCACGCCACGTGATGAACTGCGAACCGAACAGGCTCACGGTCGGTGGCGGCGTGCCGCGGCGCGTGGCTTCGCGGCCGAAGGCGGCAATCGCCAGCGGGTGCGCAAGGAAGAACGCGGGCTCTTTCCAGACCTTGGTGAGCAGTTCGTCCAGGTCGTCGGGCGTGGGCGCGCCGGTCAGCGGGAAGATGCGCTGCTCGTCCGTCACCTGGGCCAAGAGGCCGTAGTCGGGGTTGTTGATGAGCTCGCTCTCCTGGTTTTCCTTGATCGTCTCGATCGTCAGGCGCAGCTGCTCCTTGATCTGGTCGTGCGGGCTGCTGTACAGGTCGGATATGCGGGTGTGCACGTCGAGCACGGTGCTCACGGCGTTCAGGAAGTACTCGCGCGGATTCTCTTCATAGTCGACGAAGGTGCGCGGCAGCTGGTTCTCGCTTTCCTTGGCGGTGCACACCACCTTGATGTCACCCGGATTCTTGACCTTGTTGACGCGGTAGATGCCTGCCTCGACCGGCACCCATTGCAGCAAGTGCGTCAGCCAGCGCGGGCTGATCGTCTCCAGTTGGGGAACGGTCTTGGTCGCGTTGGCTAGCTGGCGAGCGGCGTTGTCGCCGAGTGCGGTGGTACCACCGACTGTTGCTGTCATGAAGAACTCCGTGAGTCAAAGGGAAAGGGGCAGGGGTCGCCGCCAGTGTCCGCCGTGCAAGGGTTTCCCCTCAACAGGCTATAGACGCCAAACGGATGCGCTGCGCCGTCCGAGTCGATTCCAGCTGCTCGCAGCGCGCCAGCAGGCCCGCGCCATTGACACCCAGCGCCATCGCCAGCTTCTGCGCAGTGACGATGGACGGAATCACGCTGCCGCGCTCGACCTCGCCGACGTACGAACGGTTGAGGTCCGATCGCTCGGCCAGCTGCTCCTGCGACCAGCCGTGCGTCTCGCGCAACTGCCGCACGGTGAGTCCGAAGTCCTTGACGAAAGAATTCATGCCGGCACCCGTGGCGCCTTCTGCAGGCTGGCCTGCGACACGCTGGCGCTGGGTGCCACGTCGTCCGTGATCCAGACGTTGCCGCCGATGGTGGCGCCCTTGCCGAGCGTGACGCGGCCCAGGATGGTGGCACCCGCGTAGATGACCACGTCGTCTTCGACCACCGGATGGCGCGGCAGGCCTTTCTGCAGCACGCCATGGCCGTCGACCGGAAAGCGCTTGGCGCCCAGCGTCACCGCCTGGTACACGCGCACGCGCTCGCCGATGACGGCCGTCTCGCCGATCACCACGCCCGTGCCGTGGTCGATGAAGAAGCCCGCGCCGATCTTTGCACCCGGATGGATGTCGATGCCGGTCTCGGCGTGCGCGAGTTCCGCGACGATGCGTGCCAGCAGCGGCAGTTCCAGCGCATAAAGCGTGTGCGCAATGCGATGATGGATCATCGCCAGCACGCCCGGGTAGCACAGCAGCACCTCGTCGACGCTGCGCGCGGCCGGGTCGCCCTGGTAGGCGGCAAGCACATCGGTGTCGAGCAGGCGGCGCAGGCCGGGCAGACCCATGGCAAAGCGACGCACCGCCTCCGTCGCCTGGCGCTCGATGGCCACCGGCTCCGGCGCCTGGTGCCGGCTGTTGAAGTTCAGCTCCAACTGCACCTGCACGCGAAGTGCATGCAAGGCCGTGTCGAGCGTGTGGGCGACGTAGAAATCTTCGCTTTCGTGGCGCAGGTCCGGCGGGCCCAGGCGCATTGGAAACAGAACGCCCTTCAAGCCTTCCAGAATGCCGGCGAGCGCGTCACGCGACGGAAACTCACGTCCGCCGGGTTCACGTGAGCGCTTCTGTTTTTCGCGCCATTCATCGCGTACCGCGTGCAATGCGCGCACGACGTCCGCCACCTCGAAATTGGCCATGTGTCGCTCCCCTTCTTATTGGTATGTGGGCGTGTGGACGCTTCAGTCCTGAATCCACGGCAGGCCGTGAAAGCGCCAGCCGTCGGTGCCGCCGCGGTGCTTCCTCTGGTCAATCTCGCCTTCGAAGCCTTCGAGCACATTGAAGACGCGGGTGAAACCAGCCTTGGCCGCCGCTTCCGCCGCGAGCGCCGATCGCTTGCCACTGCGGCACAACAACAGCACGACGGCGTCCTTGCCGCCTTCGCTGGCCACTTTTGCCTCGAGCTCGCGCACGAAGCGCGGATTGCGCGTGAGCGCCGTTCCCGTCGCCCAGGGCACGTGGCGGCTGCCCGGCACTTCTCCCACGAACTTGCGTTCTTCAGCGGTCCGCACGTCGACGAGCACCGCCTGCCCGTTCTGCGCGAGTTGCCATGCCACGACGGGTGAGACGCCGCCGGCGTAAGGCAGACCCAGCTCGGTGGCCTGCGCGCGAGCCGGTTCGAGCGTTGCGGGCAAACCGACGTCCTCTTGTTCCACTGACATCTCCGACTCTGAACTCACTGCAGGAATGCCGGCTTGGCGTAGCCCTGGAAGCGGGTGTCGACCACTGTGCGGAAATCCTTGGAACGGTAGGCCTCGACGATGTCCTGCGCCCATGGCGCGTCCTTGTCCGCACGCTTGACGGCCACCACGTTCAGGTAGTGCTCGGGCGTCTTTTCCAGCACCACGGCTTCGGTCAGCTTCAGGCCTGAGGAAATCGCGAAGTTGCCGTTGATGATGGCGTACTCGGAATCGCCCAGCGTGCGCGGCAGTTGTGCGGCTTCGAGCGGTATGAACTTCAGCCTGTGCGGGTTCTCGGCGATGTCCTTTTCCGAAGCGCGGATCGCGTCGATGCCAGGCTTGAGGGTGATCACCTTGTTCTGCTCGAGCAGCACGAGCGCACGTGCCAGGTTGCTCGGGTCGTTGGGCAGCGTGATGCGGTCACCGTCCTTGAGCTCGGCCAGCGTCTTGCGCTTGGTCGAGTACACGCCCAGCGGCGCGATCGGCCCTTGCACCAGCTCGACCAGGTCCAGCTTCTGGTCGGCGGCGAACTTCTTGAGGTACACGAGGTGCTGGAAGAAGTTGGCGTCGAGCGAGCCCTGGGCCAGCGCGAGGTTGGGTTGCACGTAGTCGTTGAACTCGACCAGCTTGACCTTGTAGCCCTTCTTTTCCAGCAGCGGAACGATACCGAACTTGAGCTGGTCGATGTTGGAGCCGGCCGTGCCACCGATCACCAGTTCCTTCTTCGCTGCCGGCGGTGGCTGCTGCGCCTGGGCCGCAATCGGCAGGCCGATCGACGAAGCGGCGGCAATAGACAAGACGAGCAACGAGCGGCGGAGCACAGAGGATTTCATGGTGAGATTCGGACCGGGTCTCGGCAGGGTGAGGGAGACTCAGTATCGAAACAAGCTCATCCAGAGAGAACGAATGAAAGCGGTGGTGCTTATATGAAAAGCGAGTAAGTCCGCACCCGCATGATCAGTCGGCCCGGAACCCCGAAGCGGCAATCACCGGACGCCACTTGGCGATTTCCGCGACGCGCAACACCTCCAGGGCCTCGGGCGTCCGCGGATCGGGCTCCAGGGCCAGTTCGTCGAGCCGCATCTTGACCTTCGGGTCGGCCAGGGCGATGTTCAACGCGCGGTTGAACGCCAGCGCCGTGGCAGGCGGCACGCCCTTGCGCGCCCACAGGCTGAACCAGCCACTGCCCACCGCCTTCGGGTAGCCCGATTCCGCAAAGGTCGCGACGTCCGGCAGCTCGCGCATGCGCTTTTGCGAAAAGGTGCCGATGATGCGGATCTTGCGCTGCCTGTGCAGCGGCAGCAATTCCGACGTGGTCGAAATGGCAGAGCTGATCTGGCCGCCGGCCAGGTCGCTCAACAGCGGTGCGCCGCCCTTGTAGGCGACGTGCACGATGTCCACGCCAGCGGCATCGCCCAGCAGCAGCCCGAAGAAATGCGGCAGGCTGCCCGCGGCCGGGCTGCCGAAGTTGGCGCTGTCCTTGTGCGCCT